>Ga0306924_10000086_pt1 | contig 61004 bp, 56 predicted proteins | sample sta12Can44000111_FD_203756 | JGI IMG/M metagenome (GOLD analysis project Ga0306924, IMG submission 203756) | Lab enrichment of tropical soil microbial communities from Luquillo Experimental Forest, Puerto Rico - statanox.12C.anox.44.000.111 (v2)... | ecosystem: Environmental > Terrestrial >... | reverse complement strand
ACCACGGTGCACCTCCCCGGACCCCAAAACCCGGGCGAGTGTCACCTCTACTTTGCAGAGGGGTGTCATCTCTATATTGCTCCCACATCCACCGGGCGCGGATCACGAGTTCTGACATATCGTCGACTGTGAACCGAACGCTGCCGATGCGAACCGTGAATGTTTCCCGCAAACAGTGCGCTATCAAGTGAACGAGTCCGGTGTCATTACCGGAGAAGCGGCGGAGCCGCTCGCCGCCGACGCCCGCGATGAAGGAGATGGAAAGCGGAACGCACTCCTCAAGCTAATAGCTGGAAGCTAATAGCTGGAATTCTAAACGTCAATTACGATGCACTGCGCCAGCGCGATCACGAGCGACGAATCCGGCGCCTGTGGATTGGGGGAAGCATACTTTCATCGTTGGCGCTACTTTTTCTAGGCTTAGCCATTTATGCACACCAGCAAAGGATCTCCGCCAACGAGCGCGCAAACATCGCCCTTTCGCGTGAGCTCGCTGCTCAGAGTCAACGGCATATGGCTACGCAACCCGACCTTGCTCTCCTCCTCGGCGCGGAGGCATCGCTGGCGCCGGATACGTCCGAGGGGCGAAACGCCTTGTTCTCATCGCTGGTGAACCGTCCGGGATTGGTCGGCATGCTGCACGGGGCTCCGGTATATGTCTCGGGCCTTGCCGCCAGTGCCGACGGCCCCACGCTGGTGCTTGCCGCCTGCCAGCGCTGGAGCTTCCAAGGGCACTGTGGGCGCCCTCGTCTCGTCATTTGGGACCCGAACGGCAGAAAGCGTCTTCGCGAGATACCGCTCCCGAATCCTGCCTTTTCCGTCGCTATCAGCCTGGACGGGAAAATCCTGGCGTCTGATGGCTGTGCGAGCGCCGGCGATCTGGCATGCGAGGCCGGGGAGATTCGACTTTGGAACATGTCCAGTGGTAGCGCGCTTCCAACTAGTTTCAAAGGATACGACGGCCCTGTGGACGAGCTCGCGTTCGCGGCCGGCAGGCTAGCCCCTCGTAGAGGAAATCTTCTCATCCCGTGGGATCCCGACACGCAGCGGCAGATCGCGCGACGAGAACTGAGTTCTATAGAGGTAGAGGCTTTCGCTACGACGACTGCGGAAGACGCCGTAGTTGTCTGGATGGCGAACACAAGTCAACCCTCGACGACCGTAATTTGGCGGAGGAGCGCGTTCGACCAGCCAGGCGAACCAGTGTTTAAGCAGGAGAAGCTGCGGGACATCAGCGGCGCAGCGACGGCAAGATCGTTGCGCTTGCCAGATGTGCCGTGGACCCGAGAGAAGGGTTTTGCGACCGTGGCGAAATTCGTCTGTGGGATGTCAACGCGAAGAAGGAAAAAAGGCGAGCCTCCGGGGGCTTTCACGACTGGATCCGCAGTCTCGCCTTCAGCAACGATGGGCAAGTTCTCGCAACAGGCGGTTGCGGGCGACGGAAAAATAGTCGTTGCATCGAAGGCGAACTGCGCTTGTGGAACGCACAGACCGGCTGCGAAATCGGCGAACCTATTGCCGGACACACGGACGTCTCTACGAGGGCATTCTGGCGCCGGGCTCGGTTTAGCATGATGCCCGACGGGTCGCGGAGCCGCATGGTCTTCAGACCACGTTTCTCTGGCACGCGGATCCGAGATCTTGGCATACGCGAGCGGGTGCGGTCGCCAACCGAAATCTCACCTGCGCTGAGTGGCGCCATTACCTCGCGGTGGAAACCTATCGTGCCGGCTGCCCCGACTTGCCAACGCCAACGTGAAACGCCAGGTAGAGCCGGACCCATCGGGTGCCAATTGGGTGCACTAACTTTTTTGCCCGAGCCAGATGATACGAGCGGTGGGAAGCGATATGGAGGCGGTCAGTAGCGGGGTTGTGGCGAAGTTGGTCGCCCCGCTATCGACGCAATAGTACCACACGAGTTGCTACTGTTCAAAGCGATCGGCGAGGCATCTTTGAAAATCCCAAAAGTACTGCACCGCACGCTGGGCGGCATGACAATTATTATTCCCTCGGACTCCGGATGACCGATTCGGTGGTGTCTCCTTGTTCCAGAGTAGAAGGTAACAATTTGCCCGCGTTCTGCGGAATCGGTGCTCCCGAGAAAAGAGGGGTCAAGAGGAGTTCCGTATATTTGTGTTTAGCTGCCGCTTTGGCTCGAGAAGTTCGATGCGTAAATCGAGTGATTAGGTAAATTTATAACGAATGGTGCAAGCCCAGGAAACTTTGGGCGGATGGGGCGGGGCAGGTACCCAGCCCGAAGAACGCTGCTATATGGGTGGCTCGCAGCGAAGCGCTCACCCCGGTGTAAGGGGCGTCGAGCAGCTGCTCGGATCGATCCGGAGCAGGCGCGGAGCGCGGGGTAGTTCGCGGGCAGACCGGACCAGCCCCCGCCCTGCCCAGTTCAGATGGATCATCGGTCCGATATTCTCACTTTCGCCTCGGCTCGCTGGACAACCGCCGCGCTCGATGGCGAGAATTTCGGAGGCCCCGGGGGCTCGCCTTTGACGCTGCGCGAGGCGCTGGTCTAGGTTAAGGCGCCGTGAGAGGGTCGGCTTGAGCCGGTCCGGGCTGAGCGTTACGAGGAGCGTCCGGAAGCATGGACACCGGTATCATTCGCGCGACCGAAGACGAGGCGCTGCAATTTCACTCGAACGGGAGGCCGGGCAAGCTTTCGATCGCGCCGACCAAGCCGCTGACAACGCAGCGCGACCTGTCGCTCGCCTATTCGCCGGGTGTGGCCTTCCCCTGCCTGCACATCCAGCGGCAGCCGAGCTCGGCCTTCGACTACACCTCGAAAGGTAATTTCGTCGCGGTGATCTCGAACGGCACCGCGGTGCTCGGCCTCGGCGACCTCGGCGCGCTGGCGGCGAAGCCGGTCATGGAAGGCAAGTGCGTGCTATTCAAACGCTTCGCCGACATTGATGCGATAGATCTCGAGATCGACACCCACGATGTCGATGAGTTCGTCAACTGCGTGCGATTTCTTCACCCGGCCTTCGGCGGCATCAACCTCGAAGACATCAAGGCACCGGAGTGCTTCATCATCGAAGAACGCCTGCGCGAGCTGTTGGAGATACCGGTGTTCCACGACGACCAGCACGGTACCGCGATCATCGCCGCGGCTGGGCTGATCAACGCCCTCCACCTGACCGGCCGCACGCTCGACAAGGTCAGGATGGTCGTCAACGGTGCGGGTGCGGCCTCGATCGCCTGCGTCGATCTGTTGAAGACGATGGGCCTACCGCCGCACAACGTCGTGCTCTGCGACACGAGAGGCGTCATCTATCGCGGCCGCACCGACGGCATGAACCAGTGGAAGTCGGCCCATGCCGTCGACACCCTGGCGCGCACCCTCGGCGAAGCGATCGAGGGTGTCGACGTCTTTTTCGGCCTTTCGGCCAAAGGGGCGGTCGACCAGGCGATGGTGCGCTCGATGACGGAAAAGCCGATCATCTTCGCGATGGCCAACCCCGATCCGGAGATCACCCCCGAGGAGGTCCGCGCCGTCCGCTCGGACGCGATCATCGCCACCGGGCGTTCCGACTATTCCAACCAGGTCAACAACGTTCTGGGTTTCCCGTACATTTTTCGCGGCGCCCTCGATGTCCGCGCGTCGACGATCAACGAGGCGATGAAGATCGCTGCGGCAGAAGCCTTGGCCCGGCTCGCGCGCGAGGACGTGCCGGACGAGGTCGCCGCCGCCTATTCCGGCGAGCGCCTGACCTATGGGCCGGATTACATCATCCCCGCACCGTTCGACCCGCGGCTAATCTGGGCGGTCCCTTCGGCCGTCGCCAAGGCGGCGATGGATTCCGGTGTCGCCAGGAAGCCCATCCTCGACATGGGCGCCTACAAGAGGGCGTTACGTGCCCGGCTCGACCCGACCGCCGCCGGGCTCGAGCAGATCTTCGAACGGGTGCGCGCCGAGCCGAAACGCGTCGTTTTCGCCGAGGGTGAGGAAGAAAAGACGATACGCGCCGCGCTCTTGTTCCGGGAGAGCGGTTTCGGGACCCCGGTGCTGGTCGGCCGTGAGGAGCGCATCCAATCGACGATGTCGGCGATGGGCCTGACCTCGCCCGGGGGTCTGGAGATCCATAATGCGCGGCTGTCGCATCACAACAAGCGCTACACCGATTTCCTTTACGCGCGTCAACAGCGCCAAGGGATGCTCTACCGCGACTGCCAGCGGCTGGTGAACCAGGATCGCAACGTCTTCGCGGCCTGCATGGTCGCCTGCGCCGATGCCGATGCGATGGTGACCGGGGTTACCCGAAACTCCTTCGATGTCTTGGACGAGGTCTCGCGGGTCATCGCGGTCAAGCCCGACTGCATGCTGCTTGGCCTCACCATTTTGCTCGCCCGCGAGCGGACCGTGCTGCTCGCCGACACCCTGGTCCATGAGGTGCCGAGCTCGGCGCAGCTCGCCGACATCGCGATCCAGGCGGCGGCCAAGGCGCACCAGCTCGGGCTCGAGCCGCGCGCCGCGCTGTTGTCATACTCGAATTTCGGCAATCCGATGGGCAAGGATGTAGAGCGCGTGCGCGACGCCGTGGCGGTGCTCGATCAGCGAGGCGTAGGCTTCGAATACGATGGCGAGATGAGCGCCGACGTTGCTCTCGACGAGGGGTTAATGCGGCGGCTTTACCCGTTCTGCCGGCTCGCGGGCCCGGCCAACATCCTTGTCATGCCCGAATTGCACAGCGCCAACATCGCGGCCAAACTGTTGCCACAGCTCGGCGGCGGGACGGTCGTCGGACCCCTGCTGCTCGGCCTTTCTCATCCCGTTCAGATCGTCAACATGGGCGCAACGGTGTCGGACCTCGTCAACCTCGCCGCCCTTTCTGCGCACGACGCGATCCGCTAATCGGTAAAAGCGGTTGGTACCGCGACCGCGTGACGGGCGAGGCGGCTGAGGCGTGATCGGGCGCCACCCGCTATACCGCGCTGTCGCGCTCGCCTTGACCGCGTCGGCACCGGGCCTGATCGTTCTTGCCGCCCTTGCAGCGTGGGGTCTCCTCACCCTCGGTCCGGCGCTAGTCGTCGGCGCGGCCACCCTGGTTGCCACCGGGCTCATCATCGGTCCGTCGGTGACCGCCCTGACGAGGATGCGGGACGCGGTCGGCGCTCTGGCCGCCGATGACAAGGCCGCGAGGGTGTCGCGGTATATTCCACACCGGCCCGCTGGCCCGGCGGGCGAGCTGTGGCTCGCGATCGTCAGGCTGACCCGGATGTGGAGCGACCGCATCCGCTCCGCCGAGGCGCGTCTTGCCGCCGCGGAGGCGGTCATCGCCGCCGTTCCCGACCCGCTGATCCTGCTCGACGAGCGGCGGCGGGTTATCCACGCCAACGCGCAGGCGGCCTCTTTCCTTGGCGCTGTCGAGGCGCCGCGCGACCTTGCCGCCATACTCCGCAACCCCGCGGTGTTGGGTGCGGCCGACGCGGTCCTGCGCGGTGAGGCGGCGCGGGTCGTTGATTTCACGCTTTCCGTTCCGATCGAGCGGCAGCTGCAGGCCCGTTTTGCCCGCATAGACCGCCACTCGCTCGACCAGGACGCAGTCGCGGTGCTGACCTTGCACGACATCACGCAGCTGAAACGGGCCGAGCAGATGCGCGCCGACTTCATTGCCAATGCGAGCCACGAGCTGCGGACGCCGCTCACCACTTTGACCGGCTTTATCGAAACCCTGCGCGGCCCGGCGCGCGAGGATGCCGATGAGCGCGAGCGGTTTCTCGCGATCATGCACGAGCAAGCCGCCCGCATGATCCGGCTCGTCGAGGATCTGTTGTCGCTGTCGCGGATCGAGCTCAACGAGCATGTGATGCCACAGGGCCGCGTCGCGCTCGGGCCGCTGCTGCGACACCTCGCCGACACGCTGGAGCTGCGCGCCGGCGAGCGCGGCATGTGCATACGGCTAGACTTGGCACTCGATCTGCCCGACGTGCTGGGCGACCGCGACGAGCTCGCCCAGGTTTTTCAGAATCTCCTCGACAACGGCATCAAGTACGGCCGCGCCGCCAGCGAGATCACGGTCGCCGCAGCGACCGGTGTCCGGCCTTCCTACAACGGCGATACTGCTGAGAGCCCCTTCGTTTCGGTAGTCGTGCGCGACCGTGGGGAGGGTATCGCGCGCGAGCACCTGCCGCGCCTGACCGAGCGCTTCTACCGCGTCGACACCGCACGCTCGCGCGAGATGGGCGGGACCGGGCTCGGGCTCGCAATCGTCAAGCACATCCTCAATCGGCACCGCGGCCTTCTTGATATCGAAAGCACCCCCGGCACCGGTTCGGTATTCACCGTCTTCCTGCGCCCGCACCCCGCCGCAACACCGGCTCCGTGTTTGAGTCGGGGGTCTTGACCGGAAACTGACCGGGCCGCCAGCGTTCAACCGCAGGTGGCTCAGGGTTTGACCCCATCGCAGCACGCCCCTGATGGCTTGCCGCTCTCTTTTTCGTGCGTTGAATTAGCCTCAGCGTAATTGCAACATTTCTGACACAACCCGCCGGTAAGTTGCAGCGCAGCCGATTTTCGTCAGGCGCAGTTCATCAGGAAATTCGATCGATGCGAAACCCTAAGAGCACTACCCTTTTCTGGGTGTTCGCCCTCGGCACCGCGGCCATGGGTCTGCCGGCCGCCGCCGCAGATCAGCCGCACAATATCGTGCTCTTCATACCCGACGGCCTTCGCGCCCTGATGGTATCGGAAGAGACGGCGCCGACGATGGCCGCGATCCGAGATAAGGGCATCAATTTCAAGAATCCGCACTCGCTGTTCCCGACCTTCACGACGCCGAACGCCTCTGCCATGGCGACCGGCCACTATTTGGGTGACACCGGCGATTTCAGTAACACAATCTATGCCGGCTTTCCCGTGCCGGGAGCGGGCGACAGCTTGACTCCCTTCCTCGAGAGCGATGCGGTGCTCGGGGACGTCGACGAGCATTTCGCCGGTGACTACCTCGACGAGGTGACACTGCTGAAGGCGGCGCGCGATGCCGGCATCAGCGCCGCCACGATCGGAAAACTGGGGCCCGCGCTGATCTTCGATCATACCGACCGCACCGGCGCGCCGACGATCGTCGTCGATGATTCGACCGGAAGCCCGAGCGGCATCCCCTTGTCGCAAGAGGTTCAGGCCGCTATGACCGCCGCCGAACTCCCCCTTACCGCGCCCTCGCGCGGCGACAACGGCAAGGCGGGCACTGCCACCACACCTGGGACGAAGGTAGCAAATAGCGCGCAACAGGATTACTTCGCCGATGTCGCGACCAAGGTCGTGCTGCCGCTGTTCAAGGCGCGCAACCGTCCCTTCGTACTTGTCTTTTGGTCGCGCGACCCGGACGGAACGCAGCACAACCAGGGAGACAGCCTCAACCAGCTCACTCCCGGCATCAACGGGCCAACCTCGCTGGCCTCAATCAAGAATGCCGATGACGATCTCCGCCGGATCCGGAAAGCGCTCGCCGATCTCGGGGTCACCGACACGACCGACATCTTCGTGACCGCCGATCACGGCTTCGCCACGATCTCCACGGAAAGCAAGACGAGCCCAGCCGCGCGGGTCTCGTACTCGGACGTCCCGCAGGGCTTCCTCCCGCCAGGGTTCGTCGCGATCGACATCGCGGCCGCTCTGGGCATACCGCTCTACGACCCGGACGCCAAAAACGCCCTGATTAGCGGCAACAACCATTCAAAGTGGGGCAACGGTTTGATCGGACCCGATCCGAACAAACCTGAAATTGTCGTGGCGGCCAATGGCGGCTCCGACCTCGTTTATCTGCCTAAGAAGGATAGAAAACTCGCGGTCCGCGTGGTTTCGGCGCTACTGGCGCAGGACTATGTGAGCGCGCTTTTCGTCGACGATTCACTGGGTCGAATACCCGGTACCTTGCCGTTGACCGCGATCAATCTGAAAGGTTCGGCGTTGACGCCGATGCCGGCGATTGCAGTAAATTTCCGCACCTTCTCGACGGGCTGCGAGCAGCCGCTGACTTGCACGGTGGAGCTCGCCGACACGGTCCTACAACAAGGTCAGGGCATGCATGGCAGCTTTAGTCGAGCGGACACGATGAATTTCATGGCCGCCATCGGTCCAGACTTCAAGGCAGGGTTCATCGACGAGGCGCCGGCGAGCAACGCCGACGTCGGCAAGACGCTGGCCCGCATCCTTGGTCTGAAGATCAAGGATAGGGGCAGGCTGATCGGCCGCGTTCTGACGGAGACCATGCCCGGAGGAACTACGCCGAGGTACGTCGCGAAGGTCGTGCGCTCCGATCCCGCTGCGGGCGGCATCCGGACAGTATTGGACTACCAACTCGTCGGCAACACACGATACTTCGATGCCGCGGGCTTTCCCGGACGAACGGTAGGCCTTACTGACACAACTATAGCTCCCAAGATAGCTCATTCGTCGCCCTAATTATGACATGGACTGCGCAAGGGCGATCCCTCCTAGCGCGCTGACGATAACTACGACCAGAGGCGGTGCACGCCAGACGGTGAGCAGCACAAAACCGAGGAGAGCGATTCCGAAATCCCCGGGGGTCTTGACCGAGCTTGTCCAGACCGGGTTGTAGAGCGCCGCGCCCAGCAGGCCGACCACGGCCGCGTTGACGCCGCGCATCACCGCCTGCGTCCCGGTGCGCATTCGAAAAGTCTCCCAGAACGGCAACGTGCCGATAAGGATCAGCACGCCGGGAAGAAAAATGCCGATCAGCCCCAATATCGCGCCGGTCAGCCCATACGGTGACGGGGTGACGACGGCGCCGAGATAGGCTGCAAAGGTGAACAGAGGTCCTGGAACCGCTTGTGCGGCGCCGTAGCCGGCAAGAAAGGCATCATCGCCGACCCAGCCGGGCGTCACAAAAGCCTCGCGCAACAACGGCAGCACCACGTGGCCGCCGCCGAACACGAGGGCGCCGGAGCGATAAAATGCTTCGAACAGATCGATCGCCTGCGCATTCACCAAGCTACGCAGGACCGGAAGTCCGGCGAGCAGGAGGAAGAACACGGCGAGCGATACCAGCCCAACAGTGCGCGAGATCGGCACTGTGATATGTCCGGTCGTTGTCGGCGGCCCGGCCCGGCAGAGCCACAGCCCGGCAACGCCACCCAGCAGGATCCCAGCGATCTGGGAGATTGAAGACGCGCTGAACAGGATGATCAGCGCTACCACGGCCGCAATCGACGCCCGCTCGCGGTCGGGGCATAGCGTGTGTGCCATGCCCCAAACAGCCTGGGCTACAATCGCGACGGCGACAAGCTTGAGGCCATGCAGCAACCCGATCCCGGCCGGGCCGCCGAGCTCACCCGCGCCGTAAGCGAAGACCACCAGAGCAGTGGCGGACGGCAGCGTAAAGCCGGTCCATGCCGCGAGCCCGCCGCGATAGCCGGCGCGCATCAGGCCGATGGAAAATCCGACCTGACTGCTGGCGGGTCCGGGCAGGAACTGGCACAGACCCACGAGATCGGCATAGGCCTGTTCGTCGATCCAACGGCGGCGCACGACGAACTCGTCGCGAAAATACCCGATATGAGCGATCGGTCCGCCGAAGCAGGTCACTCCCAGCCTGAGGAAGACGAGCAGGACTTCGAGCGGGGAACCGGTTCGCCCTTCTCTTGTCTCGGCAGAATGCGCGGCAATCGTCATCGGTGCCCTCATGCATAATTGAAGAGCGCCATGAACCCGAAATCCATGTGCAGCTGCTGGTGACAGTGGAACAGCGTCGGCCCCGGATTATCGGCGACGAAGTCAAATTCTACTTCCTGAAACCCGCCCAGCATGACCACGTCCTTGATCACCCCGGCGGTCGGTTTGCCTGCAATTCGCGTCAATTCGAAACTGTGCCGGTGAAGGTGTAGTGGATGGATATCGTCGCTCGCGTTTCGGAATTTCAGACGATACCGCCGCCCCTCATGCACCGTGTACATCGGCTTCAAGGTCTCCATCGAAAAAGCTTCGCCGTTGAGGGTCCACTGGTTGAAACCGTTGAGCGCGCCGTTGTGCTTGACGATCGTCATCTCGATCGTCTCGTCGGGGGAGACGGACGCGCCATTCGGCTTGCCAAATTGCGAGTAATCCCAGCGGAACGGTTTTGGCTTGATCCACTGCGGCTTGCCCTTCTCCGCCGCGTATTCGACGACAATCCCCATCCCATGTCGCCGGTCGTCATCCGCCAGATCGCCCATCACCAATACGCCGGGATGCTTCATTTCGACGAGTGCCGAGACGCGTTCAGCGGTCCCCAGCCAGAGCACTGGTACGTCCGCTTGTGTTGGCACGGGATTGCCGTCGAGCGCGACAATCCGAAAGAGATGCCCCGGCAGGGCGAGGCTGCGGATCTCGGTCGCGCTCGCATTGAGCACATGGAACATCACGCGTTCGCCCGCCTTCACGCGGATCGGCTCACCGTGCCCGAGCATCCGACCATTGATGCCAAACAGCTCGTAGCCCACTTCGAAACCCTTGGTCTTCTCCTGCGCTTCCTCGTCGGCGGCCCTCCCGATCTGTTGCAGCGCCTTGACGGGAGCACCGGCGAGCATGTCCACTGCCAGATCACCCCCGCGGCTGAAGGCTGGCGCGAACTCCTTCATGACCAGAAAAATCTCGCGGTCATAGGCGCCGAGGTTGCCCTTCGGTTCGATATAGACGGGCCCGGCCTGGCCCGTAAGTGCCGCGGTTCAGGTCGCCTCCGGCCACGACATGCGTATGGTAGAATCGGAAGCCCGAGGGCTTCGGAACGAACGAGATCCGGCGCATTCCGTGCGCCGGCACGAACGGCGAACCTTCCTCGGAAGCGCCGTCGACGTCGCTGGGGATCATCTGCCCGTGCCAGTGCACCAGCTCCGGCGTGTCGGTGTTGTTGTGGATATCGACGACGACCTGCTGCCCTTCGTTGAACCGCAGCAACGTTCCGGGAAACTGGCCGTTATAGAGGGTGGTCGAGACGATGTGGCCCGGCGCCAGCTCGACCAGGCCCGTGCCGATGCGCAGCGTATAGTCCGGCTTTTCCGCAGAGCTCTCATCGGCGGCCGATGCGAGGCGCGGGACCGCACCAATCAACGGAACCAGTCCGGCATAGGTCAGAAAGGAACGCCGATCGGTCATCACCGCTTCACTCCTCGCGCCGCCACGACCATAGGACGAGGGCGAGCCAAAGGCGGTGCTGCATCTCCCTGAGCTCAGGGAGGATCCGCGAAAAAACTCGAAAAATGGTCAACCTCAACGTAATATCCTTCGCTAAATCAATAGGTTATAAGAACTTCCTGCGCATCGAGCAGGGAGGCTAGCAGGGAGCCGAATTGGGGCCCTGAGGGAGCGAGCAGGGATAGGAATGGGGCACTCCCCTCCGGTAAGCTCCTCCCTGTAACGACACAGAGCATACGCTTTGATCTTGATGACAAGATGGCGATGCAGATGCCGTCCTCCCGGGTGCGGACGGGCCGAAAGGGGCCGATCAGCTCGCCGGCTACCTCGCAATAAATCGCGCCGAGGTTATTCCGGCGCGCCCTCCGGGGAAGGGCGGCGCAAGAGGGGCAGCGCCAGAGCGAGGCCGGCAAGCTGCGCGATGATAAATCCCGGCGCATCGACCGGCCGAATGCCGGCAAACGTATCGCTCAATGATCGGGCGATCGTCACGGCCGGGTTTGCGAACGATGTCGAAGCCGTGAACCAATAGGCGCCGGTGATGTAAGCCCCAACCGCAAAAGCCGTTACCGGCTGGTGGTGCGCGCGGCAGCCCCAGATTACCGTCAGCAGGCCGAATGTCGCTATGACCTCCGCGACCCACTGAGGCAGTCCCGTGCGGGCATGTTGCGAGATTTGCCAGATCGGCAGGTCGAACATGATATGCGCGAGCCACACACCGAGGATGGCGCCCACGATCTGGGCGGCGATGTAGGCCGGCACCGCGTGCCAGCGTAAGCCCTCCGTCGTCGCGGCGGCCAGCGTGACAACGGGGTTCATGTGGGCGCCCGATTGCGGCCCGAAGGCGAGGATCAGCGCCACGAGCGCGCCACCGGTGGCGATCGCGTTCGCGAGCAAGGCGAGGCCAATATTTCCGCCGCATAGCCGCTCGGCCATGATGCCCGAGCCGACGACCGCGATCAGCAGAAAGGCCGTGGCGACTAACTCGGTGAAGGCTTCGCGCACGACGGGGCGGCTCAACGCATGCCGCCGCACCACCGTCGCGATCGACGTCACGGCGCCGGTTCCTCGGGCGCAACGACGCGAAGGTGGCCGATCTCGTCGACTTTCCGTTTGACCGCCAGGCGATCGAGGGCTTCGAGCCGCAGGCTGGTGAAGAGTTTGATGCGCGTTTCGAGCGCCTGAAAGGCATAACGGAAGGCCCGGCTTTTCTCGTCCTGTCTGCCCTCGACGGCAGCCGGGTCCGGCACGCCCCAATGGGCGGTCACCGGGTTGCCGGGCCAGACCGGGCAGACCTCGCTGGCGGCCTGGTCGCAGACGGTGAAGACGAAATCCATCTCCGGTGCGCCCGGTGTGGCGAATTCGTCCCAGCTTTTGCTGCGCAGCCTGCGCGTTGCGAGATGGGCCTTTTCGAGAAGATCGAGCGCCAAGGGGTGCACGGCGCCCTTCGGAAAGCTGCCGGCACTATACGCCTTGAACCGTCCTCTCCCCCAGTGCTCGAGCAGCGCCTCGGCCAGGATGCTTCGTGCCGAGTTGCCCGTGCAGAGAAAGAGGACGTTGTAGATTCGCACAGTCACTAGCCGCTCTCAGGCGGTGCAGCAGGTCGGGGTGCAGCAGGCCTCCGCGGCCGACGGCTCTGCCGCGGGCTCCGAGAATGACGGTTCGCAGCATATGGCGCGCTCGGTCGCCTCCCTGAGTTTGGCGAGCGAGCCCTCGCCATAGACGGTGGCCTCGCTATAGGTGAGGAAGGTCTCCCATGGCACACCCTGCGGGTCGGCGATCCACTGCTTGTCGGATTTGGCATAACAGCAGGTGAGCCCTTCGCCTCGACGATCGGCCGCTCGGCCTGGCTCAGCCGGTCATAGACCTCGGCGAGCTCGGTTTCGTCTTCGGCCTGAATGCCGAGGTGGGAGATCCCGGCGGTACGGCCGCCAAGTTTGCTGATCGCGAAGTTGACCCGCGGATCCTCCAGCATCCACTTCGCGTAGTCGTCTTTGACGACGGTCGGCTCGGCCGCGAACAAGGTCGAGTAGAACCGGATCGATTGGCTCAGGTCGTCAACCGACACGTGGACGTGCAGGCGCTTCATCATTCTCTCCTTTGGCAAAGGTGTCGGCGGGATTGCAAACCGGCGGGCATATGGCTGCGCCGCGGCCGCAGCAATTCTCGGTCAGGTAGGCCATCAGCTCGTTCATCGTGCCGTACTCGGCCGAATAGATCAGCTGCCGGCTCAAGCGCCGCTGGGTGATCAGCCCGGCATGGACGAGCTGTTGCAGATGAAAGGACAAGGATGAGGGCATCACGCTGAGCCTCTCGGCGATGACGCCGGCGGGCAGCCCCTCGGGACCGCGGGTAACGAGCAGCCGGAAAAGCTCCAACCGGGTTTCCTGGGCGAGGGCGCCGAGAGCGGCGATCGCGCGTCTTTGATCCATCAGGCTGTCACAGAAGTTTCATGTTTCGACGACAATCAAATCTATTGACCTCAACCGACCTTGTCAAGCACATTTCGCCAATTATCGAAATTTGTCTCGGCGCGCCCCGGAGGTAGCGATCATGAACACGACAGAGGTCAAGGAGATGGTCCGCAACTGGTACGGCGGCATTGCGGCCGGCAGCGAAAGCTGTTGCGGCTCCCCCGCCGCACCGCAGGAGGCCTCATGCAGCATGGGCTATTCCGAGGCGGAGCTTGCTTCCCTCCCGGAGGGTGCCGATCTCGGCCTCGGCTGCGGCAATCCGCAAGCGATTGCGGCCATGCGGCCGGGTGAGACGGTCGTCGATCTCGGCAGCGGCGCCGGGATCGATTGCTTCCTTGCGGCCCAGCAAGTCGGTCCGGCCGGCCGGGTGATCGGTGTCGACATGACGCATGAGATGCTGGCCAAGGCACGGGCGAACGCCGAGCGGGTCCGTGCGGGTAATGTCGAGTTCCGGCTCGGCGAGATCGAGCATCTGCCGGTCGCCGACAACACGGCCGACGTAGTGGTCTCGAATTGCGTCATCAACCTCGTCCCCGACAAGGAGCAAGTCTACCGCGAGGCATTCCGGGTGCTGAAGCCGGGCGGACGGATCGCCATCGCCGATGTGGTGAATACCGCGCCGCTGCCGCCGGGACTTTCTTCCGACACGACATTGCTGTGTGCGTGTTTGGCGGGCGCAGCCTCGGTGCGCCAGATCGAAGACTGGCTCGCAAGGTCCGGCTTCATCGACATCCGGATCACCATCAAGCCTGAGCCGCGAACTCGTCGAGACCTGGGCGCCCGGCCGTGGGATCGGAGATTACGTCGCCTCTGCCACGATAGAAGCCCGCAGACCGTCATAAAAGTGCAATAAAAACGTCACATAAATTAATCAATGCGCAGTTAATAGGATCGCGGCCCTCCGGGTCCTCCTACCTAGCTGCCGATGGAGCAGACCGTGAACGCTTTCCGAACCGCTTTTCTTGGGATGGCCGCCGCCACGGCGATTGGATTGGGGGTACAGGCGGCCGAGATCTCCGGCGCCGGCGCCACCTTTCCCTATCCGATCTACGCGAAATGGGCGGAGGCCTACGCGGCCAAGACCGGGTTGAAGATGAACTATCAATCGATCGGTTCGGGCGGGGGTATTGCACAGATCAACGCAAGGACCGTCGATTTCGGCGCCTCGGACATGCCGCTGAAGCCGGCGGATCTCGACAAAGCCGGGCTTACCCAATTCCCACCGGTCATCGGCGGCGAAGTATTGGTGGTGAATCTTCCCGGCATCGCGCCAGGGCAGATGACGCTCGACGGCCCGACGATCGCTAATATCTACCTGGGGAAGATCACCAAGTGGAATGACCCCGCCATCGCCAAGCTCAATCCCGGGCTGAAATTGCCCGACACTGCGATCGCCGTGGTCCACCGTTCCGACGGGTCCGGCACGACGTTCATCTTCACCGACTACCTCTCGAAGGTGAGCCCGGAATGGAAGGACAAGGTGGGCGAGGGGACCTCTGTCGAATGGCCGGTAGGGATCGGCGGCAAGGGTAACGAGGGTGTGGCGGCATTGACGGCGCGCACGATGGGCGCGATCGGCTATGTCGAATATGCCTATGCGCTGCAAAACAAGCTGGTTCACACCAAGCTGATAAATCATGACGGCGTTACCTTGGAACCGGGGAGCAAGGTCTTCCAGAAGGCCGCGGCCAATGCGGACTGGAAGAGCGCCCCGGGTTTCTACCTCATCCTGACCGATCAAGCCGGCAAGGACAGTTGGCCGATCACCGGCGCCACGTTCATCTTGATGCACAAGAAGCAGGATCATCCCGAGAAGGCGAAGGAGGTCCTCAATTTCTTCGATTGGGCTTATAAGAACGGCGGGCAGCTGGCCGAGTGGCTCGACTACATCCCGATGCCGGCTAGCGCGGTTGCGATCTTCGAGGACAGCTGGAAGCAGATCGTCGGGCCCGACGGGAAGCCGGTCTGGGACGGGCACTCATCCTGATGCTGGTGGACGACGGGAGGCCCCGGGGCCTCCCGTTCTCACGTCGTAACCCTCTCGAAGGGCAGACTGTGGCGGCTGACATCGCCCTCGTCGGACGATCAGCGGGACGACGCGGGCGCGCCGGCTCGATCGGCGACACGGTATTCCGTGCGCTGACGTTTTTCTTCGCGTTGCTCGTTCTGCTGATCCTCGGCGGGGTCATCGTCGCGCTGGTCGCGGGTGCGATCCCGGCGTTGCGGACGTTCGGGTTCTCGTTCGTGCTCACCGAAGTCTGGAACCCGGTGACGGAGAAGTTCGGGGCGCTCGCGCCGATCTATGGGACCCTCGTCACTTCAGCGATCGCGATGGTGGTCGGTATTCCAGTCGCGTTTGGGGTCGCGGTGTTCATCACCGAGATTTGCCCGCTTTGGCTGAAGCGGCCGCTCGCGACGATGATCGAGCTGCTGGCCGCGATCCCCAGCATCATTTACGGGATCTGGGGGCTTTTCGTATTCGCCCCCTTCGTCCAGCAGTACATCCAGCCGGCGATCATCGATTCGCTCGGCCAAATTCCTGGATTTGGCGCGCTGTTCGCCGGGCCGCCGCTCGGCATCGGCGTGCTGACCGCCGGCTTCATATTGGCGATCATGGTACTGCCGTTCATTTCGTCGATCATGCGCGATGTCTTCGAGACCGTGCCGGCGATCCTCAAGGAGAGCGCCTACGGCCTCGGCGCCACGCGCAGCGAGGTCGTCAGGCAGATCGTCCTGCCTTATACGCGCATCGGCGTCGTCGGCGGCATCATGCTAGGCCTCGGCCGCGCGCTCGGCGAGACGATGGCAGTCACCTTCGTCATCGGTAACGCGCATCGCATCAGCGCCTCGATCTTGCAGCCGGGAACGACGATTTCGGCATCGTTGGCGAACGAATTCACCGAGGCCTTCGGCGATCTCTATCGGTCGTCGCTGATCGCGTTGGGTTTTATTCTGTTCATCATTACCTTCATCGTGCTGGCGATCGCAAAATTAATGCTGCTGCGACTGCAAAAGCGGGCAGGAGGCTGAACCCATGGATGTCTACGCCCGACGTCGCATCGCCAATGGCGTGGTCATGACTTTGTCGGTCGCGGCGACGGCGTTCGGGCTGCTGTGGCTCGTTCTCGTGCTGTGGACCCTGCTCGAGAACGGGGTCGCCGCGATCAGCCCCGCGCTGTTCAGCCAGATGACCCCGCCGCCCGGCAGCGCGGGCGGATTGTTGAACGCGATCTTCGGCAGCGTGGCGATGACGCTGATCGCAACCCTTATCGGGACCCCGACCGGCATCCTCGCCGGCACTTTCCTCGCCGAATATAGCCGCGGCAGCCGCTTCGGCGAAGTCGTGCGTTTTATCAACGACATCCTGCTGAGCGCGCCGTCGATCATCGTCGGGCTGTTTGTCTATGAGCTGTTGGTCGTCCCGATGGGGCATTTCTCGGCGTGGGCCGGGGCGGTGGCGCTGGCGATCATCGTCATCCCGGTCGTCGTGCGGACGACGGAGGACATGCTGAATCTGGTGCCGAATGCGCTGCGCGAGGCGGCCGCCGCACTCGGCTCGCCAAAGTGGAAGGTGATCGTCATGGTCTCCTACCGCGCGGCGATCCAAGGAATGGTGACCGGCGTCATGCTCGCCGTCGCGCGAATTGCCGGCGAGACGGCGCCGCTGCTCTTCACCGCGCTCAACAACCAGTTCTGGAGCACCGACCTGAACGCGCCGATGGCCAATCTGCCGGTCGTCATTTTTCAGTTCGCGATGAGCCCGTACGCCGACTGGCAGGTGCTCGCCTGGGGCGGGGCGTTGTTGATCACGCTCACCGTGCTGTTCCTCAACATTGGCGCCCGGATGCTCGCCTCGTGGAGCACGTTCAAACAATGAGCTCAACCCAAGCTGCGGCACGCCTGGCCATGCCGCTCGTCCCGTCCGACCCCGACGTCCGGGATCCGACAGAGCCGATGCCGGGACAAAAAGCTCTGATCCGTAACGTCGATTTCTTTTATGACAGCTTCCAGGCGTTGAAGAACATCAACCTGCCGCTGCATGACAAGCGCGTGACCGCGTTCATCGGCCCGTCCGGCTGCGGCAAGTCGACGTTGCTGCGTATCCTGAACCGGATTTACGAGCTCTATCCCGGACAGCGAGCGACCGGTGAGGTCCTGATCGACGGCGAGAACATCCTGGCGCCGGGACTGGATCTCAATCTTCTGCGGGCGAAGATCGGCATGGTCTTTCAAAAGCCGACCCCGTTTCCGATGTCGATCTACGACAACATCGCCTTCGGCATCCGGCTCTATGAGCGGCTGCCGCATTCCGAGCTCGACGACCGGGTCGAATCCGCGTTGCGCCGCGCCGCGCTGTGGGACGAGGTCAAAGACAAACTCCGGCAAAGCGGGCTCAGCCTGTCGGGCGGGCAGCAGCAACGCCTGTGCATTGCGCGCGCGGTTGCGGTCCAACCGGAGATCCTGTTGCTCGACGAGCCCGCCTCGGCGTTGGACCCGCTCTCGACCCAGCGCATCGAGGAGCTGATCGCCGAGTTGAAAGCCGACTACTGCATAGCGATCGTCACTCACAACATGCAGCAGGCGGCACGCAGCTCCGACTACACCGCCTTCATGTATATCGGCGAGCTGATCGAGTTCGACGAAACCGAACGCATCTTCACCCACCCGAAGCAGAAGCATACCGAAGACTACATCACCGGCCGGTTCGGCTGAGCCGAGGGCCGCGGAGAGTTCGACCGATGGCGTCCGAACACATTGTCAAGGCTTACGACGAAGAGCTGCGCAGGCTCAGCAACACGATCACCGAGATGGGGGGGCTCGCCGAGAGCCAGCTCGCCGCGGCGATCGATGCGGTCGTCAAGCGCGACAGCGAGCTCGCCGCAATTGTCGTCGAGGGCGATGCCAAGGTCGACCAGCTGCAACGCGATCTCGACAACCTCGCGATCCGGCTCCTTGCTCTGCGCCAGCCGATGGCGCGCGACCTGCGCGAGATCTTCGCAGCGTTGAAGATAGGGAGTGATCTCGAACGCATGTGCGATTACGCGGCCAATGTCGCCAAGCGCTCGATTGCCCTCAACCAGACGCCGCCGGTGCGGCCGGTTTACGCGCTACCGCGTATGGCGCATCTGGCGCAGCTCCTGGTCAAGGACGTGATCGACGCCTATGTCGCCCGCGACGCCGACAAGGCGTATTCGGTGTGGACACGGGACGCCGAGCTCGACGAGATGTATTCGAGCCTATTCCGCGAGCTTTTGACCTACATGATGGAAGATCCGCGCAATATCGGCGCCTGCACGCATCTGTTGTTCATGGCCAAGAACATCGAGCGAATCGGCGACCACGCAACCAATATCGCGGAGGATCTGTACTACCTCGTGCACGGGACACCGCTAACCGAGGCGCGGCCGAAGGGCGACCAGTCGAGCCTCGAAATCATCACCCCGGCCCGGAGCCCCGAATGACCAAGCCGACCGTCCTTATCGTCGAGGACGAAGCGCCACTCGTCACGATGTTGCGCTACAACCTCGAGAAAGAGGGCTTCCAGGTCTGCGAGGCCGGCGACGGCGAAGAGGCGCTTGTCCAAATCGCCGAACGCAAGCCCGATATCGTGCTGCTCGATTGGATGCTGCCGCTCGTTTCCGGCATCGAGGTGTGCCGCCGGCTTCGGCGGTCACCGGAGACCCGCGCATTGCCGGTGATCATGCTGACGGCGCGCGGCGAGGAGAACGACCGGGTGCGCGGGCTCGACAGCGGCGCCGACGACTACGTCGTCAAGCCGTTCAGCCCGAGCGAACTCGTCGCGCGGCTCCGTGCAGTGATCAGGCGCGCCCAGCCAAGCGTGGCGGAAGAGGTGCTGCAATTCGCCGACGTCACAATGGATCTCGCCGCACACCGCGTGTCACGCGCCGGCAAAGCGATCCATCTCGGCCCGACGGAGTTTCGCCTGTTGCGTCACCTGATGCGATATCCCGGGCGGGTTTTTTCGCGCGAGCAGCTGCTCGACGCGGTATGGGGCCACGACGTTTATGTCGAGCCGCGGACCGTCGACGTCCACATCCGGCGCCTGCGCAAAGCACTAAATGCCAATGGCGATGCCGACATCGTGCGTACGGTCCGCTCCGCCGGCTACGCGATCGATCGCCCCGCCGGACATTAGGCTCGCTTCGGGGGCCGCCTCTGCCGCTGGAGTTTCAGGCACCGCGTAACGTTTAGCGAGCCCTCAATCGACGACGATCCGAATCAGTCGATCGGTCCCGCGCCGACGCGCCGTTTGGGCCAGTGCCGCGCGCAATACCGTGGCGGTAGCCTCGTCCGGCGCCGTCACGCACATCTCAACACCCGAGGCGCAAGCACGCACCGCAGCCGGGCCGACGCGGTCGATCTCCAGTACTGCGAGCACAACCGGATCCGGTGTCTTCATCGCTTTGCGCCCGGCAAAGCGATGCAGCAGCGGCATCTCCCGCAAGCGGTGAAAGCGCGGTTGACGGACTAGGCGGGCGAGCGTTGCGGCGAAGACTGCTCGCCCGATCGGCGGTTGGGTGAATTTCTCGGCCATCGTGACGCGCTCCTCGCACCCGATGAGGGTCAATACCACGCGCTGATGACGGTTTTACGACGATGTTGCAACATGTAGCGCTCGTAAAACTGTAACACACCACTGATAGAATAGTGTTGTCGACCGATGAGGAGGGGTGACCGTGTGAACGCGGATGCAAGTGTATTCTTTGCCCTTTGGTTGCAAAAACCGCTGCGAATCGCAGCCGCCAATCCGAGCGGCGCTCGTCTCGCCGATGCGGGTGCGCGTTGCGTCGACTTGGCGCGCCCGGGCCCGATTCTCGAGCTCGGCGCTGGAACCGGCAGTCTGACGCAGGGCCTCGTGCGGGCCGGGTGTTTGCCAGGGCGCATCATCGCGCTCGAGCGCGAGCCGGCCCTCGTCACAGTATTGCGGCGCGAATTTCCGACGATGACGGTCATCGCCGGCGATGCGACGCGAATCAAGGAATATCTCGCCGGCAATATCGAGCGGCTTGCCGGTGTCGTCTCCAGCCTGCCGATCAAATGGTTTCCGGCAGCAGCGCAATACGCCGTCGTCAAACCTTGCCTCGATCTGCTCGGACCGGGCGGCCGCTTCCTGCAGCTGACGAACGCATTTTCTTCGCCCCTGCCGGTCCACCGCCTGGGAATCGTCGGCCAGGAGGTCTGTCGCGTCTGGCTAAACCTGCTGCCGGCGCAGATCTGGGCCTATTCGGAACGCCCCCTGCCTATTGACCACGGAGCCGGGCAGTGACCCGGCTGGTGAGAATGCACGCGTATCGCACGATCTGGATCTCGGATCTGCATCTCGGCACCCGCGGCTGCAAGGCGGAGTTTCTCCTCGACTTCCTGCGCGACACGGAAGCGGAAACGATCTACCTGGTCGGTGACATCGTCGACGGCTGGCGCCTGAAGAAATCATGGTACTGGCCGCAGGCGCACAATGACGTGATCCAGAAGGTTCTGCGCAAGGTCCGCAAGGGGATGCGGGTCATCTACGTCCCCGGGAATCATGACGAGTGGCTGCGCGACTTCACGCAGCTGCAGTTCGGCGGCGTCGAAATCATGGAGGACGCGATCCACGTCACCGCCGATGGTCGCCGTCTGCTAGTGCTGCACGGCGACGTGTTCGACGCTGTCGTCATGCACGCTCGTTGGCTGGCATTACTCGGCGACGGCGCATACGCCGCCACGCTCTGGTTGAACCGTCACTTCAACACGGTGCGGCGGCGGCTCGGCTATCCGTACTGGTCGCTCTCGGCCTATCTCAAACCGCGAGTCAAGAACGCCATGCAATACATCGGCTCGTTTGGCGAAACCGTAGCCGACGAGGCGCGGCGCCGCGGGGTCGAGGGCGTCGTCTGCGGCCACATCCACCATGCCGAGCTGCGGGAGATCGGCGACATTCTCTATTGCAACAGCGGCGACTGGGTCGAGAGCTGTACTGCTCTCGTCGAGCATTTCGACGGCCGGCTCGAGGTCCTGCACTGGATCGACCCGTGGCGCCTCGATGCGCTACCGGTCCATGTCACGTCTCCGATTGAAAGCAACGTCGAATCCGCGCTGCCGGTCCTCGCCGACTCGCCTGACTGATCCTGAGAATGGAGATCAAGGATGTCGGATTTACTGATCAGCTTTGTCGTGCCCGCCTACAACGAGGAAGCTCTGATCGGCTCGTGCCTTGCTGCTATTCAGGCGGAAATTGCGTGCAGCGGATGCCGGGCCGAAATAATCGTCGTCAACAACAACAGTACCGATGATACGCGGCATATTGCATCATCAATCCCGGGTGTAGTCATTGTCGACGAACCGCAAAGAGGGCTCGTTCAGGCTCGCAGAGCCGGGTGCCGCGCCGCCAACGGCGAGCTTATTGCGAACATAGACGCCGATACGATGCTGACTGAAGGCTGGCTGCGCACCGCGGTCGAGGAATTCTCCCGTTCTCCCGATCTTGTCGCGTTGAGCGGCCCGTGCATTTACTATGATTTGCCAAGGTCGGCACAATTCGTCGCCGCGGTGTTCTATCGCATCGCATTTGCTACTTACGTCTTGGTCAGGTTCGTGCTGGGAGCCGGATCGATGATACAAGGGGGCAACTTCATCGTTTCCAAGAGCGCGCTCGAGGCTGCAGGCGGCTTCAACTCCGACTTCTGCTTCTACGGCGAGGATACCAATTTGGCTCGCCGGCTGAGCAAGATCGGGCCGGTCAAGTTTTCATTGAGGCTACCTGCCTTGTCCTCCGGACGCCGGTTCGTCGCGGAAGGCCTCTTCCGCGCAGGGCTACGCTATGCGGTAAATTACGTGTGGACCATTTTCTTCAAGCACCCGTTCACCTTGACATGGTTGGATGTCCGACAGCCCGGCGGTGCGTCCGAGTTGGGCCGGCGGTAAAGCGCGTCATGGCGCGGATTATTGCTTTGCCGCGAGCATGTCTCTAACCCCGCGTAACGCCAGATAATATCCCGGGAGCCCGAAACCGGTCACCATGCCGTGGCTGACCCGCGCGGTCTCGGAGACTGGGCCGCGCCGCACCGGGTTCGAGATATGGATCTCGATCGTCGGGAACCGCACCTGGCCGATTGCGGCAACCAGCGCCGGATAACCCGTCCCGAATCCAGCCGGATTGAACAGCGCCGCGTCGCAGCCCTTGTCGTTAGCCTCATAGAGCTTGTTGATCACCTCGCCCTCGAGGTTCGAATGAAAAATCTCGATCTCGAGGCCGAGCTCTGCGGCATAAGCGCGGATGCGCTCGTCGTATTCGGGCAATGTCATGGGCCCAAAGATCTCGGTTTGGACCTTCCCGCGCATGTTCATGCCCGCACCGTGGATGATCAAAATTTTCGCCATGTCGCTCCTCGCATCAAATCTGGGCCGATGCTAGTAGACGAGCCGATTCGAATACAAGGCTCGCTGTTGGGGTCGATTGGCGTTAAACTATAATCGGATCGCGTGGTGTCGGTCGGGGGGTCGATGCAGCACGGTACTTGGGCGAGGGTCATTCCTGGCGGAATGATTGTGCTGCTGTTGATGCAGCCGCACGGATACGCGGCCAAGGCCTCGGTGAAGCCCAAGCACCGCGCGACCACCGTAATCGGCAAGCATGTCACCGAGAAAAAGCCGGAAAGCGTCCAGATCGTCTCGTTCCTGGATACTGAGTGGCACGCAGTCAGGATCATCCGGGGCGGGACATCGGCGAAAGACCAAACTACCGGAGTTGAGCCGGCCGAAAAGGCCGAGTCCGCCGAGATCGTCACGTTCGGCGATCCAAACAGCAAACCCGTCAGAGTGGTGCGCGGCGATACGGACCGTGCGGCGGCGACGCCGGGGCGGCCGCTGACCGCGAGCGGGACGAACACCGAATTGGTCACGTTCGTCAACCTTCGAGATCGGCCGGTTACGGTGCTCCGGGGTTCGATCGCGCAATCGCTGCCCGGCATCGAGTTGTTCCGCCCAGCAAGCGAGAGCGATCTCGATCGCGTTGCCTTCGCGGTCGATGGCGCCGAATCGAGCCACGGAACTGATCTGAGGATGTGGCGTCCCGAGCTAAACGGACCGCAGGGACCGATGCAGGTCTCCGCCGCCGCGGCGATCGATATCGGCGGGGGCGACCGGTTCGACATCGCCGAAAACCGACAGTTGGGTCGCGCCTATCTCGCACGTATGTACCGGCGGTTCGGCAATTGGTCGGATGCGATCGCGGCATACAATTGGGGTCCGGGCAATATGGATGCGTGGATCGGCAGCGGGCGCCCAGCCTCCATCTTCCCGTTCGAGGTCGAGCGCTATCGCGATCGCGTACTGCACGACGCCGGGTTTGACGAAACATCCAGGAACCCGCTGTTTTACGACACCCGGCAGTTGCCGGAGGTCGCTTCGCCAAGTGCTCGGCAATATCCGACGGTTGTCACCTCGACCCGACACGTCGCGAAGTAAGCGCCGCTTCGCTGTCACCGCGGCGGCAGCGAGATCCCGTATTTCGCGTAGATCTTGTCGATGAGGCCGTCGGCGCGAAGCCGATCGAGTGCCTCGTCGATCGCTTCGCGCAATTTGTCGTCGGGCTGGCGCATGCCGACCGCCGCGTTCCAGACGAGGGAGTGCTCCGCCTCGCCGGGCGGCAGGATGCTGAGTGGCTGAGACGGGTGGGTCAGATTATAGTAGCCGGCGGAAAGACGTCCGCAACTTATGCCAATATAGCAATTATTGATGACAATTGCAATGGAGCTGCGACGCCAAAGCGGAGCACGCGCGGCCGAGGACGACACCCCGCTCAGCGGAAGGCTGGGATGATGTGCTCGGCGAACAGCTCCATCTGGCGCATCTCCTCCTCCCAGGGCATCGCACCCTGGTCGAAGAACCACGCGAACCATTCGAGGTCGCCCTCGCCGCCGATCCGCTTCAACGCGTCAAACCCGGTCTTGACTTGGTCGACCGTTCCGGCGAGCGCGTATTTGGCCTTGCGCATCCGCTCGACGGTCCACTCGGAAGTCGGCAGCATGACGCCGGCCGGGTATTTCGCCTCGTCCTCGGGCATCCGGAACGCTTCCCAGAACCCGAAGCCGCCGAAATAATTGTAAAAGCCGGCATAGTTGGTCTCGCGCAGCAGCGTTACGGCCTCCTCCTCGGTCCGGCCGAAATGGAGGGCGCGGACAACACCAACACTTTCTCCGAGGCCGAGTGTCCGTCCGGCTCCTGCCGCCACCTCCTGATACATCCTGCATAAGCGCTGGAAATCGGGCGGGTAGGCCGTGAGGATCACCGGGACTATGCCTAATTGCGCGGTATAGCGGATCGTTGCCTCGCTGACCGAGAACGGCTGGAACATCGGCGGATGAGGCTCTTGATAGGGCTTCGGCACGACGCAGATCTTACGAATCACGCCTTGCTCGTCGACCTCGCCCGGAGCCCCGTAAGTACGGGTCCATTCAGCGACCGGCCAGCGCCGGATGCCCTCCTCATAAGGAAACGGGACCTTGTAATACTCGCCATTGTACTCCCAGGCGTCCTCCGTCCAGGCTTTCTTGATGACTTTGAGGGTCTCCTCATAGACACGCCGGTTGTGGTTGTCGATCGCCGAACCGTCCATCGGCGCCCCGGTGGCGTGGTACTGTTGGCCGAGCACGTTGACCCAGCGGTCCTGGTAGCCGCGTGCGAAACCGGCATAGACCCTCCCTTTGGTCAGGTGGTCGAGTACGGCCAATTCCTCCGCGGCGCGGATCGGATCCCATGCCGGCAATACTAGCCCCAGCGGCGAGAACTTGATGCGCTTGGTCCGGGCGGCGAGGTCGGTATAGAGGAGAAGCGGCGCAACCGACGTCTCGTACCCTTCCGAATGGAAGTGGTGTTCGGTAGTGGCGAAGACGTCGAAGCCGACCTCGTCCGCAAAGACCACGAGCTTGCGCAACTCCTCGAGCATCTGCTGATATCGCTCGTTGTTCCGTCCGATTGGCCGCAGCCGCCTGCGGTCCTCCAGGGTGCCCGGCACGGTCGGCAGCATCAAAAGCATGAATTTCATTGGGCATTTCCTCCTGTTCAGGCCGCCAACCCGGCGGCGCGGGATTAGGCCGCCATGGCGTCTTCCATGACCATCGCGGCACATTTCTCGCCGATCATGATCGAGGGCGCATTGGTGTTGCCGCCGGGGACCTGCGGCATGATCGAGGCATCGGCGACCCGCAGCCGCTCGACGCCATAGACCCGCAGCCGTGGATCGACAACTGCGTCCACCTCGCGTCCCATCCGGCAGGTGCCGACCGGGTGCAGGTTGGACACACCGCGCACGCGGATCTCCTCGATCATCTCGGCGTCGCTTTCCACCTCAGGTCCGGGCAACACCTCCTCGCCGACAAACGGCTTTAGCGCCGGTTGGGCTGCGATCTTGCGGCTGAGCTTCATGCCGTAGATCAGTGCCTGGAAGTCGTAGTCGCTGGCCAAAAAATTGAACTGGATCGCCGGCGCGGCGAGCGGGTCGCGGCTCTTGATCCGCACCCAGCCGCGGCCGTCGGGGCGCAGATGCACCGGGCTGAAAGTAAACGCTGAAAACGGGTGCGGCTTGAGGCCGGTGCGCAGCCGCTCCATAGCACTCCAGCCCGACATGTTGATCTGCAGATCCGGCTGCTCCATGCGCGGGTCGGTGCGGACGAGTGCCCCGGCATAGATCCCGGCATTCGACAGGTGGCCGGAGCGGCTGACCGCATACTGCACCGCCGCCTTGAGCTTAAGCGCCGGGCTCATCGCCATGTCGTTGACCGTGATCTTCTGCGGGCAGCGCCACACCAGGTAGGTGTTGAAGTGGTCGTGTAGCTGCGCTCCGACCCCGGGCATATCGCGGACCACCGGAATACCGAACTCGCCCAACACATCGACGGGGCCGAGCCCGGAAAGCTGCAAGAGTTGCGGCGAGCCATAGACGCCGCCGGAGACGATAATTTCGCCTCGCACCCGCGCGGTCTGGCGCCCGCCCGGCGTATGATATTCGACCCCGACAGCGCGCCCGTTCTCGAAGACAATGCGCGTGGCGTGTGCGTTGGTCGCGACCGTCAGGTTCTGCCGGCCGCGCGCCGGGCCCAGATAGGCTCGCGCCGAGCTCCAACGCCGGCGATGGGTGGTGGTTGTCTGGTAATAGCCGACACCCTCTTGCCGCGCGCCGTTGAAATCGGGGTTGTCCGGGATGCCGGCCTCGATGGAGGCGGCGACCATGGCGTCGCCGAGTGGAGAACGCACCGGGTTCGATACGTGCAATGGCCCGCCGACGCCGTGAAACTCATCGGGGCCGCGCTCCTGGTCCTCCGCCTTCTTGAAGAAGGGCAGCACCGAATCCCAATCCCAGCCCTCGCAACCGCGCTGGCGCCAACCGTCGTAATCGGTCGAGGTGCCGCGCATATAGACCATGCCGTTGATCGAGCTGGTGCCGCCCAAGACCTTGCCGCGCGGCTGGTAAAGGGTGCGGTTGTTGAGCTCTTTCTCGGGCTCGCTCTCGAACATCCAGTTGTAGCGCGGGTTGGCGAAGGTCTTGGTGTAGCCGAGCGGTATGTGGATCCACGGGTTGCTGTCGCGCCCGCCGGCTTCGAGCAGCAGCACGCGATACCGACCGGATTCGCTGAGTCGTCCGGCCACGGCGCAGCCCGCCGATCCCGCACCGGTGACGATGAAGTCGTAAGTGTCGTCCGCCGTCGTCATTCCTATGTTCCCCCAGGAGGCTCGGGGGAACGATAGCGAACCCGGCCGTCGTCGTGAAGGACAGGTTAACCCACATCAGAGGATTGCCGGCATCGAACCGGCGCGCCACTTTACGGCTCATGTGCGGCCGCGCCCGTCTCTCCTCCGACGTCAGCGAGATTAGGCTGGCCTTTTCGATCCCGCCGGAGCGGCCGACCCCGAACATCCCGGCCAATTGGAACGCGGCACCCACCGAAGACCTGCCGGTTGTCCGCTACGATGCGAGAGCGGCCGGACGTAGCCTCGGTGTGATGCGATGGAGCCTCGTGCCGTTCTGGGCGAAGGACATCAAGGTCGGCTTCTCCAACATCAACGCCAAGGCCGAGACCGTCGACACGAAGCCCGCCTTCCGCGAAGCCTTCACCCGGCGGCGTTGCCTTGTGCCGTTCGACTGCTTTTACGAATGGAAAAAGCTCGGCAAAGAACGGCAGCCCTATGCGGTGGCGCTGGCCGATCGGCGCCTTGTGGCGCTGGCCGATCGGCGCCTTGTGGCGCTGGCCGGCCTATGGGAAACCCGGCGTTCTCCGGCGGGAGAGCGCGTGCACAGCTTTGCGATCGTCACGACCGCCCCGAATGGCTTGCTTGCCGAGCTACATGACCGCATGCCGGTAATTCTCGCCCCGGAAACCTGGCCCCTATGGCTCGGCGAGAGGTCGGCCGATCCCGGACAGCTGAAGTCGCTGCTCAAGCCCTATCCGGCTGACGATATGGTCGTATAGCCGGTCGACAGGCGGGTCGGCAACGTCAATAACAAAGATCCCGCGCTGATCGAGCCGGGCGCTGCCACCGGATGAGACTTGCGTCAGATCGCCGGCGGGAGCGGACGCGGACGGCGGTCTTCGCCGATCGCCACATAGGTGAAAATCGCCTCAGTAACCTTGCGCACTTCGTCGGAAGGCAGGTGCCGCCGCCAGGCCTCGATGCGAACCGTCATCGAGGTACGCCCGGTTCGAACGAGTTCGCCATAGCAGCTTACCTCGTCCCCGACGAAGACTGGCTCGTGAAACACCATGCCGTCGACGGCCACCGTGGCACACCGCCCCCGCGCGCGCTGCGTCGCGAGGCTGCCCCCGGCGAGATCCATCTGGGCGAGCAGCCATCCGCCAAAGATGTCGCCGTTCGGGTTCGCGTCGGCCGGCATCGCGATGACGCGCACGAGCGGCACCGTACGGGAGATTCCCGCCTGCGGCCCCGTCACAGCCGCGGCTCGCGATGTGGCAACCTGTGACATCTAATAGCTTCCGAACGGCGGCAACGGCGGGGAGGATGACAATCGGAATGGCATATACATATAGCACGTTGTCCATTGGTATCCGGGCTTCCCGGATGGAGAGAATCATGTTCATTTGCGCCGCGCGCAGTTGGTTCCGGCGAGTCGCCGTTGCTGCGACCGCTTTTGGTACGGTCGCCTTGTGCATCGGTACGGTTGCGCAGCCGGCGGCGGCCCAGGTCTATCCCGGCTACTCCTCGGCGCCATCGCAGAGCTATCCTGGATATTCTTATCAGGCGCCCGGAGCCCCGGCGCAGGGCTATGCCGGCTATGGTTATTCTGGAGCCTACCCCGGCTATGGTTATTCTGGAGCCTACCCCGGCTATGGTTATTCCGGAGCCGACCCCGGCTATGGTTATTCCGGAGCCTACCCCTATTATCCATACCCCTACTGGGGTTGGGCTGGTTGGGGTTATCCGTGGGGCTGGGGCTGGGGTTGGCCCGGGATCACGGTCGGCTGGGGCTGGGGCGGCTGGTGGGGCGGTCGAGGATGTTGGAACTGCGGGTTCCGCGGGGGCTTCCGAGGCGGATTTGCTCATGCCGGCTTCCATGGCGGAGGGTTCGGCGGTGGCTTTCACGGCGGTGGGTTCGGCGGTGGCTTCCACGGCGGTGGCGGTGGCGGCCATCGTTAACCGGCGCGGATGATCGAACGGGCGGCGCTGGCCGCCCATCTCGACGACGTTTTATCGGACGCGACGATCCCGGAACTGCCGAACCATTACCGCGGCAAGGTTCGGGACAATTACGACCTGCCCGATGGCCGCCGGGTCATCATCGCCACCGACCGGCTGAGCGCCTTCGATCGGATCGTTACCGCGATCCCGTTCAAAGGGCAGGTGCTGACCCAGATCGCCCGGTTCTGGTTCGAAGCGACGCGTGAGGTCTGTCCGAACCACGTTATCGAATATCCCGACCCCAATGTTCTCGTTTGCCGCCGGCTCGCGATTATGCCGGTGGAGATTGTTGTCCGCGACTACCTGACCGGGACGACCGCGACATCGATTTGGCCGATGTACAAGGCGGGCCGACGACAAATGTACGGTATCCGCTTTCCCGACGGGTTGCGTGAAAACCAGAAGCTCGCTTCGACGATCATCACGCCGACGACCAAGGCCTTCGACGGCGGTCACGACGAACCGCTGACGCCGGAGGAGATCACCGGCCGGCGCCTGCTGACGCATCAGCAGTGGCGCACCGTCACGGACTTGTCGCTCGGGCTGTTCGCGTGCGGCCGCACGATCGCGGAGCAACGCGGGCTAATCCTGGTCGACACGAAATATGAGTTCGGCTTCGATGCGGCGGGGCGGATCGTCCTCGCCGATGAGATTCACACCCCGGACAGCAGCCGTTACTGGATCCGCGATAGCTACGAGCGCTGCTTCAGCGTGGGTCGGCCTCCCGAGAGTTTGGACAAGGATTTCGTGCGACGTTGGGTGGCCGAGCGTTGCGATCCCTACCGCGAGCCGATCCCAGAGATCCCGAGCGACATCATCCTCGAAGCCGCACGGATCTATATCGGCGTATTCGAGAAGATCACCGGTCAGAGCTTTGTCGTGCCGGAACCGGACATTCCGCCTCTTGCCCGCATCCGCGCCAACCTGGCGGCGTATTTCTGAGGTGCTGCGATGTTCGAGACCACCATAGCCGGCTCCATGCCGAAGCCGGCTTGGCTCGCCAAGCCCCGGATGCTGTGGGCGCCGTGGCAACTCACGGGAGAAGAGCTGGCTGAGGCCAAGCGCGACGCCACATTGCTGGCGCTAAAGGAGCAGGAAGACGCCGGGATTGACATCGTGACGGACGGCGAGCAGTCGCGCCAGCACTTCGTGCACGGCTTCCTCGAACACATCGAGGGTGTCGATTTCGCCCGGCGGGTCGCGATGGGCATTCGCAACAACCGCTATCAGGCCCAAGTGCCGACCGTCACCGGACCGCTACGGCGCAACGAGGACGTTCATGCTGTCGAGGCCGGTATTGCTCGCGCGCACACAAAGCGGCGACTAAAGTTCACCCTGCCCGGGCCGATGACGATCGTCGACACGATCGCCGACGCCTATTACGGCGACAAGGTTAAGCTGGCGATGGCATTCGCCGGGCTGCTCAACGACGAGGCCCGCGAGCTGGAAGCGAACGGGGTCGACGTGATCCAGTTCGACGAGCCCGCCTTCAACGTCTATACCGAAGCGGTGACGGAATGGGGGATCGCGGCGTTGCATCGCGCCGCCGAGGGTCTTGCCTGCAAGACTGCGGTCCACATCTGCTACGGCTACGGCATCAAAGCGAACATCGATTGGAAGGCGAGCCTCGGCCAAGAGTGGCGGCAATACGAGGCGATTTTTCCGGCCCTCGCGGCGAGCCGGATCGACCAGGTCTCGGTCGAGTGCGCGGGCGCCAAGGTGCCGATCGAGCTGCTCGGCCTGCTCGCCGGAAAGGATGTTCTGCTCGGCGCGATCGATGTCGCGAACGAGCGGATCGAGAAGCCGGAGGAGGTAGCCGCGACCATCGAGCAGGCGCTCCGCTTCGTCCCGGCAGAGCGGCTGTTCCCGTGCACCAATTGCGGCATGGCGCCGATGGGTCGGCCGCCCGCGATCGGTAAGCTCGCTGCGCTGACCGCCGGCACCGCCCTGGTTCGCGGGCATATCGCCGGCAAGCCCAGCTAAAACGGCACGGTTCCGATAACCGTCGTACGGTGCATCAGGCGCCGCTCCGGCAGGGCGTAATCGCAAATCGCCAGGTGCATCGAGCTCGTATTGTCCCACATCAGCTAGATCCCCGACCTGCCATTTGTGTCGGTAGAGAAACTCGGGGCGCACGCAGTGCGTGTCGAGTTCGCCGATCAAGTCCACCGCCTCGTCGTCCGGCATTCCCTCGATGCCGATGCATTCGCCCGCCGTGACGTAAAGCGATTTGCGGCCGGTGTAGGGGTGGGTGCGCACGATCGGATGTGCGATGTCGGGCGTTTCGTCGAGTTGGGCTCGGGTGAGTTTCGGACGTGGACTGTCGGCCACCCGCCGGCGCGCGGAATAGCGATGGATCGCCTTCAGGCCGGCGAGGCGCTCTTTCATTCTTTCGGGCAGTGCTTCGTATGCAGCGATAGCGTTCGCGAAGACGGTATCCCCCAGAGGTCGGCCGTCGCGCTGCGGCACCTCCTTCGCATAAAGCAGCGAGCAGCGGCTCGGGCGGCGCCGGTAGGAGGTGTCGGAATGCCAGGTGAAGCCGGCATCGGCTAGCCCAATATGCTCGCCGCGGTCGTCGCGGATGTTCGAGATCAACAGAATCTCCGGGAAACCCGGAAGCAGGTATTTCTTGACGATGTGGATTTCGAGCTCACCAAATCGGCGGCTGAATTCGATATGCCGTTCATTTGACAAGTTTTTGCCGGCGAAAGACAACGACGATGTTGTCGTGAAAGGCGCGCTCGATTTCCCGGAACGTCGCCTCATCGCTGTCCTGCGCGAGATCGCAGGCGATTTCGGCACCGCAAGCAGCACCGCTCTTCGTGACCGCCAACTTCATCGGCCTGCCGTACCCCGCAGCATCATTATGATCGGGTTCGAATGTGGCGGACCCGCGTACCATCTTCACATGTTCTTAAAGCATATCGCGTCCGATGTCGGTCGGATCATCTCAGACTCAGAGCGGCCGATGTTGCAGATTCTCCTGGCGGAGTCGGATAGACGAATTGGCCAACTCATTGCGGGAATCCTGACGGATTTTGGTCACGATGTGACCCTATGCCAAGATGGTGCCGAAGCGGCCGCGCTCTTGGCGATCGTGCCAATCGATGTCCTGGTGACGGATCTGGTATTGCGCGACGGCGAGGGGTCGATGTTGCGTGGGCCTTGCGCGGTGCGCGGGATCCCGACGATCACCCTGACCGGCCATCAATTTCGCATCGATCAGGCTGCGCAGGACCGTCCGCTACCGCTCGTCGATAAGCCCTTCCGGTTCGACGACTTGCAATCTGTTCTCGATGCGGTGGCGGCCTATTCCGGATCGACAAGAGCCGCCGCCTGAGCCGCGTTGCGGGGTCGGGTCAGCAGAGCAAAGCGGCCAGCACCGCATTGAGGCGCTGCCGACCGGCGGCGGTCGTCGCGAGCCGATCTCTATCGAGCGCTAGAAAGCCGCCTTTGGCAAGTGGCGCGAGATTGTCACCGAAGAGGACTTCGACGCTCCGGCCCGCCGCGCGCTCGAGCCGCCCTCGCGCAACACCCTCAATGAGACGCAACCCCATCATCAGCATCTCTTCGACCGCGCTGTTACGGTCGATCGGCACCATCTCCTCAATCCCGGTGCCGCCTTTCTCGACTGCGGCGAGCCAGCGCTCGGGCATGCGCGCCTGTCTCGTCGCGTATTTCACCTCGCCTCTGGTCAGCCGCCCGTGCGCCCCCGGCCCGATCCCGACATAGTCCTGATAGCGCCAGTATGCGAGGTTGTGCCGGCACTCGGCCCCCGGCGCGGCATGATTGGAGATCTCGTAGGCCGGCAAGCCCCGCGCGGCGAGCCGGTGCTGCGTCGTCTCGAACAACGCGGCCGCCCTCTCCTCTGCGGGCACGACGAGCTCGCCGCGTCTCTGCATCGTGGCAAAGGCAGTACCGGGTTCGATCGTCAGCTGGTAGAGAGAGAGGTGATCTCCGGCGAGCATCAGCGCCTCGTCGAGCTCACTTCGCCAGGCCGCAAGGCTCTGGCCCGGCCGGGCATAGATCAGATCGAACGAGAACCGGGCAAAGCTGTCGCGGGCATGTTCGATTGCGGCGATCGCCTCGCTGCGGTCGTGAGCCCGGCCGAGCATGCGTAATGCCGCCGGATCGAGCGCCTGGACGCCGAGCGACAGCCGGTTGACCCCGGCCGCGGCAAAGGCGCGGAAGCGAGCGGCTTCGGCAGAGTTCGGGTTGGCCTCCAGGGTCACCTCGATGTCGGGGGTTACCGTCCAGCATCCCCGCACCCGTTCGAGCAATGCCGCGACCGTCTCGGGCGGCATCAGCGAAGGCGTGCCGCCGCCAAAAAAGACCGAGCCGACCTCGCGCCCCGGCACGAGCTCGGCGTGATGCTCGAGATCGGCGAGCAATGCCTGCTTCCACCGTGCGGTATCGACCCGTTCGCGAACATGGCTGTTGAAGTCGCAATACGGGCATTTGGAGCGGCAGAACGGCCAGTGGATATAGACTGCAAGCGGCTCGGCCGCGCTCACCTCAGCGGCTCCGGAGGCAGCCGTCGACGAGCTTGGCGAAGGCGCGGGCGCGGTGGCTGATGCGATGCTTCTGAGCGGGGTCGATCTCGCCGAAAGTCGCGACACCGCCTTCCGGCACGAAGATCGGATCATAGCCAAAGCCGCGCTCGCCGCGCGGCGGCCAGACGAGCTTGCCCGCGACCTCGCCGCGGAAGAGCTCGAGATCGCCGTCGGGCCAAGCGAGTGCCAACACCGCGACGAACTGGGCGCTCCTGTCGCGGTCGGCGAGCTCGCGGTGCACGCGTTGCATGGCGACGCGGAAATCCTTGGCGGGACCCGCCCAGCGGGCTGAGTAGATGCCCGGCCCGCCGCCGAGTGCGGGAACGACGAGGCCGGAATCATCGGCGATCGCCGGCAGCCCGCTCGCCTCGGCCGCGGCCGTTGCCTTCAACGCGGCGTTCGCTTCGAAGCTGTCACCGGTTTCCTCGGGTTCGGCAATACCGAGTGCCACGGCGGAAACCGCGTCGATGGCGAAGGGCGCCAGGAGTACCGTTATCTCCTCGACCTTGCCCGGGTTGTGGCTGGCGATGACCAGCCGGTTGCCGGTGAAGGGACGGGCCATCGCCTCAACCGAGGCCGAGCGTTGCACGCTGGCACCGGGTGAGCTCGGCGACACCCGCCCGGGCGAGCTGCATCATCTCGGCAAAGAGCCTATCGTCGAATGGGGCCCCCTCGGCCGTCGCCTGGATCTCGACGATCCCGCCCGTCCCGGTCAGCACGAAATTCGCGTCGGTTTCGGCCCGCGAATCTTCGGCATAGTCGAGGTCGAGCACAGCCGACCCGGCGATGACCCCGCAGGAGACCGCGGCAACAGAGTCGCGCAGCGGCAGACCGGGCAAGGTCCCCGCCGATACCAGGCGCTGGCACGCCTGATGCAGCGCCACATAGCTGCCGGTCACCGCAGCGGTCCGGGTGCCGCCGTCCGCCTGCAATACGTCGCAATCGATGCGGATCTGACGTTCGCCGAGCCGGGTCAGATCGATGACGGCCCGCAGGCTGCGCCCGATCAGCCTCTGGATCTCCTGGGTGCGTCCGCTCTGCCGGCCACGGGTCGCCTCGCGGTCGGTGCGGGTCGCCGTCGAGCGCGGCAGCATGCCGTATTCGGCCGTCACCCAGCCCTTCCCGGTGTTGCGCAGAAACGGCGGCACCCGCTCCTCGAGCGACGCGGTGCACAGCACATGCGTGTCGCCGAACTTCGCCAGGCATGACCCCTCGGCGTATTTCGCCACACCCGGTCCGAGGGTCACCGGCCGCATCGCATCGGGGGCGCGCCCTGAAGGCCGCATACTGCTCTCCGCTGTCGGTCACCAGAATGCTGTCAGCGGATCATATCGTACGTCGCGGCGAAGCGGTCCAGTACCTGTACCCGAGCTCAGCCGCTCTTCCCTGGTCGACGGGAAGAAACTGGCAAAAACTCGATTGCGGCCCATTCTCGGGACCGAATTGGCTCATAATGCGCCAATCAAAGGGCAAATTCCCTAGGCGGCCGAACAGGGAATTAAATCCGCCTAACAGGGATGGGAAACCGCCTAACAGGAAAGGTCCAGGGAAGCGTCCTCGCCTTGCGTTCGCTGCGGCGTCCATTCCGATAAGCTCTTGGCTGCAGTCAGTCGGCGGACGTTTTCTTCGGCCGGGGCCGCCTCGATTGGGGGGTCATGATAACCGCGACCGGGCGCGCGGCATGCGGTCAGCTCGCCGATCAGACCGTCTTGTGGACAGACGCGCGGCTAGCGCGACCTGGAGAACGGCTGGCCCGTCAGGCTCGGGTCGCACAGCTGCTCCGCCCTGAACGCAAAACCGCGCTAAGGTGATAGGGCTTTGATATTTTTGCAGCCAGCTGGGTAAGATCCCCGCCAACAATTGCGGGGCCAGCCGACGGGACGCGAACCCAGCCGGCGCTCGTTCATCGTCGAACTTCTATCATGATGGCGCGGAGGCGCAGCCTGCACGGGACGAGTCGAGCGTGGCGCCGTCCGACGACACGGGGATCCACGCTGACACGAACGTCAAGCCCTTTGTTCCCGCCGGAGGGCCGGGGAGTATTGCGCGCCCCTCGCCGTCGAATGCCCCGGACCCCAAGAGCTGCCCCATCTCCGGGGCTTATTAAGCGAATACACCGGCTTCGCTTGCTTGTGTATAGACTGACTCGGGTCAGTTCCCAGTTCGGCACACGGGACCGTGCATGTGCACGCGGAGTTGCAGCTTATTTCCTCTTCCCGTTCTCGTTACGAGAAACCCCATGAACTGGCTTCCGTCAACTTACTGATGGGCCAGTTCCCCAACGAGTTTGCCCAGATTGGGGGTCCCCCACCCACTGGCGAGATCCCATCCAGCAGTTGCGCCGTAGCCAGAGACTCCGGCGAAGCCGTTGTTACCGTCGGTGATATCGTGGAAAAACTGAGACTGCCCAACGAGCGCGCTGAGCGAATACAGTTTAAGATTCAAAAAGCCCAGCGGGTGGCCGGCCAACTGATTGGCGTCGGCGATAATGCCGGCCCACTGTGGGGAACCCTCGCTGGTGCCACCGACCAAATGATAGCCGACGGCACCGGGGAGGAAGCTGGCGTAAACCAAAATCCCCGTTGCGGGGTCAGCGTTGTAGGCTACATCGGGGACGCCGCGGTGGTTCAGAAGTGTTTTCTGAACCGAATTCAGCAGCAGTTTTTGGTAGAGCGGCTCCGAGAACCGCTGGCTCACGCCACCCCCACCTGCGCCAAAAGGGTTATTCCAAACGGTCTCCGATTGGTAATTGCCGCTCGTATCGGCATACAAACTGGTGCCGCCAACCGCCGTCACGAATGGCGACGATGCCGGGAAATTCACAGTGGGAAACGGATAATAAGTCGTCGCATCGCTCTCCAGGTTGGCGCTACCGCTATCGCCCGCTGAAGCCAGTACTGTGACGTTTTGTTGCGCTGCGTCTTGGTAGAAGCGTTCAAAATCTTCGAACACCTGCTGGCCTGCCGAAGTGAATAGCGTGTTCTCTGTGGCACCCCAGCTTTGCGAGATTATTTTGCCCAGTTGGAATTTCAACGCATACCGCTCCAGGGAAAGAAACTCGGGCATTCCCTGCACACCCTCAGTTTGGGACACCGGACTGGTGAGCAATACAATGTTAGCGCCCGGCGCCATTGCGTGCGCCCACTCGACATCCAAGGTTGTCTCGAATGCCCAGCTGATTTGGTCGATGCTGGTGAGGTCGAAGGGCACGGTGCCAAGAGGTGCCAGCACGGTAAACGAAGGTGGGTCAGGCAGACCGTAGTCCACGTCAAAGGTGTGCAGATCCTGGGCGATCGTAGGGCTGCCATACGAATCTATGATGATAATCGTCTGGCCCTTTCCGGTATAGCCAGCATCCAGGATCGAGGTCAAACCGTACGCGTTTTGAATCTCCTGCGGGCTGTAGCAGGGAAAGCCATGTTTGTCGCGACAATAAGCGTCGGTTGGGGCTTGGGTAGCGACGAACGTCAGTCCCTTCATCTTTGTCACCCGCGAGAGAACATCTGGGGGTGCTTGCCCGGGATGACCCGATTGAGCGTGCAAGGTCACCGCGCTTGGGAGCAACGCGAAAATCAGGCACGCAGCGACGAATATCCTCATAGAGCACTCCTTTGCTGAATTGAGCGAACCCCTCGGGAAATCGCATCGGCTCGGGCTCAGCCCCAGCCGAAGGTGCTCGACATCAAGGCGCGCGTCCGGTGCCGCGGCGCGGAGCTAGAGCAGCGCCGGGTTGGGAAATATCGCCAATGCTGCTCCGCGTTCGGGCTTGGTCGCGACGGAAACGGCCAAGCCGGATTTGATCCTACGCAGCGACAGTCAGCGGAACGTCAGTCGGGAATGGGTGCCGCCGTTTTCGCCCCGCGTCGGCTGTCGGGCGATCTGAAAAACTGACCCCGTGACGACATCAGAAACTGACCCCTCCGAAAGGAGGAGGAATGACCGAGATGCTGCTGGGGCAAAGCTCTCCTCGGCGGTTGGATCCGTGGGGGAGACGATGCTGGCGGGACAGTGTGGGCGGTGGTGCGGTTGCACAAATTGGCTGGAGACGAAGCGAATTGTCAGCGAGTTATCTTGCGACGGGCGTTTGGGTGCGATTCGCCAGCCGCGCCGCAAGGGGCGTCTCAACGGGCTCGCTGAGTGGCTGGCGGAGCGCTTTTGTCGATGCTTCCGCCGGGGCGTGCACGACCGGCGGCACCAAGCCGGGCTATGATCTCGGCTGGGAGGCCGAGGCCCCTCGACCTGTAATGGGCGCATGCGATGGCACCCCATGCGACGATCTATGTCGTCGAGGCCCCTCAGACGGCCCCACCGATCTATTTGCCGCAGTCGCCGTGGCCGGCCAATGCGTGGCCGCGAACGGGGGCGGCGAAGTGTCGATGAGCTGAGGTTTCTCCGAGGCTTCCGGCGAAACAGCCTTCTACAGCCTCTTTACCCAAAACGGAGGCGTCTATTTCGCAGCTACCGGCGACTCCGCGGGGGCATTGTATCCCTCCGCTTCTCCCAACGTCGCCGCCGTCGGTGGCACCAGCGTCGGGCGGAATCCCTTGCCGTGGCGAGGCAGCCTGGGCGATTTCCAAGGTGAGGTCGTGTGGAATTGGCGACTCACCGAAGGCACCGGCGGCGGCCCCAGCCTCTACGAGCCCCGTCCTCCTTATCAACACTTGGTCAAGGACATCGTCGGAAGCTCGCGCGGCCTCCCGACGTCGCGGCCGTCGCCGACCCCTTTACCGGGGTGTGGATTTACGACACGAACCTTTCGGGTTGGCTCGTCGTCGGCGGAACCAGCGTTTCCACTCCGGTATGGGCCGGCATCGTCAACACGGCGGGTCGGTTCAACAACTCCACGGCGGCCGAGCTCGCGCAAATCTACGCCAGCGCATCCTTGTTCGAAGCGGCTCCCAGAGGGTTCGCGGACATCACCTCCGGTGCGTGCAGTATCGGACCCGACTTCGACGGCCGCTTGGCCACCGAAGGCTGGGACTTCTGCACCGGGGTCGGCAGCCCGCTCGGTTACTTCGGCAAGTAGACCCAGCCAGGGGTCGCCGGGCCGTTGACCCGCCACTCCCGGCCCTCGCCGACGAAGCGGCTCAAGCGAACTCGTCCAGGAGCGCTTTGGCCTCTTTCAGATCGGCGGTTTCGAAGCCCTCGGTGAACCGGCGGTAGACCGGCGCGAGGAAGTCACGGGCCTCGGCGCATCGGCCCAGTTCGCCCAGCAGGCGGGCCAAGCTGACGGCGGCACGCAATTCGAACCCGAATGTGCGTTGCTCGTGTGCGACGGTAAGCGCTCTGCTGAAACAGCCCTCGACTTCCGACCATTCTGGCGATGGTAAGCGCCACAGCAGATCACCCCGCAAACGATACAGCTCGGCATCAGCCCCTCTTGCGCCACTCGCCTCCGCGTTTGCCAGCGCCTCGGCCAGAACGCTCAGCGCCTCGTCGATAGCACCGGTCAGAGAGAGCGCCTCGGCAAGCAAGCCGTGAAAAGCCGGCTCATGGCTGCGCCATCCCGTCGCCTCCGCCGCCATCAAGCCCTCGCGGATCCGTCGCACAGCGGCTCGGCCCTGACCGCGTTGCGCCAAGGCCCAGCCTTGGAAGATTTGGCCAAATCCCGAGAAGAATGCGAACCGGTGCTCATCCGAAAGGGCGGCCAGCTCATCCCCAAGCTCTTCCGTTTCGGCCGTCTTTCTTGCGGAAACCGCTGCCAGACCGGTGATCAGAAGTGCATATGCAAGGGTATGGAGGTGACCGAGTTGCCGCGCGCGCTGGAGTGCCTCGTCGACCCTCGTGCGCGCCTGATCAGGGTAGCCCCGATGCCAGAGTGATAATCCCCAGGTGGAGATCGCGGTGACCCCGGGATCCGCGCCAAGCCGTGGGTCAAACATCCAGTTCTTCTCGGCCCGATATAATCCCACCGCGCGCTCGAGGTGCGAGGCGGCTGCCGGGTAATCGCCAATGGCTATAAGAATCCTCCCGACGAGCCAGTGCGCCGTCGTCAACACCTGAGAATCTTGCTGAGATTGGGCAAGCAACAGGAATTCGTTAGCACGGTCGAGCGCCGCTCTTGCTTTGCCGCCGACGAACTCGGCAGCCCAGAGCCCGCGCAGCATCGAGAAATGAATGACCGTACCCGCTCGCCCGGTCTCCGAGATCAAACTGTGCGCACGATCTAACGCCTCTGCTACCTCCGGGTGGGCATATCCCTTGATCACCGTCAGCGCACCCGCAAGCGCGATCTGTAGTTCGAGTTCCTGCTGCTTGCGCTCGCGCGTGTCCGGCAGATTAGGAATGAGGCGCAGCCCCGTCCTCAGTTGAGTGATCGCCTCGACGAAGCCCGATTTCGCCACCGATCGGCGGCCGGCGCGGCACCAATATCCGACCGCCCTCTCAAATAATCCTGCTTCGGTGAAATGGTAAGCAAGGGTTTCGGGTCGCCGCTGCATCGCGTCGGGAAACCGCTCTTCCAGCGCGTCCGCGATCCGCGCATGCAATGAACGGCGAGGGCCGCGCAGCAGCATGCTGTAAGCGGTGTCCTGCACCAGCGCGTGTTTGAAGAAAAAACTCTCCCGCGGCGGCATCTCACGCTGGAATAACAGACCTGCAGAGACGAGCCGGCCGAGCGCGCCGCGCAACTCCCTATCGGTCCACTGCCCAGCCGCGGACAACAGCTCGTAGGAGAGATCCCGCCCGATCGCTGCGCCGAACTGCAAGACCTCCTTTGCCGTCGAGCCGAGCCGATCGAGGCGTGCCATCAGCGAGGCATGCAGCGTCGCCGGGATTGCCGGCGAGGGCGCCGGAACGGATAAGACAGCCGCTTTCGCAGCATCGGCGCCCGAGATCGCGGCCTCGACGACCGCCTGTGTCAGTTCTTCGAGGAACAGCGGCACGCCATCGGTACGCTCAACAATTTCGTCGACGATGTCGCTGGACAGTGCCGCGGTAGCGGCGATGATCCCACGCACCAGCGTGGCGGCTTCTTCGCGTCTCAGGCGACCCAGGGACAAGGTCGTTACATGCGGCTGGCCGGCCCAAGGCGGCTGGAACTCAGGCCGACAGGTCGCGACCAGCAGCATTGTCATTTTCGCAGCTTGGCCAACGGTGAGGTCGAGCAGTTCGCGAGAGCTTGGGTCCGCCCAATGCAGATCCTCGAAGATCATCAGTACGGGTTGCCGGCTGGCCAAACCGGCGAACTGTCGCGAAAGCGCCTCGAATGTCTTTGCCTTCTTGCGCTGCGGGGTGAGGTCGAGAACGGGGTAACGATTATCGGAGCGCAGAGACAGAAGCTCCGCCAATAGTGCCGCGTCGCTTTCGGCCGCCGCGTTCGGTGCAATGAGCGCCTCCAGCTTGTCGACCCTCACCGCAAGCGTGTCGTCACGCGCGAAGCCGGCCGCCCGTTCCAGCTGGCCGATGAATGGGAAGAGGGCGCTGTCCTGATGATGCGGCGAGCAGAAAAACCGCAATCGCGTATATTGCTCGCCCTCGACGCTACCTCGGAAAGCTTCGACCAGTCGCGATTTCCCAATCCCCGGCTCCGCCGAGATCAGAACCACGCGTCCGCTACCTGCTTTTGCCTGCGCCCAATGATGCCCCAACAGCTCGACCTCCTTCTCGCGATCGACGAGCGGGGTCAATTGGGCCGGATGCAACGCTTCGAACCGGCTCTCCATGACGCTCGGGCGGAGCACCTGATACGCGTGCACCGGCTCGGCGAAACCCTTCAGCTCAACGGCGCCCAGATCGCGGTACTCGAACAGATTACCGAGAAGCCGCTGCGTTATCGGCCCGATGACAACGGTGTTGGGTTCGGCGAGGGCCTGCAGCCGCGCGGCGAGGTTGGGGGTCTCGCCGACAATGTCCCATTCTTGTGCTTCACCGAACCGGCCCAGTTCGCCGATGACGACCACCCCGGTGGCAATGCCGATGCGAATTTGGAGCCGCTCGGGTGTTTGAAGGTGGCGGACGGCCTCGATCTGGGCCAAGCCCGCGCGAGCCGCTCGCTCAGCGTCATCCTCATGGGCGCGTGGATAGCCGAAATAGACCATCACTCCATCGCCCATGTACCAAGCGACAAAACCATCGAAGCGGGTGATCGCCTTCGCGATGCACTCGTGGTACACACGCAGAACCTCCCGCAGGTCCTCGGGATCGAGCCGCGTGGCGAGAGCAGTCGAGCCGACAAGGTCGCAAAACATCACCGTGAGTTGACGGCGCTCCGCCCCATCTGAGCGAGGTGCCGCAGCCTCCGAAAGGAGTTTGCCGCAACCGCCGCAGAACCTCGCGGCGGGCTCGTTGTCGAAATCGCAGGTTGAACACGGCACAGGGAGCGGCGTTCCGCACTCGGCGCAAAAGCGCCTGGTTGCCGCGTTCTCGGCCATGCAGCTCAGGCAACGCATTTCGTACACCCGGACGCGGACCGATGGCTCAAGCTTAGCCGGAAAATGATCACGCTTAAAGTCGAGAGGTTAAGGGTGTCGCGTGGAGCTCGCGGGCGAGATGGTCATCCTGTGCGGCATCCACCTGGAAATCCCCGTTGACGAGCGGTCACCCGAAAGCGACTTACCGAGGTTCACCGATTGAGCAACACGGCGGCTGGTTGTGACGCGCTGAGGTTGGTGCCCTGCGGAGGGGCGTTTCGGATATGTTAAGATCGTGCGGTGTTGGTCCACTCGGGTGAATACGTGCGACCACGTATAACTGCAGGACTTAGCGCGCGAGCACGATTATTCCAGTGACCCCGAGCGCTCCTGTCCACAGCCAGTCCAAATTGATCCATCCGCGTCGCAGAAATCCGACCCCGATCCAATCGTAGACCAGGATCGCGATGATTCCGCTGACGCTTACCGCAGCTGCCGCGTGGACACCGACTGCGGCGAGCGAGTTGATCAGCGAGCGCGCCGCGGTTATGTCGCCCGCCGCGCTTCCCGAAAGGCACAGCGGGACCAACGCCGGGACCAGCATCAGCCCGGCGCCGTGGGCGCTCGCCATGACAAACGACCACGCCAAGAGGCCGGCGAACCCGGTCTGCATGCCGATGCGCGCTCGGTGACGAGAGCCGTACGCCAAATGGTAAAGCGCCCATAGAATCAGCCCGCTTCCGGCGGCCATCAGCAACAACCGGCGGTCGATAATGACACCCAACGCCAAGACCGCACTGGCGGCCACAGCGATAGACAGCAAATGTCCGAGCGCGATCGGGATCAGTGACTGCAGGACGACATACCGGCGTCCACGGTGGAGCCCCAGCGCCGCCGCGAACAGCCAGCCCATCGCCGGATTGATGCCGTGATACATCCCTAGTCCGACAAGGGTCAGCCACGGCCAGAGCGCGCGCATCACAACATCTGCTCAGCATTGCGGCTCGGCCGCCGGATGCCGGGCTGGTATCAGGGGTAGCAATAGGAATCGGAGGACGCGTCGCCACCCTGAAGGCGGACTTGGTGTGGCACCAGGCCCTGCGGCCAGTCGACGAAGAAATTCCGATCAAACTCGATCCCGCCACTCGGCTTGGCGTCGACTTTCACCATCCACCCGCGGATCCCGTCCGGATACAACTGGGCGTCGATCGCTCCGTAGAGAGAATTCGTGAAGTAAATTCGCCGGCCGTCGCGGCTTACCTCGACCATCTGGGGCGCGCCGTTTAGCGGCCCCGTCCCGCTGGGATGCGGTGCCTTCGAGACAACGCCGCCGATCCTTAGCTTACCGGTCAGCTTGGGATCGAGCGGATCGGAGACGTCGTACTGATGGAAATCGCCGGTGCCCCAGCAGGAGACATAGAGATATTTGTCGTCGACCGAGAGATCGATATCGGTAACGAACGGCGGGCAGGCCTTGAAACCTTTGAGCGTTGGCGGCAGCAGGTCGGGATCGGCAGGCTCGGCCGGGATCTCAATGATCTTCCTGGCTTTCCAGATATCGCCTTCGCGATACCAGGTCCAGATCGACGACGACAAATTTTCCAGGCTCAGCACGCAGTTGACAAAACCATAGGCCTTGGTCGGGTCGTGCGCCGGCCGCAGCTCGAAAATCAGCTGATGCTGGGTGCCGAGATCGATCTCCTGCAGGTGCTTGCGGCGGTGGAGATCCCAGAAATGCAGCTTGTGGCCGTATTGCCCAGCGAGCAGCAGCTCGGGCACGAGGCCGTTCTCGAACATATCCGGCGTGCCCCACTCGCTGGTCACCACGGTGTCGTGTCCGAGATGCCACCACATGTCATAGGCGAGTTCCTGTGGTCCGCGATCAACCTCCCATCGACCGAGCAAATCAAAAGTCTCATGATCCATCAGCAGGATGCCGCCGGGGGCCTTTCCTTCGGCGTTACCGAGCGCGCTGATATAGATCCCGTCCGATCCGCAATGGACAGTGTGCGGACGGGTGTACCCCGCGCGATAGGCGATCTCGGCAGGTTGGATGAACTTGACGATTTTTGGGTTCTTGGGGTCGGGCTGCGTATCGAGGATATAAATGCGCGACGAACGAAGGCCGGGCACGATCAGATACCGGCGTTCGACGTGCGGATGCGGCATATTCGGGCACAAGCACGAGCTGCACGCATTCCAACCGAAATGATGCAACTCATCACCGGCTCCGGGCATCTCGACGCGACCAACGATCTGCCCGTAGGTCAGAGACCCATTGTCGAGATCCACAACGGCCATCTCGTCGTTACGCCGGCGTGTGGGATCGAAGCTCGCCACGTAGGCCAGCTTCTCAGGTGGCGCGCCTGCCGCCAGACGCGGGGAGGGGTAGAAAGTCGGATCGGGTGTCCAGGTAGCCATACTGATCTCCAGTGCTGTCCTCTCGCGCGATCGCCCCGTCACGCAGCTTTTCCGCGTGCCAGAGCATGCACGTCGGCGGTGGTAAGGGCGTTGCCGCCGATCCCCCAGTCGCCGCTTTCCACTTCCTCAACCAGGCAAAGCGTGACTTTGCGCATGTTCTCGCCCTCGATCGAGACCATCGCGTCGGTCAGCTTGCTAATGATCTCCCGCTTTTGTTCCTTAGAGAACACGTCCTTAATGACGCGAACCTGAATGAGCGGCATTGAGTTTCTCCCCTCGTGTGGGTTGCGGATGTGCTACGATCATGCGGCGTTGGTCCACTCGGGGTGAATACGTGCGACCACGTATGGGGATCGTCTCTCAACCTGGGCAAGCTGAAGAGTGGAAATGCCGAGACGATCGAAAATTATCCCGAGATGGGCTCACGATCCCGGGTTGAACGCGAGATTGAAGTTCGCTCAGGGACTTTCGGATTTTCGTTTTGGTGTACGGTGAGCTACGAGCTGGCCGCTCGATGAAGCGGCGGCGCGGCTGCCAAACGGCTGGGACTTTATCACGGGCTGATAATCCGGGATTGAACAACCATGATAGCGGAAAAGGGCGCCGAGAACGTTGCGCATGTGCCGGTATGGGCGGCCCCGACACCTTCTCGGATTGGTCGTGCCACGGTGGCCCTGTCCCTGTCGGTTGCATACATCGCTCTCTACCTGACGCTGGATCGGCTCAGCTTTATCGAGGCCCAGCACGGCATCGGCATCACGCCATGGAGCCCCAGTGCCGGGCTCGCGATGGCGCTGCTGATCATCAAGGGGGCGCGCTGGTCGCCGGTCGTGTTCGCAGCAGAGCTATTGTCGGCTGCGACGCTTCCCGAGGTGGCTATCCCCTCGGCTCCGATAGTCATTGCCGCGCTCGTCGTCACCGGCGGTTATGCCAGCGCCACCATAGTTTTGCGCCGTATAGGGTTCGAGGCACGCCTCCACAGGACCTTCGATGTCAGCTTGTTGATCGCGGTGACCATCGTCAGTTCGGGGCTGGCGGCATGCGGCTATGTGGCGGCCTACGCCGCCGCCGGGGTCGTGCCGTGGAGCGGTATTTTAGACGCGGTGGTTCGCTATTGGATCGGTGATGCGATCGGCATCATCGTGCTTGTGCCTCCGCTTCTAAGCCTAACCCGGCCGAAGGAATATTCCGGGCCTGCCGATCATAACCGGCTCGGGCTCCAGTTCTGCGAGATTGCTGCGCAGGCGGCGAGCATTGTCGCGGCACTTTCTTTGGTGTTCTCACAGGTCGTCAGCCATCACCCTTTTCGGCTCTTCTACGTTTTGTTTTTGCCGATGATCTGGATTGCGATGCGTCGTGGCCTAGCCGCAACCAGCTGGGCAGTGCTCGGGATCCAGGTCGGTTTGATCGCGGGTCTTCAGGTGCAGGACCAGTCAGAGGCCACACTTCGCGACTTTCAGCTGTTAATGTTCGCGTTGGCTACGACCGGCCTGATCCTCGGCGCGGTGGTCAGCGAAAGGCATCGTTTGTCGCGCGCCCTTGCCGAGAGCGAAAGCCGCCGGAGGACTATCCTGAACACGGCGCGAGATGGCATCCTGATGATCGACGATAACGGGCAAATCCAGTCGACAAATCCGGCGGTTGAACGATTATTTGCGCAGCCTGACGATTGCTTGATCGGGCTCGACATCGACGAACTCATCGAGGGCGCGCCGAATCAGCCTCCCTTGATGAGCCGGATCGTATCTTCACAATCTACCGACGGAAGCGCCTGGGAGCTCAATGCGCGGCGGGCCGATGGGCAGGTATTCCCGATTGCGCTAAGCGTCGGGCGCAGCGACTCGGGCGGCGCCGAGCAGTATACCTTGGTCATTCGTGACATCACCTTCCGGCGAAAAACCGAGGCTCGAGCCCGCCAGCACCAAGCCGAGCTCGCACATGTCTCGCGAGTCTCGCTCGCCGGCGAGATGGCCGGGGCCTTGGCGCACGAGCTCAGCCAGCCTCTGACCGCAATCGCCGCTTACGCGCGCGGCTGCCTGCGCCTTCTGGCCAAGCCGGCGCCCGAACCTGCGATGTTGTACGAGGGCGTTTCCGAAGTCGTGCAACAAGCCGAGCGTGCAGGGGATGTCCTCGGGCGACTCCGTGAGTTTGTGCGCGGCGGAGCATGGCGAAGAGGCTGTGTCGAGGTGGGACCGCTGATTGACGCCGCGGTCAGTCTTGCTCGCATCGAGGCAATGCAAAACGAGGTCGAAATCGAAGCGCGGATCGATCCCGGCTTGCCACCCGTCCTGGCCGATCACATTCAAATCGAACAAGTCCTGCTCAACCTTCTGAGAAACGCCATAGATGCGATCGCGACCGCCGACAGCCAGAAGAGATTGATCGTTGTCGAGGCCCACTGCAAAAGCGGTCATACGGTCCAAATTTCCGTTACCGATTCCGGGCCTGGCGTCATCTCTGAGGTTGCGAACCGGCTGTTCGAGCCGTTCATGACGACAAAGCCGGAAGGCATGGGGATGGGGCTCTCGATCAGCCGCTCGATCGTCGAGTCGCACGGCGGGAGACTGCGGATGTTTCAAAGTGTCGACTCCGGCGCGACCTTCGTATTCGACCTGCCAACAGACGGGCACGAGCCCAGCCACCATGCTGCATAAGACGGTATTCGTCGTCGATGATGACGCGGCCGTGCGCAAAGGGCTCACGTTCTTGCTGCGCGCGGCCGGGTATACGGTCGAAGCCTTTGCGTCGGCATTATCCTTTCTGGAAGGTTATGACCCGCGACGGGGCGGTTGCTTATTGCTCGATGTACAAATGCCTAGGATGAGCGGGGTCGAACTTCAGCAACAGCTCAACGTTCGGGGCTGGCGCCTCCCGGTGCTATTTATCACCGGCCACGGCACGGTTTCACTGGCGATAGCGGCTATCAAGGCCGGCGCTTTCGATTTTGTCGAGAAACCGGTGCGTGAGGAAGCGTTGCTCGAATGCATAGAGAGCGCGCTGAATTGGCACGACACGGCGCACGAGGAGCGGCTGGAACGCGCCCAACTGGAAGCACGTGCCGCGTTTCTGACAGAACGCGAACGGGAGGTGCTCGACCTCGTGGCTGCAGGCGAGCCGAACAAAATCATCGCGCGCCATCTCGGCATCAGCTTTCGGACGGTCGAATTGCATCGCGCGCACATTATCGAGAAACTCCAGGCTCGCAACCTGTCCGACCTGATCCGAATTGCGATCATCCTCAAGGCGCGCCCAAACACGTGACGGGTAATCGGGGCGCCGCGGAAGATACTGGCTGCGCGGGATGCGGTAGACGCCGGAAACCGGTCGTGGAGCGGAGGATCGAGGCCAACGGAAAGGATTGACAGCGCCGGCGTAAATGGGTCGACAACCTGATGGCTGTAATGCGTGTGATGAAGCAGTCCTACCCGAAGGGAGGGTGATCTCAAGCGGTCGGATCAAACGCGTCATGACCGAGCTATCGGGTGATTCGGGGTGCCTCCGAGCGCCAATCGCTCGCACGAGAGTGGCAGCGTCGATTTCGCGTTCGCCCAGGACGGGCTCTGGGTCGCACGAACCGACGGGACCATCAGCTATTCGGATGTACGGCCGAGCCAGACCACGGCTGTCCGGTTTAGCCACCGGTACAACTCATAGGCGATCATCGGAGCATAGCGCACAACCCGCAAAGACGCTTTGCCCGGATTGATCCCGACAATGCACGTCTGGCAAAGGCAACCGCTATATGGGAGGCATGACAGTCGCCGCCTGTTCCCTACCCGACGATCCTTGGCGTAAATCTTGTACAAATTGTCTGGTGACTCCTTCTTGTCGGGCGTATCTTGATCAAGATGGCTCTCTCGGCAATAACCAAAAGGGGAGAAACGCGATGAACGCAAAAGCCTTGCTCACCGTAATATGCGTGCTTGTCGGCATGCTCGGCGTCATGTCGCCCGCCCATTCACAGCCGGTCATGCTCAACGGCGTTGAAATGATCGACCTGGGCCAACCCCCCCTGACGTCGCCCGAAATGAACGAGGTCATGAACTGGATCGCCGTCCGGGTGGCGGCTCTCGAAATTCCTTACTGTTGGCGGCAGAGTTACGGCAACACTGTTGGCGGCAGAGTTACGGCAACACCGCTGGTGAGCCTTACACCTGCAAGCCAGGCATGGAGCGGATCGGACTGCTCTGCTATCCGCCCTGCAAGCCTGGCTACCACCACTCCACCGCCAATCTATGCACCGTCGATGGTTGTCCGTCGGGATTCACGGACATCGGCGCCTTCTGCCAGAAGCCGGGCCCATACGGTAGGGGGGCCGGCTACGTCGCGTGGGACATGGGCAAATGCGAAAGCGAAAACGGTCAGGGTTGCGAGTGGTCGGGAGCGATAATCTATCCGAAGTGCAGAGCTGGCTTTCATCCGGTCGGCTGTTGCGTCTGCAGTCCTGATTGTCCTGAGGGATACGCGGATACAGGCACGGGATGCACAAAGCCGGTCTACGGGGTCGGCGCGGGCGAAGCGCTTGATACTGGTGTATGCCGGACAGGGTTTGAGAAGGACCCGAGCGGCGCGCTTTGCTATCCAACCTGCAAAGCGGAGTTTCACATGGTCGGCCCGGTTTGCTGGCAAAACTGTCCTGCCCAGCTCCCGGCGGAGTGCGCCGCGGGATGTGCGACGACCCAGGGGGAGTGCGCAAGCGCCACTGTGAATATGGTGATATCGCCGGTGATGGCCGCGGTCAGTTTGGCGACATTTGGTGAGGCCTCCGCCGCGACAACCGCCGCGAGAACAGCCGAGGAGACGGCTCAGGCCGCCGAGAGCGCCAGCAAACTCAAAACGCTCGCCAAAGCGGTCGAAACGACGATGACCGCCGTAAAAGGAAACGTCGCCGAGTTGGTGGGTGGCGCGGAGAACTTGGCCAAACTGCAAACTGCGGCCAAGGTTGGAGGCAAGGTCTACACCATCAGCACCGCTGTCGGGCGGCAGGTCGACCTGTTTTCCCGGCAGTTCGCGGATAATTTCGCGGTGCTGACGAGCCCGGAGATCAACGTTGAAATCGACCAGAAATTTGGCAAGGATGCAGCTTATCAGATCAAGCGGCAGTGGGGCATCCAGCATCTGGCGCTGATGCTTGATACCGACGGGTTTAAAACGGCCCAGAACGCGATCAGCATCGTTTCGGCTGTCGATCCAACCGGTCTGGTCGGTGTCGCCAGTGCCTTCATGCATCCGATCTGCAAGGACAATACGCCCTTCCCGACAGTGCATCCTCTCTATAACCACTAGGGGGATCAAAGCGGGGAAGCCGATCCGACCGAGCCAGGAAGGGCGTGGATGCCCACGGGTCGAGCCCGGCCACAGCGACCTGGAGGTGCATCGAGTTTTTAATTGCAGCCGAAATTTGCCGAACCGGACAGCCGTGGGCCAAGCCCCGCCATGAGAAAGCGTCAGGAGACCCACAAGGAGTAGAGGGTGAAAGTCCCTTACAGTGAAGGTCTAGCACACCGCACTGACCCCAGTCACTCAAATCGAACGCGTGCGCATCCTCTGTAAACGACGCAGTGGGTTACGTAACATTAGATGGGAGATGGACTTATCGACTTATCGTTACCGTAGGAGGGGCCACCCACCTGCCGGGCCCAAAGCAACTAACGGGTAATCCACCGATCGAAACATGCCCGGCAAACTAAATCGGGCGGATCATTCGGTTAACCGGTAGCTGAAGCAGCAGGCATGCCGGGCTCCCGATTCCTGCGTGTACAGCGTGGGAATACGTCTTGAGCGTCGCCTTGCCCTGCGTCCCGAAGATCAGCACCTGTTCGCCGATCTGCTCGCCCTGTTGGATGTCCCGGAGTCGACTCTCGTCGAGGCCGCCGAATAGCCGACCTGGCGCGTTTAGCCGGATCCCTACCAAGAAGGGAAAACCATGGAACCACAATCCCTTTTCGCAACGGGCCGCCCGCTAGCGGCGTGCAAGCGGCGGGACCCCCTTTCCATCGCTGGCTAATGCGTGATGGTGTTTGCCTCGCCGACCTCGACGGCAATCAGCGCGAGGCTGCGCTGGCTCTAATGCGCGAAGCGATGAGCGCGGCCGGCTACCAAACCGCCCGCGACGTCATGCGCCTCAACGAGCATGCTCTCGAAATCACCGGTAAGCCCGAGGAATATGGCGAATGGTTCTATTGGGTCAGCATCTTCGGCACGCCATCGCCAGATCGGCCGTGGGGTTGGCAGATCGACGGCCACCACCTCAACGTCAATTGGTTCGCGCTCGGCGACCACCTCGTATTGACGTCGATCTTTATGGGCTCCGAGCCGGTGCTCGCGCGTTTCGGCAAACGCCGGGGGACCCGTGTCTTTGCCGCGGAGGAGGAGCAAGGCTACGCGCTGATGCGGGCGCTTTCATACGAGGAGCGGCAGCGTGCAACGATCGTCAAGAACTCCCCTCGGAACTCTTCACCGCCGCATTCAACGACAACCGGCGGATCGAGCCCGCCGGGATCCGCTATGAGGAGCTGCCCGCCGAGGGCCGCGAGCGTCTCGAGTCGTTGCTTGCGACCTATGTCGGCCGCGTGCGCCCGGGTCATGCCGAACTCCGCTGAGCCGAGGTGAAGCGTCACCTGAGCCAGATGCATTTCGCGTGGCTCGGCCCGTTCGACGGTGCGAGCCCGTTCTACTACCGCATTTTGAGCCCGGTGATCTTGATCGAGTTCGATCACCAGTCCGGCATCATCTACGGCAACGACAAGCCGTCACGCGACCACATCCACACGGTGGTCCGCACCCCCAACGGCAATGATTACGGCAAGGACCTGCTGCGCCAGCACTACGCGCGGCACGACCACTCGCATCCGATGACGGCCCACCGCCAGGGAGCAGCCTGACACCGTGGAGCTCCCGTCATCCTTTACGCCCTGCGCGGCGCGCACGACACTGCCGCACGCTTGCCAAAGCGAAGTTCCGCACCATATCGCAAGCCATGTGAAATAATCAATGGTTAATTACTATGATAGCACCGGACCGGGCGATGCCAGATGGCCATCCGGCAGTTTTTGGGCTTCCCTTCCGTTTCCCTGCCGCGCCTTCGATTCGGCCGGACAGTCGCATGCAATGGTTTGATCGGAAACGACTTTTGGGTGGGAGGGCGAGCCAAAAAAATATTTTCCCCTGAGTTTCCCTGAGCGGCAGGGAAGCGGACGGGGCGGGAACGCCCGGCCGCGCTCAGTCGATCCCGAGCAGCCTTGCCGCGGTGCCACCGAGGATCGCTATGCGGTCGTCGTCGCTGAGGCCCGGGATCGACATGACGTGATCGATCGGCACGCGGTTCCACGGAAACGGGTAGTCGGTGCCGATGACGACCTGGCCAATTCCGGTTTCAGCGATCAGGTGACGCATCCCTTCGGGGGTGAACATGATCGAGTCGAAATAGAGCTGACCATCCTTCAGGTATTGGGTCGGCTTTTTCTTCGGCAAAGGGCCGACCCGGTTCGGGAAGGTCGTGATGACGGCATCCGAGCGCGCGGCATAGGATGGCAGAAAGCCGCCGCCATGCGCCGCACAGATCTTGAGCCGCGGAAAACGGTCGAGCGTGCCCTCGAAGATCAGGTGCGACAACGCGATCGTCGTTTCGAGCGGGTTGCCGATTGTGTTGGTCAAGAGGCCGCTGCCTTTAAGCCGGCCGCTCGGCTCCAACTCCCTGGTGCCGAGCGGGTGCATGAAGATCAGGATGCCAAGCTCCTCGGCCTTGGCCCAGACCGGGTGGAATTTGGGGTCGGCCAATTCCTGCCCGGCGACGCTGCCGCCGACCGACAGGCCGCGCAGACCCAATGTCTTGATCGCGTAGTCGAGCTGCTCGACTGCGAGCTGCGGGTGCTGCAGGGCCACCGTCGCAAAGGCGACAAAGCGGTCGGGTGTCGCTGCGCAGAACTCGGCGAGCTTTTCGTTCTGGATCTTGATCAATTCCGCCGCCGGGTCGCGTTCGGCACGATACCAATAGGGATTGATGCTCAGCGCCTCGACATCGATCCCCTCCGCGTCCATCTCGTCGATGCGGTCCGCCAGGTTGTCCCACAGCAGACCAGGCGCCTCGAGCGGATGTCTGATCACGGCCGCCGCCTCGGGAACGATGCAATGGGCGTGGATGTCGACGGTCTTGACCCGCTTGCCGTTGACCACGACCTCGCGCCGCCGCCCCGGGCTCGGCGCCGGGCCGGCATTCCCCAGGCTGCATCCGACAAAGGCGAGCCCGGCTAGGGCACCGGCGATCAGTTCCCCCGAAATCGGCATTTCCGTCCTCCTCGAGCGACCTCAATCCTCTGCGGCGCGAGCATGCTCCCGCGATCATCGCGGAATCCCGCCTCTTCGTTAACGGCGGATGCTATACTCCTCGCATGTGCGGACGCTTTTATCTCACCGCCTCACCGGCGGAAATCAGAAAGCAGTTCAAGCTCGAGAAAATGCCCGAGCTTGTCCCGCGCTACAACATCGGGCCGATGCAGACTTCGCCGATCGTGATCGCCAAAGATAACGTCAGAGGGCTCCATGTCGCTCGCTGGGGCTTGGTGCCCTCCTGGTCACGCGACCTCTCGCCCGGTGCCGGGATGATCAACGCGCCCGCCGAGACGCTTGAGGAGAAGCCGGCATATCGAAAAGCCTTTAGCTCACAGCGTTGTCTTATCCCCGCGAACGGTTTCTATGAGTGGCAAGCGAAGGGCACGAAAAAGCAGCCGTACAAGATCGCGCTCCGCCAGAGCGCGCTGATCGCTTTCGCCGGACTTTGGGAACGATGGACCCCCGAGGGCGGCGATCCGGTCGAGACGTTCGCGATCGTCACGACGCGAGCGAGCAAATTGGTGAGCGAGGTGCACGACCGCATGCCGGTGATTATCGCACCGGCCGACCACCAACGCTGGCTCACCGGCCCGGAAGCTGCTGCCAAAAAGCTGCTCCTTCCGTTTGCCGCCGGTTTGACGATTGCTGCGGTCGGTGACCGCGTGAACAACATCAAGAATGACGACGTTTCGCTGCTGCAGCCGGCGATGAGTCTATGAGGTTCGCATAGCTCCGCGTCAGGCGCCGGGCCGCCGCGGCGGTCACCCGGTCTTCTCGCGCGCCAGCAAATCAATCTCTACGAGCGCTCCCCGGGCGAGCGCGGTCACGCCGATGCGGGTCCGAGCCGGCAACCGCGCGGGCGCGAAACAGGACTCACAGACCGTGTTCATCTGGGCCGCTTATTGGCGCCCTTGCTAACCTTAAAGGCAACCCTCGCCCCATCGTAGGTTCCGATGCGGACGCCGACCGCCGATTTAACCCCGCCGCAAGGAGGCACGGAGATTGCCTGCGTTGAGCCGCAGGCCACGCGCGGAGGCGACGACGCGCGCCCGGTACCAGAACCGAGACGCGCCGCCCGGCCCATTCAGGGCGAGCCGCCGAGTGCTGCGCGCTTGCCGGCAGGCTGTGTCTTCTCGAACCGGTGCCCCCGATGTCGAGCCGGCCTGCGCCGCGGTCGAGCCCGTGCCGGAAGAAGTTTTCGACCATCAGGTCGGCTGCCGACGCTGGCGCGAGCTTTTGCCGGAAGCGCGCGTCGCGTGACGACCCGACGGCGGCATTTAATCATGTCCAGGATATTGCTGGTGCGGTGGTAGGCGACTAGCATCTGCCCTCAGAGCAACGCCGCTCGATGGGATCATTCGTGATGGCGAACAGCCTCGACGCGGTCATCCAGGATCTGGTGATCGCCAACCGCATTCTCGCGAAGGAGGACGTGGTCGACGCCTACGGCCATGTCAGCATGCGACACCCGGACAATTCGAGCCATTTTCTGATCGCTCGTTCGGTCGCCCCGGAATTGGTCACCGCCGATGACATCGTCGAGCTCGATCTCGACGGGCAGCCGGTGCACTACGAGAAACGCACGCTCTATCTCGAGCGCTTCATTCACGCGGCGATCTTCGAAGCACGGCCCGAGGTCATCGCGGTGGTGCACGCGCACGCCGAAGACACGCTGCCCTTCGGCATCGCCGATGCGACGAGGCTGCGGCCGGTGATCCACTCGGGAAGCTTTATCGGAGCCGAGGTGCCGGTCTGGGACATCGCCGACAATTTCGGCGACACCAACCTGCTCGTCACAAACATGGCGCAGGGCCGCGATCTCGCGAAATGCCTAGGCGGCAACAATGTGGCGCTGATGCGCGGCCACGGCTTCGCCTCCGCCGGCCGGTCGCTGATCGAGGTCGTTCGAATGTCGGTTTATCTGCCGCGCAACGCCCGCGCGCTGCTGCGGGCAAAGCAGCTCGGCGGTAGGATCAAGTACCTTTCGCAGGGCGAGATCGATGCCCGCAACCGCGGCTACAGCCCCTATTCGACCGAGACCTGGCGCGCCTGGGAATACTGGGCGATAAAAGCCGGCTGCGGCCATATGTTGACCCGCCCCGGCGACTGACGGGCATCGACTGGCGGAGTCAGAGAGCCTGGAGCGATGTGGGAAGGAGCGATCTCAATGAGCGAACCGATCTGGAACAAATTCCTAACCGAGCGCGACAAAGCGGTGTTCGCTGCCGGCGGGTTCGGCGCACGCGCCGGGTTTGGCAAGCGGCCGGCGCTGCTCGTCATCGACGTCAATTGGGCGTTCTGTGGCGAGCGGCCGGAACCCATCCTGGAGTCAATCATGCGCTGGCGCACTTCCTGCGGCGAGGAGGCCTGGGTAGCCCTCGACTACATAAAATCGCTGATCGACGCGGCGCGCGCCAAGGGACTGCCGGTCATCTACACGACCGGCGAGCGGCGTCCGGACAACTGGGATGCCGGCAGCTGGCGGTGGAAGAGCACGCGCGGCGACGAGGCCGGCGGCTCCCCAGGCGACAGTGTCGACGGCAACGAAATCGTCGCGATGATCGCGCCCGGCCTGAGTGACATAGTGATCCGGAAGCAGAAGCCCTCGGGCTTCTTCGGGACGAGCCTCGCCGCCTATCTGACCTTGCTCGGCTGCGACAGCGTCGTCGTCGTCGGCACGACCACTTCGGGCTGCGTGCGCGCCACTGTGGTCGACGCGTTCAGCCTCAACTATCGCGTGGCCCTGGCGGAAGAAGGCTGCTTCGACCGCAGCGAGGCGAGTCACGCCGTCAGCTTGTGCGACATGCACGCCAAATACGCTGACGTCGTCCCGACGGCAGAAGTGCTCTCCTATTTCGATCGGCTTCCCGCCGGCTTGTTCGACTTGCCGGTCGGTTCCCGCAATCCCGCGCCGCCGATCAAGGAAGCTGCCGAATAAACCTGGAGGCCGCGCCACTCGCTGAGATTGCCTGGCTGGCGCTCGCCATCATGGGCGCCGGCGTCGTCACCGGCCTTCTCGCCGGACTGTTCGGCGTCGGCGGAGGCGCCGTTATCGTTCCGGTGCTGTTTGAGGTCTTCCGGATTCTCGCCGTCCCGGATGCGGTGCGCATGCAGCTCTGCATCGGCACATCGCTGGCTATCATCGTCCCGACCACAGTGCGATCCTACCGGGCGCACCGCGCAAAGGGGCTGGTGATCGCAAAGGTACTGCGGTCCTGGACGGCGCCGGCGGTTGCGGGTGTGGCGGTAGGATCCGTCACCGCGGCGCTCGCCCCAGGCGGCATCCTCAAACTCGCCTTTGTGCTGATCGCCGGGACCATCGCCGCGAAACTGCTCGTGGGCCGCGAGGATTGGGTATTGGCCCGGCAACTGCCGGCCCGGTTTGCGATGACCGGGTTTGGCTTCCTTGTCGGGCTGGCGTCCTCGCTGATGGGCATCAGCGGCGGTTCACTCGCCACGATGGTGCTGACCCTTTACGGCAAGCCGATCCACAATGCGGTTGCGACTTCGGCCGGCCTCGGAGTTCCGATCACGATCGCTGGCACCCTCGGCTACATGCTGGCTGGCCTGCCACATCAAGCCGCGTTGCCGCCGCTGTCGATCGGTTTCGTTTCGATCATCGGCGTCGCCATGATCGCACCGATGTCGAGCTATGTCGCGCCGTTCGGCGCGCGCCTCGCGCATGCTCTGCCCCGGCGCCGGCTCGAGATCGGGTTTGGCTTGTTTCTGCTAATTGCCTCAATACGCTTCGCCGCGAGCTTGGTCACGCCGACAGTACATTGATCGCTCAGTCGCTAAGGCAGCGCAAATGCCACGAGCGAGTCGCCGAGCTTGGTGCCGATCTTGCCGTGACCGCCGGCGGCGATCACGACGAACTGCTTGCCGTCGCCGCGCAGGCGATATGTCATTGGCGTTGCCTGGCCGCCGGCTGGCAGCCGGCCTTTCCAAAGCTCGGCGCCGGTGTCGATGTCGAACGCCCGTAAATAATTGTCCATTGCCGCGGCGATGAAGACGAGACCTCCGGCAGTGATGATCGGCCCGCCCAGATTTGGCGTGCCACTAATGACGCTCGGCGAATTCGGGAACAGATCGGCAGTCGTCCCCAGGGGGTATATTCCAGCGAATGGTCCCCCGCGCCAAATCGACCGCGACTAGGGAACCCCAAGGCGGTGGATTGTAGGGCGCCCCGCTGGGCGACATGAGTAGCTGGCGGCTCATCCCGTACGGTGTTCCGTGCTGCGGCGAAACCTCGGCGCGGAACCGACCCTCTTTGGCAGCCTTTTCGGACTCCTGATACCGATCGCGGGGGATCAGATGAACTTCCATTGGGAATATATTGACATTGGCGACAAAGACCTGCTGTCCAGGGTCGAATGCGCCGCTGCTCCAATTCATGCCGCCGAGATTGCCCGGGAATGCAATGATCCCGCCCACGCTCGGCGGCGTGAAAATCCCCTCCGAGCGCAGCTTTCCCATAGCAGCGCGGCAGGCGTTGCGGTCCTCCGGGGTCGGTCCCCAGGCATCGTCCGCCGAGAGCCGCTGCGGGACGAGCGGCGGCGGCGTCAACGGGAAGGGCTGCGTCGGGGAGGCTTCCTCTCCTTCCGCATCGCTCTTCGGGACCGGGCGTTCTTCGACCCCGAAGACTGGCGCCCCGGTGTCCCGATTCAATACGTAGAGGTTTCCGGTCTTGTTGCCGGCAATCACGATCGGCAGCTCATCACTGTCGCGGCGCAATGCAGCCAGTACGGGCTGCGCGGCAGTGTCGTAGTCCCACAAATCGTGATGCACGAGCTGGAAACCCCAGACCATTTCGCCGGTCTTTGCCGACAACGCGACAACCGAATCCGCCCATTTATTGTCGCCCGGCCGCTTGAGGCGGTGATAATCTGGGCTAGGACTGGTGGTCGGCACAAAGACGAGACCGCGTCCGTTGTCGACGGAGATCGTCGACCAGGCATTGCCGGCGCCGGTCGGCGCGACGGTTTCGGGGATCGGGTTCCAGCTCCAGCGAAGGCTTCCGGTGCGAGCATCAAAGGGCCCGCACGACCCCGCTCGGGCTGGCGACCCGGTCGTTGTCGGCAATCGAGGAACCGACGATGACCAGATCACCCGCAATCGCCGGTGCGGAGGTATCCTCGTATTCGCCGCGGCGGGTGATGTTTGCGATGCTGCGGGTCAAGTCGATCTGACCGACGGCGCCGAAATCGGTGCAAAGCGTACCCGCGGTGGCATCAAGTGCGAACAGGCGTGCATCGATCGTCGCCAGAAAGACGCGGCGGCAGGCCTCGCCTTCGCCCTTACCGGGGTCGGTCCATAACCCGACACCCCGATTGACCAGACCTTCGGAATAGGGTGCATGAAGGTCGATCTTGGGATCGAAGCTCCACTTCTCCCGGCCCGTCTCGGGGTCGAGAGCGACGACGCGATTGAACGGGGTGCTCAAATACATCGTGCCGTCGGCGACGATGGGTGTGGTCTCGAATTCGCTCTTGCGGCGATTATCACTGCCGTCGGAGATATCGCCGGTGTGGTATTCCCAGGCGACTTTTAGTTCTGTGACGTTGCTCTTGTTAATTTGAGTCAGCGGCGAATAGCGAGCGCCGCCAGCATCCCCGCCGTAAAAGGGCCAATCGGCAATTTCGCCATTCGAAGCCGGCCGGGCTGCGGTGATGGCGGCGACCAAAAAGATCGCGAGCAGCATGCCCCTCACTGTACGGACCGATTAGATAGGTAACAGATTGGACCGGCTTGATGGGTAACAGGTTTCAAGCAGGCGTAGCGGGGTTCGTGCTTATGGCTGGGCAGGACAGGGCCTGTGGATTTGATGGAGATTGCCGGCGCGATCCCCACAACTCCACAGGCCCCAACCGCCAACCCCATTGAACATAAACGATAAAAAGTGTCACCCATCTATCCGGTCCGAAATGTCACCTATCTATCCGGTCCCCACAGGGGCCTGCCGATGCCATGGAAAGAGACCTGTCGGATGGATCAACGGACGCAGTTTATCGCTCGGGTTTTGGCGGGCGAGGATGAGATGACGGGGTTGTGCCGGGAGTATGGGATCAGCCGCAAGACCGGCTACAAATGGCTCGGGCGGTATCTCAGTGAGGGCGCGGCGGGGTTGCGGGAGCGCTCGCATGCCCCGTTGCGGCACGGCCAGGCACATAACGTCGGGGTGGTGCAAGCGGTGCTGGAGTTGCGCGCGCTGGCGGCATTGGGGTCCGAAGAAGCTGCGGGTGAAGCTGAGGGAGCTCCATCCGGATATGGCAGTTCCGGCGGCGAGCACGATCGGCGATTGGCTGCGGCGCGAGGGTTTGGTCGAGCGCTTGTCCGGGCGGCGCCGCTGCCCGGCCTATACCCGGCCGTTTGCCGCGGTAGCGGCAGCCAATGACGTGTGGTGCACCGATTTTAAGGGCTGGTTTCGCACCGGCGACGGCCGGCGCTGCGATCCGTTCACCTTGAGCGACGCGCACAGCCGTTATTTGCTGCGCCGTCAGGCGGTGGCCCGTCCCGATGAAGCCAATGTGCGGCCGATCTTCGAGGCGGCATTCCAAGAGCACGGGTTGCCGCTGGCGATCCGCTCGGACAACGGCCCGCCTTTTGCCTCGCCTGGGGTCGGCGGCTTGTCGCGGCTGGCGATATGGTGGCTCAAGCTCGGCATCCGGCCGGAGCGGATCGTTGCCGGCAAGCCGCAGCAGAATGGCCGTCACGAGCGGGTTCATCGCACCCTCAAGCAAGAGACTGCGGTGCCGCCGGCCGACAGCGTGCCGGCGCAGCAACAGCGTTTTGACGAGTTCCGCGTTCTCTGCAACCACGAGCGGCCGCACGAAGCGTTGGGACAGCAAACACCGGCGTCCCTGTACCAGCCCTCGCCGCCGCCCTACCCGGAGCGGCTCGAGGATCCGAGCTACGGTGGCGATGTCGCGGTCCGCCGAGTGCGCAGCAACGGCCAAATCAAATGGGCCGGCGAGCTGATCTTTGTCGGCGAGGCGTTGATCGGCGAGCCGGTTGGCGTGGTCGAGACCGAAGCGGGTGACTGGCTGGTGCGCTACGCCGATGTCGAGCTTGGATACATTCATCCGCAGCGCCGCCGGCTCAGCCCCCGTCCGCTGCCCGCAGCCAACAGACCTGTGGATTGGATGGGGATCGCTGCCGCGATCCCGACAACCCCACAGGCCCATCAACCGCAACATCCTTGATGCTAAATGGATCAAAGTGTCACCCATCCAGCCGGTTCAATCTGTCACCCCTCGATCCGCTTGCACACCTGCGAAGCGGGAGGGTGAGGGGCGACCGGCGATGAACTAGTCTGCCGCCGCCTGCAGCCATTCCTTCGGAATAGCCTGGGCGCGCTGGTCGGCGACGAGCTTGCGGCGACGGGCCTGCTCCTCCGGGCTGATCGAAGCCGGATCCTCGCGGAACTCCGGTCCCATCACCATCGCCTTCTTGACCGCCGGGCGATCGCCGATCTCGGCGAGCCAGCTCTTGACATTCGGGAACTCGTCGATGTCGATCTTGCGGCTCGACCAGCTCGACGCCCAGGGGTAGCAGATCATGTCGGCGATCGTGTACTGGTCGGCGGCGAGATAGCGCTTGTTAAAGAGGCCGAGGTTCATGACGCCGTAGATGCGGTGCGCCTCATTGTCGAAGCGGCGCAGCGCGTAGGTGAGATCGCCATGGCCTCCGGCCTCGGCGGCGCGGCGGAAATGGCCTTGCTCACCGAGCTTCGGTCCCTGATTGGCCAATTGCCACCCGACCCACTGGGCGACATCGTATTTGCCGCGCGGATCCTGCGGCCAGAACCGCCCAGTCTTCTCGGCCAGATACATCATGATCGGCCCGGATTCGAAGATCGAGATCGGCGCGCCACCGCCCATCGGCTCGTGATCGACGATCGCCGGCATCCGACCGTTCGGCGAAATCCGCAAAAACTCGGGTGTCAGCTGGTCGCCGCGGCCGATGTTGATCGGCTTGATCGTGTAAGGCAGCCCGAGCTCTTCGAGCAAAATGACGCTCTTCTTGCCGTTGCCGGTCG
>Ga0306924_10000083_pt1 | contig 61737 bp, 48 predicted proteins | sample sta12Can44000111_FD_203756 | JGI IMG/M metagenome (GOLD analysis project Ga0306924, IMG submission 203756) | Lab enrichment of tropical soil microbial communities from Luquillo Experimental Forest, Puerto Rico - statanox.12C.anox.44.000.111 (v2)... | ecosystem: Environmental > Terrestrial >... | reverse complement strand
GCAATCAAGCGCACACCCGCCAGCGCCTGCTCTCGCATCAACCCGCCATCACGCCGCCCCTGCGTGAATGCGTATCCCGAACTTGTTGTCGCCAACGCTTCGAATCCCATCTGCTCCAGCAGCCGGGCCGTCCCCGCGTCGTAAGGATTTGGAATAATGAAAGCTCCTTTGCGCTCATGCAGTGCACGAAAGCGCCGGGCTTTCTCGAACTGGCTGAGGCTCATGGATAAACCCTCCATCGATTTAGGTTAGCCCGTTCAGCACTAAAAAATCGGGGGCGGACCGCCGTCCGCCCCGATATTTTGCTGATTCAAAATTCTTAGTCAGGTTCCCCACTCCGCCTTTTTTTTTTGGCGGATGGGGTCTTTTCATCGCACAATCGTGAAGCCCTGACTGATACCTGAGGTCTGATGCCTATTTATCCCACCTCCACCGGCTGGTCCTGCTTCTTAATCAAGCGGGTCAGTGCTTCCTTATCACTGGCAAGCAACTCCGCAATTCTTGCGTGGTTCACCTTCGCCACGATAATCAATTGCGCCTGGATGTCCACATCGCTGAAGAGGCTCAATCGCTTCATTTTTTGCGCCTGATGCTCGTTGTCTTCGGTCGGACTGAGGTAATGCACTAGTCCTGTTTTGTAGCGATGAATCAGGAACAAGTGCGCCAGCGTCATCAGCCGTTTTTTCCGCAGCGACGAATCAAACGTGTTCATATCACGGATCGAGAGCAGCTTGTAACCATGCCGGTCTTGCACATCGGCGAAGATGATGTTACCCACCTTCTCCTTTCCGTCGTTCCACAGGCTGAGCTCGAGGAAATCCGAGCCCGCTGCGACCGGCCGCAGTTGGGCTCGAAACTTCGGCAGGTTGTTTTGCTCCGCCCAAATTTGCAGCCACTCTTCCAGCACTTTCGGCGGAACCTCTGTCTGCACTAGATGCTGATGCTGCGTCGAACCCTTACCCATGGCCTTCGTGGTCGCCGTACGCCCGGAAGCCGCCATCAACGCGGCATCCAGCCTCGGCCCACCCACCAGCGTTTGCGGCGTGCGATACGGCGATTCCAGCAGCCTCAGCTTGCGTTGCAGTTTGGCCAGCGACAACATGCCTTCTTGCAGCAGAGCCGTGGCAAACTCCTCCGACGCAAGCCCGTCAATCTGGTGTCCGCCATACGTAATGAAGTTGAAAACGAAGCCCAGCTTGCCCAACTCCTGCGGGAACGCCTGCATCTGCTCATCGCTCATGCCCGTGGTGTCCCAGTTGAACGACGGCGACAGATTGTAGGCTAGCATCTTGTCTGGATAAACGGCATGCATCGCGTCCGCAAATTCCTTGGCTTCATCAAGGTTCGCAGTCGCGGTCTCCATCCATAAAATGTCGGCAAACGGAGCGGCGGCCAGCGACTTGGCAATCGCATATTCCAGTCCGCCCTGCACCTGGTAATAGCCTTCCGGAGTCTTCGCCAGCTCGGCACTCCACCCGACCTCGATCTCCATCGACCGGGCCTTCTCGCGCACCTCGTACCAGGACGCACGTTTCGAAAACTCTATCCAGTCTTCAACATTCATGTCGAGCGCCTCGCCCTGGCTGATACGAAACGCCATCTCCTCCGCCACCTGCTGGCGACAAGTCTTCAGATCAGCGGCTTCCTGCCATACATCCAGACAGCGCCCCATCACCTTGTCGAGCATCGGCTCGACGCTCCCACCGGCATTCTTTCGGTACGCTGCAGCCGCATCGAGAATCACCGGTACTAACCCAGCCTGCTCCAGCCACGCATTCGCGGCAGCATACTCAACGCCCGACATCTGGAACATCAGATGTCCTCGCACTTCCTCGACGCCTGCCTCGTAAAACTTGCGATGAATAGCGAGGAACACCGACTTGTAGCTTGGCGCATTCAGGTGGGTAACGCCTAGGATAAACGGCTGGTCCCGCTCATCCGCGCATCCATCCAGCAGATTCGCGGCCTCGGCATCCGTGCGTGCCACGATGATGCCCGGCACGCCCATCACGTCCAACTGGAACCGCGCCGCGTTTAGCCGCTGAATCTGCTCGTTCTCCGACACCAGCACCTTACCGCCCTGGTGTCCGCACTTCTTCACGCCCGGCTTCTGGTCTTCAATGTGATATCCGGGCACTCCCGCTTCCACAAACCGCCGAATCAGGTTCCTCACGTGCGCATCGCCGCCGTGCCCTGTATCCGCATCGGCGATGATGAACGGCCGGTAATCGTATTCAGGTGCCGCCGCTCTTTGTTCCGCAGTCATCCGCGAGCGCATGTAGTGCTGGTTCTTGTCAGCCGTAACCAGCGCCCGAACAATCGCCGACGCCTCATCCGGCACCTGGCTCAGCGGATAGCTAGCCAAGTCGGCACCCGGATCCTCTGCGATGCTGCCTTTTGCCGACGTCGCCCACCCGCCGAGGTAAATACCCTCGATACCGACGCGCTTGATATTCACCGCCTGCCCCGGTGAATAGGGTCCGAACGTTGTGATTGACTTGCCCTGGCTGAACAGCTCTCGCAGACGCGCGTAAAACGCCTCCGCTGTCTTACGCGCAATTGGGTGGTCCGTAGGAATGGTGCCGCGCTGTTCCACCACCTGCCGTGGTGTATACAGCCGTGTAATCCTCTTAAACCGCGGAGACGCGAAGTACTCGCTCACCTCGCGAACTCTTTCCTCGAATGTATTCATAGAAATTCTCCCGCGACACTGAGTTGGAAGGGCCGTGAAGTGCAGATCGCCGTCCTGGGTCTTCGCGCGAAGGCGTGCGCGCGTACATCGCGCGTTAACAAATGGTAGAAGATTGCTTGGAGACGGGCTACGAATTGTCGTACCATTTTCTCCGCCTACATGGAACACCAATCCATTTCCGGCTGCCGTGAGCCGGATCACACTGTGGGGTGACCTTCAGTCATCACAACTCTCCCCGCACTTGTCACAGCTCCTTTCGCCTGCGTGACACGCCCCTAGAGAAGGATGTACTCTTATCTTCCACTGGGGGTTGCTCGAGTTGCTGGGGTCCACGCTCCATTTCTCAGGGCCTTCGCGAACGTCCTGCCTGGTGGCTCTTCCTTTTCTCGTCATCGTCCTGTCCTTCCTATACCTTGCCCCGCCAGCTCTCAGCGCCGTCCGGCAGCACACCGGGCGCGATCCCCCTCATCAACGTGGGCGCGGGCCCTATGGAGGCCCAGTTTGAGCGCTTGACCTTCGCCCAAATGATCCTGAACGACCAGAATCACGCCGGCGAGGAGGAACGCGCGCGCCGACAGAATCTCGTCGACTCGGGCACAGTTTCGGCCCTGGATTTGGCTGCCCCAAATAAGGCGATCGGCGAATTCAACCAGGCCACTGGCATGATGCGCGGGCAACAGTCACAGGAAGCCATTGCGCACCTAGAAAAGGCCATCGCCGTTTACCCCAAGTTTGTTTCCGCCCACAATTACCTCGGTTTAGCCTACCTGGACTTTGACGATACTGCCCGGGCGCGCGTTGAGTTCGAGACCGCCGCCAATCTCGATCCCAAGTTTGCCAGTTCTTACGTCAACCTTGGCCGGCTTGCGCTTTCTCAAAAAGATTACGTGGCTGCCGAAGGATACCTCGCTAAAGCCGTCGCCCTGCGACCTGTCGATCCCAGCGTGCTTACCGTTCTCGCCTACGCGCAGCACGGTCATCGTGAATATCGCGAAGCCATTGAGACGGTCAATCGCGTGCACGCCGTGGAGCATCCTGGCCTGGGCAACGCGCATTACGTCGCCGCGGTCGCGGCCATCGCACTCAACGATTTCGCGCTTGCCCAGTCCGAACTTTGCTGTTTCTGGAGGAAGACCCGTCCAACTCGCTCGCAGCTACGGCGCGCCAGAACCTCGACACTCTGGCTAGGAATCAGGCCGCCCTCGCCGCCCGTAATACTCAGTCGCTCAATGCAGCCAATGCCGCTCAACCTCATGAGGACCTGGCCAACTCGCCTCAACTCAAAGCGCAAATCGCCGCCGTTGGAAACGAAACGGCCGACGATCGCTGTCCCGAGTGCGCGGGTGGCAGCATGATGGCCGAGGTCGATACTCCCGCGGCAGACATCCCCGGAGTCGACCATGGTGCCGATTTGCCTCACCAATTCACCATCCGCACTGTCGTCGACGAGGTCGCCGTATTCTTCGGCGTCAGCAACTGGGGGCATTCTGTCAACGATCTCGTCCTTGCCGACATCACGGTTCGCGACGACAACAAACCTCCGCAGAAGATTCTTCAGTTCTCCCCGCAGTCCAAGCTCCCGTTACTGATCGGCTTGCTGATCGATACCAGTGGATCGGTACAGCCTCGCTTCGGTTTCGAAAAACAGGCGGCGGCGAAATTCTTGCAGCAAATGCTAACCAACCCTTCGGACCTCGGTTTCGTCGCTGGTTTCTCCAACAACCTCAAAGTCTCTCAGGACTTCAGCGCCGACCACGAACTGCTTGCGAATGGCATTACACGGCTTTCCAATGGCGGCGGCACGGCCCTGTTTGACGCAGTTTCTGCTTCCTGTTGGAAGCTCGCTGCCTATCCCAAGCGCGAGCGCGTCGCCAAAGTTCTCGTGGTGATGAGCGATGGGCAGGAGAACTCCAGCCATACCAGTTTGCGCCAGACCATTCGCGATATGGAGGCGACCGGCGTTACCGTTTACACCATCAGCACCAAAGAAGCCCGCACCGACAAGACCGAAGCCGACAAGGTGCTCGAGATGCTGGCCGCACGCAGCGGCGGTGAGGCCTATTTCCCAGGCGACGTGCAGACCTTGAGCAAGTCATTCGACAAGTTGCGCGACGAAATCCGCAGCCGCTACCTCATCGCCTATAAGCCCGCCGACTTCGAACCCAATGGCAAATACCGCACCATCACCGCCCAAAAGAATGGCAAACACTATCAGGTCCACGCCCGCAAGGGTTACCACACCAGGGCGGAAGCGGCCACGCAGTAAGCGCCCCTCCCCTGCACTTCAAATCTCTGTGTTGTTTCACTCACGATGGATTTCGTACGCAAAACCAGGGGAAAGAGAGAGACTGCCCACAGCCACCGACGCGAGGTGGTGAGTGTGGACAGTCAAAAAATGACCGGCTTTGCGGCACTTGGATCAGTGCGCGCCTAACAGGTCCGACATCTCGTTGGTGGTGGAGTCGCAGGCGTGATTCAAGCACCCCAATCCCAGCGCACCTTCCAACGTCCTGAGGAGGGAAAAGTGCGTGTAGAAGCGATTGCTGGAATACCCGCCGGGCGAAAAGTTGGTTTCCACCGTTGTGAGCACATGGTTCTGGTTGGGCGCGATGCTGTAATCGTTTTCGTCCCACACCAAAACGATTGCATTGTGCCCCTGACTCCAGACCGAGGAAGCATGGATGGCATGAATGAGGTTGCGCAGCTTCAGATCGCCAACGTAGATGAGGGCCGGGTTCAGTCCTCGTTGTGTGCCGTTGGTTTCGAAGTCAAAATCGCACTGCGAACCGCCATTGCCACGCCCGTGTTGATCGTTGCACTGGTTCGGCACGATGAACGATAACGCGGGGAGGTTTCCGGCGATGAGATCTTCGTATAGACCACCGGCCCCCTCAAAGCCGACGATATTCTTTGCTCCATTTTTCAGCGCATTCTGCATGCTTTGGAAATACACGAAGGGATCGTGCTTGGCGGCATAGAGCTTCAGCAGCCCGCCCGGGATATTGTTCGGAACAGTCTTGTCTGTAAAGTAGCCATCGCTGTAGGTCACGTTGTCGGCCCCGGACGGAGGCAGGCTCTCCTGGTAGCTCTTCCACGACATACCTGCTTCCGTGAGTTGATCCGCGATTGTTTTCCCAACCGTGTTCGCCGCTGCATCGAAGCCTAAGACGCCGTTCACATCAATGAGGGAACAGGGAGCCGTGCATTCGTTTCCCGAGGTGTCGACTGCCGGGGTCGCGGCATCGATGCCGGTTCCATAGATAGGACAGACCGGTCCGCTGTTGGGATTGTCAAAGTTGGTGATCGGAGGGTTGGTAAGGAGGTTTGGTGTGCAGGAGGTGTTGTGCCAATCGGGTGCGTTGTCGCTGCGGACACCGAAGTTGGAACCGCCAACCATCTCGAGGTAATTGGTGGAACTCGGATGTCCGACGGCAAAGTAGTTCTTGGCCGTGTTTGCAGATTTGATGTAGCGGTTGACGAACGGTGCGTTGGGATTGTTCACGATCTGACCGTAGGCGTGATTTTCCATCACGATCACAAAAACATGGTCGAGATGGGGAACGCCGGTCGGCACGGGTCCTTCCGCGGCCAACATGGTTCCTGCCAACACCATGGCACAACACAGGAGGGTCGCTGCGCTTCTTTTCATGTGCTTTTACCCTTTCAATGTCAAAAAAGACCGGACCCAGAGCGGGTGCGGCTAGTTGGAAGGAACGCTAAAAGTTGTTCATTGGTGCGACGTTAACGTAAAGTCAACATTCGAAGAATGTGCGGTTTCAATTTGCAATTCTCGGGCGACGCAGGGAGCAAGGAGGCAGCAATCCGTTTGAATCGGACGGGGTTGTTGCCTCGCTCAGGATGATATCTGAAGGGAGTTGGAGCCAAACAGTCTGTGGGCAGAAAGAAGGCGCGATCACTCGCGCCTTCCACTAGCCACTAGTTAGTCGTGCACGCCGTCCATAAACGCGCGGAGCTTGCGCGAGCGTGAGGGGTGACGCAACTTGCGCAGCGCCTTGGCCTCGATTTGGCGGATGCGCTCGCGAGTCACCGCGAACGACTGGCCCACCTCTTCCAGGGTGTGCTCGGAGCCGTCTTCCAGGCCGAAGCGCATCTTGATCACCTTCTCCTCGCGAGCGGTGAGCGAGCGCAAAACCTGCGCCGTCTGCTCTTTGAGGTTGACGTTGATCACGGCCTCGGCGGGCGAAACCACGGCGCGGTCTTCGATGAAGTCGCCAAGGTGCGAATCTTCTTCCTCGCCGATGGGTGTCTCCAGCGAAATCGGCTCCTGCGCGATTTTGAGCACCTTGCGGACCTTGGCGACAGGGATGTCCATTCTCTTTGCGATCTCTTCCGAGGTAGGTTCGCGACCGAGCTCCTGCACAAGCTGCCGCGAGGTGCGGATAAGCTTGTTGATGGTCTCGATCATGTGCACCGGAATACGGATGGTGCGCGCCTGGTCGGCGATGGCGCGGGTGATGGCTTGCCGGATCCACCACGTTGCGTACGTCGAGAATTTGTAGCCGCGGCGATATTCGAACTTGTCCACTGCCTTCATCAGACCGATGTTGCCTTCCTGAATGAGGTCGAGGAACTGCAGTCCGCGGTTGGTGTACTTCTTCGCGATCGACACCACGAGGCGCAGGTTGGCTTCAATCAGCTCGCGCTTGGCGTACTCGGCGTCAACGTCGCCCTGCACGATCTCGCGCTGGGTGCGCTTGAGCTCATTGAAGGTCGCGCCGGCGTCGTGCTCCATACGCTCAAGGTCGGCGCGGATGCCGCGCACCTGCTTGCGAAGCTCTTTGCGCTGCTCTTCGGAGCGGGTGGCTTCGGCACGCTTCTCGAAGTTCAGGGCCTGCTTGTCGAGGCCGCGCATCGAGTCAACGGTCTTGTTCACCCGGTCGATGAGGCGCTTGCGCTCCGTATTGGTGAACGGGATCTTGCGGATCGCGCGGGAGATCTCGACCTGCTCGCGACCGAGCGCCCAGCGGGTCTTGCGATGCAGACGCGGATTCTTCTTCTGCACAATGTCGGCAAGCTTCTCGAAAAGCTGCTCGGACTTCTTGTAATGCTTGCTGAGCTCGTCGATTTTGCCGGTGGCATCTTTGAGACGGTTCAGCAGCACCTCTTCGGTGATCTCATCCTCGTCAATGGTTACGACTTCTTTGATGGAGCGAACGCCGCGCTTGAGGTCCTCGCCCATGGCGATGATCTCGCGGATAACGATGGGCGAGCGCGACAGCGCTTTGAGTACGCGAAGCTGACCACGCTCGATGCGTTTGGCGATTTCGACTTCGCCCTCGCGCGTGAGCAGCGGGACCGTACCCATCTCGCGCAAGTACATGCGTACGGGGTCGTTGGTTTTTTCGAGGGCGCCCGGAGTGAGGTCGAGCTCGACGTCCTCGCCGGCTTCGAGGTCGCCTTTGTCAAATTTGTCGAGGGCGCTGGGAGACCGGGGGCCTTCGAGCACATCAATGCCCTGACCACCGATGGTGGCCATCAGGTCGTCCAGGTCTTCAGGGGAGTGAACGTCATGGGGAATGAGATCATTCACCTCATCGTAGGTGAGGTAGCCCTTCTCTTTCCCCACATCGATCAACTTCTTAATGCCGTCAAACTTATCGTCAAGTGTCAAAGCGGAATTTCCTTGGCGCCTTCAGGAGACGCTCTTGTTCAGTGCACACCACGGAGGGAGTGATACGGGGGTACCAACATAGGCGGAAACTTTCAGATTTTAGCACAAGTTGGGTGCTGCCCGCTTGCCAGATATAGATGACTTAGGGATTAGGTTTGGTTGCAGGGGTAAGAGGGACGTCGCCGATTGGATTAAGCGGCTAATTTTTCAGCGACTTAGACTAAGCTACTCGGCATCCCCGGACCGGAATTGCTCATCGCGCGGCGAAGCCTCACCCGCTCCTCCAGCAAGCGGGCCGAGGTTGCCACATCGTGGCGGTGCTCAGCTTCTTTGATTTGATGCTGTAGCTCATCAAGTTGGCGCAGGATTACTCGCTTACGCAGAGAACGAACCGCGTTCTCGAGCAACTCCGGCGTCAACTCTTCGTGACTTTCGAGCAATACGCAGGCGACGACGCGGCGGTCGTTGTCGTCGAGCGGCAGCGACATCGGGTCGAGTCCCTGCTCGTGAGCGGTTAGCAAAGTGTCGAGCAGCGCTTGCGAGCTGGTTCCTTCGTGAAGGTGTTCTTGCCTGAGGAAGAAGTGCGCCTGGCGGGCGGGATCGAAGTCGGAGTCCTGACCCTCACGCGCAGAGGCTGGGGCATGACCCAGATCGGGGCTGGCAAGAGCACGGATGAGTAGGCGTTCGGCCTCGGTCAATTGCACCGCCGGAGGAGTCATAACTCGTGCGGCGGAGCGTGATGTAGCTGCATGGCGAAGCTCCTGGCGAAGGACCTTGGAGTCGATACCTAGGCGGTGGGAGATTTCCTTGGCCCACTCGTCGCGAACGATGCGGCTGGGCACGCGCTGGATGTGCGGCAGAAGATAGTTCAGCGCCTTCACCTTACCTTCAGGGATGCGGACCGGATGCAGTGTGCGAGCGCGTTCGATAAGGTAGTCGAAGTATTTCTGCGAGTGATTGAGCGCGTCAGTATATGCGTTCACTCCTTTGCGACGAATGAAGAGGTCGGGATCGAAACCCGCTTCCAGGGTGAGAACTTTGATTTCGAAGTCCTCGCTCACCAGGAGCCCGAGTGAGCGCTCGGCAGCGGCTGCTCCTGCCGTGTCAGGATCGAAGTTGACCACAATCTTTTTGCTGAAACGGCCAAGCAGGCGAGCCTGCGGCTCGGTGAAGGCAGTTCCCGAGCTGGCGATGACATTCTTGAAGCCGGCCGAATAAACGCTGATGCAGTCCATTTGGCCTTCAACCAGGATGGAATAGCCGAGCTGGCGAATGGCTTCTTTGGCCTTGTCGAGGTTGAAGAGCACGCGCGATTTGGAGTAGATAAGCGTCTCAGGTGAATTGAGGTACTTGGGGCCCGCCTTTTCGTCGTCGGCGAGTGTGCGTCCCGTAAAGGCAATGACCTTTCCCTGTTCGTTGCAGATGGGAAAAATCACTCGATTACGAAATCTGGAATAGGCAGTAGCAAGTAACCCGTTTTCAACTGGCAACTGGCTACTGGCTACGGATAACCGGTCTGACAACTGAACGCTGACAACAGACAACTTTTCTCTGTCTTTCCATGAAAGCAAGCCTGATTCGCGCAGAACCTCTTCGTCGAATTCTCGGCTCAGGGCGTCACGCAAAATGAATCCGCGGTCGGGAGCAAAGCCGATGCGGAATTCGGAGATTATTGCCGCGCCGAGGCCGCGGCTCTTCAGATATTCCCGCGCATGCGCGGCTTCGGGACGCTTGAGCTGCTCCTGGAAAAAGGCGCAGGCACGCTCGTGAACATCGAGCAGGGCTCCGCGCATCTTGGCCTGGCGTGCTTCTTCAGGAGAGGCATACGTGACCTTGGGCATCGGAACGCCGAGCTTGTCTGCCACCATGCGCACGGCTTCGGGAAAAGTGATGTTCTCGATCTTCTGGAGGAACGTATAGACATCTCCAGAAGCTCCGCAGCCGAAGCAGTGGAAGAACTGGCGTTCCTGGTGAACGGAAAACGAACCGGTCTTTTCCTTATGGAATGGGCACAACCCGATCAGGTTTTGCCCGCCACGTTGGCGCAACCGTACGTATTCCCCGATGATCCGGACGATGTCGGCTTGCTGTTTGAGGGTGGCGGTGAAGTCGCCGGGCGGAGCCATGGAGATAGTGTGCCGGAAACAGTCGCCACTCGCCAGTAGCCGGTTGTTAGTTTTCTGTGGACGAAAGTGACAAAAGCGACCACCCTGTCCAAAAGAAGGACGGGATGGGACACCCGGATTGAAAGAGTCGGCTCTGTTGGCATGAGGTCCGCACCGTCAGTCGTCGGTGGTCTACATTGGTTCTCTCTGGCAAGTCTGGCCGCCCCACACATTCCAAGAATGCGGAATGCGTGGGGCAATCGGCAAGACACAGTCTTCAGTAACTCTGATCGTGGGGAACCGTTACCACTGTCGCCGCCGAGCCAACGTTGCCGGCATAGTCGGCTGCGCTTACGGTTACTGTATACTGCCGACCGTCCAGGTCGCTGCCGTTGCGAGAAGCCTGCAATGACACGGTGAACGAGTAGCCGCCACCAGTTCCCACAGTCACCGAGCCGTGCGGCTGAATCTGCCCATACTCATCCACGACCGAAAAAGTCGCACTGGTAGGGTTGACACCGGATAAGCTATCAGTGATTGTCCCCGAGACAGTGACGGGAACCATGGCGCCGCTAGGTGGCCAAATCGTAGAAGGACTGGCAGAGACAGTAACAACTGGCGCCGTAACATCGATTCCGAAGTTGGCGGTTGCCAGGGAACTGATATTGGCGGCGTTGTCGATGGCACGGAGTCCTACACTGTAGTGTCCTTCTGCCGTCAACTGCGCCGAGGTAGAACTACCCGCGACTGCTGTGACGGAGCCGTTGTTGATCCAGTAGCGAAGCTGCTCCACCCCGCTGCCGGAATCGGTGGCGCTCAGGTTTACCGTCGTGGGAAGCGCGTTGGTCCAGCCGTGGCTGTTGATCGGTGGAGTAGTCGTAATGGAAGCGACCGGCGGTACCAGGTCCACATTGACCGGGGCCGGCAGCAACACCACGCCAGTGAGAGCCGGCATGGTTACCTGGACATTCCCTCCGCTGACCGCATAGCTGGCGCCGGAGATGGCATCCTGCAACTGCGTGCCGTCGCTGAATACACCAGCGACGGGGATGCTTGCGGCGTTGCTTGACGAGCCGTTGTTCATGGCGACAACGGCGGCTACGCCACTTAGAACGCGCGCAAACGCGTACGTGTTCGCTGCCGTGCTGGCCTGTTGCGTGTCGCCGGTCAGCAGCGTCATGAACGATCCGTTGCGCAGCACTGGGTACTGCTTACGTATGTGGCCGAGCTTGGTGTAATACGCCTGCACCGAGGTATCGGGCGGCCCATAAATGGTGGGATCGCCGGCCTGATCGGTCCAGGGATAAGGCGCCCGGGTGTAAGGATCGCCGATCGGCCCGGTGGAGCCGCTGCTTGGCGACGGCGAGTTGATCGCAATCTCATCGCCGTAGAACACCATCGGCGCGCCGATGTAGGTGAACTGGAAGAGCGCCGCCAATTCGAGGCGCTGCTTCGCTTGCGCCAGGCCGCTGTCGCCGGTTTCGGTCATCACATAGAGCGCACGATTGGTGTCATGCGAGTCGAGCAGGTCCAGCATGGCCGCGGTAGCCTGCGGCGGATAGTCGTCGCGCACGGCACGAATGGCATGATCGAACTGGCTGGGCGTTAGGCCAGGAATGTCGTTCGTTCCATTGTTGTTGTTGTCGGACCATTCGGCATTGCGCACGAATCCGGTGATGTTTTTGCGGAAGCGATAGTTCATCACCGAATCCATCTGATCACCGGCCAGCCATTGGTTGGCATTCGGCCAAATTTCACCAATCAGTGGGCCGTTCATGTTGTAGCTTTTGGCGTAGGGGCGATAGCTGTTCCACCAGGGATGTCCGAAGTTAGGATCGTCCGCTACGTCAAAGCGCCAACCGTTGGCACCCTGGCTGTACCAATACTGGGTTACGCTTCCAGGGGCTTTGTAGAAGAAGTTTTGTACCTGCGGATTGGTGTGGTTAAAAGTTGGCAGGCTATCGAAGCCGAACCAGCCGACATAGTCACCGATCGTGCACGGGGCATTGTTGTTGAGGAAGTTGAACCAGCTTCGCCACATCGACTGAGTGGATAAGCAGGCGCCGATGCTGGGCGGAGTTCCACCGTAGCGGTTGTAACGGTCAAAATACAAGCCGTCTGACGACGCGTGGTTGAACACGCCGTCGAGGATGACCTGCATGCCGCGCCGGTTCATCTCCGTGATCAGCGAAGTGAAGGCCGCATCGCCACCCAGCGCCGGATCGATATGCAGATAGTTGTCCGTATCGTAGCGGTGGTAGGAACGCGCCGCGAAAATCGGGTTCATGTAGATGGTGTCGAAACCCAGCGACTGGATGTAATCGAGTTCGCTCTGCACGCCCGCCAAATCACCGTTATAGAACTGAGTGAAGTTGTTGTAGCAGGAGGAACTGCTGTTGCGTGGATCGCACATCTGCGTGTTCCACGTGTCGTAGTGAATTACGGTGTTCATAGGGCCGCCACCGTAGAACGTGGGGCAGAAGGTAGTGAACGGGGTCGTACGGCAGTAGTCGTTGGTCTGATCGCCATTGCGGAAGCGATCGGGCATGATGTGATAGACATTCGCGTTCTGCAGCCAGGCAGGGGTCTGGAAGTTGGGATCGTACACGGTGATCTGGAACGAATTGAATGGCTCGAAATTGCTGGCTATGCCGGTTCCGTCCTTATGCACGTTGTCGTTATCGTCCAGATAGTCGTCGCTGTAGAAGCCGTTGTACTGCGCGTTGTTGAACATGAACTTGTAGTAGTAGACGCTGGTTGACGATGGCAGCGTTAAAGTTGTCTTCCAGACGTCGTAATTGGTTCCGCCTACCACAATGCCGGTGTCGGGGGACATAGCGGTATCGACCGGCCCAGTCGTGTTACCTGATGCCGTATCGAAAATGTAGGCTCGCGCTGTGACGTTCGTAAGACCAGTTGAATGCAACGCACTGAAGCGCAGCGTGACCTGCGAATTCTCGGTCACGGCTCCTTCCTGATCTCGATAAAACGGGTTGAAGGTGTCATGCAGGAATCCTGCTTTGTCGGCCGGGGGAAATGCATTAGGCGCTTCTTCCGTGGAGAATGGCGGAGTACTGGTAGCGTTTCCCGTGTTCAGCACGGCATAGTAGGCCACCGCGGTTGCATTGGTTCCCACAAACGCGCCGGGATTGTCGGGCGGCGCCTGTCCGTAAACGTAGCCGCCGCCAGAGGTCAGAAAGCCGAAGAAGACGAAGGAAGAAGGTATCCCGCCGCCGGTGATGGCGCTCCAGGGAATGGCCAGTTCGCGGGTGTTGGTGTTGCTCTGATTGTCGGCATATTGGCCGTAGTAGGAGGTTGCCCCACTCCAGTTGCCGAAACCGTCGGCGGTACGGTACTCACGATAGCCGTTCTTGAAATAGGTCACAAACGTCGCGCGAAATGGCAAGCTCGTGAATTGCTCGTTGTCGTAATTGAAGCCTGACAAATTGCCGTCAGCATTTGAGCAGCAAGTCGGCGGGTTCTGCGGGTTGGCTTTGACGTAGAGGACTCCGCCTTCATAAATGTTCGCATTCACGATCCCTACATAGAGATTGTTGGCATCCCACGTCATATACCACGTCTGGCCGGTGTTGCCGGCGTTGTTGAGCTGGTTGTTGGTGCCGTATTCGTTGGGAGGATTGATCTGGCCATCGATGGTGGGAGTGGTCCATTGTGCTGGTGAAGACTCAGCACACAGGGTCAAGAACACAGCAATCATTGCGAGCTTTAAGAGAGAAGTACGACGCATGGTAATCCTCGCGAATTCTTCGGCCTTCGCCAGGCCGGTGTGGAATGGGAGAGATGTCGCTGTTGTAAACGCGAATCAAGGTGGCACGAAGATGAAGGGCCGCACTCTCCAGTCGAGCCCACCAAAACGTCTTCGAATTTACAACAATGTGGTAGCTTACGCAGTCTAAATGTTGCTTAACTTGCAAATTTGCAAGTCGGAGGGGAACTGCGGGAGCGGTGGCACGTTAGCCCCTAAGTGTCGGAAATTGTTGCGACACAACCCACTTTTCCGGTATTGGAACCTCCCGCACCTATATTTTGGGGATTGGCACCAAACGGGAACATCTCTCATCCGCATGGCGTATGTATCTGGTGAAGGGCGAAGCTGCTTAGCCATTCCCCTTCCGCTGTCGGGACTGCGCTATGAACCTACTCGACATCCTGAAACAGACGCTGGCGACCTTGCGCGCCCACAAGATGCGCAGCTTTCTGACGATGTTCGGGATCATCTGGGGGATCGCGTCGGTGATTCTGCTGGTCGGGCTAGGACTAGGCTTCAGCAAAGACCAGAAGAAGCGGATGGAGACACTGGGCAAGGATCTGGTGATCATCTGGGGAGGCCGCACCAGCTCGCAGGTTGGTGGGTTGGCGGCCGGACGTCCGATTACGCTCAATATTGACGACGCACGGCTGATCAAGAAAGAGGCGTATTTGGTGAAGGCGGTAAGTCCAGAATTGCAACGCAACGTCAGCGAGGTCAGCCAGTTCAACTCAGCAGCGAGGCAGGTCTCAGGGGTGTGGCCTGCCTATCAGGATTTTCGTTCCATCATTCTCGCCGAAGGCCGTCTGATAACCGAAGATGACGAAACCGAGGCGCGGCGTGTTGTCATCCTTGGCTCCAATGCCGCCCGTCAGCTCTTTCCCGGACAACCTGCTGTGGGAGCCAACCTGGAGATTGCGCGCTATCCCTACACCGTGATTGGCGTGATGGCGGAGAAGAAACAGAACTCCAACTACAGCGGCCCTGACAACGACAAGATCTACGTCCCCTACTCGGCGATGGCGCGGGACTTTCCGCCTCCGCCGGCAAAGGGCGAGATCATCAACAAGGGCTATCTGTCGGATATCGTGCTCGAAGTTGCCGACCCAAAATACCACGATGAGGCGGTTTTGCAAGTGCGCAGGCTGCTGGGGCGCATGCACCACTTTGAAGAGACCGACAAAGACGCTCTTTTCATCTGGGACACAATGGAGTTCGCCAAGGTGTTGGCGCGCATCTTCGCCGTGATCACTTTCTTCTTCGGGTGTGTGGCGGTCACCACGCTGTGCCTTGGGGGCATCGGCGTGATGAACATTATGCTGGTGGCCGTCACCGAGCGCACGCGAGAAATCGGCATCTTGAAGGCAATTGGCGCGACGAAGACTGACATCCTCAAACAGTTTTTCAGCGAGTCTGTGGCGCTCACGGTGCTGAGCGGGACTCTGGGGTATGTAGTGGGAGTCGGGCTGTGCATATTGCTGGCCGTCACGCCGCTGCCGGACTTCGTGCCTAAACCGATCATTTCCGTGATTGCGATTGTGGGCTCTCTGTTGACGCTGTCGATCATTACGATCAGCGCGGGAATGTATCCCGCGCAGCGCGCGGCAGATATGGATCCCATTGAGTGCCTGAGATACGAGTGAGCCGAGGTGCAGTATGTATTTAACCGAACTGGTGCAGCAGAGTTGGACGGCATTGCGGCGCAATCGCATGCGATCGGCACTCACCATGCTGGGCATCAGTTGGGGCGTGGTCTCGCTGGTGTTGCTGCTGGCGTTCGGGCAAGGCCTCGGTGGCGGCATTATGCAAGCCGTGGGGAACATGGGGAATAACGTCATCGTGCTATGGCCCGGGCAAACCAGCATGCAGGCTGGAGGTCAACGCGCCGGACGCAAGATTCACTATGAGTACGAGGACGTCGAAGCGATCCGCGAGGAAGTGCCGATCATTCGAGCAGTCAGCGCCGAGTCGGTGACAGATTTCGGCTTCAAGGCAGGCACACGGATAGTGTCGATTCAGACCCGTGGCGTTGAGTATCCCTACGCAGCAATGCGGAAGATTCAAGCTGCCGATGGCCGAAACATCGAAGAGTCGGAGTTCGCGCAACGCAAGCCGGTGGTGCTGCTGGGGCATCATGCCGCCGAGCGGATTTTTCAGGGCGCTCCTGCAGTGGGACAGACCGTCCTGATCAAAGGCCAGAGCTTCGAAGTCATCGGCGTGATGGACATCAAGATCCAGGACTCGATGTACGAGGGGCCGGATAACGAGCAGGCCTTCATTCCGTACGAGGTCTTCAACGAGCTCACGAATGCAAAGGACCCGCAGATGATCGTGATTCAGCCGATTTCGGCAGAGTTACACCGCCAGGCCCTGATGGCTGCACGCAACGTTATTGCGCGGCGGCATCATTTCGAGCCGAAAGACACCAAAGCGACTCCGGAGTGGGACACGGTGGAAACGGGCGCCATGCTGCGCGCCTTCACCATCGGACTCGACGCTCTGCTGGGAATCATCGGTGCCCTGACCTTGGGTGTTGGTGGCGTAGGAGTAATGAACATCATGCTGGTCAGCGTGACCGAGCGCACGAAAGAGATCGGACTGCTGAAGGCAATTGGTGCTCGCAGGAGGCATATCCTGGTACAGTTCCTGATTGAGGCGCTCGTGTTGACGTTTATCGGCGGGGCGTTGGGCGTGGTCGCGTCGTGGCTGCTGACCGTGGTGATCCCGCCCATGCCGCTGTACAGCGAGTTCTACAAGACCGCCAACCACGAAGGCGACATCTTCCTGCAAGCGTCGCTCAGTGTGATGATCGTGTCGTTTGCAGTTCTGTCGCTGGTGGGGATCACCAGCGGCTTCTGGCCAGCGTTGAAAGCCTCTCGCCTGCAGCCGATTGAGGCGCTGCGCTACGAGTAGCTACTCCTCCTCCTCCTGCTGCTCCTCCTCTTCCTCTTCCCATTGATGTCCGCAGGCCAGGCAGCGCCAATGCTGCGCGGGTGTTGTCGGCAGTTCGGGAAACGGGATTGCCGACGACCACAGGGAAATTTGCCCGGGATTACCACCCACCACCCGGCGGATTTCTAGCGACTCGCACTCCGGACAGCAGCGCACAACGTCGGCATCGGATTCACCGACCTCCTCTTCCTCTTGCGGCGCAGGCCGGAAGTCGTCCAGGATTTCCAGCGCCCGCACTACCTGGCGATCGGGCACCTGTAGCTTGATTCCCCACATTGCCATGCCGATGTGCAGGTTCATGGCGTTCTCATCGCGCACGGAGGCGACGATGCCCGCCGAGGAGAGCTTGCCTTGCGCGAGCTTGGCCTCACCGATGTTCAGGAAGGTTGCGATGGTGACCAGTTCTTCGGACATTGCGGACAGGGGGCGTGCGTATCTCCTAGCTTACCCCAGTGGTCAATTGATCGAGATGGGCACGGCGGCTGTGCTCGGCGATGGCATCGACGATCGCCACAGCAATGGCCAACGCGGCATACCCCTGGTTCAGCGAGACCTCCGGCGTGGTGCGTGTTCGCACAGCATGCAGGAAGCTCAGCAGTTCGGCATGCAGTGGCTCTTGCGGTTCGACCTTCGGCTTGAATGGCATAATGCCCGGTGAAGCGCTGGTTACAAGGCCTGCAGGATCGAAGGGGTTGGCCTCGATTGGCGCTTCCGCGTCGACGGTGAGGACGAGCACGTCCTGGCGGGAGAAGTCGAGCGACACATATTGCCGCGGCTGGAAGAAACGCAGCTTGCGGACGCGTTCCGTGCTGACCCGGCTGGCTGTGAAGTTGGCCACGCATCCGGACTCGAATTCGAGCCGTACGTTGGCGATGTCCACTTTTTGCGACAGGATGGGTAAACCAACTGCGCGCACTTCGCGGACCGGCGAAGCTGCGAAAGTGAGAACAATATCAATGTCGTGGATCATCAGGTCGAGCACGACATCCACATCGAGCGAGCGCGGGCTGAAGATGCTGAGACGGTGCACCTCGAAGAACATCGGCTTGGTGAGCAGTGGGAGTGTAGCGCGAACGGCAGGGTTAAAGCGCTCGAGGTGTCCCACTTGCGCGATGCGCTTGTGTTCTTGCGCCAGTGATTGAAGTTCGCCGGCCTCAGGAAGCGTGGCGCACAGTGGCTTCTCGATCAGCACATCCACACCGGCCTGCATGAGCTGGCGGGCAACAGGAAGATGAGCAACAGTGGGAACGGCTATGGAAACAGCCTCGACCCCGCCGTCGATCAGCTCTGAAATTGTAGGGAAGAATTTCGCGCCAAATTTATTCGCAACCGCTTGGCCGCGTGCCACGTCCGAATCCACGACTCCGACCAGTTGAACTGCGACCGCGGGATCGGATTGCAGATCACGATACACACGCGCATGGTTGTGTCCAAAAGCGCCGACACCAACAACGCCGACGCGCAAAAGCCTGTCTGACATCCTGCGATTGTCGCATGCCGTTGCGCCTGGCCGTTAGACCTGCTTCGGAGCTTGAAATCCGAGAAAACAGACCAGCTTGGAACCTCAGAAACGGCTATGCGAGTTCAGTCCTCGCCGACGCGTAATACCGCCAAAAATGCTTCTTGCGGGATGTCCACGCGACCGATACGCTTCATGCGCTTCTTGCCTTCCTTCTGCTTCTCCAGTAGCTTGCGCTTGCGCGTAATGTCGCCGCCATAGCACTTGGCAAGAACGTTTTTGCGCATGGCAGCCACCGTTTCGCGGGCGATTACCTTCGCCCCGATGGCCGCCTGTATAGGCACTTCAAACATCTGGCGCGGGATCAACTGGCGCATCTTTGATACCAGCGCGCGTCCACGTTCATAAGCGAAGTCCTTGTGAACGATGATGGATAGCGCGTCCACGGGATCCCCCGCTACCAAGATGTCGAGCTTAAGCATCGGTGACTCCCACATCCCGGCGAGGTGATAGTCGAGCGAAGCGTAGCCCCGCGATACCGACTTCAGCTTGTCGTAGAAATCGAGCACGATTTCGTTCAGCGGCAATTCGTAGGTCAGCATGACTCGCGTGGCGCTGACGTATTCGAACGCTTTCTGCTTGCCGCGCTTCTCTTCCACAAGCTTAAGAATGCCGCCCACGAATTCTTCGTTGGTCAGGATCGTGGCAGTGATGATCGGCTCTTCAATCTTCTCGATCAGCGTGGGGTCAGGCCAGCGCGAAGGATTGTCCACTTCGACCACGATGCCGTCGGTCAGCGTGATCTTGTAGCGCACACCCGGAGCTGTCGTGATGAGGTCGAGGTTGTACTCGCGTTCCAGCCGCTCCTGGATGATCTCCATATGGAGCAGGCCGAGAAAGCCGCAACGAAAACCGAAGCCCAGTGCCGCCGAGCTCTCCGGCTCGAAGAAGAACGATGCGTCGTTCAGGCGCAGCTTCTCGAGTGCTTCGCGAAGAAGCGTGTGCTCATGTGCGTCCACCGTGTAAAGCCCGGCGAAAACCATCGGCTTTAATTCTTCGAAGCCGGGCAATGGCTCCAGCGCAGGCTCTGTGTCATCGGTGATCGTGTCGCCGATCTTGGTGTCAGCTACGTTCTTGATGTTGGCGATGAGGAATCCGACTTCGCCGGCGGTGAGCTCATCGACCTCCACTGGCTTGGGCGTGAGCACACCGAGGTTCTCAACATCGAAGGTGCGGCCGTTCGACATGAGGCGAATTTTCTGTCCCTTGCGAATCGTGCCCTCGACAGTGCGCGCCAGCACCACCACGCCACGATAGGGATCGAACCAGGAATCGAAAATCAGTGCCTGCAAGCGATGATTCGCCTTGCCTTTCGGCGGCGGAACTTTCTGAACGATGGCTTCCAACACCTCGGGCACGCCTTGGCCTGTCTTGGCGCTGATAGGCAGCGCGTGCGAGGCGTCAAGTCCCACCGCGCCTTCAATCATCTCCTTGGTGCGCTCGATATCAGAACTGGGCAGATCGATTTTGTTAATGACCGGAATAATCTCCAGCCCGTTATTGATGGCAATGTAGGAGTTGGCCAGCGTCTGCGCCTCGACGCCTTGCGAAGCGTCGACCACCAGCAACGCACCCTCGCACGACGCCAGCGAGCGCGAAACTTCGTAGCTGAAATCCACATGGCCGGGCGTGTCGATAAGGTTGAGCTGGTAGGTCTTGCCGTCCTTCGCTGGATACATCATGCGCACCGAATGGGCCTTGATGGTGATACCGCGCTCGCGCTCCAGGTCCATCGTGTCGAGCACCTGTGCCTGCATTTCGCGGGCCGTCAGCGCGCCTGTCAGCTCGAGCAGACGGTCGGCCAGCGTGCTTTTCCCATGGTCAATATGGGCGATGATGGCGAAATTGCGGATGACTGCTGGATCCATCGGTGCTTCAGGAGGCAGTCTTAATTTTAGCAGGATAAACGACTCCGCCTGGACGCATGCGGTACGATGTTGGCATCCATAGCCCTGCTTCAAATACCATCAAAACGGGGTTTTTCACACTGTTCGTGCCGCTAGTTGTAGCAGTGTACGTTCCCTACAGGATGGTGGGCAGTGGCCGTGTAGCGTCGCTGACTGTACGGGTCGTCGGTGGGCTGCTGTTCCTGGTGGGAGCCATCGGCTACTTCTGGTGTGCGGTGTTGTTCGTGCAGGCGCAAGGCACCCCCGCGCCCATCAGCCCGACCAGGCGGCGCGCTTGTCACCGGCCCGTATCGCATCAATCGCAACCCTATGTACACTTCCGTGCTCGCCGTTGGGTTTGGACAGTCGCCGTTCTACCAACGGTCCTCCATTGCCGTCTATGGTGTGTTTCTATTTGCATGCTTTCATCTCTGTCGTTGTTCTCTGTGAAGAGCGCACTTTGGGCACTCAATTTGACGGCGAATACGAGGACTTCTGTCGCCGCGTGCCGCGCTGGATACCGCGGTCGAAGTCGTAAGTATCCGTTGTGGGGATTGCTAGAATCGTCCCTGCATGCCTATTATCCTTGCCTCTGCTTCGCCTCGCCGCGCCGGGCTGTTACGCAACGCCGGCATTGCGTTCACGGTTGAGCCGGCGCACGTGCCGGAACAGCCCTTACCGGATGAGGTGCCATTGCAGTATGCGCAACGGCTCGCTCGCGAGAAGGCACTCGCGGTCTTTTCGCGACACCCTGACAGTGTAGTACTCGGAGCGGATACGATCGTCGTTGCCGACAAGCACCTTTTGGAAAAGCCGCTCGACCATGCCGACGCAACGCGCATGTTGCGGATGCTCTCGGGCCGATCGCACCAAGTCATCACCGGAGTATGCCTCGTGGCTTCCGAATTCGAAGAAATAGCAGCAGAGATTACCGACGTACGCTTCGGCACCCTGTCCGATGACGAAATCGCCAGCTACATTGCCACTGGGGAGCCGATGGACAAGGCCGGCGCATACGCAATCCAGGGCATCGCCTCGCGTTGGGTCGAGCGCATCGACGGCTGCTATTTCAATGTTGTGGGACTGCCCCTGCCGCAGGTCTACCGCATGCTGCGCGAGTTGGCACGCGCAAAATCAATATTCGCGCTCTGAATTGGGGCAGAGACACAAACGCGGAGTGTCTCGTCTCGCATGGACATCTCCGCGTGAGCTGGAGCGCGCTACTTCTTTTCTTCGGTCGAGGTCGTGCTCGAGGCGCCAGAAGCGCCCTCGTTCATCGATGCCTTGAAGTTGCGAATGCCTTCACCCAGTCCTTTACCGAGTTCGCCCAGCTTCTTGGGACCAAAGATGAGCAGCGCAATGAACACAATGACCGCCAGCTCGGGCAGACCGATTTTTCCGCCAAACATAAATCCTCCGGTCGAACAGCCCGGTCAATCTGCTGTTAAGACAAACTCAGGTTAGCGGGCTTCTTCTTTAGATTCTAGGCTTTTCGCAAGGAGGCGTCAAAATGTAGCCAGCTGCCGCAGTAGCCAGTTGAATTGATAGTGGTGAGAAACGCTGGCGGAGAGTCAGATCTCTCCAATCAGCCCCGCTAGAAGCGCTGCCCGCCGCGGCAACTCGTCCGCGACTACGTACTCATGCGCCGCGTGCGCGCCATCGCCAACGGCACCCAGGCCGTCGAGGGTGGCAACGCCAATCCCGGCCGTGAAATTCCCGTCCGAACCGCCTCCAACGGCGATTTCGTCTACCTGAAATCTCAGCTGGCTTGCGATTCTTTGGGCTCTCGAGAAAAGTGCTGTAACCTGCTTAGTCCGCTCCAACGGAGGTCGGTTCACTCTGCCAGTAATCTCCAGCTGGCAATTGCGATTGACGGGCTTGAGCGCTTTCAGCTTGCGCTCCATCAATGGCCCATCGGCTTTGCGAGCTATGCGCAGATCGACCTGGGCCAGCGCCTCGCCGGCCACGACGTTCGTCCTCGTGCCTCCACGAATGACCCCCACGTTGAGGGTGATGCCTCGCTTCAGGTCGGTAAGCTGCGAAATGGCCTGAATCTGGTGTGCCAGCTCGGTGATGGCGCTGTTACCCTTCTCGAAATCCAGTCCGGCGTGTGAGGCTTTACCAGTTACTTTGACGGTGAAATCGCCGACACCTTTGCGCGCGGTCTTCAGTGCTCCGCCGGGTCCGGATGGCTCACACACCAACACTGCTGCGCACTGCGATGCCAGCTCCTCGGTCAGCGAACGCGAGCTGTCGCTGCCGACTTCCTCGTCAGAGACGAGCCACACAGTCATAGGCCGAGGCAATCCGCTCTGCACTTCACGAAGAGCACGCACGGCGAACATCATTTGCACGATGCCGGACTTCATGTCGAACACGCCGGGCCCGCAAAGCTTGCCGCCTTCCTTGCGCCACGGCATCGTCTTCAGAGTTCCCAGATCGTAGACGGTGTCATAGTGACCCAGCAACAACACGGGTTCTTGCCCACGCGGACCCGCGAAATCCACCTGCAAATGGTTGCCAGCCGTCGCTTGACGATTCACCCTAACTTTTCCGCCGAGCCCGCGAAACTGCTCAGCAAGGTACCCACACAAGGCATCACAAGCGGCCTTCTCGTGGGTCGGTGATTCGCGCGTCACCAGTTCGCGAACCTGCGCCACCATCTCAGGCTGGCGTGTCGTCAGCCACTCCAGCAATTGCTTCAGTTCAGGATTCCAATCATGTGCAGGCATCAATAAGTTCCTCTGCTCCATCTTCGAATAACAAGTTACGACGACTACGAAATGTATAATCGGGAGTCTTGCGAGACAAGCCATGACCGATACCGCGATGACTGCGCCAGCCGAAACCGCAAACGCCCAGACCGCAGGATTCGACATCCACGAAATCATGAAGATCCTGCCTCATCGCTACCCATTTCTGCTGATCGATCGAATTACCGAAATCGAGCGAACCAAGCGCATCGTCGCGACGAAGTGCGTCAGCGTGAACGAGCCCTATTTCGTTGGACACTTTCCTGCCGGCCCTATCATGCCGGGAGTGCTGGTGGTCGAGGCAATGGCGCAGGCCGGCGGCGTGCTACTGCTCATCGAGGTCCCCGACCGCGAGCACAAGCTGCTCCTGTTCACCGGCATCGAGCGCGCCAAGTTCCGCCGCCCTGTGATCCCCGGCGACCAGCTACGGATTGAGGTCGATGTGCTGGCATGGCGCGGGACCGCCGGCCGCATGTTGGGTAAGGCCTATCTCGGCGACAAAGTAGCCTGCGAGGCGGTCATCAGTTGCCGCTTGCTCGACCGCCGCGCAGTCAAGCCATACACTTCCGCGGGAGTCGAAAAGTCCTAACCGCGATATGAGCATCCATCCGACGGCCGTCATTGATCCGTCTGCGAAGATTCCCGCGTCCTGCGAAATTGGACCGTACTGCATCGTGGCCCCAGGTGTGGAACTGGGGGTGAACTGCAAGCTGCATGCGCACGTGGTGCTCGGCGGCCCATCGAAATTTGGCTACGACAACGAGATCTATCCCTTCGCAGTGGTCGGCGGTGACCCGCAGGACATCACTTACAAAGGCGAGCCGACGCATCTCGAAGTCGGCGATCGCAATGTCATTCGCGAATATGTCACCATCACCCGCGGCACCCTCAAGGGTGGTGGAACCACGCGCGTTGGGAACGACACGCTGATCATGGCCTACACGCATATCGGTCATGACAGCGTGATTGGCGATCATGCGATGCTGATTAACGGCGCGACCCTCGCCGGTCACGTCAGCGTAGAAGAATGGGCGGTAGTGGGCGCGTTATGCCCTGTGCATCAGTTCGTGCGCATCGGAGCACATTCGTACGTGGGCGGCGGAACCACGATCACGCAGGATGTGCTGCCCTATTCCATGACCAGTGCCGAGCGCGACAGCCATGCCTTCATGCTTAACAAGGTTGGATTGCAGCGCCGCGGCTTCTCGCCCAAACGCATCCAGAAACTGCACCACGCCTTCAAAGTGCTGCTGGCCTCGAAGCTGAACACCTCGCAGGCACTAGAGAAACTCCGCAGCGAATCCGACCTGGGCTCGGATGTAGAGTTGTTGGTGCGCTTCATTGAGACATCACAGCGAGGAGTAATTAAGTAAACAGTAGCCGTTATGCTCCTGATTAAGGACTTACTACATGGAGCACCGAGACTTGAGCGCATGAGGCTCGAGCCGCGAAGCCGCCGTCCCCACAAACCGTTGGTCTCGCGCTTTGTGGGGTAGAGGAGCGGCGGCAGTGCATTTAGCCCCGGGCGTGAGCCCGGGGTAGACTCCTTAGAGAGATGGCCGAGTCCCGCTTCCGGCACGGCACTCTTCGGCGAGGGTGTGAGTCTGAGCCGGCACCCGCTACCATGTCGACTGGCCCACAAAAGATTGGTCTAATTGCTGGTAATGGAAGATTCCCCTTCCTTGTGCTTGACGCTGCACGTTCACAGGCTATGGAGGTCGTTGTTGTTGCAATAAAGGAAGAAACCTCTCCCGACATCGAGCAGCACGGCGCCTCATCCGTCCACTGGCTTTCACTAGGGGAGTTATCGAAGCTGATCGAGACCTTTCAGCGCGAGGGCATTACCCGCGCTGTTATGGCTGGACAAGTCAAGCACAAACAGATTTTCAGCAGTATCAAGCCCGACTGGCGTCTGGCGAAGGTGCTGCTGGGCCTCGCCACGCGCAACACCGACTCCCTAATCGGCGCTATCGCCAAGGTACTCGAATCCGAAGGCATTACGCTAATGAGTTCCACCGCGCTGCTCGAACCCCTGCTCGCTGATGAAGGCGTCCTGACCAGCCGCGGACCCACCGATTCCGAGCAAACCAACATCACCTACGGTCGTGCTGTCGCCCAGCATCTCTCGCGTTTCGATATCGGCCAAACCGTGGTCATCGCTGAAGCAGCCTGCGTCGCGGTCGAAGCAATGGAAGGCACCGACGCCACTATCATGCGCGCGGGTGAACTGATGAAGTCTCCTTCGCTCGGTAAAGAACCCTCGATATTTAGCCGTGCGCTGACTGTGATCAAGGTCGCGAAGAGCAATCAGGACCTGCGTTTCGACGTCCCGGTCATTGGAGTTCGAACCGTCCAGGTGATGAAGCAGGCTGGGGCAACCTGTCTTGCGCTCGATGCGGGGCGCTGTCTGATGTTCGACAAGCCTGCTGTAATCGCAGCCGCCGATGCTGCCGGCATTTGCATCGTGGCAGAGAAAGCGGTCAGTCACATCCCAGGTCACTCTGCGTAGTCGCGCCTCTGCAAGGCATCCAATACAAAGGACCACCCCTCAGGGTGGCCGTCTCAATTCGCCAAAGCTCGCCGTTACTGCTTCGGCGGAGTCGTTGTCGTCGGCTTCGGCGTAGTGGTTGCTGGAGCCGCGGTCGCGGGCTTGGCAGCAGGTGTCATCGCCGTTCCTGCCGGCTTCGAGGCGGCTCCGGTTGAAGAAGCACCGCTGCGCGCAGGTGCCGGTACACCGGACACTGCATTGTAAGCGTCCACTACCTGCTTCGTGATGTCCATGGGCGGAGTGAAGAGCACTACGGGGCCCTGCGGCCAGGGAGAAGAGCTGTCGACCAGCAAGCCATAGCCGTTATCGGCAACGTACTTGGTGATCACAGGAGCCATCTTTTGCAGGATGCGCGACGCGATCTCGTTCTGCTGCTGCTGGAACTCATTCTGCGCGTCTTCGGCATTTCGTTGCAGCGTCTTCTGCTTGGCTTCGATCGACTTCACCAGCGCCTCGTGTGCGTCGGGACTCATCTTGTCGCCCTGTACATTCAACTGCTTCTTGGAATCTTCAATTTCGGTGTTGAGCTTCTGCAGCTCCACGCGGCGAGGTTCGAACTTCTTGGCTAGAGCCTCCAGGTCACGCTGGCCTTCGTTGGTGGCGGCGATGGCGTCCTGCATGGCGATTACGGCCACTTTCGTACCCGTGGCGTTGGCCAGCGGATTCGCGGGCGAAGTACTGGTTGCGGGGGCAGCAGCCGGGCTCGACTGGGCCGGTGCGGCCATCGCGATGAGCACGAGCAGGACGAGGCTTACGAACGTACGCTTCATGAGTTTCGGTGTAACTCCTTGGAGTGCTCCGGGAATTCCTCAGGTGTTCCAACGGCACGCGATGCACTGATCGGTGCTGGCCCGGACAACCTGCGCAGACTATGCCTGCGCCAACAGTTTCCGGCCGGAAGATTCGGCGGTGCGGATGCAAAAATTATAGGCAATGCACGCGAGCACCGTCAAATAGAGAGGCTCCTACTTTGTAGGTATGCCGACGGGTAGCAAAAGCTCAAATTTCTGCTTTCTGGACAACGCAGAACAAGTTGCCGTCAGGATCCTCCAGCACCACGAAATCGTCGTGAGGCCGATACCGCCAAGGGTATCGAGTTGCCCCCAGACCAATCAACCGCTCCACCTCGCCATCGCAATCGTTGGTGTAGAGATCCACGTGCAGCCGGCTTCGTTTTCCGGTGCGCCTTTCCGCGTATCTGTCCAAAGACAAATTCGGGCCTTGGCCGGTGGGATCGCGCAAGACGACCCAACCTTGACGGGCCGGCTCGCGCGGCTCATAGTGGAGCGCCTCCTGCCAGAAGCGCATCATCTTTTCGAATTCGTAGCATCGGATCACGATGGAACCGATTTTCATGATGCAGCTTCCTTGACGCGATCTCTAGAACGTGGTCGCCACCGTGAACCGGAAGGTTTTGCGCGGTTCGCGAATCAGGTATCCCGGGTTGTACAAGGCAGCTGCGTTCTCATAGGTGTAGTCGCCGGCGGCCCCGGCAGGAAACATCGAACGCGTGATCGGCGACGCGGGGGCGACAACTTGATCAAGTCGCAGGGGATTGTAAGCGTAGTAAATGCGGAATGGCGCATTAACTATGGGTAGTACCACCTGCAGTTCGAGACCGGTGGACATGCGCGGCTGATAGTTCGTGCCGGAAATCGGGGTGAGGTTCGCACCCGTCGGAATCCGCACAGTCCCGGCGCAAGAGAAGTCCAAGTTCAGGTACGGACAGCCGTAGTTCGTTGCATTCAGCGTGATCACCTGTTGATTGGCAATACGCAATTGGGAATCGTTGGTGATGAAGTCCATGCCGGTGTCCACGAACGGCGCCAGCGTAACCGGGCCCACAATCGGCACACGATATTCCAGGTTGGCCACCCATTGCGAGTCGCCGCCAGGGAAGATGATCTGATTCACCGGAATGGTCACGTTCCACGTGCCGCGTCGCGGGTTCGCCGGATCGAGAGGAACGCTTGTTCCGTCGGGGTTCTGCAGCGGAATCGTGATAGCCGTGGGGAAAAATACAACCGGCGAAACCGAGCGAATGTCGAAGCCGCGCAAGTCCTGATCGCCGCCCATATAGAAACGGTCGAACGGAGGCGCCACGTCTCCCGCATAGCCACTGATCCATGAACCAAGCACACGGAAACCCAGAGTGTTTCGGTTCTTGTTCATCGGTCGGAATCTCTTCCATTCGACAACCGGCTTGAAGTAGTGTGTGTTGCCACCCAGTCCCGCAACTTCCGTAGCTACAAAGAGGCTCTGTCCAGTGTGCGGCCGCTGCGGATTGTCGATGCGGTTGTAAGAGAAATTGGGAACAACCTTGCTGGTTTGGATACCTGTGAGCGCGCTTGGTCCGGAAAGCCCTCGAAATGCCAGACTTTGGAAATACAGGGTCGAGGCCGCGCTGTAGGTCTGCAAGGTCGTGTCATCGAACGAATACGTAAGACCGACCCGCTTGAACGACCGCTTGATGGGATAGCTGAGGGAGGTGGAGAAGCCCGTGCTCGTCTGCGTGTAGTTCTGTAGAAGCGCCTGGTAACTGGCGGGTAGATTGATGTTCTGTCCCGCCTGGACACTCAGTTGCTGCTGCTGATTGTAGTTGTAGCTGTTGTGATAAACAGTCCAGCTGAATTGCAGCGGGCGGTCCATCAGGTACGGCTGCGTGAATGAGAGAGTGTAGTTCTTCTGATATTGTCCCACCGAAATCGCGACGGTCAGCGACTCGCCTTTTCCGAACAAGTTGTTGGTGGTGTAGTTCACGCCGATGAAACCACCATAGAGGCCGCTTACACCCCCGGTCAGACCGATACTATTCTTGCCCTTCTCCCTGACCTTCAGCAGGATGTCTACCGTCGCGTCCTGCGGATTCTGCTTGATCTCAGAATCTTGTTCCGGCTTCAGTGGCTCGAAATATTGCAATTGATTCAGCCGCAGCAGGCTGAGGTCCCACAGATTGCCGTTGTAGACGTTGCCTTCTTCCAGCGCCAGCTCGCGACGGATAACCTTGTCGCGCGTGGTGGTGTTGCCTTGAAACTCGATGCGGCGCACATAAAACTGCTTGCCTTCGTCGAGATCGATCTTCAGCGTGATGGTTTTGTTTTCGTCGTCCGGATCAGTGTTGGGCACGGGAGTGAAATTGATGTAACCCAGCGCTGCGTAGGCCTTGCGCAAATTGTCCAGGCCCTTGCGGATAGCCTCGGCATCGAACACATCTCCATCTTTGATCTTGAACTGGGCGCGCAGTGCACGGGTGTCGGCAACGGCCTTGTTGCCCGAAAAGGTGATTTCCTTCAGGCGATAGCGCTCGCCTTCTTCCACCGGTATCTTGATGTCCACTGCCTTCCCTGGCTGTTTGCTGAACGGCCAGTACCAGGCTGGAGGAGTGTCGCGAATCTTGGTTTGAGGATCGGCGACCAGCGCCTTGTAATAGCCCTTGGTCTGGTAGTAGTAACGGACGCGCTCGGCATCTTCATTCAGCTTGGTGGAATCATAAGTCCGTGGAAACAGGTTCTCCAGGAAGATGGAGTGCGGAATGCCGATTGGCTTGAGATTCTTCATCGCGCTCTGTAATTCGCGCGACTTGACCGCCTTGTTGCCCTCAAAGGTGATCTTGCCTACCTTCACCTTCGGGCCCTCCTTCACCACGAACGTGAGTCCGACGGCCGCCGGAGGAATCGGCCGCACTTCCGACGTAACAGTGGCAAACTGGCGTCCGTGCGCGGCAAGTAATTCCTTAATAACAACTTCAGCGCGCTTCACTTTGGTCGGATCGTATTGGCTTTCCTGCGTCAGTCCGACCTTGCGCTCTTTGAATTTGTCAAGCACATCACTCTGCGAAACTGAACTCAAGCCGACATACTTAATTTCGCGAATGGTTGGCTTTTCTTTCACGTAGACGTGAATTCGCCACCCTTTGGGTGACTGCTCGCGCTCGATGCGCAGGTCATCGAAGTAGCCGGTGTTCCAGAGGGAGTTGAAATCGCGTTCCAATGCCCCCTGGTCATAGACATCGCCGGGGCGGGTAAACATGCGAGCCCGAATGGTGTCTGCGGGGATGCGCCGATTGCCATGGATGCTGATTTCCTCAATCACTCCTTGCTGCGCCCAAAGTGCTGCTGGGGCAAGGCACACGATTGCAATCAGGAAGCTTAACGCTTTGGCACAAAAGCGCCGCCCGCGGCGGAAGGACTCCGCAGGACTCACCTGGCTATGGAAAGAAATAGGAACGACCTCAAACGGGTTTAAATCAAACGGCAATTATACGGTACGGGTAAAGGCGTCTTAAAGCATCCATTGCCCGCAATTAGTGAGTCACGAAGAAGCTAACCCATTCACATGTCCGAAGTTTCTGCCGCTTGCTCTACCTCCACCAGGGTCGCGTAGAAGGTTGCGCCGCCGCCGAGATCGGCCAGTCGCGCTGAAGTCAGCACGTTGATGTTTATGCCGCCTTCGGACAGTTTCGCCCAGCCGAGTTTCGCACCCACAACTCCTGGCGCAACGGCTCCATCCACCTTCGCTGTCAGAAAAATCTCTCCCCGCTCATTGAACACGCGCACGCGTTCGCCGTCGCGAATGCCGCGAGCCTCGGCATCATGCCGGCTCATCTCCAATTCGTGTTGCCTCTCCATCTTTTGCAAGCTTGGCAAATTCACAAACGAGGAGTTGAGGAAATTGTCTGCCTTCCGCGCCAGAAGCTCGAGCGGATAACGCTTCGCATTTGCTGTGTGACGCGATTCTTCCGGCGGAACAAACTCGGCCACCGGATCCATTCCCTGTGCGATCAGGCTGGCGTCGTAGATTCGCGCCTTGCCGTTCGGAGTGGCGAAGCCGTGCGCAAAGGGCAACCAGGGCTGCTCGCTCTCGTCGCCATGTACGTTCAGTCTCACCTGGGACTCCTGCTCCAGTCGCTCGCGCGTGATGCCCTTCAACTGTGGAGCCCCCGATGTGAGCGCGCCATCGATCATCTCGTCCACGGTCTCGCGGAAGCAGGGCTCGTCGAAGCCCATGCGCAGTGCCAACTCGCGGAATAGATCGACATTGGACTTACAGTCACCCAGCGGCTCGATGGCTTGCTGCGAGACCTGGAGAAAGATGTGTCCGTACGATTTGACCAAATCTTTTTGCTCAAAGAAAGTCGTTGCCGGCAGCAGGATGTCAGCGTAATCGGTTGTGTCTGTAAAGAACTGCTCGTGAACTACCGTAAACAGGTCGTCGCGTTGGAGCCCGCGCACCACTAGGTTGTGCTCCGGGCACACCGCCGCGGGATTGCAGTTGTACACGAACAGCGCTTTCACCGGCGGATCGTTCACTTCCGTAAGTGTCTTTCCCAGTTCAACCATGTTGATGCTGCGTGCTTCGCGGCCGAGCCCGCTCTTGTACATCAGGTCTGGCCGCTGCAATTTCGGGGTATCCAATCCGTAGCTGCCGCTCATCGAGAGCTGCAGGCCGCCGCCAACTTCCTTGAACGATCCGGTAATCACAGGCAACATGCATACGGCGCGCACCGCGGCACCGCCGTTCTGTGTGCGTTGAATGCCGTAGTTCAGCCGGATGACAGCCGGGCGCGCGCTGCCATATTCGTGCGCAAGTTTCTCGATGTCGTCGACCGAAATGCCAGTCCAGCGCGACACCTGTTGCGGCCTGTACTTTGGCAAACGTTTCTGAAGTTCGTCGAACCCATCGGTGTATTTCGCTATGTAGTCAGCGTCGTGGAGGCCGTCACGCACAATGATGTGCAACATGCCCAGGGCCAGCGCGACATCCGTTCCAGGATTGATAGCGATATGCCAGTCGGCCACTCGCGCGGTGCGCGTCTTATAGGGATCGATAACGACCAGCTTCGCGCCATTGCGCCGCGCCTCTTCCACGAACGGCCAAAGGTGAATGTTGTTGCCGTGGATGTTTGCAGCCCAAGCAATGATGTACTTGGAGTGGCGGAACTGCTCCGGCTCGGTCCCCAGCCGGTTCCCGTAGATGGATGCGATGGCATCCCCACCCGTGATCGCGCAAATCGTTCGCAGTAGCTGCGACGCTCCCAAGCGGTGAAAGAAACGCATGTCCATCGATCCACCGTTGAGTGCGCCCAGATTGCCGCCGTAGGAATAAGGCAAAATTGCTTCTGAACCGAACTCGGAGCTGATCTTGTTTAACTTCTCCGTAACTTCGTTCAGGGCTTCATCCCACCCGACGCGGTGAAACGCCTGCGGTCCCTCGGTACCTTTCGCTGCAATTCTCCGCATCGGATACAGCACACGGTCAGGCGAATACACACGGTCAAGGTATTTCGCAACTTTGGCACAAAGAAACCCCTGCGTGATCGGATGTGCCGGATCTCCCTGGATGCGGGTCGCGCGACCATCCTCGACGGTGATCAGCGTTGCGCAAGCATCGGGGCAATCGTGCGGGCAGGCGGCATGGACGACTCGCTTCATCAGATTCCACCCTGCTTGATTATCCCACGCAGTGCCCCCGGTTCACCCCCTGGTTTGGCGCAAACCTGGGTAGTAAAGCCTAGCCGAGCGCGGTGCCTCTTCCTACCCCAGTCGAGGGACTCCTGTTGCACCTCAGATTCCTGCTGGGACGAACCCCCTAAAAAGCGCTACGAACCGCAGAAATCAGCGTTGACGTTTGCTGTTCCCAGCTACACAGCCTCGCGACCGCTGGAGTATCATCTTTCAATCACTAGGGCCTAAGGCCAAATCCCCACGGAGATGTCACCATGGGTCGAAAACTTTTCGTCTTGCTCGCCGTGACCGTGCTGGCGTCGGCAATTCCCGCCGAGTCGAAAACGCGCGGGCCTTCCACGCCGCAGGAGCGGGCGCGTGCTCTCGATTATATCCAGAGCCTGGAGCAGAATCCGCTGGCAAAAGACAGCCTGGGAAAACGCATCTGGTTGACCGAGTGGATCGTGCAGATCCCCGACTTCACTGTGAAGCTATGCTGCAAGGCGTTCGAGTCGCTCGATAAGGTTAATGACACCTACTCCAACCAGTTGCGCATGCAGGCCATCTACTCGCAGGCTGCTTTCATCCTGCAGCATCCGCAGGTGAAGAGTGAGGCAGAGAAGCAGGCCGCAGGAATCGCGGGCGCGCTGCGCGCCTACAAGGCGATTCAAAAGTTCGACCCGTCCGCACAGTATCCGGTGCTCGACAACCTGCTCTCGCTTGAGAAGCAGGGCAAGCTCGTGCGCTTCGTGGAAGAGCAGTCGATGTGTTCTGAGAACTAGCTCGAAACATCTTTCGACCAGGGCGCGTCAATCGCGCCCTTTCTCTTTTGCGGGGAGTACAATCATTTCGCCTCCCGAGGATGGTCTCCATGCGATATCCCCACGTCGCCATCGTCCCGTCCGAAGTCCCCCGCGCAGCCAACCCGGTGTTTCAGCACCTGCTCGATACCTATGCCAGCGAGACTAACAAGGTCGTTGCGGTGTGGCGCTGCTTCGCACCCGAGGATATGGTCTACCATCCACATGAAAAATCTTCCACTGTGCGTGACATCCTGAAGCATCAATTACTATCCGAGCGCCGCTTCTTCGGGGAATTCGTCGGCACGCCCGAGCCCCCTGCGGCGCAGGTTCTCCCGCCTACTCTCGAACTCGCCCCCTGCATTCAGCGACTGGTTGACTTGGCACGTCCGCGATTGCACTTCTTCGCCGGACAGACCGCCAAATGGTGGATGGAAGAAGTTTCTTTTTTTGGCGAACCGCGCGAGCGCATCTGGATCTTCTGGCGGCGCGTGCTGCACACCTGTCATCACCGCACTCAGCTCACCGTTTATCTCCGGTTGCTGAACAAGCCCGTGCCGTCTGTGTACGGACCAACCTCGGACGAGACCTGGGAGGGAGCCGATCCCACGACTTCGGTGGAGGCGGCTGGAAGGAAAGGAACACTGGAAGGAAAGGAACACCGGTAGCGTAACACGCAGGCAGAACTCGCTGGCCCGGTGAGGACGAGTTAGGGCACTCCGTTCGGAAACCGCTTAAAACTTTGCTTGAGCGACAACCATGAGCCAAGGCATGAATTCATGCGCCGCAGCGGGCCGCAACTTCATTTCTGCGACAGCAATGAGTCAGGGCACGACTTTAGTCGTACCGAGAAGTCGTTTTTACTTCCTTTTCTTCCGAGCCGGCTTTAGCCCGGGAGGCAGATGCAGTAAGCAGTCGCCTAACTAACCAGAAATAATAGTAAGCCTCGCCAACAGTGCGATACCCCTATCAGCGAACGGTATTCCACGCCAAAAGCGGATGTCCTAGATTGGCAGGGTGCCCAGAATCCGATGGCTGAGCTTGTCAAAACTTTTGTGCCCTCTCTTTGCCGTTAAGGCCGGTTATCGCACCTTCGCAAACAAGATCTGGTCCAGCACCACTCCGTTCTTGATCGCGCTGCGGCGCATCACTCCTTCGCGCTCGAACCCAGACTTCTCGAGCACGCGAATTGATGCCACATTATGCGCAAATGCCATAGCAAAGACGCGCGTGAGACGGTAATTGTCGAAAGCCCAATCGGACATAGCTGTGACGGCCCTCGTTACAATCCCCCGTCCCCAGAACTGTTCGCTCAGCCAATAACCCATCTCCGCGCTCATCCGAGCAATGTCTCTTCCAAGCAAGAAACCGACTCCGCCCACTGCTTCACCAGCGACCTCAATCGCGAACGAAACCTCTGGCTCCTGGGTGTGGGCGTACTCCAGAAAATCGATGCCGTCCCGCCGCGTGTACGGATGGGGAAACTGGTCCCGCAGATTCGCCGCGATCTTCGCATTGTTGGCATGATGTACCAGCGCCTTCAGGTCGTCCTTACGCCACGAGCGCACTTTTAGGTCGCCCAGCTCGAGCAGCATGGCCCCATGTTATCGCCAAAACAAAATGGAGCGGCACTCGCCGCTCCGTCCCCACCAGAAACAATGGCCAGGAATTATACCGACATGACTTCCTTCTCTTTCCCCTTGGCCATTTCTTCCATCTTTTTAATCTCGTCATCCGTCAGTTTTTGCAACTGTTCCATGGCGCCACGCTCTTCGTCTTCCGTGATCTTCTTGTCCTTCATCGCCCTCTTGATGGCGTCATTACCATCGCGTCGGATGTTCCGCACGGCCGTCCGGTGCTCCTCCAGCACCTTATGCAGGTGCTTCACCATCTCCTTACGTCGCTCTTCGGTGAGCGCGGGCACCGGAACGCGCACTAGCTTGCCATCATTCATCGGGTTCAAACCGAGATCGCTGCTGCGAACGGCCTTCTCGATTGCCCCAATCTGGCTCACGTCCCACGGCTGCACCGTAATCAATTGCGGCTCAGGAGCGCTCACATTAGCCAGCTGGTTCAGCGGCATCTGTGACCCGTAGGCATCCACCGTAATTCCGTCAAGCATGTGGACCGATGCGCGGCCTGTGCGGGTCGCCGTCATTTCGCGGCGGAAGTCCTCCACCGCCTTGTCCATTCTGGTTTTCAGTTGTGCAAAGCTCTCTTTCAAGGCGGGAATCGCCGCCATGGATACTTGTGCCATGTCTATCTCACCCTATGACTGTAAGTGTGCGGTTGCAAACGCAAGATTATAAACCCCACGATAAACGCAGGCACTTGCGCACGGTCTTAGATCAGCCGCTCCGGGGCCCACACCAGCACTTTCAGCGACCGCGAGAACTGCATCGCGTCCGCCTCGGCCGGCAGCTGTAACCCCAGAGTCTTCGTCATCGAGTTCTCTTCCGTCTGAGCTGCGGCCGGCTGCAAAGCCCATGGCAGGTGATGAATCTCAGCGCGGTAGAGTCGCTTGGGCGTTGCCGAGTACAGGCAGTAGCGCTCACACAAGAAATGTTCCAACGAACCGGGCCGTGCATGAAACTCGGGACCCGTCGGCCCGTACGACATCTTTAGCTCCGCCGGCTTCGGCCCGTGCGAGCGCTTGCTTTGATATTGGATCCTCGCTTTTCCCCGACCTTGTACCTTCATCGCGGCGTGCCAGTAAGGCAGCCGGTAAAGGATCCGCGCGCCCCACACCGCCGTCAAATGACTCGCATCCAGGCTAAAGAAGTACACCCCGGGCTTTCCCTGGTAGCTGACGTACGTCCGCACGTTCAGTTCCAAGAAGCGCGATACCCACGGCAACGATGGAACCCCTGGCGGCCGCAGATGATCCATCCAGAAGGGCGTAATCGATAGCCACGCCCGCTGTTCATAGGTGTCCAATGTCAGGGCGGGTGGCACCAGCGTCCGAAGCTTTTCCGGCGCAACCTCGTAGTGCAAGAACAGCAGATCGTTCCAGCGCTGCCTCATGACCCATGGAGTCATCGGCGGAGGCCAAGGTCGGTTTTGCGTAGCGAACAGTATGGAATCGGACCCTATCCAGCGGGTGCCTTGCTCGTCTTCAGTGGCGAAAGTCGCAGTAGGGTGTTCAGACACGGCTTCTCGGATTGCTGACAATCGGCCTGGCGATCGTGTTCGTGTCAGGGCACATGTCCACTCGCGCCGTTGCCTGAGCGGTACTAAAGACGACTCAGCAACCCATTGCGCCGATTTTACCGCGATTTACGCGCACTAAACTTTGACGGGCGGCCCGACTTTTCCTCAACTCCGCACCCGTCCGTGCATTGCCCTGTTGCACCAATCGCACCTATCATTCATCTCAATGCCGAACCATACCGATTCCCTGGTTGCCCCGAACGGCAACCATCGCGAAACCACCTCCTCCACCGACGTTTATGCCGTTCACGGTGCCGATCCCGAAGTCCTGGCCTACGGCATGGCCAAATACTCGCGCTCCGCGCTCTCTTTGCGCGAGTCGCTGGCCGAGCTGAACGAGCAGAAAGCAGAGAAATTCCTCAACACGTTTTATTTCCAGTACGGCCATCGCAGCATCGCCGACCTCGCACACATTGCGCTGGCGATCGAGAAGCTCTCCATCCTCGCCGCCACCATCCTCGTCGACGAGCCGCGTTGGGACGGCCAGGAACGTTCCACCCGCTACCAGGACTTCCAGAAGAGCGGTTATTACGTGCCCGACTTCGACGGCGATACCACCGCACACCAGCTCTACCGCGATACCGTCGATTTCCTGTTCGCTGAGTATCAGTACTTTTCCGAAGCGATGTTCGCGTATCTCCTTGAGCGCACACCCAAGCCTGCGGAGATGAAGCAAGAGGCGTACGAGCGCACGTTGAAAGCGCGGGCCTTCGATCTCTCGCGCTACTTGTTGCCCCTGGCGACCAATACCTCGCTGGGTCAAATCGTCAGCGCGCGCACTCTGGAGAGCCAGGTCTCGCGGCTCTTATCCGATCCTCACGCCGAAGTTCGTAAATTGGGAGAGTTACTGAAGAAAGCGGCGCGCGAAGCCGCATACAACGTGAACTACGCGGCTGCCGAGCGCGCGCTCGACGAGGTACAGCAGCATTCCTCCGAATTGGCCGAGCGTGTCCGCCAGGTTACCTTGCGCGAAGTCCATGCCGCTCCTACGCTGGTGAAGTATGCCGAGGCGAGTCCTTACGAACAGCAAAGCCGCCAAAAGCTAAGCGGGGCCGCTGCCGAACTGCTTGGTTCGCTGCCCATGGATCCCGCTCCGCTCGTCGATCTGCTGGAAGACGAGCCGCTCGAAATCGAACTGGCGACCACGCTCCTCTACCAGCACTCGCATCATTCCTATCGCCAGATTCGCGGCGTGGTTGAGGGTGTGAGCGCGGCGCAGCGTGCAGAGCTCATTGATCTCGGCCTGCGCCATCGCGGACGCCACGACGAAGTCACCCGCGCCTACTGCTCCGGCCAGAAATTTCGCTTCGACATCCTCATGGACATAGGCGGCTTTCGCGATATGCACCGCCACCGCCGCTGCGTGCAGATCTTGCAGGACTATACTGCGCTCCACGGCTGCGAGCGTCCCGATGACATCGCCAGTGCCGGCCTCGCCGCGCGCTACGATGCCGCCATGGACCGGGCACGCCATATCGCAACCAGACTTTCAACTCGCCCGGTTGCCGAAACCGTCGAAGCCATCGAGCAGTCACAGTACGTCATCCCGCTTGCCTTTCGTAAACGCGCGCTCTTCAAGATGGACTTCGCCGAAGCTTTGTACATCAGCGAGCTCCGCACCGGCCCTGCCGGACACTTCTCCTATCGCAACGTCGCTTATGCGATGTACGAAGCGGTCGTCCGGAGTTACCCGGATCTGGCGAAGTATTTCCGCGTTACCGACGTGCGCCAGCCCGTCGATGTGCTGAAGAGGTGACCGGTAACACGCCCAAGAATCCCTAGCGAATTTCCGATTTGTTTTCTCTGTGCCCAGAGTCTCAGTGGCGGATGCCCCTGCAATTTTTCCCAAAATGAAACCAAGTTGGTTACTTTTGGAAGGAGACACCTCCACTTTTCGCTTTTTCTTCGTCTTCCGAAACGTGTATACTACGCCATCAACGGACACCGGCCAAGCACTTCGCGGATGGCGTCCGCCGACTTGGTTCCAAAGCAATTCATACAGGTAAAAAGCCTTTCTGGTGCGGATTCTCCTCCCCCGTCAAGGCAGCCAGGAGTGCCATTCATGGCCGATGAAAGAACCGAAAGAAACCGCGCAGTCGATACCGCCATTTCGCAGATTGAAAAGCAGTTCGGCAAAGGCTCCATCATGAAGCTGGGAACCAAAGAAGCTGTGGTTCCCATCTCCGTCATCTCTACCGGCTCCATCTCATTCGACGCTGCCCTCGGCGTCGGCGGCGTGCCCCGCGGCCGAGTCATCGAAATCTTTGGCCCGGAGTCAAGCGGCAAGACCACCATTGCACTTCAGGTCATCGCCGAAGCGCAGAAGAAAGGCGGCATGGCGGCGTTTGTCGACGCCGAGCACGCTCTGGATCCTATTTACGCCAGGAAACTCGGCGTGGACGTTGACAACCTTCTCGTCTCGCAGCCCGATTATGGCGAGCAAGCGCTGGAAATCGCCGAAGCCCTGGTCCGCTCCGGTGCCATAGACGTCCTCGTCATCGACTCGGTTGCCGCCCTGGTCCCCAAGGCCGAGCTCGACGGCGAGATGGGCGACAGCCACGTGGGCCTGCAGGCGCGCCTCATGTCACAAGCCCTGCGCAAGCTCACTGGGATTGTCGCCAAGTCGCGCACCTGCCTTATCTTCATCAACCAGATCCGCGAAAAAATCGGAGTGATGTTCGGCAACCCCGAAACCACCACCGGCGGTCGCGCCCTGAAGTTCTACTCTTCCGTGCGCATCGACATTCGCCGTATTGGCGCGATCAAAGATGGAGACCAGGTCATCGGCTCGCGCACCAAGGTCAAGATCGTTAAGAACAAGACCGCCGCTCCCTTCCGTGAAGCCGAGTTCGACATTGTCTATGGTGAGGGAATTTCGCGCGAAGGCGACCTCATCGATCTGGCGGTCAATCTGAATCTGGTCGAGAAGTCTGGTGCCTGGTTTAGCTACAAGAGTGATCGTATCGGCCAAGGACGCGAAAACGCCAAGCAGTTTCTCAGGAACAACACTGACATTCGCGAGAAGCTGGAGGTCGAGGTCCGCAAGGCGCTTGGTCTGCACTCAGAGCCGGAGAAGGTGCAACCCACTTCGGTAGAAGCTCTAGCGCCCCAACCCAAGGCCGCCGCGGCTAAGAAGTAGCGTTACCTAATGCTGGTTCTAGGCCAGCGCGAGCTTTCAAAATGTGGGTGCCCCATCCTGATGGCCTAGGTAAATCCCTTCATTACACCAGCGGCGTTCCTCACTCACCAATTGCCTCTCCCACTCGCCGCATCATAAAATCAAGGCTCTATCTCCTGCCTCCCGAGGCGCATTGAAACAGATCACTGCCATCTACCCCGGTTCCTTTGATCCGGTTACCAACGGACACCTTGACCTCATTCACCGGGGCTGCAAACTTTTCGACCGTCTGATCGTTGCCGTCGCGCAAAATCCCGATAAGGCCGGGCCCCTTTTCAGCGTCGACGAGCGCGTCGAAATGCTCCAGGCCATGACCGCCGAGCTCGACAATGTCACCATCGACGCCTTTGAAGGCCTGCTCATGAACTACTGTATCCAGAAGCACGCCAACGCGGTGCTGCGCGGCATTCGCGCCGTCAGTGACTACGAGTTTGAGTTGCAGATGGCGCTGATGAACCGCAAAATGGAACCTAGCGTCGAAACCGTTTTCATGATGCCTGCGGAAAAGTACTCTTATCTCAGCTCGCGTATCGTGCGCGAAATCGCCTCGTTTGGTGGCCCGCTCACCGGCCTCGTGCCTGAGCTGGTCGAAGAGTACCTGCGCCGCCGCATTGCAGAGCAGCGCACGGCAACCGTCGAAATCCCAACCAAGTAAAGGGCCGGAACATGACCACGACTGCAACCCAGACTGCTTCGTTTCTCACCAATCGTATTCAGCGCATTGAAGTGTCAGCCACCATGGCCGTCGCCCAGGAAGCAGAGAAACTCCGCGGCGGCGGCGTCGACATTGTCGATTTCGGTGTTGGCGAGCCGCACTTCACCACCCCGCAGCACATCAAGGAAGCTGCCATTGCCGCCATCAACAACAACTTCTCGCGTTACACAGCAGCAGGCGGCACGGTCGAGCTTCGTGATGCCGTCGTCAAGCGCCACGATGTCGATTTTGGCTCCGGCTACAAGCGGGAGCAGTGCATGGCCTCCGTCGGCGGCAAGCACGTCCTCTTCAATGCCATCCAAGTGCTGATCGACCACGGCGACGAAGTGATTCTTCCCGTACCTTTCTGGGTCTCCTTCAAAGATATGATCCGCTACTCGGGAGGCGAGCCGGTTTTCATCGTCACTGACGAGAAAGACGACTTTACCCTGACCGCCGAGATGGTCGAGCGTGCCATCACGCCCCGCACGAAGCTGATCATCGTCAACTCGCCCTGCAATCCTTCCGGTGCCGTGATGAAGCCGGAAGACATGGCCGCAGTGTTGCGCCTCGCGCATGAGCGCGGCATCTATGTCATCTCCGACGAATGTTACGTCTACCTGAACTACACAGGTCGCCTTTTCTCGGCCGGAGAAGTGCACGACGTGAAGGAGCATCTGTTGATCGTTGGTTCGCTCTCGAAGACCTACGCCATGACCGGCTGGCGTCTCGGTTATGTTCTTGGTCCTGCGCCGATCGTGGCTGCAATGAACAAGCTACAGAGCCAGAGCACCTCCAACCCGACCTCGATCGTGCAGAAGGCGGCGGTGGCGGCACTGAACGGTTCACAGCAGTGTGTGGCCGAAATGCGCGCCGACTATATTCACCTGCGCGATAAGGCGGTGGCCGGACTGCGCGCTATCCCCGGCATAACCTGCGCCAATCCTCACGGAGCGTTTTACGTCTTCCCCAACTTGAGCCACTACTTCGGTCGCCACGGCCTGAATTCGGCGGCCGACGTCGCACGCAAGTTGCTGCACGAAGCGCACGTGGCGATCGTGCCGGGCGAGGCCTTTGGTTCCAACCAGCACGCACGCCTCTCCTACCCGGTAGATAAGAAGGATCTCGATCGCGGCCTCGAGCGCATGCGCCAGTTCTTCGCCAGCCTCTAATTGATATCCTGACTGGGTGGCCCCCAGGTTCGCGCCTTCTTTGGGCGCTAACCTGGGTCCCAACCGACAATGCCCTGCCTCTACCCATTCCTGCTGATCCCCATCTTCGACGAGCGCCCCTGGGGCGTGCGCGACCTTCGCCCGGTTTACACGCGCATCGTGAAGCAGCCCATCGGCGAGAGTTGGCTCACCTGGGGCGACAGCAAGATCGCCAATGGCCCCTTCTCCGGCCGCACCCTCGGCGAAATCGCACACCAATACAAGCGGGATCTAGTAGGCACAGCCGCAGTTTTTGAGGACAAGTTCCCCCTCCTCATCAAATTTCTGTTCACGAGTGACAAGCTCTCGGTCCAGGTCCATCTTGACGACGCCGGCGCGCAGCGCATCGGCCAGTCTTACGGCAAAACCGAATGCTGGTACGCGCTCGACGCCAAACCCGGCGCACAAGTCGCACTGGGACTGAAGCCGGGCGTCACCCTAGCTGAGTTCGAAGACTCCATCCGCGACCATCACGCCGAAGACCTGCTGAACTGGATCGACGTGCACTCCGGCGACATGCTCTATGTCGCGGCCGGAACGGTGCACACCATCGGCAGTGGACTGGTGCTGATCGAAACGCAACAAAGCTCCGACATCACTTACCGCCTCTACGACTACGGCCGGCCGCGCGAGCTGCACATCAAAGAGGGCCTCGCCGCCGTGAAGCTCCATACCCGTGCGGGCAAGGTCGTTCGCAATACCGGCGATGACTCGCGCTTCCTCATTCGCTCGCCCTTCTTCCAAGTGGAGAAGATGAAGCTCAGCGCGGCTCTTGACTCGACCCTCTTGCGCGAATCGCCTCACATTCTCGTCGCGGTTGAAGGCGCGGGTGTGATCGAATCCGCCGGCATGGAGCCGGTCAGCTTTGCCAAAGGCGAAGCCATCGTTGTACCCGCCTGCGTTCCGCACTATTCAGTGCGTCCGCAATGGGAACTCAAACTCATGCGCATGTCGCTGCCCGCCGCCCCCGTTGCAGAACCTGTGACAACACTTAGATAATCAGTTCGGAGATTGCACAGCATTTGAAAATCCATGGCTGTGCCTCAGTACTCTGCTGCGGTTCTCCGGCAGTGTACTCACCGCGACCGCCGCAGTCCCGTGCTCCGGGACGGCAGAAGATAGCCCACAGCTTCAGGTGTGGGTGAGGTTTGACATGAAACCAAGTCCCGGTAGGGACGACATGATACCGCGGACTTCAGTCCGCGAGCTTCTCACAGACGCGAGGACGCTCTCGTGACCCAACCTTTATCCGCGAACTTCTACCCCGTCATCCTCGCCGGAGGCCGCGGCACGCGCTTCTGGCCGCTCAGCCGTAAGCGCCGCGCCAAACAGCTTCTTCCACTGAACAGCGACAAGACCATGATCCAGGAAACTGTGGCTCGCCTTCTCCCTCTCGCACCGACCGGCAATCTCTGGATCATCACCAACGAAGACCTGCGCCACCCAATCCTTCAGCAACTGCCGGGCCTCCGCCCCGGGCAGGTCCTCGCCGAGCCAGTTAGCCGCAATACCGCACCCGCCATCGGACTCGCCGCGTTCCTGCTTGACCGCACTGATCCTAACGCTATCCTCGCTCTGTTTCCGTCCGATCACGTGATCTTCGATGAAGAAGCTTTTCTCGCCAATGTTCGCAGCGCCATCGAGATCGCCGCTGCCGGCCCCAATATTGTCGTCATGGGCATCCAACCCACCCGGCCCGAAACCGGCTACGGCTACATCGAAGCCGGCGCGTCCGCGAAACACGGCGAGCTCCAGGTCGTCCGCTTTACCGAGAAACCCGACCTCGAAACCGCCAAGACATTCCTGGCGGCCGGCAACTATTACTGGAACAGCGGCATGTTCGTCTGGAGCGCTAGAACTCTCGCCGACGCACTGCGCGAGCATCTGCCCGCCACCGCGTCCATCCTCGAAAAAATTGCCGCCAGCTATGGAACCCCAGAATTCGAAGCCACCTTTGCCGAGCTCTATGCCCAATGCGAGAATATCAGCGTTGATTACGCTGTTCTCGAGCGCCGCTCCGCCAAGGGCGAGGGCAAGTCCGGCATCTACTGCATCGCGGCGACATTCGGCTGGAACGATCTCGGCTCATGGACTGCGCTCTATGAGCACCGCTGCGCCAACCGACCGGAAGGGCAGAACGTCATCTCCTCCGCCAACAGTTTCACACTCAACTCCCAAGGTAACTTCGTGTACTCGGAAAAATTCGTGGCCCTCGTCGGCGTGAACGATCTGGTCATCGTCGAAACCGACGACGCCCTGCTCATCACCACCCGTGACAAGGCGCAGGACGTGGGTAAAGTCGTCAAACATCTCGACGAACAGAAATTGGAAAACCTGGTGTGACTGCCGCTATTCGCTGTTCCCTCTTCGCTTAAGATCGTTGCTCCGGGCGCAGAGCGAAAAGCTAGTCGCTAGCTGCGAGTTGCTAGTTGCTTTCACCCCGCTATACTGGCTCTTTGCCAATGCCCAGTGCTATCAAGTTCGGGACCGACGGCTGGCGCGGCATCATTGCCGACGACTACACCTTCAGCAACGTTCGCCGCGTAGGCAATGCGATCGCACGCTATGTTCACACCAACGAAGACGCCTCCAAAGGCCTTGTTGTCGGCTACGACACGCGCTTTTGCTCGCGCGCTTTCGCCGAAGCCATCTCCGAAGTCCTCGCCGCTTCCGGCATCGCCGCTCATCTTTCCGACGACTACACTCCCACCCCTGCGCTCTCCTATGCCGTGGTGAACCTCAAAAGCGCTGGCGGAGTGATGATCACTTCCAGCCACAATCCGTACAACTGGAACGGCGTAAAATACAAAGCCGGCTACGGAGGTTCTGGCACTCCGGCCATTATGAAGTCGATCGAGTCCGGGCTTGATGCGCCCTCGATTCAGCGATCCGGTGGCAGCCTCACCAGCGCTGATTTCAAAAGGCCCTACATTGCGGCGCTAAAGAAGTTCGTCGATCTCGTCGCAATCAGGAAAGCCGGCTTCAAGTTCGCCATCGACACCATGTATGGTTCCGGACGGGGCGTGCTCGCAGGAATCTTTGCGGAAGCGGGTATCGATCATGTCGCAATTCGCGGCGAGCTCAACCCACTCTTCCCCGGTATCAATCCCGAGCCCATCCTGCCGCACATCGCGATGCTGCAGGAGACCGTGGTCCGCGAGGACTGTGCCGCCGGCCTGGCCACCGATGGCGATGCCGATCGCCTCGGAGCTGTCGCTGAAGACGGAAGCTTCGTCGACTCGCACAAGATCTTCTCCGTCATCCTCGAGTGGTTGCTGAAGCGCAAGCAGTGGCCCGGCGAAGTCGTTCGCGCCTTCAACACCACGCGCATGATCGACCGCATCTGCGCCAAATACGGCCGCAAAATGCACGAGTGCGGCATCGGCTTCAAGTTCATCTGCGACCTCATGCTTGAGCGCGATATTCTCATCGGCGGCGAAGAGTCGGGCGGTATCGGTATCCGCCGTCATCTGCCCGAGCGCGATGGCATTCTAAATTCGCTGCTGCTGGCTGCCATCATGGCCGAAGAAGGCAAGCCGCTCGGACATCTCGTGCGCGATCTCCAGCAAGAATACGGCGAGCATCACTACGCCCGCACCGATCTGCACATCTCTAACGAAATGAAGGAGGATGCCATCCGCCGCGCCTCAGCCAAGCCCGCGAAGATGGGCAGCTTCGCCGTGAACGATGTCGCTACTCTGGATGGCGTAAAGTTCTTCCTCGATGCACCCACCAACGGTAAGGGAGCCGAAGCCTGGGTCCTGGTCCGCGCTTCCGGAACCGAGCCGCTACTGCGCATCTATTGCGAAGCTTCCACGCCCGAGCTGGTCGCGCAAATCCTGCGACAAACCGAGGCGTTCGTAAAATCCGGCGCATAGTTTCGAGAGCGGGTCCCCCCCATTTCGGATTCTTTTGGCGGGGAGGGGCGACGAACTCCTGCGCCCAACTACAATAAACGCCGTCTAATAATTAATGGACGTCGCCGCTCCCAACCCGCCTCTCACCGACACGCCCCAGGCGCGCCGCTACAACCGCATCCGGCGCTGGCTCGGTATCTCCGATGCCCTAATTGGGTTCGCGCTGCTCGTGGTACTGCTTGTCACCGGATGGACTGCTCTTCTCCGTGACTGGTCCTACCATCTCGCCCGTCAGCACTATTTCTTCGCCATCTTTCTCTATGTGTTGATGTTCACCATTATCCTAAAGGTGGTCAGCTCGCCGTTTGACTTCTACGGATACCGCCTCGAGCGCGCATACCACCTCTCAAACCAGAAGCTCGACGCATGGTTGTGGGACGAGCTGAAAGGCTGGCTTCTCGGCCTTGCCTTCAGCGCACTTTTTGTCGAGCTGATTTACTCCATCATCCGCATGGCCCCGGTGCGCTGGTGGATCATCGCCTGGGCTGTCTTCGTCGGCCTTTTTTTGCTGATCATGCAACTCGCGCCGGTCGTGCTCTTCCCTATCTTCTACAAGTTTGAGCCGCTCAACAACGATGTTCTACGCGAACGCCTCACGCGCCTCGGCGAGCGCGCCGGCACCCGCGTGCGCGGCGTCTATGAATGGAAGCTCTCGGAAAAATCGAAGAAGGCGAATGCGGCGCTCATGGGCATCGGAGCCACCCGCCGCATCATCCTCGCCGACACGCTGCTGCAGAACTACACTGACGACGAAATCGAAGCGATACTGGCGCATGAACTTGGACACCATGTCCGCCGCCACATCTTGAAAGGCATTCTCACCCAAGTCGCCGTTACCTTCCTAGGCTTCTGGCTCACGGATCAGGTGTTGCGCTACGCTCTGACTCACGACTGGTTCCCCGCGCTCGATCCGCGCCTCTACGACTTCGCCAACCTGCCGCTGATCATCCTCGTCGCAACCGTGCTCGGGTTTCTCCTCATGCCCGCGATGAACGCGCTGTCGCGCATGCACGAGCGCGAAGCCGATCTGTACGCCTGGGAGAGCATTCCTGCTATCGAGGCCTTCGTCACTGCGATGTCGAAGCTTGCCGAGCAAAACCTCGCCGAACGCACGCCTTCCCGGTTTGTGGAGTGGTTCTTCGAATCCCACCCCTCCATCCAGAAACGCATCGCCGCCGCCGAAGCCTGGAGCAAGTCGAAACTGGGTACCCCACGTTCGCGCCCCTCTTTTGGGCGCTAACCAGAGAATAGCCTGTCTTTGATCCGAACTACTCAAAGACGGGCGCCCCATCCTTTCGCCTTCTTACGGGCAAAGGATGCGATCGAAGCCCTGCAGAAAACGAGTGGCGCACCGCTTCATTCAGCGGTGCAGTCATCGGCAGTATCCATTGACGCCTTTCGGCGCTGAGGTAACTTGCTTTCAAGACTTGAAGCTTGAAACTCCAAACTTGCTCCGGCTAGCGCCCGGCCAATATCCGCTCCACTCTCCGCAAATCCTCCTCCGTATCCACCCCAACTGTGTCGTAGGGCGTCTCCGCTACATGGATCGCCGTGCCATTGTCCAGAAATCTCAGCTGCTCCAAGCGTTCCCGCTGCTCCAACTCACACTCCCCCCACGCACAGAACGCATTCAACGCAGACTTGCGATAAGCATAGAACCCAAGATGCTTGAAATAGCGCACCTCACCGGTGCCGTCCCGGTCGTATGGCACCGTCGCCCGCGAAAAATACAGCGCTCGCCCGTCCTGTGCAGTCACGACTTTCACCGCGTTAGGATTGTCTACTTCTTCTGCCGCACAGGGCGTCTTGAGGGTCCCTACCTGCACGTCCTCCCGCGCCATCAGGCTCAGGAGCAAATCCAGGTGCTCGCGTCTCGCCATCGGCTCATCCCCTTGCACATTGACGTACACATCCGCTTGCACCCACTGTGCTACTTCGTGCACCCGATCCGTGCCGCTGCGGTGCTGGGGTGAGGTCATGCGCACGCTCCAGCCGTTCTTCCGGCACACCTCTTCGATCTCAGCAGAATCGGTCGCCACGATCACGTCATCCAACGGAGGGCAGGCACGTACTGCGTGGTAAACGTGCCAGAGCAAGGGATGGCCGTTGATTTCGCGCAGAATTTTGCGGGGCAGGCGGATTGAAGCCAGGCGAGCGGGAATGACGGCAATGGCTCTCACGTTGCCAGTTTGCGGGTTGAAAAGCGCCCCGCGCAAGCCCGAAATCTTCTAACGCTCGTTCGAATTCACATTGACCACCCCTATTGGCGGCAAATAAAATCAATCGGTTACACCGCCCCCGGGAAAGAATCGCTGTGCCTCTATACGAATATCAATGTAAAAGCTGCCAAAGCCTGACGGAGCGCATTCAGAAGTTCTCCGATCCGCCACTGACTATCTGTCCGCATTGCGGAGGCGAACTGGAGCAGCTGATTTCCGCGCCTGCCGTGCAATTCAAAGGCGCCGGCTGGTACGTCACCGATTACGCAAAGAAATCGGCGGCACCCGCCGGCGAAAACGGAAACAAGTCCTCATCTGCGCCTGCGTCCGATTCTGCGTCGTCCTCCGACGCCAAACCGGCCGCTACCAAATCCGAATCGTCCACTGGCAAAGACGCCACGTAGGCTCAGAAGGAGAAAAGGTCATGCCCAAAGACGCTGTGACCATTACCGACCACCGCACTGATAAGCAATACGAACTGCCCATTGAGCATGAAACTATTCGTGCTATGGACCTCCGCAAGATCAAGGTCAAACCCGACGACTTTGGCTTGATGACATACGACCCGGCGTTTATGAATACCGCGTGCTGCAAGAGCACCATCACCTACATCGATGGTGATCGTGGCATTCTGCGCTATCGCGGTTACGACATCGACGACCTGGCCGAAAACTGCACGTTCCTGCAGGTCGCTTATTTGCTTCTCTACGGTGAGCTACCCAATCCCGAGCGCGAAAAGGAATGGGTGCACGACATAACCTTTCACACCATGCTGCACGAGACCGCCAAGCATTTCATTGATGGCTTCCGCTACGACGCCCATCCCATGGGCATTCTCGTCAGCACGCTTGCAGCGCTCTCTACTATGTATCCCGAAGCTCGCGAAGTTCGCGATCGTGAAGTCCGTCAGCGCCAGATTGTTCGCCTGATCGCCAAGATGCCCACCTTGGCGGCGTATTCCTACCGCCATCGCAGAGGCCATCCGTACATCTATCCTGACAACGATCTCAGCTACACCGAGAATTTCATGAACATGCTGTGGCGCATGACCGAGCCCAAGTACGTTGCCAGTCCAGTCATCGCCCGCGCGCTCGACATTCTGTTCATCTTGCACGCCGACCACGAGCAGAATTGCAGCTCCACTACCATGCGCGTCATCGGCAGCGCCGAAGCTGACCCATATCTCGCCATGGCCGGGGCCGCAGCTGCTCTCGCCGGCCCGCTGCACGGCGGGGCCAACGAAGAAGCCCTGTGCATGCTCGACGAGATCGGCTCGGTCGCCAACATCCCCAACTACATCAAGCGGGTCAAGGCGGGCGAAATCAAGCTGATGGGCTTCGGGCACCGCGTGTACAAGAACTACGACCCGCGCGCCCGCATCATCAAGGAAGTTGCTGACCAGGTCTTCGAAGTTACCGGTCGTAACAACCGCATCGACATTGCGCTCGAGCTCGAACGCATTGCCTTGCAGGACGATTACTTCGTGACCCGCAAGCTGTATCCCAACGTTGATTTCTACTCAGGGATCATCTACCAGGCGATGGGATTCCAGCCCGACATGTTCACTGTGCTCTTCGCCATTCCGCGTGCCGCGGGGTGGTTGGCACAGTGGAACGAGTTAATGACCGACAGCGACCAGAAGATCTCGCGTCCGCGCCAGATCTATCTTGGCCATGAGCATCGCAAAGTCGAGATGCACAGCAAAGCCGCCGACGCAATTGCGGTGCACAAACCGACGCTGGTGGCTAAGTAGCCGGTTTCTGTTCCTATTGGGTGCCCCACGCTGATCGCCCCTCTTTTGGGCAATGAGGTGGGATCGATGTGGGGCGCCTTTGAACCGCGAAGCGCCCGCCTTTGTTTGCCTGCGATGCTTAACGGAGCGATTCCCAATTACTAGTCGCTAATAGCTAGTTGCTTGCTGCTGGTTGCTAGCTCAGAAGGGCCTCCTCACATGCTGTTCCCCGATGACTTTCCCTTTAGCGTTAAACCACAGTACCTCATATTGCGGCTGGAACAGGTTGAAGTAATACCGGTACAGATATTCATCCGTGCAAGCCGATGGGGAGGGTGAGACCCTTCCGCATGAACCCTCACTGGTCGGCTCCCCTAGCAAGTCGCGCACCGCCTCGTTCGGATCCCCAATCGTCACTAGACTCACTCGGTTCTCCAGCTGGGCATCATGGTGATAGGCCCACATAAACATGGCTCCGATGCCGACCGCTATCGATAGAAACACCAACCGCGTGACCATGCTGCTACTCGCTTGCCACCGCCCATCTCCTAAAGCTACTGACGACTGGCAACTGATTCGCTCACCAACAGCTTCGCGTTCGCCGGCAAATAACTCTTGCGTCGAAACCAATCTTCCATCGCACCCCGTAACCGCTCCAGCGGAACTCGCGTGCCAATCTCCATTAGCCCGTCGCCGGCCGGAATCGTGTCGTCAAAGATCTGATCGTTGGTGAAATTCCGCATGCTGAAGCTGTCGAGCCACTTTACCGGACACGCCTCCCTCCTCCCGTTCTCCTCGTACTCCACTCGAATCTTCCGCGTAAACATGCTTCAAATTTTCCCACAATCGGTAGACTGCGCTTCACCCAACTGCGGCGCACCTAAGCGAATTTGAAAACAGGTTTGTCATCCTGAGCGAAGGCGTGCCGCTTTGCACGCCGGAGTCGAAGGACCCGGCGTACGTACCTCCTTCATGGTTTTATGAATGAGCTTTTTCACGATACGGTCTACCTCCCTCCCCGCGGAAACCACTCGCCCAGCCCAGCCCGCCCATCACGAACGGAGATAACACGGCGTACGCCGCAATCGCCGGTAGCGCGCCCTTTACTCGCAGAAATTCCCCGCTGAGCAGCACCGCCAGCCCCACGCGCCGATTGGCATTGCGGAGAGCCAACGTACGCCTCACCATCGGGTCTGCCTTCGATACCGCCATTCGAATCGCCTGCACCGAACCCAGCGCCAGCAGCACCGCGCCAACCGGCAGCCCCCACGTCAGCAGTCCCTTCAGCGCCTCTCGCATGACCCACTGCAGCGCCGCGATCCTAATCGTAAGCACGGCGTTGCCAATCCAGTTCATCCAGGGCAGCGCCTTGGTGGAAAACGAAGGCAGCCATCGCGCCAGGGCCAATCCCAACACCAGCGGCACAAACTGGTTCTCCGCAATTTGTGCCAGCACGTGTCGGGGCGGAATCCAGATCGTCAGCCCGTGCAGCAGCCCCGCCATCCACACCACGACAGGCAACATGATTGGCGTCAGCAGGCCTCTCCACACCTGATAACCGGCCGCGAGATGCATATCGAACCCGCGCCACGCAATGTTGCGCGTCATCAGCGGAGCCCCAGGCGACGTCCCTACGAGAACCATCAGCAAAAACACCGCCGCCGGAACGATGTATCGCATCGCCTGCCATTACAGCAGAGTTCGGTTCGACTTTCGACTTTCCCGTTCATCAGCCATGCTCCCTGAAGGCCAAGTGGTACCTGTAATTGGTAACCAGTGATTGGAGATCGCTGCCTGCGAATCACCAATTCCCAATAACAATTACCAGTCACCCCGCTACCACTAACCAGTCACCGATTTTCTATAATCAAACGTTATGCCTCACTTCCCTCCCGTTGACGAACAACTGGCCTACCTGCGCAAGGGAGCGGCCGAGATCATCCGCGAGAGCGATTTGCGCGAGCGCATCGAGGGCTCCATCGCGACCGGGAAGCCCATGCGCGTCAAGGCCGGATTCGATCCCACCGCTCCCGACCTTCATGTCGGACACACCGTCCTCATCCGCAAGCTCAAGCACTTTCAGAACATGGGCCACACCGTCATCTTCCTCATTGGAGACTTCACCGGCCTCATCGGCGACCCCTCCGGCCGCATCACCACGCGCCCGCCCCTCACCCGCGCGCAAATTGACGTTAACGCCGAAACCTACAAGGCGCAGGTCTTCAAGATCCTCGATCGCGACAAGACCGAGGTCAGATTCAACTCCGAGTGGCTCGACAAGCTCGGCTACGAAGGCTTCGTGCGTCTCGCCGCCAAGTTCACCGTCTCGCAGATGCTCGAGCGCGAAGACTTCCACAAGCGTTTCAGGGAAGAGAAGCCCATCGCTATGCACGAGCTGCTCTACCCCATCGCGCAGGGATACGACTCGGTCGCTCTCGAAGCCGACGTCGAGCTTGGCGGCACCGACCAGAAATTCAACCTGCTTATGGGACGCCAGCTCCAGCGCGACTACAACCAGCTTCCGCAGATCGTGCTCACCATGCCTCTGCTCGAGGGTACCGACGGCATCCAGAAAATGTCGAAGTCCTACGACAACTACATCGGCATCACCGAACCGCCCACCGAAATCTTCGGCAAGGTGATGTCGATCTCCGACGATCTGATGTGGCGCTATTACGAGCTGCTTACTGACGTCACCTCGCGCGAGATCGACGAGCTCAAGCAGGCGGTCGCCAAGGGCCAGGCGCATCCCATGGAACTCAAGAAGGAGCTCGGCATTCGTATCGTTACGGACTTCCACGGCCACGATGCTGCCGTCCAGGCCGCGCACGACTGGTCTCGTATGTTCCAGAAGGACGAGACCCCGGAAGACCTCCCGTTCGTAATTGTGAGGTTCCCCAATGTTGCCGCCCCGAATGCTGCAGCGTCTCCAGACGGCATCGCCCAGGTGCGACTCGACAAGCTACTCGCCGCTGCCCGCCTCGCCACTTCCGTCTCCGACGGCTCCCGCAAGGTCAAACAAAACGCTGTCAAACTCGACGGCGAATTGAAAAACGACCTCGTCGCCTCGATCAAACTCGGATCCGAGTTCACACTGCGGGCAGGTAAGAAGATGGTGAAGGTAAGCGTGCAGGAATAGCTGGGCTGCGCAGACCCCAAAAGATCCAGACCCGTAGCATGCAACTTCCCAGCTTGCAATCGGTAATCGATGTAGTGGAGAGAAGGTTGGTTAAGCGACGAGCCTGATAAACCGAAGTGGCGACGCCTCGAAAAGCTTGCCTACGAGATCCAAAAAGAGCTCGACGACGGCTCAGTCCGGAGGCCCCGTCCCACCTGACCTGGGGAGAGAAGCATCTTCACAATAACCCACCTGGTCCGCGGCGGCATCGAAATTAGGCCCAGCTGGACAGTCCCCACCCGAGCGGACGAGCGAAACCCGGGGTACGTGGGTTTATGATCTAAGCCGGCTTTAGCCGGCGGCACAGCCGCCGCTACGACGAACCCATCGCCGAAAAACCCATCTGACGACCAAAGCTCTCTCCCCGACGCCTGGTTCGTTCCTGTCGCTCCACCCATGCTGTGACGTAAGAACGTCCCCGCTCGGTGACCGCCAGAACATGACAAGAGCCCTGATCGCAAATGCACTCTGACGAAACCAACAGCCCACGGTGCATGAGCATGTCGGCGGAGGCTGGAATCTCAAGGACCAGAACAGGTTCGATGCAATCGGCGAGCAGTTGAACTTGTTCGACGGTCAGAAAACTAGTGGCCAGAGACATGACTACACACCCATCCCATAGTGAAGTGGCGATCTTGCTTGGTCCATCGGCCCGACTCCGATGACCCAAGGCGCATGTGCAAGTTACAACCATCCGCCAGCCGCCACAACACCATTTAGTGCCATATTGCATATTACGAGCAACGCAATATGTAAATACTTCAGTATGGCAAGATGAGTTAACGGCTGGGGCAGACCCCGCTTGCACTTCCTGACGAATCTTAGCGTGGGTGCCCCACCCGCCTTCTTTTGGCGGGGTGGGGATTTTTCTTTCTAGAGGGCAACTAATTGCTACTGCGAATTACTCCTCGCTGGTTTGCTGCCTCACTCCGTCCTTAGTGCCTTCATTGGTTCCACAGTGGCCGCCCGCCGCGCCGGCAGCAGTGCCGACAGCAATACCACCACCGCCACCATCAACGTTCCCAAAACCAGCACTACCGGATCGGCTGGGCTCACGTTGTAGAGCTGGCTACGAACCATGCGGCTGAGCAAAACTGCCATCGGCAAGGTGACCACGATCGCGATCCCTGCCAGCCACAAGACATCGGTGAGTACCAGGCGCATTACCGCGAAACGCCGCGCAGCCAACGCCATGCGGATGCCGATCTCGCGCGTGCGTTGTGCCGTCACATAAGCTAGCACTCCATAGAGGCCAATCGCCGCCAGCATCGTCGCCAGTACTCCGAAGCTCACCGCCAGCATCGCCACCAGCCTGTCATTCGAAATGTCGTCGGCAACCTGCTCGTCCATGGTGCGCATGGTATCGATCACCAGATTGGGTCCGACCTGATGCACGGCATTGCGAATGGTTATCTCCGCCGTCTCCGGCGCCTGCCACGTGCGCACGTAGTACTGCATAAAGCCGGCTTGAGGGTGGTTTTCATCCTGAAAGAACGGTCGATACACCGTCGGCTCGAACTCCGAACGCATGTGTCTGTGCTTGGCATCGCCCACCACGCCGACGATCTCGATGTCAAACTTCCCGTCCGACCCACTGCCTTTCGCCATCAACTGTCCCACCGCATTCTTGGGCCCGCCGAAATGGGCAAACGAGACATTATTCATCTCGCTGTCGCCAGTCAGCATCGGATCGTCAGTCCCCGCAACCGAGCGCAATCCCGGCTGTGCTGCCAGAGCTTCGAGCAGTTGCTTCTGTACCACGAGCGCTTGTTTCGTATCGTAGCCTCCAAGCGTCGGATCGATGCCGAAGGTAACAAGATGATCGGTAGTAAAGCCGATGTTCAACGACTTCAGGTTGCGCAAAGTCTGCACGAACAGCCCGGCGCCAACCAGCAGCAGCAGGCTCAGCCCAATCTGCACTCCAACCGAAATGCGCCGGAAGCGCAGATGCCCGCCTGATCCGGTGGTCGTTTGTTGCTTCAGCGAATCGACCAGGTTGGGCCGAAGGAAACGCATCGCCGGAGCAAAGCTGAACAGTATGCTCACCCCAAACGCCAGGCCGAAATTGAAGAGCAGAATGCGAACATCCGGATGCGAACTGAAGGGCAGCTCCGTGACCGAATCCCCCATCATCCTCCGCGTGAGGAACGCCGAAACTATCGGCGCTATCGCCAATCCCAGTGCGCCTCCGAGCAGTCCCAGCAGCATCCCTTCAATCAGCAATTGCCGAATGATCTGCCAGCGGCCGGCTCCCATGGCATAGCGCACCGACATTTCCTTCACACGTGCCGCAGCTCGTACCAACAACAAGCTCGATACGTTGACGCAAGCCATCAGCACCACCACTCCCACCATCGCCATGACCATCAACAGCGGAGTTTGGATCTGGTCGCGCAGCGGCGAGAACCCACGCCGCTCGTCAAACAACTGCAAGCTCGATTCCTGCACGAAACGCTTGGAAAACTTTTCTGTCTTGTTCTTGATGTCGGCAAGCTCAGTGGCCCGTATCGCCCGCCACAGCGGCGTCATCGCGGCTTCAGCTTTTTCGCGGCTCACGCCGGGCTTCAGCCGGGCCACCAGGCTCAAAAACGCCGAACGGCGATTGTCAAGGTCGTTCCATCCCGGCGTAACCAGCAGCTTGGTCATCATCGGAGCGAACACCTTGGGTGTGTAACCGCCGATGGCGCTGTGGAAGTTCGGTGCGGTGACTCCGAGGATCGTGAACGGATTCCCATTAATGTAAAGCACCTGATCGATCACCCTGGGATCTCCGCCGAAATGCGCGTTCCAGTAGTTGAAGCTCAGCACCACCACCGGATTCGTGTTCTGCGACGCATCATCCCCGGGGACGAACAGTCGCCCCAGCGCCGGCTTTACCCCCAGCACATCGAAGTAGTTGCCGGAAACCAACTCGCCTGGTACCAACTCGGACTGGTTGTTCCACTGCACGCCCACACTGACCTCGACGTCGGCCAGCATGCCCGAGAAGACCTCGTTCCTGTCGCGGAGGTCTTTGTACATCGGATAGGAGAAATAGTTGTGAGAGTCTCCGCCGAACGCGCTGATGCGCCCGGTGTTCGACCCAATATACTGCAGCCGCACTAGCTGCTCCGGATGACTCACCGGCAGCTTGCGCAACAGCGCCTGGTCGAGCAGCGTGAAGACGGCCGTGTTGGCTCCAATCCCCAGCGCTAGGGTAATGATAGCGACCAGCGCGAATGCGGGCGACTTGCGCAGTTGCCGTAACGCGTAGCGAAGATCTTGGATCATCCAACCGACTCCCGTTCTACGTGCTGAAAACTCAGTTGAGCGACAACGATGACTAGGACGCGACTTCACCACCGGTGGCGAGTGGAAAAACTGTCTTGTGCGACAACAGTGAGTCAGGGCACAACTTCAGTCGTGCCGTAAGACGCTGAAAAATGCCTCGGGGCTTCAGCTCCTCATCCAATGCTGAAATCCGAGACACCCAGTTTCTTCGTGCACCTGCACCGCCAGTGCGAGCTTATTCAGCTCAACAACTTACACGGTCTTAGGGAGCATAGGTGTTCAGCCGCACCCCGAGTCTGTCCGCTTCTGGACAGCCGGATTCGTATGAGGTGGCAGGGTGCGACTGGCAACTGCCTGCTGGCTGGCAACTAATGGCTTGTAAAAATTCTGTTTCGACGCCTCTCGGCGATTGACGCCACTCGCTCGCGGGCACACAATATCCCCATTCGCACCACTCGCCGGGGTTGAGTTTCATCGCAATCGGTCGGGCATTATGGGAGTGCGGTACACACTCGTCCCGAAGCGCGGGTTGTTTCTTCTCTTTTTGTTGGCTCTCGGCACTGTAAGCCTTGTGATCGCCCAGCAGAATCAGTCGGGCCCGCTGGCGGTGACTGCTGCGCCTGCAGGCGACACTCCCGAATTCCGCATCGTGAAGCGCGTTGACGAAGTCAATCTGCGCTTCACCGTTACCGACTCCCACGGACACTTCCAGAACCAGCTGACCAGCCAGGATTTCTCCGTTCTCGACAACCATCAGCCGCCGGCCGCCATTCATTTCTTCCAGCAACAGAGCGCGCTGCCCTTGCGCGTCGGCATCGTCCTCGACGTCAGCTCCTCGGTGGCTCCCAGCTTCAAGACCGAGCAGAAGGCCGCCGGCGTTTTTCTCCAGAAAGTCTTGCGACCCGGCTACGACGAAGCCTTCGTCGTCACCTTTAATCAGAACGTGCACCTGCTGGAGGACTGGACCGGAGACCCGAAAGCAGCATTCGCCAAAGTGCATGCCTTACAGGCCGGCGGAGACACCGCGCTCTACGATGCCATCGTCTATGCTTGTGAAAGGCTGCGGCAGAAGCCGGCAGACACCATTGCCCGCCCGGTCATTGTGCTCATCACCGACGGCGACGACACCGCTAGCAAGGCGACTCTCTACGATGCCGAGCAGGCGGCCGCTCGCACCGAGACCGTTCTTTTCGCCTTAAGCACCAACGTCGTCACTCCGGGCTACTACCCCAAAGGCGAAGCGGTGTTGGCTCTCCTGTCTAGTCCCACCGGCGGCCGCATCCTGCAGGCACATGAGGGCTGGCAACTGACCAACTCCTTTGCCCAAATCGAGCAAGCCCTGCGCAGTGAGTATGTGCTCGGATATCAGCCCGCGGATCTCAAACCCGACGGCAGCTTTCGCCCCATCGAAATCCTTCCTCTGAAGTCTAAGCTGCAGGTGCGCAGCCGCCGCGGCTATTACGCCCCGCGCGAAACCGCTTCCGAACAACCCTTCTAACCGACCTTTTTCAGAACCACTGCGTTCCAGAAGCTGGGTAGAGCTCTGCTTCATTCAGCGGTGCATCAACCGACTTGTGTTTTGAGAATGGCTTTAGTTTAGCCCGGTGTGGAGGGTAGATTACGCCTGCACAGGCTGCTGAAAACGTCACTTCCATCGATGTTTTGCAAGGGAACAGCTTCAGTCGTGCCGTACAAGTCCCTTACTTTTGTCATTCGAAAGAGCTTTAGATTTAGAAATTCTGTCGCAAACCGACACGCTCACGGTGAGACAAAATGATCGAATCGAGGATTGGGTAGCCGCGAAGTGGCGCATCAGCGCCGGGTTGAAGTGGGGAATGAGACCGAGGGGTATGGACCCGCAACCTACCCGCGAACTCTACTGCGGCTTCGGCAGCGTCTGCCGCTCTCCAGCCTGCGCACCACTCTGCGGACTCGCAGTTTGCCCAGTGGCCGTTCCGCTCTGATTCTGCGCTGACGCCAGCTCCGATCGCCGATACTTCGGCGCGCTTACGTACCCATGGATCCGGTCCTTCGCGATGCTGTTGATCACGAGTTCGGCTGCCTGCGAGTCGCCCGGCATATAGAACATGGCCGGCTGATACAGGTTCACATGCTTCTGCGAAACTGTCTGGTCCTCGACGATCAAGTCGAGATCGGCGTACAGATGTTTGGTGTTCGCTTTACGCAGCCGCACTCCCAGTGGGCCTTCGTGCGAGAACTCTTTCGACTTGGCAATGTCGAACTCGTAGTAATTGCGCTCGCCCTTCATCTGCAGAAGCACCAGCTCGTCGTGATTGCGCGCAATCGACCCGGTGAGTTCCGTGCGCGTGCTGCTTAGGTCGCCCTGCGTGGTCGCCAGCTGGCTCTGCGTGGATGCAATGGCCTTACCCTGCTCATCAATAGCCTTGCCCTGACGCTCAAGCTGCGACTGCATTTTCTTCAGCCGCGAGTTCTCCGTGGAACGACGGCTTGCGGTACCTTTGGTGACGGCCTGCCCGACGACTTCAGGCGGGAGTGCAACCGCCCCCGGTTGTGGTTGCGGCTCAGAACGCGCCTCCAGCGAATTCAACTTGCCGGTGAGTTGGTCCAGCTGATTCTGGGTAAGCTTGAGGTCTGCAGCCAAATGTTGCTGCCCTGCCAGCGCATTCTCAGCCATTCGGTGTTCGTAGATTGCATATCCGCCGGCTCCTCCGACAGCGAAGGCCACTGCGGCGACAGAAACTGCCAGCAAAGCAGCTAATTTGGTTCGAGGGGAAACGCTGGGCTGCATAAGCACTCCTGTGCTCCTGTTGAAATAGAGACCCAAGTTTCTGTATCTGCAAATCCAATTCCGTCGCCCAATCCGGTTGCTATGATTCGCAAGTTATTGCAAGATAGACAGATTCCACCTGACCGCACCAGAGTACGCTATGCCAAATTACCCGCTTCCGGAATTTTTTACACGAAGTGATTACGCGGGTGACAATCCGGCTCGGTTGTAGATTAGGGCATGCATGTCGCCAAGGCTTCAAAGCCCTCGCAGGGTTGCGCTCGGTGTCGAACGCCATGCACTCATCGCATATTTTGTCCTGGCATTCGCGATCTCCTGGTTGGGTGCGCTCGCCGGGGCTGCACCCCAGCTCCTTCGCCACTCTCCTCTAACTAAGACGACCGGCCTCGTGATGTTTCCCGTCGTGGTTCTGGGCCCATGCCTTTCCGCGATTGTTCTCACGGCAATTGGGGAGGGCGAAAGAGGGTTCAGGAGCCTGTTCTCTCAAATGGCTCCCGCCAGAATTCCTGCGCGCTGGTACGCGCCACTCCTGATTCCCCCGGTCCTCATATTGGCGGTTCTTCTCTGCTTGAAAACATTCGTATCCCCGGCCTATACGCCCAACCGCTTCTTGGTGGGAATCTTGTTTGGCCTGCCTGCCGGATTCCTGGAAGAGATCGGCTGGACCGGCTATGCGTTCCCCAAAATGCGCTCACACTCTAACGAACTGGCCGCGAGCACGGTACTCGGGCTGTTGTGGTCGTTATGGCACCTGCCTGTCATCAACTATCTCGGGACAGCCGCTCCGCACAGAGCTTTTTGGTTGCAGTTTTTTCTCGCATTCGCTCTGGCGATGACAGCAATGCGCGTGCTCATTGGTTGGCTCTATACCAATACTCAGAGCCTCTTATTGGCACAATTCATGCATGTCATCTCCACTGGCTCTCTCGTGGTCTTCAGCCCTCCGCTTGTGAACGCCGCCCAGGAAGCAGAGTGGTATGCGCTGTACGGAATCCTTCTCTGGATTGCCGTTGCCGTTGTGGTCAAAAGGTTTGGCGGTTCGCGGCGGCTTCCGCAGATTTGAGCGTGCGAAGAGAGGAGGGAAGAAGCAAGAGATTTCGCAAGTGGGCAAGTTACTTCCGGTAACCAAGGATTCCCAAAATGCGAACAGAGGCAACTACTGGCCCGAGGAAGTAGCCACCAGCTTCTGCAACTCCGCGGAAGTCGAGCTGAACAAATTGCGCAGCACGGCTACTTCCGCGATGATGCCGGTTTCCAGCGCGGGCTTGGCGTCAGGCGCATAGAGAGGCGAATGGTTCGAGGGCAGCAGTTCTCCTGATGCTTTGGCCTGGGCGAACTTCTCCGGATTGGCAGCGCCCAGCCAGAAATAGAATCCAGGGACACCCTGCTGCACGAAAACGGAGAAGTCTTCCGAGCCGGTGATGGCCTTCATGACCTCGACGTTGTTTTTGCCAAGCGCCTGCTCTAGCACGGCTTTGAGACGATGGTCGAGCGGCGGCGCGTTGTAAACGGCGTCGGTGGATTCGGGGTGTTCAATGAGGGGCAGCTTTTTCACGCCGGCGGCTTCGGCCTCGCCTCTTACGATGCGGTCTATAGCGGTGAGCACCTGCTTGCGAACCTCAGGATCGAAGGTACGAACGGTGAGGCCCAGTTGGGCTTCGTCGGGAATGATGTTGTTTTTCAGTCCGCCCTGAAAGTAGCCGACGGTAACGACAGCCACTTCGCCGGGCTTCACCTCGCGCGACGGAATCGTCTGCAGCGCGAGCACGATTTTCGCGCCTAACACGATGGGATCGATGGTGGTGTGCGGAGCGGAGCCGTGTCCGCCCTTGCCGTAAATGGTGATGCGCAGCGAGTCGGCGTTCGCGGTGAGCGTGCCCGGGGTGACACCTACTTTCCCCGCAGGAAGCTGGTTTCCGGTATGCAGGGCGACAGCGACATCGGGCTTGGGAAAGCGGGTTATCATGCCGTCAGAAACCATGCGCTTGGCGCCGGAGATGGTTTCCTCGGCAGGCTGTCCGACGAGCATCAGCGTGCCGTGCCAGGTGTTCTTCGTCTGCGCCATGATTTCCGCTGTGCCGATCAGTGAGGCCATGTGCAAATCGTGGCCGCAGGCATGCATCACCGGGACTTCTTTGCCACCATCGTCTTTACCATGCACTTTGCTGGCATAAGGAAGGCCGGTCTTTTCTTCCACGGGCAGGGCATCGAGCTCGGTGCGTAGCATGATGGTCGGTCCGGAACCGTTCTTCATGAGTGCAGCGATGCCGGTGCCGCCAACGTTTTCTGTCACTTCATAGCCGAAGCTCCGCAGTTTCGCCGCAAGCTTCGCAGCCGTTTGCACTTCATGCGACGAAAGCTCGGGATTCTGGTGCAGATCGAGATAGAGGGCGTACGAGTCCGGATAGACGGCTTGCACTTCTTTCGAGGGCGAGGGCGCCTGCGCGACGAGAGAAACACTGATGGTGGAGATGATTAGGAAAAAATGAGCTTTCGACATGGTTTTTCGGGATTATACATAGCTGCACGCGGGCGGTCGCCGGTTTACACTCGCGGAGCGACTCAAGGAGGGGGAATGAAACGGACGGTTTTGCTGTTGCTGCTCTCAGGGTTGATCTTCGGAACCGTGAGCGCATGGTGTCAGAAGCCGGATACGCCCGCCAGGGCGGTGCGCGCCAACTTTATTGATGTGGACCGCCGAATTCTCGCCATGGCGAAAGACTGGCCGTCGGACAAGTACGATTACAAGCTCAAGCCGGAATTGCGTACTTTTGGGCGCTGTGCTGGTGCATATAGCGTCCGGTAATGTGTACGCCCCAAAGAAGGGCAAGGGCGAAAATGTGAAATGGGACGAGCTTGATCCCAAGAACTATCCGGACAAGGCCTCGGTGGTAGCACTGCTAGAGAAATCGTTCGCTGATTCGGAAGCCGTGCTTCAGAGCTGGCCCGACGAGCAGTTCGCCAAAACGGTAGAACCGTGGCTCGATGTGTTGGAGCACGGCGGTGAGCACTACGGATTGCTGGTGGCTTACTACCGTGCGAATGGTGCGGTGCCCCCGGAGTCGCGGCCAAAGAAGTAGACCGTGCTCAATGGCGCCCAGGCATGCGAAAATAGAACTTCCACCCTGTATCGCCATGAGTTCCATCGAATCCGCAAAATTTGACGCTACCGCTCCCGCCGAAATCACACCTCAACTGCTGCGCGACCACGGAATTACTCAGGAGGAGTACGAGCGGGTCCTGAAATCGCTGGGACGCA
>Ga0306924_10000082_pt1 | contig 61763 bp, 60 predicted proteins | sample sta12Can44000111_FD_203756 | JGI IMG/M metagenome (GOLD analysis project Ga0306924, IMG submission 203756) | Lab enrichment of tropical soil microbial communities from Luquillo Experimental Forest, Puerto Rico - statanox.12C.anox.44.000.111 (v2)... | ecosystem: Environmental > Terrestrial >... | reverse complement strand
TTGTCCATGAACGAGCGGAACGCCGTCTCCGCCTGGCGGACCATTTCGGCGTCGTTCTCCTTCACCGCGACCATGGTCAGCCCGCTGTCGGGATCCATGGCCACGAGATCGGCAACGGCCGGCCGCAACGCGAAACCCTCGAGGCAACTGTCGAATTTACGCGCCAGCAAGAGCGCGGTGTCCAGCGCCGACACCATGGTCGGACTTTGTTCGGTCGGGACGAGAATGGTTTTCATACGCGCACGCGCCCCCACGTCTTCGGCATCGGCCGATTGTTGTTGCCTTATGTCGTTCCCCGGCCCCGCGTTCCCTTGGCCAGCCCCGCGATCGGGGTCTTTTGCGCCCGGCAAGGGGCCTGGCGCGCTTATACTGCCGCGCCGGTTGGTGCCGGACAAGCACAAGAATCGAGCGCCGCTTCGCGCATAAACCGTCGCTCAACCACTCGTTTGCTAGAATGTTCCCCGATTCGCAGCGCCGAGGAGTTTCGCGCGCGAATGACGGGGTGAAACGCCATGCGCAACTATGGCATTACACACATAGGATCGAGTGCACGTGTTGTCATGATTTGTCCCCGTTGCGGCCAGGAAAATTCGGAATTCGCCGAGACACTGCGCGGAATGCGTTTTTATGCTTGTTCGGGGGAAGACTGCGGCTACAGCTTCGACCTGGCCGGTCGCGGCAAGCGAGTCGGCGCTAGTCTCGCCGAGGCATGCAGGAAGTTCTATGCCGCGTTCTACGCGATGCGCGGGCAGGGCGCCCGCTAACGTCCGCTTGCGAAGCCGCCTTCGTGGCCGTGCCATGATGGCGTCATGAAGCTGCACTGGTCGCCGCGCTCGCCCTTCGTGCGCAAGGTCATGATAGTCGCCCACGAGCGCGGGCTCGTGGATCGCTTGACCTGCGCGCGCACGGTTGCGGCGATGACCACGCCGCATGCAGGGCTGATGAAGGACAATCCGCTGTCGAAAATACCGACTTTGGTGCTCGATGACGGCACGGCGCTCTACGATTCCGCGGTCATCTGCGAATATCTCGATGCGCTCGACGGCAAGCCGCAACTGTTCCCGGCCGAAGGCGCCGCGCGCCTGATCGCGCTGCGCCGGCAAGCGCTGGGCGATGGTTTCCTTGATCTGTTGGTGCTTACGCGCAACGAGCGGCTGCGGCCGCAAGCTTCGCAGCCGCATTTGGCGAGCGCGGCGGCGCGCACAGCTGCGGTGCTGGACAATCTGGAAGGCGAAGCCGATGCGATCGCCGCATCGGCCTTCACCATCGGTCATATCGCCATCGGCTGCGCGCTCGCTTATCTCGATTTCCGTTTTGCCGAACAGGATTGGCGCAAGCGCCATCGACGCCTTTCCGCTTGGCATGCTGCTTTCACGTCGCGGCCGTCGGTGCAGGCGACGCTTCCCGTTGACGATTCGTAAGTGGAACAATTGCGCGGCACGAGGAGAGGCGCGGGATGGAATTTGCCGACAAATCTGCGATCAGCGAATTGATCAATGCCTGGGGCGTCTATCGCGATCAGGCCAAATGGAAAGAGCTGCGCGGCACCTTCACTCCGGACGGACATATTTCGGTGTCATGGTTTCGTGGTCCGTTCGAGCAGTTCGTCGAGCGCTGCCGCACGAGCTTTGCGGCAAGCCGCGGTTGGTCGCGCCATCACCTGTTCACGCCGATGATCACGCTCGAGAAAGATCGCGCGATCGCCGAGACGCCGGTGGTCATCCGGGTGCGCCAGAAGTTCGGCACCGTCGAAGCCGATCTGACGTCCTTTTCCCGTTTTTTCGACCGTGTCGAGCGCCACGGCGGGGCTTGGCTGATCGCCGAGCGCGCCGCGATCTACGAGCGCGACCGCCTCGATCCGGTCGAGCCGTCGGCAGCCTTTGATGCCCTGTTTGCGGCAGCCGATACGACGCATTATCCCGAGCAATACCGTTACATGGCCTTTCGGTTGGCCCATGCCGAGGGCCGCACGCTCGCGGCGGTCGTCTACCGCGATGGGGGACCGGAAACGGCCGATCTTTACGCGCGCTATTTCCGGTGGCTTGGTGGCGGCGCGGCCTGAACTAGCGGCTGGCGTTTCGCGGGGGATTTCCCATGGCGGTCTATACCGATGTTGCGGCGGAGGATTTAAGCCTGTTCCTTGCCGGCTACGACATCGGCGCGCTTCTGTCCTACAAGGGCATTGCCGAAGGCGTCGAAAATTCGAATTTCCTGGTTCATACCGAGCGCGGCCATTTCATCCTCACGCTCTATGAGCGGCGTGTCGCCGAGCGCGATCTGCCGTTTTTTCTTGGGCTCATGGAACATCTCGCCAGCGCCGGGATCAATTGTCCGCAGCCAGTGAAAAACCGCGTTGGAGAAGTCCTCGGCAAATTGGCCGGCCGGCCGGCGGCGATCGTGACCTTCCTCGAAGGCATGTGGATTCGCCGCCCGAGCGCGGCGCATTGCGGCGCGCTCGGCCAGGCGCTGGCGCGGCTGCACCTTGCCGGCGCGGACTTTTCGATGCGCCGCGACAATGCGCTTTCGGTCGCGGCATGGCGGCAACTCTATGAAGGGTGCCGCGAGCGCGCCCACAAAGTCGATCGCAATCTCGAAACGCTGGTCGGCGCCGAACTTCAGGGGCTGGAACGCACGTGGCCGCGCGGACTGCCTAAAGGCGTCATCCATGCCGATCTGTTTCCGGACAACGTCTTTTTTCTCGGCGACAAGTTGTCCGGCCTGATCGATTTTTATTTCGCCTGCACCGATACGCTCGTTTACGACGTCGCAATCTGTCTCAATGCCTGGTGCTTCGAGACTGACCACTCGTTCAACGTGACCAAAGGGCGTGCGCTGCTCGCCAACTATGCCAAGACCCGGCCGCTGTCGCACAAGGAATGGGAGAAGCTGCCTCTGTTCGCGCGCGGCGCCGCTTTGCGCTTTCTGCTCACGCGCCTGGTCGATTGGCTTGACGTGCCGGCTGGTGCCTTGGTGCGGCCGAAGGACCCGCGCGAATATGCGCGCAAGCTGCGCTTCCATCAGAAGGTCAAGAGCGCCGGCGATTACGGAGCGAGCGAACCGTGAGCGATCAAGAACAGCGACTGCCGCGACAGCTGCCCCACGTCACTATCCATACCGACGGCGCTTGTTCGGGCAATCCCGGCCCGGGTGGCTGGGGCGCGATCCTCGGCTTCGGCGACCACGAGAAGGAACTCAAAGGCGCTGAACCCAACACCACCAACAACCGCATGGAGTTGATGGCCGCTATATCGGCGCTGGAAGCACTCAAACGGCCGTGCCGGGTCGATCTGCATACCGACAGCCAATATCTGCGCGACGGCGTTATGAGCTATCTGGCGAAATGGAAGCAGAACGGTTGGCGCACGTCAGACAAGAAACCGGTGAAGAACATCGACCTATGGCAGCGGCTCGATTGGGCCATGCATGAACACCAGATCCGCTGGCATTGGCTGCGCGGACATGCCGGACATGCGCTCAATGAGCGGGCCGATGCGCTAGCACGCCAGGCGATTGCCGAAATGCGGGCAGCGGGAACTACTCCCTGAATCATTCCGGGGAGCCGCAATTGCGGCTGTCCGGAATCCATAATCACGGTGAAGCCATGCCGGCGCAGTGAATCCCGGGTTCGCGGGCTCGCGCCCGCGTCCCGGAATGACCGAATCACAGCGACTTCATCAGATTGTCCGCGCCCGAAATATCCGCTTTGCCCGGCGCATCTTCAATATTAAGCGCTTTCACGACGCCGTCGTCCACAACCATGGCATAGCGTTGCGAGCGCACGCCAAGACCACGCTCGGTCAGATCGGCGGTCAGCCCGACCGCTTTCGCCCAGTTGCCGCTGCCGTCGGCGAGAAATTCGATTGCGTCGCCGCCGGATGCTTTCTTCCATGCATCCATGACGAACACGTCGTTGACGCCGGTTACGGCGATCGTGTTGATCCCTTTGGTTTTGATCGCTGCCGCGTTTTTCACGAAGCCGGGCAGGTGATTGCGATGGCAGGTCGGCGTGAAGGCTCCGGGCACCGCGAACAGCACCACCTTCTTGCCCTTGAACAAATCGTCGGTCGTCATCGGCTTCGGCCCATCGGCGCTCATCACCATGAAAGTGCCACTGGGTACGCGGTCCCCAACCTTAATCGCCATGATCGTTGTCCTCTCGGGTTCGCAAAAATAATCTCGTCCGCTGTCGCGGGCGGGGCATAAACTAGCGTCTGCCGCGAATTAGTCGAGATGGGTGGTCACTTCGATCGCGTCGTCGCCGGAAACGGCGGTGAACGTCAAGTCTGCGCCCTCGGGCTTGGCTCCGGGCGGCAGGCCTTCAAGATCGAACGCAAAATGGCGGATCGTATCGTTGCCGCCGTTTTGGCCGCCGGTTTGTTGCGGCAAAGGCAGCGCCCAATCGGGCGTGGGTCCCTCGACGAACAGATCGACCGACGCACCGCTCGCGGCAGCAACGTCGACAATGACGTGATCACGGCCGTCGCCCGGCTGGCGATGCACGCGAAGTATGGCAAGCGCGTCGCTTTGGCGTTGAGCGGCAACTGCGGCGAAAGCGTTGCGGCTGGCGTCCTGCTCGGCGCGCAGGTCTTGAGTACGCAAGTCCTGCCTAGACACTATGCCGAGCGTGGCACGGCGCGGTACCCGCAACTCCGCCTGCTCGATCGCAGGCTCTTCGGCGCCGTTGCCATTGAGGGCAAGCGTAAAATTGGCTTCCACCGGTATGCAAATATTGGAACAGATGTCATAGCCGAGCTTGAGCTGAAGCGCGGTTTGTTTGGAATCCTCGGCGGGAACGACATGCAGCGGCAATATGACGTGATCGGTATAACCGATTGAGCTGCCGCCGGCGCCATCAGAAAATCGCTGCGGCGCAGGCCAAAGCACGTTCACCGTTTTGACGTTCTGCGAACCGGAAAAATCGATCATCGGCGGTGCACCGGAGTCACCCGGGTCGCGCCAATAAGTCCGCCATCCCGGCGCCAGTCTGATCTCGATGCCGGCGCGTAAAAAAGCCGCGCCATGGTTTGTAGTGTCATCGCTTGTGGTCATGGCACCGGCGATCAAACGGCTGGCGCTGTGAGTCTGCCTGTCCCACTCCGAAGCGTTCTGCGCCGAGGCGGGAACAACGCTCCCCAGCGAGAGCAGAACGGCGAGGCCGGCACAAAACCACACATGGCCAACGGTAGGCGTGGATATGGCCGCTCGCGCCGATGGGAATTTGCAGACCGAGGTCATCGCCGCTGTCTAAAGGCAAGTGTGCACACGTGCCACTGACATGATCGTGACCATGCGGAGCTTATCGCATGGCGCGGTTTCGCACTTATCGCGTCGTAGGCGCGCGGGTTTCTTTACCGACATTTAACGAGCCCGAAATGTGGCGAACGGGTCATAAGGTGAACTTTTTGACGCGCCGTTCGTTTGCAATTGTGGATCGATGGGTTAACCTTTCAATGATGAAAACTCCGCGCGGCACATCGGCCAAAGGCGCGGCCAAGGTCGGGGCTGCGGCCAAGGCCGGGGCTAAAGGCGGACGCCGAGGTTATCTCGACGGCCAGATGCTCATCGCCATGCCGGCGATGATGGATGAACGCTTTGCCCGTTCACTCATCTATATTTGCGCGCACTCGTCCGAAGGTGCGATGGGCATTGTCGTCAATCATCCGGCGCCGAACATCAATTTTTCCGATCTTCTGGTTAAGCTGAACGTCATTCCTGCCGCCGACATCATACGGCTGCCGACACGCGCCGGCGGCGTAAAGGTGATGCGCGGAGGACCGGTCGAAACCGAACGCGGATTCGTTTTGCATTCAGCCGATTTCTTCATCGAAAATTCGACGCTCCCGATCGACGACGGCATTTGTCTGACCGCCACGATCGATATTCTCAAAGCGATTGCACGCGGCGAAGGGCCGGCGAGCGCCATTCTCGCCCTCGGTTATGCCGGCTGGGCCCCCGGGCAGCTCGAGACCGAGATCCAGGGCAATGGCTGGCTGCACTGCTCGCCCGACCCCGAACTGATCTTCGGGCCCGATACCGGCGCCAAATATGAGCGAGCGCTGAAAAAGATTGGGATCGATCTCGGCATGTTGTCGAGCGAAGCCGGCCACGCCTAATCGGCGATCATCCGTCGTTTGTCATCGCGCAAGCGCGAGCTTGCCATCCGGCTCCAACAACGCGCGCGCCCGCTCGGCACTCATCGGTTCGCCAAACACGAAGCCTTGCGCAAATTCACAGCCGAGCTGAAACAGTTCGACTGCATCGGAATCAGTTTCCGCGCCTTCGGCAATGACGTCCATTCCGAGATCGTGCGCGAGCGCGATCATCGAGCGCAGAATGACGGGCCGCGTGCCCTTCGCGGACATGCGCACGAATGACTGGTCGATCTTGATCGTGTCGAACGGGAAACGCTGCAGATAAGCCAGCGACGAATAGCCGGTGCCGAAATCATCGAGCGCAAGGCCAGCGCCAAGCTCGCGGATTCGATGCAGCATCTGGGCGGCGTGTTCGGGATTTTCCATGACCACGGATTCGGTGAGTTCCAGCTTGAGCGAACCGCGGGTCAGCGGCGCGCGCGCGAGCACCGTGCGCAGATCCTGAATCAGGTCGTGACGCAGCAGTTGGCGCGACGACACGTTGACGCTGGCGAACAGTGGTTCTCGATGCCGTATCGTGCGTTGCCAGGTGCTGAGCTGGCGCGCCGTGCGGTCGAGCACGAACAGGCCAAGTTCGACGATCAGTCCGGTTTCCTCGGCGATATTGATGAATTCGGGCGGCGATAGGCGGCCCAACCGCGGATGGCTCCAGCGGGCGAGCGCTTCGAAGCCAGCGATAGCGCGATCTTCGAGGCGAACGATCGGTTGATACAGGATGGCGATCTCATCGCGTTCGAGCGCGCGGCGCAGATCGGATTCCACCGACAGGCGGTCAGATTTGCGCGCTCGCATTGCGTCCTTGAACACGTCGATGCGATCGCCGCCGGTGCGCTTGGCGTGATACATCGCAAGTTCGGCATCCTTGAGCACCTCGTCGCCGTTTTGCGCATCGGCGTTGCCCAGCGCCATCCCAATCGAAGCGGTCAGGAGGATTTCCCGGTCACGAAACGTAATAGGGGCGCGCAATGTCTTGCGAATGTTTTCGGCAAAAGCGGTGATGCGCGCGGAGTCCCGTTCGGACAGCAGGATCATGCCGAACTGGTCGCCGGCGAGCCGCGCCAGCGTGTCCTGCGGCTTGATCAGACGCCCGAGTCGTCGCGCCAAGGTCAACAAGATCGAGTCGCCAATCGCCATGCCGACCGAATCGTTGACTTGCTTGAAACGATCGAGATCGATCACCAATACGGTGGGCCGCAGCGCATTATCGGCCTTGGCAAGGCCGAGCACCGCCTTGAGCCGGTCGAGAAACAATTCACGGTTCGGCAGGCCGGTCAGATTGTCATGCACCGCGTCGTGCAGGAGCCGCTCCTCGGCGGTTTTGAATTCGGTCACGTCGGTGATCGTGCCAACGAGCCGCACCACTTCGCCATCCGAGCCGACAACCGGGCGCGCGCGCAAAGCGAACCAGAGATAGTGTCCGTCCGCCGTGCGAATGCGGAAATCCTGCATCACACGGCCGCGCCGTTGTTCGAGCACGCTGTCGAGCGTGGCACGGAAACGATCGCGGTCGGCTTGGTGCAGAATGTCGAGCCACTTGGCGGCGGGGCCCTCAAGCGCTCCGTGTTTGAGCCCGAGCGCGGCTTCGGTTTCGGGGCTGGTGAACACCTTGTCGGCGGAAACATCCCAATCCCAGATCATGTCGCCGGCGCCGGTGAGGGCCAGCGCGCGCCGCTCGATATCCGAGACGATGCCACTCGCCATGCCGCCGGCGAAGGCGTGCTGCATCACCGTGAACCCGATCAACATGACGATCAGCACGAGCCCGCCGAGGAGCGCCGGGCCGACGATGTCGTTGGTGACGAGCCCAAGCACGGTCAGCGCCGCGCCGATGACCCAAACCAAAAGCAGAAGCCAAGTCGGGATCAGCATCACCGCCCTATCGTAGTCGTGGGTCGCCAGATAAATGACTAGAGCGAAGCCGAGCACGGCGACGAGAAACAACGATATGCGCGCAACGCCGGACGCGACCGCAGGCGAAAACAATGCGACCGCTACCAGCGCGCCAAGAAACGCCAGCCAACCGACCGTGATATGCGCGTAGCGCACATGCCAACGGTTGAGGTTGAGATAAGCGAACAGGAAGACGAGCAGCGTTGCCGCCAGGATCGCCTCTCCCGAGGCGCGCCAGACGCGTTCGACGCCGGACGATAAGTCAAACACTTTTGGCCAGAAGCCAAAATCGATGCCGATATAGATCAGCACCGCCCAGCCAAGCGCGGCAGCGGCGGGAAACATGACGCTGCCTTTGACCACGAACAATATCGTCAGGAACAACGCCAACAGGCCGGCAATGCCGATGACGATGCCCTGATACAACGTGAGCGAATTGAGCTTGTCCTTATACGCGTCGGGTTCCCACAGATAGAGCTGCGGCAAATTCTCGGTGCGCAGCTCGGCAACGAATGTGATCACGGTGCCGGGATCGAGCGTGATGCGAAACACGTCGGCGCCGGCATTGTCCTGTCGCTCCGGCGGATCACCCGATGACGGCGTGATGTAGACCACGCGCGAGAGACCGAGATCGGGCCACAACAGTCCCGAGCCGACCATGCGGTAATGGGGCACGACGACAAGCCGATCGATCTGCTCGTCGCCATTATTGGCGAGCGCGAATACTGCCCAGTTCGAGCTGCCCGCGCGGGCGCGCACTTCGATGCGCCGGATGATGCCGTCCGCCGCCGGGGCGGTGGAAACCTGGATGCGGTCGCCCTCGGTGTGCTGGAATTCGACCGCGTCGGTCAGATCGATGGCCGGCGTATCGGTATGGACGTTAACGGCTTCGACCGCCTGCGCCGCGCGATCGCCGAGCAAAATCGACAAAGCGGCCACGGCCGCGGTCAAAATCGCGCCAAAAAGCGGCCCGCGAAACGCTCGGGCGTGAAGCTTCGCGGCACGCAAAAATCCCAACAACCCCTCCGTGCCGGCGACGTTCGCGCCAGGGCAATAACAAGACACCAGAATGACTAACGCCGGGCTTTACGCCGAATTCGGGACCGTCCCCATGCAATTACCACGGTGCGGCCGAATTTGAGCCGAATTGAGTGAACGGCTCGCCTGATAGCAGCCGCCCCCTAGTATCCTTTGGGTCGAACCGAGCAAGGATATTGCTGTTTATTTTCAAAGGGTCAGCACAATTTTGCCAATGTGCTTACCGCTCTCCATTCGGGCGTGGGCGGCGCTCGCCTGGGCAAGCGGAAAGGTCGAATCGATCGGCGGCCTGACCCGGCCGGATGCGATCAGCGGCAGCACGTTGGCCTCAACGGCTCGTGCAATCGCGCCTTTGTCGGCGACCGCCCGCGCCCGCAGCGTCGAGCCGGTATGGGTGAGCCGCTTGAGCATCAGCCGCATCAGATCGACATTGACCCGCGACGAAGCCAGAAAGGCGATCTGCACGATGCGGCCTTCGACCGCCGCAGCTTCATAGTTGCGAGCGACATAGTCGCCGCCCACTATATCGAGGATCACATCGGCGCCGCGACCCTGTGTCGCGTCCTTGGTCACGGCGACAAAATCTTGCGTCTTGTAATCGATCGCGACATCGCCGCCGAGCTTGCGGCAGGCGTCGCATTTCTCCTTCGTCCCGGCGGTCGTGATAACGTACGCGCCCAACGCCTTGGCGAGCTGAATGGCGGTAGTGCCGATGCCGGATGAGCCGCCATGGACCAGGAACGTTTCGCCGGCGGCGAGCCTGCCGCGCTCAAACACGTTGTACCAGACCGTGAAAACGGCTTCCGGGATCGCGGCGGCCTCGATCATCGACAAGCTCGCCGGCACCGGCAGTGCGTGATCCTCGAAGGCGAGGCAGTATTCGGCGTAGCCGCCGCCGACCACAAGCGCGATGACCTTATCGCCAAGCTTCCAGCGCCTGATCCCGCGCCCGATCTCCACGATTTCGCCGGCGATTTCCAAGCCTGGAATTTCGGTGGCGCCTTTGGGCGGGGGATAGCGGCCTTGGCGTTGCATGACGTCGGGCCGGTTTACGCCCGCGGCAATGACTTTCACGAGGATTTCGCCCTCGCCCGGCGAGGGTACCGGCGCGCTCGTTGCAACCAGGACTTCCCGCCCGCCCGGCTCGCGAATGGCTATGCACGTCATCGATTTCGGCAAATGGTTTTTCGACATGAATACCCCTTGTTTCAAATTCCCCTTGAGGTTCGGGCCGGCCGAATTACTCCGCCGGCGGCCGGTGTGACAACCGGCAAAGGCGCGGCTAAAAATCCACTGTGCAGGAGTGCCCCCCATGCCCGCCGTGGACGACGACGATCGGCCAAAAAAGAAGATATCTCACGAGATTGGCCAGGATCTCACGCTGCTTTCGGCTGCTGAATTGACCGAGCGCATCGCGCTGCTCAAAGCCGAAATTGCGCGGCTCGAAGCCGACATGGCGCGCAAAGCGGCGGTTAAATCGGCAGCGGATACTTTTTTTAAGAGGTGAGTCTTTTCAAAGCTTTAGAACGGGATTGTCACCAGCACTTAGGGCTTGTTTTAAGAACAGGACGCAAGTTTTTGCGGTTTATTTACTTTTCGTTAAGCTTTCTCGTTCATTACAGATTTCGTCCATCTTCTGGACATCGAGTGGCTCCTGTCCACTCTGTTTGACGCCTCCCTGTTATCGCCTTGAGCCGCCGGCTTCGGCGGCTCCTTTTTTATGTAATTGCTAACCTTTTCAGAGACTTAATTCTTCACCGATTTTCGGTGTCCAACAGGTGTCCAATATAGCGGCCGTTGGCAGCACCCCCGCCGCTTTCCGCCGCGCTGGTCTGTCGAAGAACAAGCCGCTTGCTTTGTTGTCCGCGACCACAGCGGGCAGGCACTCATTAAGGGGACCGCAGTACTCCAGGGTTACCTTCCCACAGGACCGCACTTCCTATGAAAGACTCCCCATGAGCAAGCAGCGACGCACGGCGGACGATTTCGTCCGCGATATGAAAGCCAAGCAGCAGCACAGCACCCCCGGCGACATCGAGCGCAAAACCAGTGAAGGGCTAATTCCCGAACAGGCAGGCGCGTGGCGCGGAAACCGTGGCCTGACCACTTGGCCGATTCCCACTGCGGCGCGCAGGAACACCCGCAGCCGCCGCAGCATTTCGTGACTAAGGGGCCGCCGCTTCCTGCCGCCTTGGATCGACTGAACGATCGCGTTGCGGTTGATGCTACAGTGTGAACACTGCCGTGCCGGTGACGCTGGCGGGACTTGAACCCGCAACCTCCTCCCCCGGAGAATAAAAATGCGCAACAAGCGAGCAACGAGCCATGTTGCAGAAGTCATGTCCGTCACAGACTTGGTTTAGCTTCTTTAATAAGCGGTACGGCCCCCCCGCCGCCCTTCCAATTAGCGCCCCTTTCTTCTTCGAGAGCGAAACAGCCGGCCTGATATTCGTCTGGCATTGCTGGCGGCGATGTCTCCGTTGGTAGCTTTTTTCTTGGTTTCCGCGTGAAGACCCAGCCGCAGACTACAAGCGCGGCCATAGCCAAAGCAGAGCTCACAAGTTGCAGCTGTTGCATCGCGGTTTCTCCGTCGCCTGACACTACAAAGCGATATGTTCACCGCTAATTTTGACAATCTTTTGCAAAAGCTCCGGCAGTTTGGCGATGTCCGCCGCGAAGCGTCACGCTCGCGACAGACGCGCGAGCAACTGCCCTCTTGTCGGCGTGCAACTCCCACTATCCACAACCAACTCCCATCGCTTCTTCTGGGCCAACACGGGTACTGTTGGCCGCTGGAGGTTCAAATGGCCGTACAAACGGAAACCCCGCCACCTTTTTCGGTTCCGTCTTGTTGTCAATGCGGCACGCAGATGTTGATTGTCCGAAATTCCCGTGAATGGCCGAGTTATACTCTGCGAACGTACGCGTGTCCGTGGTGCCCGCACAAGGCGAGCGAGGTCGTTCGGGTCTCCGATCCTCCGACGATCGTGATCGATCGCGTTCCGTCATGACAGTAGCAGCGCGTTAGGCACTGTGTTTCCGCAATAGCTCCGGCAGCTTGGCGATGTACACTGCGATTCCTTCGCCTCCCATCGCGCGGAGGTTTCGATTAAGCGAAATCGGACGGAAAGCGGCTTAAGCCCGCGCGCCACTCAGCCGAACGCGCGTGAAGCGAAGCGGCCAAGTTGTTTGCTTCAATGGCCCCGGCAATCGCTTGCCTCATCACCAACAGCATTTCGCGGTCGAGGCTATCGGCCCGTGCTCTAAATCGTCGTTTTCGATGATCTCGCCGTCTTGGATGACGCGAATCCTTTGTTCCTCAACTTGCATCCGCTCGCGCAGCAGCTCGTACCACGCTCAGGCAATTCGCGTTCGTACCCCGCTGGCTCTCCCGGCCGGGGACGATGATCTAAGGTCGTTTGGCGGCTGAATAGTGCAATCGGGCCACACCCTAAGGAGAAATCAGGGCAACTTCTGCCCGGCGCTGTCCGTCACGACAAAGCAGGCGTGCCCAATTCTTCGACAGTCCACGGCGGCGGGAAGCGGCGGGCGTGCATGGCGCGGTCTTTTGATACCGTGGGGGAATGTGCTAACTTCAGCGGATGGGGGAGTGACACACCATGCGCATTTTCGGTTACCTTGGCATCGGCTTTCTGATCGTTTGGCTTTTGGCGCCAGCACCGATGGCCGTGGCAGACACGGCTATTCAAGCTGCAACACCAGATGGAACACAATCGCCGTCTCAGCCGACCCCAGAAGAGGATTTATTGAACCTCCTCGATTAATCGGCTCGTCAAACAGATCAGGCCTTCCGTAATAGCTCCGCCAGCTTGGCGATATTCACCGCAATCCTTCGCGCCTGTGGAACGCCTTTTGCTGCTTTCCATTCGGCCATCCTGTTGAAGAGGCCCTCATCCTTGCTGAGCAACTTGGCGGGCACGACGTAACACGCGGGTTGTTCCTCTACGGACCAGGGCGGCGGGAATCGACGGCTCCTGGTCAGGTGGTCGCCGGCAGACCGCGGCGCACGCGGAATACGACAAAATGTGACAATTAAAAGTTACAATAAAGCTTGCCATGGCCGCTAGCAGCTTTGCCATCCATGCCGGTAAAAGAAGAACCTCAATAGCGACCACGAGCGCCTGCGCATCCGGCTGCACCGGCCGCGACGAAGGTGAAATAAGCCGACCAGCGATCGTTGGGTCCGTAGTCCTGACTGTCGGCTTTGCCACGCGAATTGCGGAATCCGAGGAACTATATTCCTCGTCGGCTGAAAGAGGACAACCAGTGAGCCAACAAATACTCCGAGTACAAAACCACCGAAAGCTGCCCACACGATGATCGGTTCAACTGTAATCTCGCTCACAAAAGGTTCCGCGCTGTTTGAGACATAACAATTACTGTTAAATCGCTTCCAATCCCGTACTTATGAAAAACGCGCAAATGTCAGGATTGATCCCATTGAGGATGCTGCCCTGCACTTTGTTTGTGCTCAGCAACAAGTCGTTTCGTAAGTGGGGTTTGGCGTAACAAACAAAACGGGCCGAGGGCAGTTCGGATCGGACCTCAAATTGTGCGCAAACAGGAACGGCGTGTGCCTCACCCGGTTTGAACTAATGGCCACCGGGTGACTGAAGACCTAGTCGGCGTCTGCCAATTCGCAGGCCGATAAATAAGCCGCATGTTCAAACTGGTATCCGCAGGCCTCGCAGAACCACACGTTGCGAACACAGCACTCCGACCGATGCTCAGACCATTCTGGTGCAATGATAGTGGCACCGCACTGCGCACACTCCGCGACCGGCCCTTTACGCATGGGGACCCCTCGCTGTCCCCGACACCAATGGAAGCATAAGCCGTCGTTGGGGATTCATTTAAGCCGCAAGGTCTCCCCGGTCCTTAGTCATCGTGGCTTCATCTAACTCGTCGGCCGCGTGGCGGAATAAGGCAGCAATTTCGTTGTCCGCGAGACCCTCCACGCGCATCTTCCGTATACAATCCACAATCGGCGCGACGCGGCGATGAAGCCGATCACGTTCTTCGACTTCGGCCAACCGCCTGGTTAGAGTATCGCGGACTTCTACCCCATTATTGGACATCTTACTTCCTCGCCTAATGCCGCTCCGATTCGAGCGTACCGGGTGCACGATGGTAGGTCGGCGAGAGTATTAGTACGAAGTTTCAATTGTCCTAATTTTGGTGAGCTGTCCCCGGCGTACATCCGGCCAAGGCGCGGCCATCAGCCGACAGAGGAGATAAAAAACCGCTGGCAGAAACGTCCGGGGCCGGACAGCGAAGTCCGCCCCGCAAACAAAGTATCTCAATGGTGGATACGAAATCGGTCGATTAAACCCGGCCACAGATGCGCGACCCTTGCGGTTGCTGCGCACCATGGGGCAAGCAATCAGCTCGCCGCCGAACGGGACTCGCCACATGCCCGGCCAGTTGCCATCCGGCTCAAGTTATCAACAGTCCCGCAGCTTGATCGTGCCTGTGTGTGCGCTAATCTTACTCGGTCGGAGTGAGGCATTCCTCTTTTGCACCAGGCCATCAATGGCTGACTATCACTCTATTATAGCCAGGGCGGTTTCTTGCCTGCCGAGTACAGCCGATGAAGCGAGGCATGCAATTTACGAGCAGGCACGGACAGCACTCCACGAGCGATTAGGTAATGACCTGCAAATATCAGATACCGAACTAGTGAATGAGCATTACAAGCTTGAAGTGGCCATCTACGAAGTGGAAGAGGACTTGTTACTGAGCGATATGCGCCGATTTGTAAAAGAAGAGACGGATTTTTCCTCTCGAAGCTTAAGCTTTATCTCAAAGATAAAGGAGTTCGTACGCTCGGCAGAAGACAGTCTTGGGGCTTGTCGCGGCGCGTTGGACCGTCTCGGTTGGACTAAGCGCAATTTGCTTTGGAGTAGGATTTGGCGTGGGCTTTAGCCTCTGCGCAAGGCCAGTGGTCATTGTTCACGATCGACGGCCAACCACACCACTTGCGCCGCGAGATGAGCCTCAGCAGATTTCTCCAGTGTAGCTCGGCGCAAGCCGAACCAGACTACGACGCGCTGTTGCATTCTGGTCACCGGTCCCGATTTCCGCGTGTAAGCACCAAGAACGATCGCGCGGTCAGTCTTTGCGCCACTGACCTTCCCACTACACTCTCTCTTCCACAACCGGCCTCACGCAATGCAGCCTGTTGAGCGATTGCGCGTACTCGGTCGCCTTTAGACTTTCAACGTAAGTCGTGCAAGAATCACCCCGGGCAAAGGGGAGACACCGTGAACCAGATTCGCTTCATTAATCCACAGGCCTTGGCCAAACCACCGGGCTACACCCATGTGGTCGAGGCCACAGTGCCCGGCCGCCTCGTCTACATCGCCGGCCAGCTCGGGCTCGACCGCGACGGCAAACTAAGCAGCGACTTTCGCCTGCAGGCAGTGCAAACGTTCGAGAACCTAAAGGCAGCGCTGGCGGCGGTCGGTGCGCAATTCCAACACCTCGTCAAACTCAACAACTACCTTCTGGATACCAAATATCTGCCAGTCTTCCGCCAGGTGCGCGACAGCTATTTGCCGGACCGCAACCGACCGGCCAGTACGACCATCGCCATTTCAGGCCTGGCGCGGGAGGGGGCGCTCCTGGAGATCGAGGCGGTTGCTATACTACCGCCGGCCGCGCCATCTGCCGCGGCATCGAGATCGCGGTCGAAGGCCACGCGTAAGAAGCGCGGCAGGAGCTCCTCTACCAAGCTGGTACGATGATCGTGGCGGCGCTAGAGCGCCATACGTCGCTCTAGCCAGCATCCGGGACTCGAAATCGGCGGGTCATCAAGTCCCTAGGGCCCGCCGTGGGGACTTATTTGCTCCGACAACATATCAGGAATCTGCCTACAACCAGGGCTGGCATCCTAGCCCAACAACGTACATGATGGCGACTGTCCGCTTGCCTACTCGGCCCAAAATCCCCCAAGCAAGGATAAGTAGGGCTTTTTGTTCTTTGGTAACAGTGCACCACCAAGCGGCATGCCACACTTTCGACTGGGATTTTCCGTTAGTTGGATGCTTCACCTCTTAAGTGTATTGGGGCACTCATCATGACAAAGCCTGCAGTTGTACTGATAGGCGGAGACAAGGGCGGTGTTGGTAAGACAACAGTCGCCCGAACGCTGCTAGACTATTTTGTCCGCCAGCAGCTACGCGTTCGCGCATTCGACACCGAAGTACCAAGAGGCACGCTGAAGCGCTTCCACCCCGATGTGACCGATGTCGTCGATATCAATCACGTCCCGGACCAGATGCGGATCTTCGACACGGTCAATTCGACTGATGCCACTGTCAGCCTAATCGACGTGCGAGCCGGCTTGCTGTCACCAACGCTGCACGCGCTGCGCAACATCGGCTTCATCGATGCGGCGAAGAAGGGCGACATCACCTTTGTGCTCTTCCACATTCTCGGGCCTTCCATTGCCTCGCTCGACGAGATCGTAGACACCGCCGCCTATTTGGGAGATGCGAAATATTTCATGGTGAAGAATTTCATCAACAATACGTATTTCTTCGAATGGGACGAAGCGACCCATGCGGCATACTTCAAGAGGATACCTGGCGCGGTCGGAATTACTATCCCAAAGCTCGTTGAAATGGCTGCCGAACAAGTGGATCTCGCTTCTGTTCCATTCGCGACCTTCATCGCCAATAAGAAGCAAAGCGGGGCTGCCGCCTCTTATTCTTTCGTGCTCCGGGGCTATGTGCGCCATTGGCTCGAGACAATCTCAGCAGAGTACGATCGCGTCCGCCTGATCGATATTTTAGAAGCAAACGAATCTTCCAGGCCGCCTATCGGCAGGCCGCGTCCAATCATTAAGGTTGCGGAGACGTAGCGGCTCTCCGACCATCCCTGGCGTCGCTCGCCATGAATTTGGGTTGCATGGCAATACCGCGTCACCGAGGAGTAAAAAGGACTCGCGGGCGCGGATGTCGATGGGTCCACGACTCGATGCTGCAAAGATCAGCCGTGGTCAAGCGCACCATGTTATGACCGACAAGACCACCCCGCTCTACGTCGTTTGCTCCCCATGTCGACACGTTGGAAAGACTCTCGTTTCACGATTGCTCACCGAATTCCACGTCGTCAATGATCGACCCGTAGCAGCATTCGACTTGGCCGACGAAGGCCCGCAGTTGGCTGATTACTTGCCGGAAGTCACGACGATTGCTGACATCAGTGACACCCACGGCCAGATGGCTTTTTTCGACCGACTGATCGCCGACGATGTGGGTGCAAGAATCATTGATCTCGACCGTCGAGTGTTCAACCACTTCTTCACGGTCGCGCAAAAAATACGCTTTTTTGAAGAGGCTCGGCACCGTTCTATCGAACCGCTCATTCTTTTCATCACCGATCCAGATCCAAAGTCGGCCAAAGCCTACGCCGTGCTTCGGAACCAGCTTTCTCAGGCGTCTCTTCTACCGGTGCGTAATCAGATCGAGGCAGCCGATGTCCCCTATGGTGACGCGCCCTCAAAAGTAAATAGAGCTCCCACTTCGCTTGATATTCCGCTCCTTGGATTCCCGTTGCGAGCGCTGATGGACCGACAATCTTTTTCGTTTTCACAGCTTTGGCGAGGGTCGCCAACCGATCTGCCAGTGTCAGCGAATCACGAATTGTCGTGTTGGGTTGAGTGCATTTTTTTCCAATTCCGCTTGCTCGAACTTCTCCTCGGGTGCGCCTAGCGACTTAGGACGATCGTTCAAAACGATAGTGCGTAGTGGCGCTTAATGCGCCCTGGTGCTGTGATTTTTGATCGTATTTCACATTTGGTCAGCGGCTCGTACAAGGTGACTATGGGTAGTGACGACGGCACGGATTCCGAACTTGACAAGTATGCACCTAAATGGGTTCGCGAGCGGCCGGCAGCGCCTAAGCGACTGCGATCCGTCGGCACTTCGACATCAACACCTCGCTGGTCCGAAGAGGAACATCGGGACCGGCGAATAAGGTCTTTAAGGCCAGAACCCGTCCCGGAGCCACCAGCACGGCCGAAGGATAGATTAGTGGCGTTGATGGAGCGTTTTGTAAGGATGGCTGCGTTTGCGACGGTCGTCGCATTGTTGGCCAACTTTGGGAAATCGCTATTACAAAATCCCGGGGTGCTCGAGCCGGATTCACCTCCCATACAAAGTCTCCAAACCAGCTGACCCTCGACTTACCGCAAACGACGCGCCTCCAAATAGGGCGCTCGTCTCGGCCGCTGGGATTGCAGCGGCGCCGTCCGCAACTGCACAAACACAGCAAGTGCCGATCTCACCAGCTCAGCAGCAGCAGCAAGCTGCGCTCTCCACAATCTCCAAACCGCTGGGACAAGAGCGCAGTGTCAGCATTGCCGTTCGCGGGGTACGGCAGTGAAATTCGATTTGGGATTTCTGCACCCTTTACTGGGCCCCGCCAAGGAACTCGGCCAGCATATGAAGGAGGGTATCGAGGCGGCATTCAACGTAGCCAACGCTAAAGGTGGGTGTACGGCCGCCAGCTTCGGTTGGTCGCGGCTGACGACGGCTGGCCGTGCGGGGTGTTCGTGCACCTCGCATGGCCAATTTTATCATAGGCGCTTTAGTTCAAATCTATCTCGGTGCGAATATGGACCCAGCAGCAAATCGTGCGATGCCCTAGCGATGGTGCCGGGGCTCGCTTTCATCAACTCGATCAAATCCTTCATATTCTTGGCCCCAATCGAAGGATGCAACTACCAGACGGGCTCGATTGGCGCGCACCCCTCTGTCAGGCATCTTCAGGTCGGTGGATGAGCTTAAAGCTCCTAACCTTGGTTGTTTCCAGCCTGTCCATGGTTCTAAGGCAGACGACACATCTCGCTGCATCATCTTCGCTCTTGGGAACCAGCAAAGGCGTCTCCGAATAAAGGGCTCCGCAATGTGGGCAGAAGAAGGTGCGACCTTCTAGGACTGGCCCAACGTGAGGCATGTGCGCCTCCCTTGCTCAGGCAAGTTGACTGAGAAAGCGTGAAGATAGTCAATTTCGTTAGTAACTTCTAGCAGGCGTCCTCAAGGCACGAGGCCCCGATCAAGCGGCCTCTCTTATTGGCAAATTTAACCCTCGGTCGGGAACTTAAACGGTCGGCAACCGTTATTTGGTACGCTAGCGATTGTTAGGTAGGGGGAGCCCAAGATGACTCTCATTCTAATCTGGCTTGCATTGAGTGTGGTACTTGCAGCTTGCGTTTGTCGCTTGCTCGCTCTTTCAGGTCCCGGCAACCCTGAGAAAGTTATCCATACTGGATATTGGGAAAGTTTTTCTCAGAATCGGCAGTAGCTGCCTGCAACGATCCTAATAATTCAACCGACGTGTATTTTCGCCATCCCTGTGATGCTTACGTTGACTCAAATCTACCTTCAAAATCCCAAGTGATCCGCCGCACGGAGACGGGAGGCGGCTTATCAACGCTGCCAGAGCGCCTCATTCTGATAATAAGCTACTTCGGCACTTTCGGAGCATTCTTGTCGAGGGTCGCCTGGAGAGATCTCCCGGCAATCAACATCTCGATTTGTCCCAGCTCTGTATCGGCATTCGCCGGTATAAGGCCGCTGCTCAGGGCATAGTAGCCCACGGCTGCGGCAGCCAAGACAGTGAAGTTCCCTTGGGACCGCGCTCCACCTCTCCGCGAATGAAATGCCAGCACGTTAGGCTGGGCAGCATCCCCATCCCCCGATAACCCTGCCGCTCAGCCTAGAACCCCAAGCTGAGGCAATGATGAACCCCAAAGGAGCGCTCCTTTGGGGTTCGTATTAATGGGTGCAATCCGGTGACTATTGCCGACAATTTCGCGATCGCCGTTCTGGTCGCCTTGATACTATGGGCCGGGGCACGGGTGTATCTGGAAAGTAGGCGCTTCTAATTAGGCTCATGCCGCCACGGTCGTGCGAAGCCGTAATCAGATCAGTTGGAAATTAATGTTGTCAGCCCGCGGATGTCTGCTTATGGCACAAAGCGGACATGGCGATCACCCTCAGCGATGTCCGCTTTGGGAGGTAAAGCGGACATTGCGCAGACACACACGTTGTGCTGCTCGGCGGACAGCCCTAGAACGTGACTTTACCACCACCAGCGATAGAAGTGCCGGCAGACGGGGCGCCCCACGATGAATTCCCGGTAACACTTGATGACACCGTGCCGGGTCGGACGCGCGTAAAACTGCGCCTGTTGCACTGTTGAAGCGGCGGTAGCAGCCTGCACCATGGCTGCTGCGTCAGCCGGAACGGCGACTGCATTTTGATAGCAAACGAGGCTCAGAGCGCCGGCGAAAGCTAACCCCATCAATGTCGCTCGCATGAGCTTTCTCCCCTTAGAAACGCCAAAAAACAGACTAGCTCAGACGCATTCGGCCAGGCAAGAATTCATCACACAGGAACATTGATCCGGGACGATCCGAGAGCCTCGCTTTAGCGTATTAGATTCGGACAGGTCGGCCAGGGTGGTCCTCCCGCTATTCGTCCTTCGGTGGAAAACGCGGCCCATCAATAACGCTGAGGACTAGCTTTAAGTGCTCTACGGTCTGCGTTCCCTTTCGCACCCGTATCTCTTCAACCACGCGAGCTCGGCATAGCGCGTGGCATGCGTGACCTGCCTTTTCTTTCATTCGTTGATTGACTTCTTGCGCTGGGAACAGCTGCTCGTAATCGGCGAGCGCACCGCGTGCCTCCCGACGGATCGCGTTCGGCTCTTCGCTTTCGAGCGCCAGAATGCCGGTCAATAGGCTTCAACACGCTCGTCCATGGGTTCCCCCGCTATTCCACCCGCGGGCCACCGATGGGATTATAAGCTAACGAACGTCTGCTGTTGAGGAATAAGCGGACATCATGCAGTCCCGCAATGTATCTTCACAACCAAGATGCACAAACTCCCGCCACCTATTTGGGCCCTAATCTACGCTCTCACAGCTGCCGCGATCAGCTGGGTTTAGTTGGTCCAAGGTGCCCGGCTTCCCACTCGCACCGTTGGGTATCTCGTTAGTCGCAATTTCGTGGATTCTACCCGTTTGGGCCATTGTGCTCTTCCGCCGCGAGGGAGGTCGAACCTACTTCACCAACCAATCGCAAGCTTGTTACGAGCGGTCCGTATCAGTTTACCCGTAATCCAATGTATCTGGGCCTCGTCTTCTTACCCTTGGCATTGCAATCTGGGTCGGCGCGTGGCCGATGTTTGGTGCGCCCTTAGCCTTGTTCGCGACTGCTAATTAGGTCCACATCCCACTTTGAAGAAACAAAAATGCGTCGTCAGTTCGGAGCGGTGTATGACAACTACGTCGCGAGGGTGCGGCGCTGGATATGACGTCAATTGCTGTGGTGCAGGAGTCCGAGCCGCCGGCAACGGCGGTTCCTTTTTATTTTTCGCCGGTTTTGCTGCCTTTTTCAGCCCCAAATCAGGGCCGGCAACCATGTCTTAAACTTCTCGTTTAGCATGCTGGACAGCCCCCCTCGCTCGCGTAATGCTTGAGGGGTGGGGCGTGAGGCGTAGCGTATATGTCTGAGAAGCGTAGCGTCGAGGCGGGCGCGGTGTCCTTTGTCGAGCGGCTTGCCAGTTCGCAGCTATTTGCGGCGCTGTTTGGCGACGGCATGGCACTGGTCGATGAGACGGCCACTTATCTCGACGGGCCAGGCCGCCTAGAATCCAAGAAACTCGAGCGCAGTGCCGGATTGGTCTACGCGACCGAAAGCTTAAGGCTGACCAATCGGCTGATGCATCTGGCCTCCTGGCTGTTGCTGCATCGGGCCGTGAAGGAAGGCGAGATATCACTTGCGCAGGCGCACAAGGAAAAGAGCAAGGTAACCTTGGCTGCCTGCGGGCCCTGCGACCCGAAATCACTGACTTTGTTGCCGCCGAAATTGCAGGAGTTGATCACACGCTCGATGCGGTTGCAGTCCGAAGTACGCCGGCTTGATGCGACAATGCACGCTGCGACGGCGCCGAAAATCGCCGTCGACAATCCGGTGTGGCGTCAATTGGGGCTCTTGCGCGCGGCTTTCGAACCCGGCGCACGGCGTTCCGGCACGTAAGAGCCGGCGTCGTTATTTCTTCAAGAAGCCAGAGAACTTCTTCTGGAAGCGCGACAGGCGGCCGCCACGGTCGACCAGGTGCTGCTGGCCGCCGGTCCAGGCCGGGTGCGATTTCGGATCAATATCCAGATGCAGCGTATCGCCGGACTTGCCCCAGGTCGAACGCGTGGTGAATTCGGTGCCGTCAGTCATGACGACCTTGATCATATGGTAATCGGGATGGCTGTCCGGTTTCATTCTGTGGCCTTGCGTAACCGCTATTCTCGGGAAGTGGGCGGCTATATAACGCGGCGGTCGCGGTCGGACAAGCCGATACGTTTGACCGCAAATGGCGGGCAGGGGCATTAACTGTGCACCAATGCCGTAGACCCACCAAGAGCTTTTGCCCACCGGTCAACAGAAACGATGCAACGACAAGAGTTCCGCGCCGCGGTCGCGCTTGCCGCAGTGTTTTCGGTCAGGCTGCTCGGCCTGTTCATGATCTATCCGGTCTTTGCCAGCTATGCCGCGACACTCGGCGGCGCCAATCCCTATCTGATCGGCGAAGCGCTCGGCATTTATGGGCTCACGCAGGGACTTCTGCAGATTCCATTCGGGTTGTTGTCGGACCGGATCGGGCGCAAGGTCATGATCGTCGCCGGACTGGCCCTGTTCGCGATCGGCAGCGCGGTGGCTGCGCTGTCCACTTCTATCGGTGGCGTCATAGTCGGCCGCGCCTTGCAAGGGGCGGGTGCGGTCGGCTCGGTGATCCTGGCGCTCGTTGCCGATCTGACGCGCGAGGAAACCCGCACCGCGGCCATGGCAATGGTCGGCATCACAATCGGCGCCTCGTTTATCGCCGCGCTGCTGGCCGGTCCGATCGTTGCAAAGTTCATCGGGGTAAGCGGCATCTTCTGGCTGATGGTTGGCCTTGCCATCCTCGGCATGGCGATTACCGAATTCGTCGTGCCCAAGCCGCCGCGTGTCAGCGTACATCGCGATGCAGAAGCCGTGCCGGCCTTGATCGGCGCTGTGCTGCGTGACCGCGAATTGCTGCGGCTCGACATCGGCATATTCGCGCTCCATGCCATGCTCACCGCAAGTTTTCTGGTGGTGCCGGATCTCTTGCGCGGCATTCTTGGCGTCGTCGTTCACGATCAGTGGATCGTCTATCTGCCGGTGCTGCTCGTTTCGATCGCGACCATGGTGCCGCCGATCGTCGCCGCCGAGAAATATCGCCACATGAAAGGGGTCTTCATCGGCGCCGTGGCGGCGCTCGCGGCGAGCCAGATCATGCTTTATTTCGGCGCCGCCAATATGTTCGCGCTGCTCGCGGCCCTCCTCGTTTTTTTCTCAGCCTTCAACGTGATGGAGGCGCTGCTGCCGTCGCTCATCACCAAGGTCGCGCCCGCCCACGTCAAGGGAACGGCGATGGGCGTTTATTCGAGTCTGCAATTTCTCGGCATCTTTGTTGGCGGCGTTATCGGCGGCTTTGCCCATCAGCGCGGCGGCAGCACCGCGGTATTCGCGGCCTCGACCGTGCTTGCGCTGATCTGGCTCGCAGCCGCGGCGGGCATGGCGCAGCCAAGCCATGTCACGACGCGGCTGTTGCCGCTTGGTTTAGGCAGCGGGGCGTATACGGAGCAACTGGCAATGCGATTGCGGCAGGTCCCCGGCGTGGTCGAAGCCGTCATCGTTGCGGAAGAAAACGTCGCTTATCTGAAGGTCGACGCGAAATCCTTCGACGCGGCAATGGCTGAAGCGCTGGCGGGCCAGCCGCACCGTAATCCTCCGCACGCGGAGCCCGCTTAGGGTGCGGAACGATTAAGGTGGACTTGGCCGCCAGCTCATGTGGTGAACCGGCCGGCCGCTGAATGCGTTGAAGCCGTCGCCGGTGATCACGAATCCGACTTTCTCGTAGAAGGTGATGGCGCGGCTATTGTCGGTATTCACATCGAGATTGAGCCCGCGCGGGGAGAGGCTTTTGGCCTCGGCAATGAGCTTGCTGCCGACGCCGGCGCCCCAAAATTCCGGTGCGACCACAAGCTGGTCGAGATAGAGCGTGCGGGTGTCGACGGTGACGAAACCGACGATCCGGTTTAGCGCTTCGGCGACAACGATGCTGGCGCTCGGTACGAGACTGCGGCGCCATTGCTCGCCCCACCAGGCGAATCTCGCGGCGAAATCGATATCCGGATAGGTCTTCTGCCAGGTGCGCAGCCACAGCGACAGCGCCGCTTTCTCATCGCGCGCCGCATCGTAAGCTCGCAGCGAAACCACGCTCACGGCGAAGCCGCCGCGGCTTCTGTTCCGGCCGCCTTTGCCGCCTCGCGCAACAGCCGCAGCAATTCGCGATGCATGGTTTCATTGCCGGCGACCACGTTGCCTTTGCTCAGGATGGCGTCGCCGCCGTCGAGGTCGCTGAGGAAACCGCCGGCTTCGCGCACCACGAGCGATCCCGCCGCCAGATCCCAGGGCGACAGATCGCGCTCCCAGAAAGCGTCGAGCCGCCCGGCGGCGACCCAGGCGAGATCGAGCGTCGCCGCGCCGTAGCGGCGCAGACCGGCGAAGGCGCGCTGCGCGGCGGCGATTTCGCTGCGCGCGAGCGCAAGATCGCCGCGACCGTAATGCGGCAGGCCGCAGCCAACCACCGCGTCGGCGAGGCGCTGCCGGGCGGCCACGCGGATCCGCCTGTCGTTGAGAAACGCGCCCTTGCCGCGCTCGGCGACAAACATTTCGTCATTGGCGGGATTGTAGATGAGCCCGGCCACGATCGCGCCGCTGCGCTCGAGCGCGATGGCGATGGCAAAATGCGGAATACCGTGGAGAAAATTGGTGGTGCCGTCTAGCGGATCGACGATCCAGCGATGGGTCTTGTCGGTGCCGGGATGCGCGCCGCCTTCCTCGCCGAGAAACCCGTAATCCGGGCGGGCCTTGGTGAGCTCCTCGCGCAGGATGGCCTCGGCGCGGTGGTCGGCGGCGGTGACGAAATTGCGTGGCCCTTTGAGCGAGACCTGGAGCTGCTCGACCTCGCCGAGATCGCGCTTGAGACTGCGCCCGGCACGGCGCGCCGCCTTGATCATGACATTGAGGACCGCCGAATGCAGCATGGCGGCTTGTCGTAAGGCCTGGAGCGGCGACGTCAAGCTGTGCCCGCCGCCAATCCTTTAGCTCAGACACCAGGCGCCGAGCGCCAGGATGATGACCGCGATCGGAATTCCAGCGCGGCAATAGGTCCACAGGGAAATGTGGATACCGGCGGCGCGCGCGTTCGGCGACGATGAGATTGGCGACCGAGCCGACCGGGGTGAGATTGCCGGCCAATGTGGCGCTCATCGCAATAGGCAATGCTACAGTGGAGCAAAGCTGCGGCCTGCGATCAATTGCACCGGGGGCGTCCGGTCGGGATGTAGTGTCATTTATCGATCATTGAGAGCGCTAATCGATTTTCGTCACCATTTGCGTGAAAATCTGTCGCGGCAGATTTGCTTTACCGCACATTAGATCGTCTTACACCGGACCTAATCTGCCGCGCTTCGCGCGTGCTACTGCGGTTCCATTTCCACATTGCTCCGCAGCATGTTTTTGCCGTGGAAAAAATTTGCGCGCAGGGTTGCCGACAGGACGGCGTCACACGTTATCTTCGGGACGTTAAGGCAAACCGGAGGCCTGTTCCGATGCCGACATACAAGTTCAAACTCCGGAGTAATGGAGATTGCCTCGCCGACGAGTGCGGCATTGCATTACCTGACGCTACAACTGCGCATCGTTACGCTTGCGCAGTCGCCCGCGAACTCATGCGGTGTCGGGAAACGGTTACGCGGCATTGGTGTCTCGAAGTCTACCGGGATGGCGAAGGACCCGTGTGCGATATCCTTTTTGCCAGCGTCGATCCGACACTCGATCATCTGCGGCCCGCAACGAGGACTCTGGTGGAGAGCGTCAACGCTACAAAGCGCGCGCTTGAGGATGAAATCTATAGCGCCAAGCTGGTCATGGGCGACTCGCCCGCGCTCGTCGCGGGTTCGCGCGGCAAGCCCTATCTCATAACACGCAATGGCGAAATTACGGTTCGCAGTCTCGATCAGGTTTAAAAGGCCGACAAAGTCGGGGTTGCCAAGAAGCGGGATACGCTAGGCCCGCGCCGGCCAGTGCCGCTCGCGGAACCACGACCGGTAATTCGTCATCTTCGCACGTTGCGGCGACGGCGCATGACGCTTGCAGGTTGAGGCTTCCTGGCTGTTCGCGGGCGCGCCCCAGCGCAGTTCGACGCAGTCGTTAGGGTTGTATGCCATCTCGAGATCCCCGGCACGTTCGACCACGTCCTTAAGCGCAAGCTTCCATGACGAGCCGTCGCTGCGCGTATAGGAAAACTTGCGGGCCGCAAGTTCAGAAGCGAGCACGGTTTGCATTTCGGCTTTGACCTCGGCGACGGACCTGCCGCTGGGCATAGCGTAACGTTCAGGATGCCGCGCGACACGGTCGGGATAACCGGTCACCACATCGATCGCGATCAACAGACGAAAATCCCGCGACGGAGTCGAGAAATCTTCCCAGGCGCCGGTCGTCGCGAAGATCCCAGGTCCATCCGGCATACTGACCTCGCCGTGCCCGTCCTGGTACTTGCGCCCGAGTTCGACCGCGGTGACGCGGGTGTTGACCTGCTCTTCGAGCGCGGTGATCGTTTCTTTCATGGCGCTGAACGGATCAAGCGGTTGAGGCGACATCACCTGATCCATGCGATCGTAGAAATCGTCGATCGCGAGCCGCGATTGTTCCAGTGAAAAATCCCCGTAGTCTGAATTTTTTGCGATTTGGGCATTGGTTAGCCGTCGCAAAGCGCCGTTTTCCCCACGTTCGATCGGCCGGAAGTGCTTGAAGCCGGCGCTGCCAAGCGCGGTTTCATGCGCGAACAGGAAGGTGCCGCGCCAGAACCGCTTGCGCGCGACCGTGCCGTCGGGCTCGGCATCGACGGCGAGCAAGACGCCGGCGGCCGAGCTAGACTGCGGCACGCGTCGCACCAGCATCATCACGTGACCATAGGGGTCGGCATAGACCGTTCCCGGGCGCAGCGTCTGTTGAGTCAGCGGGACGGTATAAAAATCGGTGTTGTCGTCGTTCCCGGACACGCGCACGGAGCCGGAATGAACGACGTCACCGACGATCCGCAAATATTGGGCGAATGACGGCGCGACTCCCAGCTGCTTCGGCGCCGGCACGTTGGCCGGCACCGGAGAGGCGTCGGAGTCCGGAGGCGCCGGCTGCGCGAAGGCAGTTCTTTGCTCGGATGGCGGCGGTGGACGCGTTGCTTCCGGGTGCTCGATGTTGAACCACTGGTAGCACTTGCCGCCGCGCGAGCAATTCGAATAGCCGAACGGCAGTCCCATTTTGAACGCGAAATATGCGCGCAAGAAATAGGCAAAGTCGGCGCAATCGGGGCGAAGATTTATCGTCACGCTGTCTTCGCCGACGCCGAGATAATTGAACAGCAAATTGCGCGATTGATCGCGTAAGACTTCATGCCAGCCCTTCCACGACGGTTCGGTATCGAGCGGGGCGTCGAACAATTTCTCGATCCATGCCGAAAACAGATTCTCCGTCGCGCGGCTCCACGTATTGCGTATCGGCCAGACGCTGCCCGACGTCGAACGTGGCCCCGGCGGCTTTTGGGCGCTTACGGCTATTTCGCGCGCGATGGTGCCACATTCACCTCCAACGCCATTGCGTGTGAGCGCCGCGCGCCAGGTGCCAACGGTGGGGGAGGCGACCTCGGCGATCCAGAAATAGGGCGGCCCGCCGTAGCGCCCGGCAGATTTTGCAGCGACGCTGCCATCCGGCGCGATCAGCGCAAGCTCGCCATCGATGGGCTTCTCGGCGGTAAACAGGACGCGCAGCGGTGCGCCCTTCCATGGTCCGATCGGCGACGACAGAATCGCGATACCCGCCGGGTCTTCGCAAGCCGACGATGAAGTCGCAGCCTCCGATCGAAGCCCGGAGAAAGACAAGATCGTCGCGGCGAGCAGAAAATATCCTGCCTGGGCAGCGGCAAGCCGGCGCGTCAAAGCCAAGTGACCCCCCGTTTTCCCTGATCGCCTAAGAATAACGCAGAAGGCTTTGGCTGAATCATGGCGAATTTCAAAAGGGGGAACCGAGATGGGATAACGGGGAGGAGGCCTTCACGAAGCCCCGATAGCCCCTTTGCTATCGACGGGACCCTTGCCTTGCCCGCGGCTGCACTCGATAGTTGTTGCCGTGACCAAGCCTGGATACCGCGGCGCGGCCCACGCTTGGACATGGGAGGATGTGATGATGTGATGAATCTCCCCCGGCGAAACTTTCTGCAATTTGCAGCGGGTGCGGCAATTCCTTTGCCGAGGCTGGCCTTGGCGGAGGACGCCTATCCGTCGCGGCCGATCCACGTCATTGTCGGCTTCACGCCTGGAGCGTCCGCGGATGTCGCGGCGCGCGTGCTTGCCGCTACTGCAGGGCCAATGCTTGGCCAACAAATCGTCGTCGAAAACAAGCCGGGGGCCGGATCGAGTATCGCCGCCGAATATGTCGGGCACGCCGCCAAGGATGGCTACACGTTGTTCCTCGCGACCTTGTCGATCATCATCAATCAGATCACCAATCGTAACCCGTCGTTCGATCTTGTCAGGGATCTGACTCCCGTCGCGCTTCTTGAATCAGGCGCGGTTATTCTGGTCGTCAATCCCGACAGCGGACCGCGTAACGTCGCCGAGCTCATCGCGCTTGCCAAATCGAAGCCTGGTGAAGTGCTCAGCGCTACCGTGATCGGGAGTCTGCCCCACTTTGCGACCGAATTGTTCGCCCAGCGCGCCGGCATCAAGCTGACCCAGGTGCCTTACCCGGGAAGCCCGCAGACGGTGACGGACGTGATCGCCGGCCGCGCCTTGATGACCTTCGCGCCGGCTTCGTCGGTTATCGGCCAGATCGCGGGCGGTAAACTGAGAGCGCTGGCGACCGCCGCCAACAAACGCTGCAGTGCGCTGCCCGAGGTGCCGACGATTGCCGAGACCGGCATGCCGGACTTCGACACCAGCCTGTGGTTCGGCCTGTTCGCGCCGTCGGGCACGCCCCGTCGCGTCGTCGACAAGCTTGCTGATACAGCGCTAAAGGCGATGCACTCGCCTGAAGCAATCGAGACCCTGCGCAAACAAGGCTATGAACCGCTCGATGCGGGTCCGGACGAGTTCGCGGTCTTTATGCGCAGCGAGATCGTGCGCTGGACCGAGGTGGCGCACCTCGCCGGGTTGGGAACGTAGCATTGCCTAATGCTTGAAGATCGTTTTGTGCCGCCAAGCGGCGCGTTTACACGCAGCGTTGCAATTCGTTTTTCGCACTGCGATCCGGCCGGTATCGTTTACTTCCCGCACTACTTCGATATGTTCAACGGGCTGATCGAAGATTGGTACGGGCAAGAGCTCGGCTTCGATTATGCCGAACTCATTACCGGGCGCCGTTACGGCTTCCCGTTCGTTCACATTGAATGCGACTTCAAGATCCCAAGCCGAATAGGCGAGGTTATCGAGCTGACCTTGCTGGTCGAGCATATCGGCCGCTCATCGCTCGCCATCGCCATCATCTGTCACCACGACAATATCGAGCGGCTGCGCGCTCGGATGGTCACCGCGATGATGTCGCTCGACACCAAGAAGGCGGTGCCGATGCCAAAACCGTTGCGTGCTGAAATCGAATCCTACCAGCGACGGACCGCCGGCGCGTAACTCGACGACCTATCGCTTTGCTGACGCCGGCTGCGGCGCTGGCCCTGCCGCAGGGGCTTGGGCCTGCTCTGCGGATTGTGCTTTTTGCGCTGCTTCCATAGCATCGAGCCAGGGCTTTGCCGCCTTTTCGCCGGCGGCGCGGGTCTGCGGATCGAGCTTGTTGACGATATTGTCGAGCTCAAGATCGGTCTCGCCGCCGGCGCGCGAGATCAAGTGCCACTTCGTCGCCTCGGTGAGATCGATCGGGGCGCCGCGGCCACTTGCCAGAATCCGTGCCAGCCGGTCCTGAGCGATCGGACTGCCGCGCTTCGCAGCTTTGCGGAATAGCGCGGTGGCCGCTTCCTGATTGGGCGCGATCCCGTCGCCGTTATAGAGCGCGATGGCATATTCCACCTGTGCATCGACATTGTCGGCGAGCGCGGCTTGGCCCCATAGCTGAACGGCCTGATGCATGTCCTGCGGCACGCCGCGGCCCGCTTTGTAAAACGTGCCGAGCGCATATTGCGCATCGGGGCTGCCGCCCGCCGCGGCGATCCGCAAAAATTCGGCAGCGCGGGCGAGGTCCTGCGGGAACATCTGGCCCTCGATATAGAGCAAGGCCAGATCATAGGCGGCAATCGGATGACCGAGGTTGGCGGCGGCGGTAAGCCACTGCGTGCTGGCTTGGCGATCGCGCGGTCCGGCGCGACCCCTGAGTGCGAAGATCGCCAGCGCGAACATCGCGTTGCTGTCGCCGCGCGCCGCCGCCAGGCGATACCATTCTGCGGCGCGCTGATCGTCCTGCGCGACGCCAAGACCGTTCGCGTAAAGCTCGCCGAGAAGCGTCATGGCCTTGGCATCGGCCGCATTCGTTACGCGGTTGGTGGCGAGCGCGAAAGCGGTGAGAAAATAGCCGCGCTGGAAGGCGCCATAAACGAGATCGGGTGGGCGCCCCGGTTGCGCCGCCGCTGACGGCTTCGGCACGGCGCCTTGCGTCGCCGGCGTTTGGGTCAACCCCTTTTGCGTCGCCGGCTTGTGTGCCGCCTCGTCCGGCTTCGACGGGCGCGGCGCGGTTTGCGCGAGAGCGGATTGGCTCAAGCACAGCGCCAGAATCCCCGCCGCCAATCCTGCGACCATGGCTTGCCACACCCAGCTCACCTGACTGCCTCGCTCATGATAGCGTTTGCCGCCGCAACAGCCTCGGCGGCGCCCTCGGGCTGCGACCATATCCAGTCGCCCAGCGCAATGAAATCGGCCCCGGTGCGCGATAACGGCGGCACTTCGTCCTTGCTTGCGGCATAGGCGACGCATGGCACTTCGAACAGTTCCACCCACCAGGTCAGGCATTCCTTAAGCGCGTCGAAGTCCAGCCGCCGGCCGTGACGGTCGGGGTCGCCGAACATGACGTAATCGGCCCCGGTCTCGCCCGCGAGCATGGCATCATGACGGCTGCGCAATCCGCCGGCGCCGGCGATGCGATCGGGCTTGAGCAAAGCGAGCGAGGCGGCGAAGGTCGCGATGCCGGTGAGATGCGCGCCGTCGGCGCCGGCGCGCGCCACGATATCGGCATGACCGTCGACGACGAGCGCGATCTCGCGCGGCTGCACTGCGGCGGTGATGGCTTTGACGCGCTCGATCAGCGTGCGCTCGCCGCCTTCCGCAAGGCGCAAAAGCACTGCCGCGACATCGCCGCTGCCAAGCGCAGGCTCAAGCACGACGGCGAAGTGCGCCGCGTCCGCGACTGGCGGCGTAATCAGATAGAGCCGCTGACGGAAACTCGTCCGACCCTGCGAAGTCACGCCGCTTTGCGTTCGAGGTCGGCTTTCCATTGGCCGAGCGTGGCGAGACCGTTCATCATGGCGCGGTGATTGAAGGCGCGCTGTGCGGCGGCGACATTTTCCGCTTTGCCCGACCACGCCTTCTGCGGCGACGCCTGCAAGGCGCGGCCATAAGAAAATGTCACGCGCCACGGCAGATCGCCCAATTTGTTGATGGCGTCGAGATGCGCGGTCGCCTCTTCGTCGGACTGGCCGCCGGAGAGGAACGCGATGCCGGGCACCGCAGCCGGTACGCATTCTTTAAGCATGCGCGCGGTATTTTCCGCTACCTCTTCCACTGAGGCGCGTTTGGCCGACTTCTTTCCGGGTACCGCCATATTCGGCTTGAGCACCATGCCTTCAAGCGCCACGCGATTGTAAAACAGTTCCTGGAAGGTCTCCTTCAAGACCCAGGTTGTCACCGCCACGCAGCGGTCGATATCGTGATCACCGTCCATGAGGACTTCCGGTTCTACGATCGGCACGATGGTTTCGTCCTGGCAGAGCGCGGCATAGCGCGCGAGCGCATGCGCATTGGCGGCGATGCAGCTATAGCTCGGCATGGACGCGCCGATATCGATGACGGCACGCCATTTGGCGAACTTGGCGCCCAGCCCGCGATACTCGACCAGCCGCTCGCGTAGGCCGTCGAGCCCTTCCGTGATCACTTCGCCCGCGCAGAAGGGCAGGGGCTTGGTGCCCTTATCGACTTTGATACCGGGGATCGATCCGGCCTTGTCGATCAGCTTTACCAGCGGCGTTCCGTCCTTCGCGGTTTGCCGGATGGTTTCGTCATAGAGGATGACGCCGGAAATGTATTTCGACATCGCCTCGCCACTGCGGAAGAGCATTTCACGGTAATCGCGCCGGCTATCAGACGTGGACTCCACTCCAATGGAATCGAAGCGCTTCTTGATCGTGCCGGTGGACTCATCCGCAGCCAGGATACCGCGGCCTGGCGCGACCATAGCGGTCGCGACTTTGTTCAATTCGGTTAGGTTCATCGCGTCCTCCTCGACATACTCTCCCTTACCGCGGCGCAGTGGCGTCGTCCTCCCTTAGCGGCGTAGCTTTATGGGTTCAACAACACCTTCACGCCCGGCAGCGTCTTGCCTTCCAGTGATTCAAGGAACGCGCCGCCGCCGGTCCAAACATGCGTCATGCGTTCCTTGACCGCGGCCAGATTGAGCGCCGCCACCGTATCGCCGCCTCCGGCAAAGCTAACAAGCTTTCCGGCGGCGGTGAGTTCCGCCGCCGCCTCGGCGACCTCAATTGTACCATTGTCGAATGGCTCATGCTCGAAGGCGCCGAACGGGCCGTTCCAGACCAGGGTCTTGCTGCGCGCCAGCACTGAGACGACGTGCTCGATGCTGCGCGGTCCGATGTCGAGGACCATGTCGTCAGCGCCGATTTGGTCGACTGGGACGACACGCGAAGGGGCATGCTCGGTAAGCTGCGCCGCGACTACGCCATCGATCGGAAGCACGATTTCCCGGCTCAGCGCTCTGGCTTTGTGCATGATCTCAGCTGCGGCCTCGACCAGGTCAGCCTCATACAGGGATTTGCCGACCGATTTGCCTTGCGCGACCAGAAACGTATTCGCCATGGCGCCGCCCATGATCAGTGTCTCGACTTTGCCGAGCAGGTTGCCGAGAAGCTCGAGCTTGGTGGAGACTTTGGCACCGCCTACGATCGCAGTGACTGGATGTTCGGGATGTTCGAACGCCCGCGCTAGCGCATCCAGCTCGGATTTCATGGCACGACCCGGATAGGCGGGGAGCTTTCCTACCGTGACGATGCTGGTTGTGCTGGCATGCGCCCGATGCGCCGCGGAGAAGGCGTCGTTGACGAAAATATCGCCGAGCGCGGCAAGCTTCTTGGCAAAGTCGTGGTCGTTCTTTTCCTCGCCCGGATGAAACCTGGTGTTTTCCAGACAGAGAATGTCGCCGTCTTTCATGGCAGCGATCGCGGTTTCCGCTTTGGGCCCGATACAATCTTCGGCAAAGGCGGCCGGCCGCTTGACGAGCCGGGCCACTTCGGCCGCGACCGGGCGGAGTGAAAATTTGAGGTCGCGACCTTTGGGCCGGTCGAAATGCGAGAGCAGAATGACCTTGCCGCCCTTATCGGAGAGCTCGCGGATCGTCGGCACGATCTCCTCGATCCGGGTGGAGTCCGTCACTTTGCCGTCCTGCATCGGCACGTTGAGATCGACGCGCACCAAGACGCGTTTAGCTTTGATATCGGCGTCGTCGAGGCTGCGAAAGGACGGCATGAAAGCTTGAAGCGCGCGCTCAGCCGAGCTTGCCCATCGCCACTGCGGTGTCGATCATGCGGTTGGAGAAACCCCATTCATTGTCGTACCAGGCCATTACGCGAACCAGCGTACCGTCGATCACCTTGGTCTGATCCATGTGAAAGACCGAGGAATGCGGATCGTGATTGAAGTCGCTGGAGACGTTCGGCGCCTCGGTATAGCCAAGAATGCCTTTGAGCTGCTGCTCGGCTGCGCGTTTCACGGCGCCGTTGATCTCGTCCTTGTTGGTGGCGCGCTTGGCGACGAATTTGAAGTCGATGACCGAAACGTTGGGTGTCGGCACGCGAATCGAGACGCCATCGAGACGGCCGGCAAGCTCGGGCAGGACCAGCCCGACCGCTTTGGCGGCTCCGGTCGAGGTCGGAATCATGTTCAGCGCGGCGGCTCGCGCGCGATACATATCTCTATGCACTTGATCGAGCGACGGCTGGTCGTTGGTATAGGAGTGCACCGTCGTCATGAACCCCTTGTCGATGCCGACTGCGTCGTTGAGCACCTTGGCGACTGGCGCAAGGCAATTGGTCGTGCAGGAAGCATTCGACACGACGGTATGCGATTTGGCGAGCTTGTCGTGATTGACGCCATAGACGATGGTCAGATCAACGCCGTCCGCCGGCGCCGAGACTAGAACGCGCTTGGCGCCGGCTTTTAAATGCGCCGAAGCCTTGTCCTTTGACGTGAAGATGCCGGTGCATTCCAGCGCCACATCGACGCCGAGCTCTTTCCACGGCAATTCCGCTGGCTCCTTTACGGCCGTGACTTTAATCGCGCCGTCACCGCAGCTGATGGTGTCGCCCTTGACGGTCACTTCGCCCGGAAAACGCCCATGGACCGAATCGAAGCGCAACAGATGCGCATTGGTCTCGACGGGCGCGAGATCGTTGATGGCGACAACTTCGATGTCGGTACGCTCGGCCTCGACAATCGCCCGCAAAATATTACGGCCGATCCGGCCGAATCCGTTGATGGCAACACGCACCGACATTTCCGATCTCCTGTTCGCAAGCCGGCTGCGGCGCGAGCGGCCCACGCTAGCAAACAATAACCTGTTCTAGGCTGTCATAGCCTACCTAAAGCCGCTTCGGCGACCTTTTCCGCGGTCAGCCCGAAATGACGATACAGATCCTTATATGGGGCGCTCGCGCCGAAGCCGCTCATCCCGACAAAAGTTCCGGCCGAGCCGATAATCGCATCCCAGCCCTGGCGGATGCCGGCTTCGACCGCGACATTGACCTTTGCTGTGCCAATCACGGCGGCACGCTCGGCTTCAGGGCGAGCCAGGAACAGCTCGAAACAGGGTACCGAAATAACACGCGCCGGAATTCTCCGCGCTGCGAGAAGCTTGCGCGCTTCAATGGCGAGCGCGAGTTCAGATCCCGAGGCAAACAGCGAAACGAGCGCCGTGCCGCCTTCGGCGGCCGCGAGCTCGTAGGCGCCGGTGGCGCAGCGGTTGCTCCCATCAAAGCCAGTCCGCAATTGCGGCAACGCCTGCCGCGTCAGCGCCAACACGCTTGGACCGTCTTGCGATTGGAGCGCGAGCTGCCAGCATTCGATGGTTTCGACACCATCGCAAGGACGAAACAACTTGAGATTGGGAATTGCGCGCAGTGCCGCGAGATGCTCGACGGGTTGATGAGTCGGGCCGTCCTCACCGAGCCCGATCGAATCGTGCGTCATGACATGTATAACGCGCTGCCCCATCAGCGCGGCGAGGCGAATGGCGGGCCGGCAATAATCCGAGAAGACCAGAAAAGTCCCGGAATAGGGAATGACGCCGCCATGCAGCGCCATGCCATTCATTGCCGCCGCCATGCCATGTTCGCGCACGCCGTAATGAATGAAGGTGCCGGCATAATCGGGGGCGCTGAGCACCTTCATGTTCTTGGCGCGCGTATTGTTCGAGCCAGTCAAATCGGCGGAACCTCCGATCATTTCCGGGGCGACCGCAGTCAGTGCATCCAGCGCGAGTTCGGAAGCGCTGCGGGTGGCTAGGTCCTTTGGCGCCTGCGCAAGTTTTTGCTTTACCTCGGCCACCGCAGGCGCGATCCGCTCGGTCACCTCGCCGCACAAACGGCAGGTGAATTCTTCGCCCCGCGCCGGATCGAGCGCCGCCACACGCTGCTCCCAGGCGAGCCGTGCCGGACGATTGCGTTCGCCCGCGGCGCGCCACAGCGCCTGGATATCGGCGGGGATCTCGAACGGCGGGGCGGTCCAGCCGAGTTTTTGTCGTGCCGCGGCGATCTCCTCGGGCCCAAGCGGCGAACCGTGACTTTTTCCGGTGCCGCCCTTGTTGGGCGCGCCGTATCCGATCGTCGTACGGCAGGCGATCAGTGATGGCCGATCGGAGCGCCTCGCCGCTTCGATAGCGCGCGCAATCGCGGCGGGATCCTGGCCATCGATCTGGCTCGCCGCCCAGCCGGCCGATTCGAAGCGTTTCACGTGATCGACCGAGTCCGTAAGCGACGTGGCGCCGTCGATGGAAATACCGTTGTCGTCATAGAGGACGGTGAGCTTGTTCAGGCGCAGATGCCCGGCGAGCGCGATGGCTTCCTGGCTGATGCCTTCCATCAGATCGCCGTCGGAAGCCAGCACGAAAGTCGCGTGATCGACGATCTCGGCGCCGAATATCGCGGCGAGATGGCGCTCCGCGATGGCCATGCCGACGGCATTGGCGAGTCCCTGGCCGAGGGGGCCGGTTGTCGTTTCGACGCCTGGCGTATGGCCGTGCTCGGGATGGCCCGGCGTGAGCGAGCCGATTTGGCGAAAGCGCTTGATCTCTTCGATCGTCATTTTCTCGTAGCCGAGGAGATGCAGGAGCGCGTAGAGCAGCATCGAGCCATGGCCCGCGGAAAGCACGAAACGGTCGCGGTCGGGCCAAACCGGGTCGGCCGGATCGAATTTCAAAAAGCGCGTGAACAGGACGGTGGCGATATCAGCCGCGCCCATCGGCAAACCGGGATGACCAGATTTGGCTTGTTCGACCGCATCCATTGCCAAGGCGCGAATGGCGTTAGCCATACGGTCGTGATGGGCGCGCGAGACCGCCTCACCATGCAGCTTGGCGGCGGCAGCGGAAAAAGCGGAGGCTTTGGCGACCGCGTTCGCCGTGGAAAGACGGTCCGGCTTGGTCATGACGCCTGCAATAGGACCCGCAACGGCACCTGCAATGGGAACCTGCAATCGCGGCGCGATGCGCCGTGCCGCTTTTGACAGGAAATAGCTGGGAACAGGCGGCGGACTGATAACATGTGAGACATGCAAGTCAATTCCACGCCGCCTCGCCACCGCCGTCATGCACAGGGCAAACGCCGCGGCGTTGACGTTTTCCAGCGATAGGACGTAAGCTTCTCGTCATAAATAATTGCGGTCGCACGCTTTTCACAGGTCGTGCGACGGCTTTGCCGGCGCGGATAGCGATGAGCGATACCGATCCGATCGAAGCCGCGGCGCAGCGCCTATCGCAGGCGCTGGAAGCTTTGGAGGCGGCGGCTGAACGGCGGCGCGAAGCCGACCGTGCCGAAGGAGCGCTCGCCGAACACGTTCACGCGCTGGGCAGCGATCGCGCACGGCTCGCCAGTGAACTGGATGAGGCAACCGCCCGCGCTCGCGCGCTGGAAAGTGCCAATCGCGAGGTTGCGCAACGAATCGATCAGGCGATCGAAACCATTCGTGGCGTCTTGGAGTTCGGCGACTAGGAAGACCAGGGTTAAGTTCCGGCGCGATCTGCGGGAGGAGCCGACAATCGAACAAAATGGTCCAAACGAAGTGGCCAGATTATGTAACACCGGGAAAGTGTCCCGGGAAAGTGTCCCAGGAAACGTCCCAAGAAAATGTCTCAAGTCAGCGTAACGATTAATGGCCGCCAGTTTCGAATGGCCTGCGAGGACGGCCAGGAAGGCCATTTGATGAACCTCGCGCGCGAGCTCGACAACCGGATCAGCGGGCTGCGCAGCAAATTCGGCGAGATCGGCGACACGCGGCTGACCGTGATGGCCGCAATCACCGTCGCCGACGAACTCGCCGAGGCAGGCCAGCGCATCAAGCGGCTCGAAGAGCAACTTGCAGCGCTGCAAAAGGCCCAGGTTGCGCTGTCCGACCGCAACAAAGCGGCACAGGCGGTGATCGCAGCATCGCTCAGCAAGGCCGCCGAGCGGGTCGAGAACATCACCAAGGCACTCAATCAAACAATCGCCAATAGCGGCGTTGCGGTCGGCTAGCTTCCGCAAAGCTCTCTTCCCCGCAGATTACGTTACGCAGCTTGGCGGTACGTACCGTTGCGCATTACATTATTCTTGCGGGGCTGCACGGTGCGTTAGGAGCTCATATCCCCGGGGCCTTATCGATCCTTTAGGGAGCTGTCCCTGACCGGGCTCGTGGGCTCGGACATATGGCGCCCACCTACTTAGGTAGGGAACCCGGGATCGAGCGCTCCGACGGCCGGCGCGGCTCCGCACTCTTTTACTCCACTCTCGCGCCGCATTAATTTGCTTCGGTTGTCACGCTATGGCAGAGGCGCGACCCTCGAAGTCTGAGGACGGAAAATCGAGTGGACTCTGTCTTACAGGTGAGAACCGAACTGCGCCGCGCTGCGCAAGCACGCCGCGACGCACTTCCGGCGGAATTGCACAAGGCAGCGGCTGAAACAATTGCTGCGCGCGCGTTTCCCCTTACCCTCGCGCCGGGCACGATTGTGTCCGGCTTCATGCCGCTTAAAAGTGAAATCAATCCGCTGCCGCTGATGCGCAAACTCTCCGAAGCCGGCGCGGAGCTTGCGCTCCCGGTGGTGGCCGGCCGCGGCAAGCCGCTGATCATGCGAAGGTGGCGCTGGGGCGCGCCGCTCGCTGCCGGGGTGTGGGGAATCCGCGAGCCGACGTCCGAGTCGCCACAAATCGAACCAGACATTCTGCTCGTGCCGCTTCTCGCCTTCGACCGCTCCGGCCACCGCATAGGTTACGGCGCGGGTTATTACGATCTAACCATCGCGCAATTGCGCGGCAAAAAGCCGATCACCGCAGTCGGGCTTGCATTCGCCGCGCAGGAAATCGCCCACGTCCCGAGAACTTCCTTCGACGCGCCGCTCGATCTTGTGCTAACCGAACAAGAGGCGATCGATTTGCGGAACGCGTAAGCATGCGCATCCTTTTTGTCGGCGACATTGTCGGACGCAGCGGCCGTACCTTTGTCTACGAGCGCTTGCCGAATCTCATTCGCGATTGGAAGCTCGATCTCGTCGTCGCCAATGGCGAGAATGCCGCCGGCGGCTTCGGCATTACCGAGACGATATACCGGGAGTTCATCGACGCCGGCATCGATGCGATCACGCTCGGCAATCACGCCTGGGATCAAAAAGAGGCGCTTGTCTTCATCGAGCGCGCGCCGCAGCTCGTCCGCCCGATCAACTATCCCGCGGGCACGCCGGGCCGCGGCGCGGCGGTGATCAAGACCAAAAATGGCGCGCGCGCACTGATCGTCAACGCGATGGGGCGCGTTTTCATGGATCCGCTGGATGATCCTTTCGCCGCCGTCGACCGCGAACTGATGGCATGCGCGCTTGGCAAAGATGCCGACGCCGTCATCGTCGACTTTCACGGCGAGGCGACCAGCGAGAAACAGGCGATGGGATTTTTCTGCGACGGCCGCGCCACGCTTGTCGTCGGCACCCACACGCATGTGCCGACCGCGGACCTGCGCATCCTAGCCGGCGGCACGGCCTACATGACCGACGTCGGCATGACCGGTGATTTCGATTCCATTATCGGTATGGCTAAAGCGGAGCCGCTGCAACGTTTCCTGCGGCGCGTATCCTCGATGAGATTTGAGCCGGCAAACGGACCGGCCACATTGTGCGGGCTTGCGCTGGAAACCGATCCCGCCTCCGGGCTCGCCAACAGGGTCGCTGCGATCCGGCTCGGCGGTGCGTTGGAACAATCGCGGCCGGCATTTTGGGACTAGTCGCTCCATTCTTGAACTGTGCGCTGGCGCACCATAATAAAAGACAATTGCCTCTTCACTGTTGCTTTAGGAATTCGCCGAGGAACTACCGATGGCCGGACATTCGCAATTCAAGAACATCATGCACCGCAAGGGCCGCCAGGACGCGGCCAAGTCGAAGCTGTTCGGCAAGCTTGCCCGCGAAATCACCGTCTCGGCCAAAATAGGACTGCCCGACCCAACAATGAATCCGCGCTTGCGTGCGGCCATTATCGCTGCTCGCGCCGAGAACATGCCCAAGGACAATATCGAGCGAGCGATCAAGAAGGCGACCGGCGGCGAGGGCGAGAACTACGAACAGATCCGCTATGAGGGTTACGGGCCGGGCGGCGTCGCCGTCATCGTCGAGGTCTTGACCGACAATCGCAATCGCACCGCCGGCGAAGTGCGTTCGACCTTCACCAAGAGCGGCGGCAATCTCGCCGAAACCGGCGCGGTGTCTTTCATGTTCGACCATGTCGGCGTCATCGAATACGACGCCAAGGCGGCGAGCTCGGAGGCCATGTTTGAAGCCGCGCTCAATGCCGGCGCCGATGACGTCGTGTCGAGCCCCGACGGCCACGAGATTTACGCCGCGCAGGACAAGTTCGGCTCGGTCGCCAAGGCGCTTGAGGCCAAATTCAGCGAGCCGCGCAAAGCCTCGCTGGTCTGGCGCCCGCAGAACACCGTCGCCGTGAACGACGAGCAGGGCGAGAAACTCTTGAAGTTAATTGAGAACTTGAACGAGCACGACGATGTGCAGAATGTCTATGCGAATTTCGAGGTCTCAGACGCGCTCTTCAGCCGCATGAGCGCCTAGCACGGAGCCGACCGGCCTATGGCCGCCATTTCGCTTTAGCTTTTGTGTGCAGGCGCGCTTTCGCAACGGCCGATATTCGGTCGCCCATCATGCTATGAACGGGGCGGCATGACCCGCCCGATTCGCATTCTTGGCATCGATCCCGGGCTCCGCCGCACCGGCTGGGGCGTGGTCGAAATTGCCGGCAGTCGGCTCGGCTTTATTGGCTGCGGATCTGTGGCGACCAACGACCGCCATGCGCTCGCGGCGCGGCTTTTGGCGATCCACGATGGCCTGATGCGGATCGTCGACGAATATCGTCCCGACGAGGCCGCCGTGGAGGCAACCTTTGTCAACAAGGACGCCACCGCGACATTAAAGCTTGGCCAGGCGCGCGGCATCGCCATGGTGGTGCCCGCCAAGGCCGGGTTGGCTGTCGCCGAATATGCGCCGAACCTCGTGAAAAAGAGCATTGTCGGTGTCGGTCATGGCGGCAAGGCGCAGGTTCGCATGATGATCGGGGTATTGCTGCCGAAGGCTCATCCGCCCACCGATGACGCTGCCGATGCCCTTGCCATCGCCGTGACCCATGCGCATCACCGCCAAAGCGTGGTGGCGAAGGCGGTCGCGTTATGATCGGCAAGCTCAAAGGCGTGATCGAATACTATGGCGAGAACTCCGTCATCGTCGATGTCGCCGGCGTCGGCTACGAGGTCTATTGCTCGGCCCGCACATTGCAGGAGCTTCCAGGCATCGGCCAACCGGCTAGGCTCTCAATCGAGACGCATGTGCGGGAGGATCAGATTCGCCTGTTCGGTTTTTTGACCGAGCTGGAACGCGAATGGTTCCGGCTCCTGCAAACCGTCCAGGGTGTTGGTGTCAAAGTCGCGCTCGCCGTGCTTGGCACGCTCAAGCCTGCCGAGCTCGCATCCGCGATCGCGATGCGCGATAAAGCCACGGTGGCGCGCACGCCGGGGGTTGGCGCCAAAGTAGCAGAGCGCATCGTCACCGAGCTTAAGGACAAGGCGCCGGCCTATACCAATATCGATCCGGCGCTCGTGCGCTTCTCCGGCGCGCTCGAAGACAAGCGGGCGCCTGTGCCGGTCAGCGACGCAGTTTCGGCGCTGGTCAATCTCGGTTACGCGCAAGCGCAAGCCGCGGCTGCGATCGCGGCCGCCGCGCGCAGTGCCGGCGAAGGCGCCGAGGCGACGACATTGATACGACTGGGCTTGAGGGAATTGGCGAAGTGACGCGGCAGGCGAAGCTTGGCAAAGCCGATCAGAAACTGATCGCCGCAGCGCGTGCAGCGATCAAGCGCTGCTATCGCGACGACTGGCAGGAAGTCGGCGCGGCCCTGCGCACACGCTCGGGCAAAATCTTCACCGGCGTCAATCTCGACGCTTATCTCGGCCGCATGGCGGTGTGCGCGGAGGCCGTCGCGCTCGGCCATGCCGTCGTCGATCTTGGCGATGCCGGCATCGACACGATCGTGGCGGTGCGCCATCCCGCGCCCGATGACGACGATCGGACCATTGCCGTGGTCTCGCCCTGCGGCGCGTGCCGTGAACTGATTTTCGATTATGATCGCAAGGCGCGGGTGATCGTGCCCAACGGCAAATCGCCGGCAGTGGTGGCGATCGCCGATTTACTGCCGAACAAATATACGCGGGGGCCTGAACGTTGAGCGGCGATCCCGGACGCAAACTGGTCATCGCCGAGCGCCGCGACGAAGACGCCGCGGAAGCGAGTTTGCGGCCGCAGCGATTGAGCGAATTCATCGGCCAGCGCCAGGCTTGCGCCAATCTCTCAGTGTTCATTCAGGCGGCGCGGGCGCGCCGCGAGGCGCTCGACCACGTGCTCTTCGTTGGCCCGCCGGGGCTCGGCAAGACGACGCTGGCGCAGATCGTGGCGCGCGAACTCGGCGTCAACTTCCGCGCCACGTCCGGCCCCGTCATCGCCAAAGCCGGTGATCTCGCCGCGCTCCTCACCAATCTCGAAGCGCGCGATGTGCTTTTCATCGATGAGATTCATCGCCTCAACCCGGCGGTCGAGGAAATCCTTTATCCGGCGATGGAGGATTTCCAGCTCGATCTGATCATCGGCGAGGGGCCTGCAGCGCGTTCGGTGAAGATCGATCTCGCCCCTTTCACGCTTGTCGGCGCGACGACGCGCGCGGGCCTTCTTACCAATCCGCTGCGCGACCGCTTTGGCATTCCGGTTCGGCTGAATTTTTATAGCGAGGCCGAGCTGGAAGAGATCGTCAATCGCGGCGCCCGCGTGCTTGGCATCGGGCCCACCGCTGACGGCGCCAATGAGATCGCGCGCCGCGCCCGCGGCACGCCGCGCATCGCCGGACGATTGCTCCGCCGCGTGCGCGACTTTGCCGCCGTCGCCGGTGCCGCGGCGATCGATCGGGCGGTCGCCGACAAAGCTTTGGCGGCGCTCGAAGTCGACGCGGCCGGACTCGATGCGATGGATCGGCGTTATCTCTCGACGATCGCCGTTAATTACGGTGGCGGCCCGGTCGGCGTCGAGACGCTCGCCGCCGCTTTGTCGGAGCCGCGCGATGCGATCGAGGACATCATCGAGCCGTATCTGATCCAGTGCGGGCTCTTGCAGCGCACGCCGCGTGGGCGGCTCGTCACGGCGCATGCATTCCGCCATCTCGGCATGCCCGAGCCGGCGCGCGATCCGGCGCAGTTCGGATTGTTCGGCTTGGAGGAGGAGGATTAATCGAGTGAAGCGTAGCTACGAAGGCGGCTGCCATTGCGGGCGGGTGCGCTTTCGCGTAACGGCGGATCTGACGCGCGTCACCGAGTGCAATTGCTCGATTTGCAGCAAAAAGGGCTTTCTGCATCTCATCGTGTCGCCGGATGCATTCGAGCTCTTGAGTGGCAAGGATGCGCTGACCACGTACCGTTTCAATACTGGCGTGGCACAGCATACCTTTTGCGCTAGTTGCGGCATTCATCCGTTTTACATTCCACGATCCGATCCCGATAAGATCGATGTCAACGTGCGCTGCCTCGATGGCATCGACGTCGCTGCGCTTCGGATTGGTCACTTCGACGGCCGCAACTGGGAAACCGCGATGACCGGACGCGTGCCGTGGAGATAGCGCAGTGAGTAATCTTGAGCTTGACGGCGAGATCCGCGACGGCCGGCACCTTCTGAGAGTACGGGTCTATTACGAAGACACCGATTTTACCGGCATCGTCTATCACGCCAATTACCTGCGCTACATGGAGCGCGGGCGGACCAATTATTTGCGCCTGATCGGCGCCGATCACCGCGCTCTGTTCGAGGCGACCGAAAAAGAAGCGCCGGGCTTTGCCTTTGTGGTGCGCTCGATGAATATCGAATTTCTCAAACCGGCGCGCATGGACGACATTCTCGAGATCGTCACCGAGCCGGAGGAAGTGAAGGGGGCCTCGACGACGGTGCGCCAGCGCGTCATGCGCAGCGACGAGCTCTTGGTCGAGGCGCATGTCCGGGTCGCCTTTATCAGCGGCGGCCGAGCGCGGCCCATCCCGAAGCCGCTCCGCATCGCCATGAAGGCGGACCAGGAAGCGGGTGGCGGCGTAAGCTCGCCGTATTAGCTATAGTGCACGATGAATTTCGCCCTTTTTGAAACCGCGATCGGATGCTGCGGCATCGTGTGGAGCGAGCGTGGCATTGCTAGCGTGCAACTGCCCGAGCGCAGCAAGGCCGCGACGCGCAACCGTCTACTGCGGCGCTTTCCCATGGCACGCGACGGTGCACCCCCTCCCGAGGTGAAGCGGGCTATCGACGATATTACCGCGCTGGTCGGCGGCGAGCGCAGAGACTTGAATCATCTGACGATCGATGTCGGCGCGGCGCCGGAGTTTCATCGACGCGTTTACGAGGTCGCACGCCGCATCCCTGCCGGCGCAACGCTCTCCTATGGCGAAGTCGCAGAGCGTCTGGGAAACCGCACTCTGGCCCGTGACGTCGCGGAAGCATTGTCGCAAAATCTCTGCCCCATCATTGTGCCCTGTCATCGGATACTAGCAGCCGGGGGCAAGCCTGGCGGCTTTTCCGCCCCCGGCGGGGTGGCAACAAAGCTTCGGCTGCTGACGATCGAGGGTGCACAACCCGAAGGCCCCATGCTGTTCGACCGACTGCCACTGGCTGCACCGAGGACGCGGCGTTAACGGCACATTAACGACAACCGGGCTTCGTAGCCGGAGATAACCGGGGGTGCGCCCTAGTTTGGACACGTTTCGCGATTGATTTCGCCGGTGCCGGTGACGGGCCGGCTTGGGGTTCCGGTTTGGGGTCCGGGCTTCGGGTCATCGTGAAAATTCCTGGTCGGCGTGCGGGAAGTACCCCCGCCTCTGACGGCCCTTTGAACCCGCGCTGTCAGGCATCGTTCCGGTTAGGGTTCTTGGTCCCGGTCCGCCGGGCAGTTCGGCCGGGGCCGGCTTAAGGGACGCTCTATGAATCCTGCCGACATCACGTCGTCGGTCGCGCCGCTGACATCCTCCAATCTTTCCCTGTTCCACCTATTTTGGCACGCCCATTGGATCGTGGAATCGGTGATGGCCGGGCTGCTTATTAGCTCGGTCTGGGTCTGGGCGATTGCAATCGACAAGACGCTGTTGTTTGCGCGCTTGCGGCGCGCCGGCGATCATTTCGAGGAAGCGTTCTGGTCGGGGCAATCACTCGAGGAGCTCTACAAGTCGCTCGCCACGCAGCCCGGCCATTCGACCGGTGCGTTGTTTGTCGCCGCGATGCGCGAGTGGAAGCGCAGCCTCGAGGGCCACGTCCGCTCGCTCGCCGGACTACAGATGCGCATCGAGAAGGTCATGGACGTCGCGATCGCGCGCGAAGTCGAACACATGGAACGCCGGCTGCTGGTTCTCGCCACGGTCGGTTCGGCCGGCCCGTTCATCGGCCTGTTCGGCACGGTTGCCGGCATTATGACCAGCTTCCAGTCGATCGCTGCCTCGCAGAACACCTCGCTCGCGGTGGTCGCGCCTGGGATCGCAGAGGCGCTGTTTGCCACCGCAATCGGCCTTGTTGCCGCCATCCCGGCGACCATTTTTTATAATAAATTCAGCAGTGAGGTGAATCGTCAGGCGCAGCGGCTCGAAGGCTTCGCTGACGAATTTACCGCGATCTTGTCGCGACAGATCGACGAGCGCGGGTGAGGGCAAGTCATGGCGGCAGGCATCGCTAGCATTGCCTCGGCCGGTGACGGCAAGCGCCGCCGGCGCCGTCCGGTCATGAGTGAAATCAACGTGACGCCGTTCGTCGACGTCATGCTGGTGCTATTGATCGTCTTTATGGTCTCGGCTCCGCTGCTCACCGTCGGCGTGCCGATTGACCTGCCGCAGAGCCAGGCCAAGGCTCTCGAACAGAACAACGAGCCGCTGACGATCTCGGTCAATGATCACGGCCAGATATTTCTGCAGAACGACGAGATCAAGCTCGATGACCTGTTGCCGAAGCTCAAAGCGATCATCGACGCGCGCCACGGCAGCAGCAACGATCTCATCTACATTCGCGGCGACCGCACCGTTGGCTACGGCACGATGATGCGGGTGATGGGCCGCATCTCGGGAGCGGGCTATCATCGGGTCGCGCTCGTAACTGAAGTCGAGCAGGGCAGCCAATGAAACCCGGCATGCTAAAGCCTGGCATGACGATATCCTGTGCCGGCCACGCCGCGGCGCTGTTCTTCGGTCTCATGGCCATTTCGGCTCAGCCGATGGAGGCGCCTCAGGTACAAACGCTGCCGGTTTCCTTCATTTCGGAAAAGGATTTCAGCCAGCTCAGCCAGGGCGTCAAGAATACGCCAGAGCTGAAAATCCCGGATCCCAAGCCGCTTGCCGACAAGATCGATCTACCGAAACCGGTGGACCAGCTCGCGCCGAAAGTCGCCAATAAGCCGGAGATCACAACGGAAGCGTCGAAGCCTGCGGCGCCGAGCAAGCCCGAGACAAAACCCGAGGCGAAGCCGGAGGCTGCGACTGAAACCAAGCAAGCGCTGAAACCGGCCGACAAGCCCGACAAACCGAAGCCGGCGGAATATCGCCCGGACCAGATCGCCAATCTGCTCAAGAAGGACGCCGCCAAGGAGCAGCCCAAGCGGGACGCGCCGACGCACGACAGCAGCCCGAAATTCGACGCAAATCAGGTTGCGCAATTGCTCGACAAGCGCGAACCGCAGCGTCAGCTCGCGGCGGCGCAGTCCGTCAACGATACAACGACACTTGGCGCCTCGATGGGCGCGCCCGGTGCGCAACTGTCGCAGAGCGAAATCGATGCTTTGCGCGCCCGTATTTCCAGCTGCTGGAGCCCGCCCCCGGGCATTGATGCGAACTCCAAGCTGTATGTCGTTCTCCGCGTCTTGTTCAAATCCGACGGCTCGATGTTGCAGGCGCCTACGGTGGTCGAAGGCACGGCTTCCGCGCTTGGTCCAGCGCTGGCCGAAAGCGCCAAGCGCGCCTTGCTCTTGTGCCAGCCGTTCACGATGCTGCGGCCCGATCATTACGATCAATGGAAAGATCTGGAACTTAAATTCGATCCACACGAACTACTCGGCGGGTGATTTCAGCGAACAAGCCTCATGATTGTACAATATCGATCCGGTTTTCTGCTTACGCGACGCCACACGCTTGCTCTTGGTGCGCTGGGCGTGAGTTTGGCGGCGATGACGCGCCCTGCCAGCGCCATCGTGCGGCTGGATATTACCGAGGGCAATTTTCAACCGCTGCCGATCGCGGTGCCAAAATTTTTCGCCGCCGGCCAGGACGACGGCGAGACGGCGAATGCCGTCACCCAGATCATTACTGCCAATCTGCAACGCAGCGGATTGTTCGCGCCGATCGATCCGACAGCCTATGTCGAGCGGATTGCCAGCGTCGATGCCGTGCCGCGCTTTCCGGATTGGCGCACCATCAACGCCCAGGCACTGATCACCGGCCGCATCGGCCGCGTGGCCGACGGCCGGCTCCAGGCGGAATTCCGCTTGTGGGACGTGCTTGCCGGACAGCAGCTTGACGGCAAGCAATATCTCACCACGACCGATAATTGGCGCCGCATCGCTCACATTATTTCGGACGCGATTTATGAGCGGCTGACCGGACAAGGCGGCTACTTCGACAGCCGCGTCGTCTTCGTCGACGAGACCGGCCCGGGGGAGCGGCGGATCAAGCGGCTTGCCATCATGGATCAGGATGGCGCCAACGTGCGCTATCTCACTCGCGGCGACGACTTGGTCCTCACCCCGCGGTTCTCGCCATCGACGCAGGAGATCACCTATATGGCCTATGGCCAAGGTGATCCGCGCGTTTATTTGTACAATATCGAAACCGGGCAGCGCGAAATCGTCGGCAACTTTCCGGGCATGAGCTTCTCGCCGCGGTTTTCGCCTGACGGCCAGCGCGTGATCATGAGCTTGCAAGAGGGCAGCAACTCGAATCTTTTCGTGATGGATTTGCGCTCCAAAGCAACGACGCGGCTCACCGACAGTCAGGCGATCGATACCGCGCCCTCATATGCGCCCGACGGCGCGAAGATCTGCTTCGAGTCCGACCGGGGTGGCCGGCAGCAGATCTATGTGATGGGCGCGACCGGGGGCTCCGCGCAGCGCATCAGCTTTGGCGATGGAAGCTATTCCACGCCGGTTTGGTCGCCGCGCGGCGACTTCATCGCATTCACCCGGCAGTCGCAGGGTAAATTTGCCATCGGCGTCATGAAGCCTGACGGCAGCGGCGAACGCATCCTGACCGAAGGCTTCCACAACGAAGGCCCGACATTCTCGCCGAACGGCCGGGTCATTATGTTCTTCCGTGATCCGGGCGGCAGCGCCGGACCGTCGCTTTATTCGGTCGATATTTCCGGGCGTAATGAGCAGCGCATTCCGACCCCGAGCTATGCGTCCGACCCGGCTTGGTCGCCATTGTTATCGTGAGGTCCAGCGGTTCCACAGAGTCGCCGCATTGACGTCTCATTAACCATTGCAAAAGCTTTCGGGGAAATCCGCAGGGTCGGGGGCGAGTCGCAAGGTCCTATCAAGGTTGACGGAACCTTCGCTTAACGAAAGCGCTGCTAGACCCACTGGGGACAATCGGGTCCACCGCGCTCTGGCTCGGACCCGCGGAATATGGAGGGCACCCGAATGAAAATGGTCAGTCTTCTTCGCGGCGCCAAATTCGTTGCTGCGATCCTGGCAACGCTCGCGATCGCCGGCTGCGCCAAACAGAACGACCAAAGCGCTTTGGCCAGTGCCGCGGTGCCGGGCAGCCAGCAGGACTTTGTGGTGAATGTCGGCGACCGTGTTTTCTTCGATACCGATTCATCGGAGCTTTCCGATCAGGCGCGGGCGACGCTCGACAAGCAGGCGCAATGGCTGAACAACTACAACCGCTATGCCTTCACGATCGAAGGCCACGCCGACGAGCGCGGCACGCGCGAATACAATATCGCGCTTGGCGCGCGCCGCGCGGAGACAGTGCGCGAATACCTGGTTTCGCGGGGCGTCTCGGGCCAGCGCATGCGCACGATCTCTTATGGCAAGGAGCGGCCGGTCGCGGTGTGCAACGACATTTCCTGCTGGTCGCAAAATCGGCGTGCGGTAACGGTGCTCGATCAGAGCTCGTAGGCCGTCTTGCCGGCAGTAATGGGCGATCTGACTGCATCGGCGCCGCGACGGCGCCGATTGCGTTTTGCGCAGCGCGGCGAGCCGCTTGCAGTCACAATTTGCTCGCAGGACGCGCTATGGTAGGGCAGGGGTGATCGTAAAAAAGTCTAAAGCGATGATCCGCTCAGCTTCCCTGCTCACCGTGATGGGCGCGCTATGGGCCGGCGGGCTATGGGCCGGTGCCGCTCACGCCCAAGTGTCGGACGCCGACCTCGTCACGCGCATCGACCGCTTGCAGGCGCGCATCCGCGAGCTCACCGGCACGGTCGAGGAATTGCAATACCGCAATCAGCAGCTCGAGCAGGAAGTGCAGCGCCTTCGCGCCGGCGCTCCTCCATCAGCGTCGCCGCCGAGCGCGCAAAACTCTCCGCCGCCGCGCTCTTCGCCGCCACAATATCCGCCGCCCGCGATGCCGTATCCGGCGGCGCAGGCACCCGGCGCGATCGACGCTGCACCGGCACCGGCCATGCCATCGTCGGTGCCGCCGTCCGTACCGGTCATCGCCGGAGAAGCTCCTGCCTATCCGTCACGGCGCGGCGATGCCTTCGATCCGAGCCGCAATCCGAATGCGCCTGGAGCGCCGCGACCGCTCGGCAGCAGCACCGATGCCAACGAGCCGCCGCCCGCCGTCGCCACGACCGCGCCGCCGCGCCAGGTGGGTGCTCCACTCGATCTTTCCAGCCCCTCGGCGCCTCCGACTGGCAGCGTCAATCCATCCGCGGGCAGCACTCTGCCACCCTCGCCGCCGATCAATCCCAGCGGCACCGGCGCCATACCTAGTGCTGTCCCTAGTGCCGTTCCTGGCGCCGTCCAGGCGGCGCTCCCGCCGGGGAACACGCCGAAGGACCAATATGACTTGGCCTACGGCTATGTGCTGCATAAAGATTTTACTCTTGCTGTGCAGACGTTCCGCGATTTCTTACGTAAGTATCCGAGCGATCGGCTTGCTCCCGAGGCGCAATATTGGCTCGGCGAAAGTCTGTTCCAGGAGAAGCAATATCGCGATGCCGCAGAATCATTTCTCACCGTTTCGACCAAATACGAGAACACCGCGCGCGCGCCGGACGCGCTATTGCGGCTCGGTCAATCGCTCGCTGCATTGGGCGAAAAAGAAGCCGCTTGCGCCTCGCTCGGCGAGGTGCTGCGGAAATATCCGCGCGCTCCGCTCAACGTGAAGCAGAGCGTCGACCGTGAGCAGAAGCGCACGCACTGCTGATCAAGCCCTTCGCGACGACGAAGCGGGCGCGTTATTCTTCGGACTGGAAAACTCGCGCGGCCTCATTCTGGCGGTTTCCGGCGGAGCCGACTCCACAGCACTGCTTGTGCTGGCGGCGCGCTGGGCGAAACAGCTCAAGCATCCGCCAAAACTAGTCGCGGTCACCATCGATCACGGTTTGCGCGCCGAAGCGGCGCGCGAGGCCGCGGCGGTGAAGCGACTGGCGCGCCGCCTCGGCGTTGCGCACCGCACGCTGCGCTGGCAGGGCAGAAAGCCGGCGACGGGGTTGCAGGAAGCGGCACGCAACGCGCGCTATCGGCTGCTCGCGCAGGCCGCCGCAAGCGCCGGCTACGTGCACATTCTCACCGCGCATACAATGGACGATCAGGCGGAGACCGTGCTGTTCCGCTTGGCGCGCGGCAGCGGGCTCGTGGGATTATCCGGCATGGCGTCGGTCGCGCCGCTGCCTCTCGGAGAGGACCGAACGGTCTTTCTGCTGCGGCCATTGTTGCGTGTCCCCAAGGCGCGACTGCTTGCAACATTGCAGGCCGAGGACATTGCGCACAGCGAAGATCCGAGCAATCGCGATCCGCGCTTTACCCGGGTTCGGCTGCGGAGCTTGATGCCGGATTTGGCGCGCGAAGGATTAAGCGCGCGCGGCTTGTCGCGGTTCGCAGCACGCATGCGGCGGGCGGACTTGGCGATCGAAGTCGCTGTCGGCGCGGCGCGGAACGCGCTGGCGCCGCTGCCCTGGCCCGAGCGGGGCCCCGTCCGTTTTGACACGGCGCGATTCGCGCACCTGCCGCCGGAAGTTGCGCTGCGGCTCCTTGGCCGCGCGATTTCGCACACCGGCGACGAAGGGCCGGTCGAGCTTGCCAAGCTCGAATCACTTTACGAGGAGATGCGGCAGACCGCCTCGCGGCTGCGCCGGACGCTAGCGGGCGCGCTCGTGACCCTCGATAGCGACTGGATTGCGGTCGAACGTGCCCCCGGCAGGCGATTTCGGCGGGCTGCCGCGTCTCGGCGCCGCACCGCAGCCATGCCGAAACGCAGCAAGAAGAGCTTTACGAAATAGAGTAATAAAGCTCACCAGAGACGAGGTTCTCGCGTCGATTCCCTTGGCAGGGGGCGTGCGCGCCCCTACATTGGCTGGTATCGGGGACGCGAAGCCGCCACGATTTGCGGGCAGGACTCCGCCTTCCGCGCGGAGCAAGGACACAAGATGAATGCCAATCTGCGCAATTTCGCCCTGTGGGTGATCATCGTCCTGCTTCTGCTCGCACTGTTCACGCTGTTTCAAAATCCCGGCCAGCGCACGACATCACAAGATATTTCGTTCTCGCAGCTTCTCAACGAGGTCGATCAGGGCCGCGTGCGCGACGTGCTCATCCAGGGTCCGGAGATCCACGGCACTTACACCGATGGACGCAGCTTCCAGACCTATGCGCCTAGCGATCCGTCGCTGGTGCAGCGTTTGTACAATAAAGGCGTGCAGATCACGGCGCGGCCGCAGTCCGACAACGTGCCATGGTTCGTTTCGCTGTTGATTTCGTGGCTGCCGTTTGTCGCCTTGATCGGCGTTTGGATCTTCTTGTCGCGGCAGATGCAAGGCGCCGGCGGCAAGGCGCTCGGCTTTGGCAAGAGTCGCGCCAAGCTTCTGACCGAAGCGCACGGCCGCGTCACATTCGAGGACGTCGCCGGCGTCGACGAAGCCAAGCTCGATTTGCAGGAAATTGTCGAATTCCTGCGCGATCCCGCGAAATTCCAGCGGCTCGGCGGGCGCATCCCGCGTGGCGTGCTGTTAGTCGGTCCGCCCGGCACCGGCAAGACGCTGCTCGCGCGCGCCATCGCCGGCGAGGCCAACGTGCCGTTCTTCACGATCTCCGGCTCCGACTTCGTCGAGATGTTCGTCGGCGTCGGCGCCAGCCGCGTCCGCGACATGTTCGAGCAGGCCAAGAAGAATGCGCCGTGCATCATCTTCATCGACGAAATCGACGCGGTTGGCCGGCATCGCGGCGCCGGACTCGGCGGCGGCAATGACGAGCGCGAGCAGACGCTCAATCAGCTGCTCGTCGAGATGGACGGTTTCGAGGCCAACGAAGGCATCATTCTGATCGCAGCGACCAACCGGCCGGATGTGCTCGATCCCGCTTTGCTGCGCCCGGGCCGTTTCGACCGGCAGGTCGTGGTGCCTAATCCGGACGTCGTCGGCCGCGAACAGATTCTCAAAGTCCACGTGCGCAAGGTGCCGCTGGCGCCGGATGTGAACCTGAAGACAATCGCACGCGGCACACCCGGTTTCTCCGGCGCCGATCTCATGAATCTCGTCAACGAAGCTGCCTTGATGGCAGCGCGGCGCAATAAGCGCATGGTGACGCAGGTCGAGTTCGAAGACGCCAAAGACAAGGTGATGATGGGCGCCGAGCGCAAATCGCTCGTCATGACCGAAGAGGAAAAGCTGCTCACCGCCTATCACGAGGGCGGCCATGCCATCGTGGCGCTAAACGTCAAGGCCACCGATCCGGTGCACAAGGCGACCATCATCCCGCGCGGCCGCGCGCTTGGCATGGTCATGCAATTGCCGGAACGCGACAAGCTATCAATGAGCCGCGAACAGATGACCTCGCGCCTTGCGATCATGATGGGCGGTCGCGTCGCGGAGGAGCTGGTATTCGGCCGCGAGCGGGTGACCTCGGGTGCGGCTTCCGACATCGAGCAGGCGACCAAGCTTGCGCGCATGATGGTGACGCGTTGGGGTCTGTCCGACGAGCTCGGCACCGTCGCCTACGGCGAGAATCAGGAAGAAGTCTTCCTCGGTTATTCGGTGGCGCGCCAGCAGAATATTTCGGAAGAGACGGCAAAGAAGATCGATGCCGAAATCCGGCGGCTGGTCGAAGACGGCTATGACGAAGCGCACTCCATTCTCACCACCAAGCGCGCCGATCTTGAGACTTTGGCCAAAGGCCTGCTCGAATTCGAGACGCTAACCGGCGACGAAATCAAGGATTTGCTCCTGGGTAAAAGGCCCAATCGCGAGTCGGTCATCGAGCCGCCTGCAACGCCGCGCGCCTCCACGGTGCCGACCGCCGGCGTCGGCCGCAATCGGCCACGGCCTGAAACTGGTCCCATGGAGCCGCAGCCACAGGCTTGAGCTAAAGACACGCCGAATCGCTGCGGCGTGATAGTGAGGGAACTGCCGTCGTGAATTCGTTCCGACCGCGCGCTTGCGCGGCGGGATGTTGTTTGAGGCGTCGCTTTGCTGGGGGCTGCTCAATGCGAAATATCCTTGTCGCCGTGACCGTTTCCGCTCTGCTAGGGATTCCGACGCAAGCGTCCAGCCAGCAAGTATTGCAACCGGCGCAACCGGCGCCCCGTCAGACGCAATCCGGACCGGCCAAAGCTGCCGTTCCCGCGAAACCGCCGACACAAGCTGCAAGGCCCGCCGCGCAGCCCTCGACGCCTGAATCGCGCTCGGCAGCAGAGCTGGCGCGGTCAGCGGACCCGGTGTTTGATGAGGACACCTTTCTGCGCATCAAGCAGACATTGCTCAGCTATGCCGACATTCAGGTCCGCGGCGGTTGGCCGGCTTTGCCGCCCGACGTCAAACTCGCATCCGGCGCCAGCGGACCCGAAGTCGCGCTGCTGCGCAAGCATCTGGTCATCACCGGCGACATGCCGGCGAATGCGGAGCTGAGCGCGAGTTACGACGACGCCGTGGTCGAAGGGGTAAAGAAATTTCAATTGCGTCACGGTCTCGACGCCAGCGGCAGCGTCGGCCCGCAGACGGTGAAAGCACTTAACGTTCCGGTTCCGGATCGCATTAAACAACTCGAAGCCTCGCTCGAACGGTTGCGCGGCCTGGATTTTATCTTCGCCGAGCGCTACGTCGTCGTGAACATTCCAGCCGCATTCGTCGAAGCGATTGCCAACGGCAAGGTCGAACGCCGCTACCGCGTGATTGTCGGTAAGGTCGACAAGCCGTCGCCCGCGCTGGCGGCGTACATCACGGCCGTCGATCTCAATCCGACCTGGACCGTGCCGCTGTCGATCACCAAAACCGAGATCGCCAATCACATGCGCCGGGATCCGAGCTATTTGAGCCGTATGCATATGCGGCTTCTCGGTGCGCATGACGAAGAAATCAGTCCGTCGAGCGTCGATTGGTCCATGAATCGTTCGCCTAATTTTACGGTGCGGCAGGATGCCGGGACCTGGAATGCGCTGGGCTATCTCAAGATCGACATGCCGAATCGCTATTCGGTTTACATGCACGATACCGACGCACGAAAGCTATTCGCTGACGATTATCGGTTTGATTCGCATGGTTGCACGCGGGTCGACAATGTGCGCGATCTCGCGGCTTGGGTGCTGCAAGACAATCCGGCGGGCTGGGATCGCGCGGCGATCGATGCCGGCATCGCCGCTGGCGTCACCAAGATCATTAACTTGCCGCATAAGATACCGGTGGCCTGGGTCTATCTCACCGGCTGGGTGACGCGGGACGGCACCGTGCAATTCCGCGACGATGTCTATAAGCACGACGAGCGGCTCGATCCCGCAAATATTGCGGACGCGGCTGCCGGTGGGTTCGTGGCGCGGGTGTCCCAGACGCCGCCGCCACCGGCGCCCGACACTGTGGCGCAAGCATCCAATCTCGACAGCCGTTGACGGACGGCCACTTGCCTTCGAGCATGATCCGTATTTGCGCCAGCGCGCCGAGATGGTAATGGCCGCGGTGTCAACTTCGCCGGGCCCTTCCGATGCGCCAAATGATCTTGGTCGGCTTTCTGCAGGCGCAGAATTGCACCAATCTCGCCAGCTCATGGCGCCACCCGCAATCGCGCACCGATAGCTGGTCGCCCGATTTCTATCGGCACATTGGTCACGTCTTGGAAGCCGGCAAATTTCATCTCGGCTTTTTCGACGACCGTTTGTCGATGCCGGACATGTACGGGCGCAATCATGCGCATACGGTGGCGCACGGCATCCGTTGCGTGAAGCTTGATGCCGTCACAGTCCTCACAGTGATGGGTATGGCGACCGAGCGGCTTGGTCTCGGCGCCACCTATTCGACGAGCTATTACGAGCCATTCCATATCGCGCGGTTGTTCGCGACGCTCGATCTGATGACGCACGGGCGCGCCGCCTGGAACGTCGTCACATCGCTCAACGACGGCGAAGCGCAGAATATGGGGCGAGACGAAGTGATCGGTCATGATCTGCGCTACGACCGTGCCGACGAATTCATGGAGATCGTTCTCGGCCACTGGGACTCTTGGGAAGACGATTCCATCGTGCAGGACAAGTCGAGCGGCTTGTTCGGGCGGCCTGAAAAGGTGCATCGCCTCGATTATCAGGGCAACTATTTTCGCTCGCGCGGGCCTTTCACGGTGCCGCGCTCGGCGCAGGGGCATCCGGTCATCATCCAGGCTGGATCGAGTGGCCGCGGCAAGACGTTTGGCGCGCGCTGGGGCGAGGTCATCTTTGTCGTCTACTTGAACGTCGAAACCGGCAAGCGCGACTATGCCGAGTTCAAGGCCGAGGTGACGCGCTTTAACCGCGAGCCCGACCAGGTCAAGATTACGCACCTTATCAACACGGTTGCGGCGGCGACCAAAAGCGAAGCAGAGGACAAATGGGCCGCCATCGAGAAATTGCCGCTCGAAATCGACGCGCTGTCGCTATTGTCGGAAGCGCTTAATTTCGATTTTGCCAAGAAAGCCATGGACGAGCCGTTCTCCGACAAAGAATTGCAGGACATGTCCGGCCTGCAAGGCATTCGCGACCGTGTGCTGCGGGTGAAGAAAAATCCGACGGTGCGCGACTTCATCGAGATCAGCGGGCGGGGGCGCGTGCACAATCCGATCGTCGGCGGGCCGTGCGAGGTCGCGGACCAGCTCGAAGCCTGGTTTGTGGCGCCGGCCTGCGATGGTTTCGTGCTCTCCGCGACCCATGTTCCCGGCGCTTATGAAGATTTCGTGCGGTTCGTCGTGCCGGAACTCCAGCGCCGGGGCTTGTTTCGTAAAAATTTTTCCGGCGCGACGTTACGCGAGAATCTCGGTCTGCCGAGGGCAACGATCGGGGCTTGGCGGATTGACCGTTGGGAACCTTAGGCGCAGCTGGCATTGTAAACCTGAAATTTATTGTGAGCGCCTATCCCTCCAATGGGTGATGATGGGTGAGGAACGAACTTATCGGCCGAGAGTTTGATGCCGAAAGGACATCGGGGGTTCCGGATGTCGCGCTGGATTATTGCTGTAGTGACAACTTTGCTCGCTGCGACTTTGCCGATGGTTGCACCTATGGAGGCTGTCGCGCAAAGCGCAAAGCACAGCTTTTCCGGACTTTGCGCTTTCTATCCCGCCCGAGGCGACGGCATGACCGCCGCTCATAAGACGCTGCCGTTCGGTACGCGCGTTCGCATCAGCGATCCGAAGACCGGCCGCAGCGTCACCGTGACCATCAACGATCGCGGCCCGTTCGGAAAGCACCGCGTGCTCGACGTTTCGCCAAGCGCAGCACGCGCGCTCGGCATGGTCAGCCGCGGCGTTATTCTTGTTCGGGCCGAAGTTCTCTGACGCGCCGCGCCTCTGCCTACTGTCCTCAATTCAACCTTAGCTCGGTGATGTGGCGCGGATCGGGCTTGAGCTCGCCTTTCTCGACGCGCTTGACGAGATCGACCAGCACGGCATTGGCGCGGCAGGGCAGGCCGATTTTCTCGCCCTCGCGGACGATATGGCCGTTGAGAAACTCGATCTCGGTGCGGCGGCCCTTCTGCATGTCCTGGCCCATCGACGGGCGCTGGCCGGCGGCGGTGCGCGCTGAATCCTTAAACCGCTGCGCGTCGCAGGTCTGCATTGCCGTTTCGTCGCCCTCGCCGGCGCGCGCGATGGTTTCCGGCGGTAAGTGGAGGATTTCTTCCAGCGCATAGCCGAGCGCCTGGCCGACACGGATCGCTTCGGAACCAAGCCGGGTCGAAAAGCGGCGGATTGGATCATTCTTGAGCATGTCGCCGCCGGGAAGCCCGGTGCAGGCGGACAGCCCGTTTTGCATCGCATTGGCAACGAGCTTCGACCAGCGCTCGCCCCAGAGATTACTGGTGACCTTGGCGCTGTCGGCAAACGCGACCAGTCGGCACACTTCCTCGGCGCGCGGCGTAATGCGGCCATGGACCTCGCCGGCGCGGAACACGGTATGCGCGGCGCCGTGTTTGGCGGCTCCGCGATGAACAAGGCCGGGTTCGGGCAGATTCACGGTGATGCTTGACGCGATGCAGCCGAGCGTCTTGCCCCAACCGACGACGCCGGCAATCGCCGGCTCGTTGATGCAATTCTGCAGCGAGACGACATAAGCATCCGGCGCCAGATATTGGCTGATCAGCATCGTTGCCCAGGCGGTGTCGTAGGACTTCATGCAGACGAAGGCGATGTCGATCGGCTTTTCCTTGGCGAACTGTTGCGCGTCGGTGACATGGAGCGCGCGCACCGGCACGGTGAATTCCGGCTCCTTCATCGCATGCGTCACGCGAAGCCCGTGCTTGCGCATATGCTCGACATGAGCAGGCCACGGATCGATAAAGGTGACGTCCTCGCCGGCCTTGACCATGTGTGCACCGGCATAGCCGCCAACGGCGCCGGCGCCCACGATGGCAATCTTTCGGCCCATGTTCGTCCTCCGCTATTGCGTGGCGGCAAACTAGCGGGCGCATTGGCGCTCCGCCATAGGCATCAACCCGGGTTTGGCGGCAGCCGCACGGCGGATTACGCTAAGGCCTGCCTATCGCTTGAGACTTCGGAGGACACGCAATGGCTGAAAAGAGCGGTGTAAAGGCCGAAGAAATTGTCGCCCTGAGCAAGAAGGAAGGATTTTTAGCAAAGCAGCTCTATGTGGTGTTCACGACGCCCGCCAACGGCATCGGGCCGGTCATGGCGAACATTAAGGAGCACCTCGCATTTCAGGTGAGCCTCGAAAAAGAGGGCATCATGTTTGCCGCGGGGCCGAACTGGGCCGACGACGAGAAATCGTGGGAAGGCGATGGCATGGTCGTCATCAGGGCGAATTCTCTCGCCGATGCGAAACAAATCATGGAGCGCGACCCCATGCATAAAAGTGGCGCACGGAAATTCAAAATACGCCCATGGTTTGTGAACGAGGGAACGATATCCGTCCGGCTTAACTATTCGCAGGGGACATTCGAGATGATTTGAGGAGCTTCGGGCCGCCGGTTGCAGCGCTGCTGGAGAGCAAACCGCAATGAAAGTGCAGACGCATCAGCCGCGCGCCGAATAGCCGCCGTCCACGGCCAAGGCGGCGCCGGTTACGAAGTCGGATGCCGAACTACAGAAAAACACCGCCGCTCCGGCAAGATCGTCGGGCTCGCCCCATCGGCCGGCCGGCGTGCGCGCGAGGACATAATCATACAAGTCGGCGACCTGCCGGCGTGCGCGCCGCGTGAGATCGGTATCGATCCAACCGGGCAGAATGGCATTGACCTGGATATTATCCGGCGCCCAGGCGCAGGCGAGCGACCGCGTGAGCTGTACCAGGCCGCCTTTGCTCGCGGCGTAAGCCGCAACCGTCGGCGCACCGAACAGCGAATACATCGAGCCGATATTGAGGATCTTGCCGCGCCCGGCCGCTTTCATATGGGGGTAGACGGCCTGCGCGCAGAACAGCGCGGCGCCGAGATTGACGTCCATGATCTGATGCCATTCGTCCTCGGAAATCTGTTCGGGCGGCTTTCTGATATTCATGCCTGCATTGTTGATGAGGATGTCGCAGCGGCCGAAATCGGCAATGACGCTTTTGACAAGTTCGCGGCAGGACGGCGCCGAAGATGCCTCAAATGCATAACAGCGGTGGCGCGACGTAGAGGTGCCGAGCTGCTTGGCCGCCGCCTGGCTTTTGGGTTGGTCGCGCGCCGCAATCGCGATTGCCGCGCCGGCGCGAGCGAGGCCGGCGGCCATGGCAAGCCCAAGTCCGCCGTTGCCGCCGGTCACGATGGCGACACGGTCCGTAAGGTCAAAGGCATGCAAGCTCAGCTCCTTGTCGGAATTAATTCTGCGAGCGTCCGCATTGACGAGCCGCAGTAAAGCGGCGGAAGTAACCGATGTCCACGTGTTGGCGCGCTAAAGGCTTGGCGCGTTAAAGGCTTGCCGTGGTCCACAGCTGTTGCGTCATTGCAGTCGAGATTGAGCATGCCGCTGCAAAATCGGGTCGATCCATTCGGCGAACTGTTCGTCACGCCTGCTCGCGGCCTGTTCATGGGCAATCGCGGCGGGCGATTTCATACCGATGCGCAGAGGCTCACGAGCCGCCGTTGGGTATCGCCGCAGTGGATCTGCTGTGTCACGCGTTTTAAGCAACGCAAGCGCGACGTGTGGGGCCGGTTCTATACCGAGCTGTTTTTTCTCGATGAACCAACCGCGCTCGCCGCCGGCCACCGGCCTTGCTTCGAATGCCGCCGCAAAGATGCCGAGGCATTTACCGAATATTGGCGCCAAGCGCAAAGCCTGACAGTGCGGCCGCGCGCTGCGGATATGGACGAAGTCTTGCACCGCGAGCGATTGAACGGCAAAGCGAAACGCCGCCATCGCCGTAGCGTCGATGATCTGCCTGACGGCGCTTTTATCTCGCTCGACGGCGCCGCCTTTGCCGTGCACGGCGACGCGTTCTTGCGCTGGACAGCGGCGGGTTATGAAGAGCGCGCGCCGCGGTCACGTGGCATCATGGTCGATGTGCTCACCCCACCGGCGATCCTCGACGTGCTGCGTGCCGGGTATCGGCCGCATTGGCATCCCAGTGCCAAAGCCTAGCCGCGAAATGCCGCCTTGATCGCCTCGACTGTGGCGCCCGGAGTGCGCGCGGCGGCAATGATGCGTGCCTCCTGCTTGGCGAGCCCGTCAAGCGCCGCCGGCATGGCGTCGATCTTGTCGACCGGCACCACCACCGCACCGTGGCGATCGGCGTGAATGAGAGCGCCGCCGTTGACGGCCATGCCGTGGACGATAACCGGGATGCCAAATTCGACGACGTGGACGTAAGCGTGCGATGGAGCGAGAGAGCCGGCGAGCATCTGGAAGCCTGGGGCGACCGCCGGAATGTCGCGTATCGAGCCGTTGGTCACGGTGCCAAGGCAGCCAAGCGCCTGGTGCACATTGGTCTGCACCTCGCCCCAGAAGGCGCCATAGCCCGGCGGCTCGTCCTTGTCCTCGATCACGACGACGCTCGGCTGCGGCGCCGCCGCGACGTAATCGAGATAGTCCATGCGTTTTTGCATGTAGCTCGGGCCGCTCACCTTGTCGCGGGCACGGATAGTAACGGTCTTGGCAAAGCCGACCATCGGCGGCAAATCGGGAAACGGACAATGCAAATGGACGGCGGTATAGCCGGCGCCGCGGCGCTCAGGCGCGACGATCTCGATCAGATTGCACACCGTGGGCGTATCAATCGAGCGCAGAAACGCGAATTGCTTGTCCGAGACCACGATTCTTCCCCCTTTGCATCAGCACAAATCCAGTTCCGCTAATCCCATGCCGCGGCGACGATGATGGCGATGATCACTTGTACGAAAACGATCACCGCGACGCAGCCGCTCCATCCTGCACTCGCCCAGGCAAGCCCGGTCACGAATGCACCCGCACTGCCGCCGACATAGTAGATCGACGCGTAGAGACCGACGGCCGACGAGCGCCCCTCCTTGGCGCTGAGCGTGACATAGCCGGTGGATATGGCTTGGCACACCATGCCGCAGACGGCGCAAAGAGTCAGCCCGGCGACGATGAAGGCAATGGGTGGCGACAACAGCAGCAAGGCGCCTGCCACCCACATCGCGATGACGCCAAGCACGAAGCGGCGGCGGCCGAACAGCGCCACGGCGCGGCCGACCCACGGCACGATTGGGCTGCTGACCAGATAGGTGAGAAACAACATTCCAAGCAGCGTCGGCGAGAACCGGTAGGGCGGGGCGGCAAGGTGGAAGTTTACGTAGGTGAACGTGGCGACGAAGTTGAACAACACGCCAAAGCCGATGGCATAGGTCGCGAGCAAGCGCCGATCGCCCAAGTGCCGAAACATCTGCGTGAACGAGGTGACTATCCCGCCGGAGGAGCGCACAA
>Ga0306924_10000080_pt1 | contig 62245 bp, 61 predicted proteins | sample sta12Can44000111_FD_203756 | JGI IMG/M metagenome (GOLD analysis project Ga0306924, IMG submission 203756) | Lab enrichment of tropical soil microbial communities from Luquillo Experimental Forest, Puerto Rico - statanox.12C.anox.44.000.111 (v2)... | ecosystem: Environmental > Terrestrial >... | reverse complement strand
TTTGTTGGGCGCCTGGCGCAACTGAGTTGGCGCTCATGACCTGCAACGTAGCATTGAAAGCTGTTAGCTGATGCAGATTTTTCCGCTGCAGGTATCCATTTTATAACACAGTAGTACTAGTACGCCGGGGTGTGATGAACTTCGTAGCAGCTCTTGTCCCGGCACGTGGTCCTTGTACAGCAACAACAATCCGCCCGGGATCCGCACCGCTGCCTCGGCAAACTTGGCAGCGTTGTTCTCGCTTTTTTGCTGGTCGAGCGGCGTATATGCAAAGATCAGCCGTGGCGCATCAAGGACCTGCCGTTTTTCCCCATGATTCCTCAGCTCCTCTGGCCGCAAGTGCAATGCCGCTGCTTGCGGAGCCTTGTCATCGTTCGATGCAGCAGAGCTTGGCCTGCCCCCAACCTCTGCTGGAAGTTACCGAGGGATTGATAGGTTGCCCCGCGCCAGAAACCAGCGTGGCCGCCGTTCGATTAGCGCGGGTGAATCTCCTGAATCTCCTGAAAGGGATGACAAATGCAGTTCTCTTCGGGAACCGGGCCCGCCTTCAGCCTTGGACCTTCTTCACTTCCTCGAGCAACCCATCCAGGTCCGGCAACTGGTCGATCGGATACACCTTCGCGAAGCGGATCACGCCCGCCTTGTCCACGATGAATGCCGCCCGCTCGCTGATCCCCGGCACCGGCGGCTCCTCCCGCAGAATGTCGAACCGTCGGGTCACTTCTCCATGCGGATAAAAATCCGAACACAGCGGAAACCGCATCATGCCGATTTCCTTCCGCTGCCACGCCAGGTGGCTCTCGATCGAGTCCACGCTGATGTCCACCAGCTTCCCGCCTGCTGCCCGAAACTTCTCGTGCATCGAATCCAGTATCGGCAACTGGGACTCACACGTCGGCGTCCAGTCCAGCGGATGGAACGTCACCACCACTTTCTGCTTGCCCAGGTAATCCCCCACCCGAAATTCACCCCGCTTCTCGCCTTCCACCGCCGGCAGGCAGAAATCCGGCACCCGGTCTCCTACTTTCAGGGCCACAAGTCCCCCATCATCGCTACTGTCCGATTGTACTTGGCTCCCCGCTTGGTGGGCGCGTGTCAGAACCGGTTTCCGCGCACGTTTGCGGGACGCCCGCCTGCTTGACGATTTTTTCAGAGAATTAACATTTCTTTAATATACTGGGCTCGACCGGAACGCTAAGATTTTTCGATGGCTCTGACCTCTCAGGAACCGCTCCACATCGAAGACCTCGACGGTAGTCAACCCGGCCAGCGCATCCTTCGGCTCCAGGGTCCTGTCGTTCTCAGCACGCTGTTCTACTTTCAGTCGACGCTGCGTTCCCGTGAGGCTCGTACCCTCATCATCGATTTCGCCGGCGTACCCTACGTGGACTCCGCCGGAATTGGTGCCCTGGTTGGTGCCTACGTCAACCACAACAAGGACGGGCGCTCGCTCGCCCTGGTCGCCGTCAACGAGCGGGTCCGAAACGCGCTCGGCGTAACTCGAGTCGAGCAGTTCTTTCGCTTCTTCAACTCCATCCCCGACGCCCAAAAAGCCAGCAGCTAATAACAATTTGCCGTCTCGAGGCATCGCGCTTGATCAGGACTTGTCATCCCGAACGCAGTCGAGAGCCTGCCCGAGCGAAGCCCTAGGGGACCTTGTGTTTCTTCCCTTGTTTCTGACTGCTCTCACCCTCTCTCAAACGCGTGTTTTTTCTCCAGTTCGGCCAGGCCAGACCGCATCGCCCCCTCAAACTCCTCCGCTCTCGCCATCAAGGCCGGCAGAGCCGTCGCCCAGCGCCGCTCGAGCTTGATCAGTCCTTCCCCAGCCATCCCATTGGCAACCTGCGCCAGATGTTCCGTCGTGGTCTGCAGGTACTGCGCCTCCACATCATCGCCAACCCAAACATCCCCGCCCGACGCCTTCGTCTGCCAGTAGACCTTCCGCTCCACCAGGCTCCGTATCGCCGCCTCTTCTGATCGTCCGAACGCCCAATGCTCGTTCTTGAAGTCGTAGTACCGGCTTGAGAACTGCAACGGAACCAGCTTCCCTGATTTCACAAACTCCAGTTGCTGGCGATCCACTTCCTTCCGGATCGCATTGATCACCGGACCTTCCGTGTGCTCCGGCTCCAGCGACGGGAAAAGTTCCCGCAACGTCGCCGACATGTTCACCGCCACCGGCGCGTGCAGGTCCGAGCCCACTAACCGTACCTTGGCATGCAGCACCCAGAAATCCGCGCCCGACGTTGACGCGTGAAACGGCCACTCCAACTTCATCGTCACAGGCAAGCCCGCCTGCGTTACGTAAACCGTGGCTGCTTTCCCCAAGACCGGATTGCTCATCCTGCCCCCCTGGTGGAAGCGAACATTCTAAGTCCCCCGAACGCTCCCCGGGAATCCTCCCACCCTGCCTCGCATGCTCGTCAACCTTGAGGCCCCGGCCTTTCCCACTTGCACGGATAATTCCTCGTTCGAGACCGCTGCCTGTCCGCTATGGAACACATAGGCTGTCCTCCTGTTCCCACCTGTTAACAACCTCGATTCGTTCCTTCCAAGGTGCGATGCTTCCGGGACTCTCTAAACTCGCCTCCCCCCGGTGACCTAACCGGAAGGGCCTTCCCTAAAAGCAAAGGCACGGCCGAAGCCGTGCCCCAATTTCCGCGCGAGCCCCAATTAGAAAATGTAGCGGAACACCCAGAATAGCGTCCCCGCCAGCACCATCGCCATCGGCAACGCCAGCACCCATGCCATCAGCAGATTCCGCACCGTCCCCCACTGTAGGCCGGAATGGTTCGCCGCCATTGTTCCCGCCACGCCCGACGACAACACGTGGGTCGTGCTTACCGGCAACCCGAACCCGTCGGCCGCGCCGATCGTCAGCATCGCCGTGATCTCCGCCGCCGCACCCTGCGCGTAGCTCAGATGGTCCTTCCCGATCTTCTCTCCCACCGTGACCACGATCCGCTTCCAACCCACCACTAACCGCGGACCATCAACCACCAGCCACCAGCCACCAACCACCAGCCACCAGCCACCAACCACCAGCCACCAGCCACCAGCCACCAGCCACCAGCCACCAACCACCAGCCACCAACCACTAGTATTCCCCGTATCTCCCGCGCACCGACTCCAGGAGCTTCACCGGGTCGTATCCCACGCCGTCCTTGAACACAATCTCCACATTCTCGACATCCTCGATTCGCTTCGACGGGTCGCCCTTCACCACCACCAGGTCCGCGTGCTTGCCCACGGCAACGCTGCCAATCTGGTCCTGTTTTCCCAGGTACTCCGCGCCATTCCACGTCGCGATCTTGATCGCCTCGACCGGCGTGAAGCCCGCCTCCACCAGCAGCTCGATCTCGCGCTGATCGCCAAATCCCGGCACCACCCCGCCGTTGCCGGTCGGATCCGGCCCCGCCAGCAGCAATCCGCCCGCCTCCGCAAACGCGTGCTCCAGTTGCATGTCGCGTTTGATCAGCGCAGGCCAGTCCTCGGCCGCGCGTCCTGACTTTTCCAGTCTCGCCGGCCTCTGCCTCCGGTACAGGTATGCTTCCCGCGCCTGTGGCGAAAGCGCGTCCAGCATAGCCTGCCGCAGGGGAGGCCGCCCGGGAATTCCTCCGCTCTCAAACACCGGTAGAGTCGAAGTCACCGCCACGTGATGTTTCACCAGCGTCTCGATCAGACTCTTCGCCTCCGCGCTCTCTGGCGCCGTCGCCTTCAGCGTTGCCACGCCCCGACTCTCGCTGCACGTGTCCGGCTTCTTTCCCGGATCAAGCTGCGTGTTCACGAAGAAGCCGTGCTCGAGATCATCGATTCCAATCTCTGCCGCCTCCGGATAACTCACCGAACACAAGTGTCCCGTCACCCTGATGCCCCGCTTGTGCGCCTCCTCAATCGCCGCCTTCAATTCATCCCGAGTGATGTCTTCGTACGCCTTGAACGACGTCACCCCGCGATCCGCCCAATAGGCGACGAACTGCCTCGCTTCTTCTGCACTGCTGAGCTCGTGCATCTGAATGAAGAAGCTGCCCCTGCCTTCGAGATACGGCCCGGTCACATCCATATGCGGCCCCGGCAGATGCCCCGCATCAATCTCGCGCCGCAGATTCAAATCCGTGTAGGTCTCGACGCTCCCCGTGGTGCGCATGGTGGTCACGCCGCCGGCCAGGTAAAGCCGTGGAGCCGAGAACGTCATCTGCGGTACAAGCACAGGCTCGCTGCCATACCACTCGCCATCCAGGTTTGGCCGCGCGGCGTAGTAAAGGTGATTGTGCATGCCCACAATGCCGGGAAACACCGTGTCCCCCTTCAGGCCCAGCACCTCGACGTCCTTCGCCACCGCCACATCCGCGCCCGCCGTGATCGCGCTGACCTTCCCGCCCTCGATGACGATGTTCTGATCCTCCACCGCCGCCCGCCCCGTACCATCGACGATGCGCACGTGCGTCAGCACTACCTTCGGTGCCCGCACGCGAATGTATTTCAAGACTTCCTTGGAGAATTCTTTGTCCGCCGTCGCGGTTTGTTGTGCATGAAGAAGAGAAAGAGGAAGGAATACCAAAGTGCACAGTGATCGGATGAGCCGCATGAGATCTCTCCCGGAAGGCGGCTCATTGTATCCGAACCTGCTCCGGGATGATCCGAATGAGCGCTTAGCGTCTGCCGCCTCGCCTTACGAGGACGCGGCCAGCTTCGTAGACACCCGCTCCGCTATGCCGCGTACCACAGATTAGCGGGGAAAACCCTTCAAATCCGCTTCACGCATCCCATCCACCCCGCCGGCTCACCGTTTCAGCCAGGCCGCGCCATCTGCCTGAATGAACTGCTTCACGCCCTCTCTCCCGGTCACCCCCATCCAGAGCGGCCCGCCCTCCCTCTCCAACCGCAGGTTGATATCGAAGAATGGACAGCACGCGCGCTCCCCGATGGCCCACTCTGTGGCCAGCTGGATCGTTTTGGCGTCACTGGGAAATTCAAACTCGTAGCCATTGGGCAATTCCCGAACACTCTTCTTGAGAGAAAGGAGCTGCGGTCCTAGCTCGTCGAAATGGCGCTTCCTCTGCTCAGAAGTCAGCGCCCGCCGGTTACATACAAATGGCGACGGTGTACGCTTTGCATCCGGCGAACTTCCCTGGGCCATAGCCCCTTCCGGCACACCAGGCACAACCGTGAGCAGCAATGCTAACAGTATGGAAGCAGTCGTCGTGATCGTGGTGTGGTTCACAGCAATTCTCCTTTTCAGAAATGGAATCTCATTGGTTTACTTGATGCGGTCTCGCAAAAGTTGGGAGGGGCCCTGCTTCAGAGCTGCCGAAAAAGTCACGATTCGTATCAGGGCTTCGCTTTCGCGATGCCGCATGGCGTTCTTTTTCAATCGCCCCTTTTAGGGGCTGCGGTTGCGTTCGACTTTTTCCGTACTCTCTCGAGTCGTGCCGTTCACTGCCCCTAAATCTTGTCATTCCGACGCGCGAGCGAAGCGAGGCAGGAGGAATCTGCTTTTTCCTCCGCCTCGTCGCGCCACCTCGGCCTGTCTGTGGATTGGGCTTTAACCCCTGAGTAGTAGTGTTTTTCAGAATCATCGATCAGACCAGTCCTTGCTCACCGGCTTGCCGGCGGGATGATGTTGTTCATCCGCAAATACTCCACCATCTGACCGTAGTGGTTCGACGAGTGGAGCAGAGCGTCGATGAGCATCAACAATCTCGTCCGATTACCCTTCACCCGAATCTGGTCGTTCATGTTGTTTTCGTTCAGTGCCGCCGCGGCCCGGTGAAGACTCACAAACGATCCCTTGAGATAATCCATGACCTGCGCCTTGGTCTTGACGGACTCAGGCGCAGTTTCGCGGTCAGTACCGGCGGGCGGCTCCTCGCCCAACGTGCCTGCGGCAAGTTGGTAGTTCGCGGCGGCCACGTGCTTGATCTGATCAGCGAACGTGCGCACCCCCGAGAATTCCCCGTTCGATGGCGCGAACGAATACTTCGCTTCCGGCATTGCATCAGCGGCCGGCACCAGCAACTCTTCGGTGCTCGTCACCCAGAAGTCCAACACCTGGCTAGCGGTCTGTGGTTGGTCACGCTCCGCGACTTGCGCGATCACGCTCGTGGCCGACAACAGCAGGATCAAGCCGCAGGCTTTGAATACCGCGCCCATGCCAATCCCCCCTTGCAAAACTCGATCTCTAGCGAAGCTACGACTTAAAGCTGACTTTAAGGCAAGGGGAGATTTGTAAATTCTTTGTCATGCCCGAACGGCGTTGCGGGAAGTGTCGGACCCTGGTCTATGATTGCCTCGATGCTCAGTATTTCCGAGGTGGCAAAACAAGTCGGCCTTCGCCCCTCCGCGATCCGCTACTACGAACAGATCGGGATTCTCCCTCCAGCGCAGCGAGTGAGCGGCCAGCGTCGCTACGACGTGAGCGCCCTGCATCGCCTGGTTGTCGTTCAAAGGGCCAGGCAAACCGGCTTCACCCTGGATGAGATTAGGGAGCTTTTCTTCGGCTTTCGTCCCGGAACGCCCCCGTCGGTACGCTGGCAGAAATTGAAGACGCGCAAGATCGTCGAGCTCGATGCCATGCTGGAACACGTGCAGACGCTGCGCGCCCTGGTGGCGCAACAGGGGCAGTGCCGCTGCTCGGCGTTGGAGGAATGCGGAAAAAGGATGTTCGAGAAGTCGTGCGCAAAACCTCCCGCTGCCGCTCGAGTGCGCAGGACGGTCGCTCTTAGGTTCGGTCGCAAATAAACCCCGCGCTCAACTCGGAATCCCCCACCACACCTATGTTCGTTGCGCAGGGGCGAGTGGTCGCAGCGCTGGACTCAGTGGATGATCCCGTATCCCCAGATCGAAAAATACGCCCACGTGGTCAGGGCAAGCGTAATCACCCCGGAATAGGCGGCGATAGCGAAGGCCTTGCGGAAGTGCATCTTGTAGAACACGGCCGCGGCGATGGCGGCGGCCACAGAGGTCCACGTCAGGATCAAAAACATGCGGATCTCGGCAATCCCTACATCGCCCAGCATCTACGGCCACCCCGATCTCCGCCTGAGGTGGACGACGGAAATCGCAGTCTTCGGCGGGACTGCGCCGTGGAAAAAGGTTGGACTGTCCCGCGAGGAGCGCATTCTCCCGCCGCGTTAACTCGTTTGTCAAGTAGGAACGAAGTTAATATCGCCGCGCGCCGATTTCTCGAATTCTCTGCCAGACCTCCGGCGGCCCCATTCCATCGCGTTCCTTGCGAGTGAGTTCACCGGCATCATCTCGGTGTCGGATCCACGCTGGGCGCAGAAGGTGTCCGTCACCTCTCCCGTAAATTGCCTGCGGAGTGCGGGATTCACCCGGCAGCAAGCTCACGGGAACCGTGAGCAGAAATGCCGCCACCCGGGATGGCATGCGCGCGAAAAGTCTCTTTATCGTTGCGTCTGCTGTGGACAGCCGAGGGCGGCTGTCCACAGGGTGGTCCGTGCTGACAGCTAGTCCCGTACTCCATCCATGAAAGCACGAAGCTTCCGCGATCTCGACGGATGCCGCAGCTTCCTTAGCGCCTTCGCCTCAATCTGGCGTATGCGCTCGCGCGTAACGGCGAACGACTGGCCGACTTCTTCGAGCGTGTGCTCGCTTCCGTCTTCGAGGCCGAAGCGCATCTTGATGACCTTCTCTTCGCGCGGCGTCAGCGTGCGCAGCACCTGCGAAGTCTGGTCTTTGAGGTTGACGTTGATCACCGCTTCCGCCGGCGAGACCACGCCGCGGTCCTCGATGAAGTCGCCCAGGTGCGAATCTTCCTCTTCGCCGATCGGCGTTTCGAGCGAGATCGGTTCCTGCGCGATCTTCAGGACCTTGCGGACCTTGGCCACTGGAATGTCCATGCGCTTGGCGATTTCTTCCGATGTAGGTTCGCGTCCCAGTTCCTGCACCAGCTGTCTTGACGTGCGGATCAGCTTGTTGATCGTTTCGATCATGTGCACCGGGATACGAATCGTACGCGCCTGGTCGGCGATGGCCCGAGTAATGGCCTGCCGGATCCACCACGTGGCATAAGTCGAGAACTTATACCCGCGGCGGTATTCGAACTTGTCCACGGCTTTCATCAGGCCGATGTTGCCTTCCTGAATCAGGTCGAGGAACTGCAGTCCGCGGTTGGTGTACTTTTTCGCGATTGAAACCACCAGGCGGAGGTTGGCCTCGATCAATTCGCGCTTGGCGTGCTCGGCGTCGATGTCGCCCTGAATGATTTCGCGCTGCGTGCGCTTGAGTTCCAGGAACAGCACGCCCGCTTCCTGCTCGAGTTTCTCCAGTTCGTTCCGGATCGACCGAGCCTGGCGGCGGTATTCCTTTTTCTGGTCCTCGCTGCGGGTGGCGTCGGCCTTGCGCTCGAGGTTCTGCGCCTGGCGGTCGAGCGAGCGCATGCCGTCGACCGTCTTGTTAACCCGGTCGATCAGCCGCTTGCGTTCGGTGTTGGTGAAGCCCAGGTTCCGCACTGCAAGCGAAACACGGACAATACCGCGCCCCAATGCCATGCGATACCGGCGATAGTCTTTCGGACGCTTCTTTTGCGAGACGGCGACGAACTTCTCCTGCAACTGCCCCGCCTTCTTGTAGTGCTTGGCGAGTTCATCAATCTTGCCGGTGAACTCTTTCAGCCGGTTCTGCAGGATGTCGTCGGTGATTTCTTCTTCGTCGAACGTGACCACTTCCTTGATGGAGCGCACGCCCTTCTTCAGGTCGTCGCCCATGGCCAGCAGTTCGTGAATCACAATCGGTGACCGGGACAGCGCTTTCAACACGCGCAACTGCCCCCGTTCGATGCGCTTGGCGATTTCCACTTCGCCCTCGCGCGTAAGCAGCGGCACAGTCCCCATCTCGCGCAGATACATGCGGACGGGGTCGTTGGTTTTTTCGAGTGCGCCGGGGGTGAGGTCGAGTTCGACGTCTTCGGCGCCTTCTTCGGCTTCTTCGAATTTTTTATCGAGTGCGGACGAAGGCATCTTGGGGCCCTCGAGCACATCGATTCCCTGCGTACCGATGGTGGTCAGCAGATCGTCCAGGTCTTCGGGACTGTGCACATCGTGCGGGATGAGGTCATTGACCTGATCGTAAGTGAGATATCCCTTTTCTTTGCCTGTATCGATCAGCTTCTTAATATCCTCGTACTTGTCGTCTAGAGCCAAGAAAGATTATCCTCAAGCGTCCCCGGTGAGGGGGACGCAGCGTTACCTTGCCAGTTGGTGGGAACGTGGCACTGCGGGAATGTGCCCGTGGCACAAACTTTCAGATTATAGCAGACAAAGGGGTTATCTGCCCATCCGGAAGTCTTTCCAGCTTTCGCCCGCCCCGCTGAACGCATCTCCAACCAGCCTAACCATTTAGATGCTCTTGCAGCGGCGGTTGGCCCAGAAATTTGGTGTTTCTTGGCGCTAGTGGCGTTCCCCGACCGTTGGCAAGCCACGGGCTTTTTTCCAGACGCGAGTGCAAGCATTCGCTTTACGGACCACCCACGCTAAGCCGGGCGTTTGCGATCGCTGGAATCGGTGTTTCCCGGGTCCGGATCCGCCAGGCCCGGATCCATGAGTGCGCGCTTCAGCCGCAGCCGCTCCTGCAACAGATTCTGCAGGCGTGCCGGATCGTCTTTGGCCCGTGGCGACTGCAAGTCGCGCTGGATTTCCTCCAGCTTGCGCCGCAGGTGAATGCGCTTCAGGGCGCGGACGGCGCCTTCGACGCGGTCGGCTGTGAGTTGTTCCGCGTCCTGCATCAGGATGGTGGCGAGGCGGCGTCGGTCCGCGTCGGAGTGCGGCAGGTCCATGACGTTGTCGACCTCGAGGGCCCCGGAAAGCAGTGTCGCGATCAGCGACTCGGTGGCAAGACCTTCGTGCAGCGGCTCACTTTCGAGGCCGAAGCGGGCTTGGCGCGCGGGATCGAAATCTTCTTCGGCACCGTCGCGCGCGGAGACGTGCTCCTCGCCAGATTGCATCTCGTGCGCCGAAGCGAGCGCGCGAATCAGGATGCGCTCCGCGTCGGTGATCTGCGTTTCTGCTGGAGCCTTCACCGCGGCGGCGGAGCGCGTGGCCGCCACATGCTTGAGTTCCTGACGCAGCACGGCTGAGTCGATGCCCAGCTTTTGCGCGATCTCGTGGGCGAGTTCATCGCGCACAATGCGGCTGGGTACCCGTTGGATGTGAGGCAGCAGATAATTCACCGCCTTCACCTTGCCTTCGGGCGAGCGCGCCGGGAACTGCGCACGCGCTCGCTCGATCAGGTAGTCGAAATAGCGCTGCGAATGGCGGAGGGCTTCGGCGTAGGCGTCTTTCCCTTTGCGGCGGATGAACAGGTCGGGATCGAATCCGCTCTCGAGGGTCAGCACCTTGATCTGGAATTCTTCTTCCACCAGCAGGCCGAGTGTGCGCTCGGTGGCGCGCGCCCCGGCGGTGTCGGGATCGAAGTTGACGACTACGTTCTTGCTGAAGCGGCCGAGCAGGCGGGCCTGCAGTTCGGTGAACGCGGTGCCGGAGCTGGCGATCACGTTCTGGAAACCAGCGGCCAAGACCGAGATGCAGTCCATCTGGCCTTCGACCAGGATGGCGTAATCGAGTTTGCGAATCGCTTCTTTGGCGTGATCGAGATTGAATAGCACGCGCGACTTCGAATAGATCGCAGTTTCTGGCGAGTTCAGGTACTTGGGCCCGGCCTTCTCGTCGGTGGAAAGCGTGCGCCCGGTGAAGGCGATGATGCGGCCTGCGTCGTTGGCGATGGGGAACATCACCCGATTGCGGAACTTGGAATAGAAAGCTGTCAGCTGTCGGCTCTCAGCTTTCAGCTTTTCGGTGACGGGATCAGCTGGTCGCGGAACTCCTCCCTCCTCTTCCGCTTTGTCATTCCGAGGACCATCGCGACGAGGAACCTGCTTTTCCTGAGAGCTGACGGCTGAAGGCTGAGAGCTTTCTTTGAACGAAAACAGCCCGCTATCCCGCAGCAGGTCTTCGTCCCACTCCCGCCGCAGCGCGTCGCGCAGCAGGAAGCCGGAGTCGGGGGCGTAGCCGATGCGGAACTTCGCAATCGTCTCCTCGTCCAGCCCGCGGCTCGCCAGGTACGCGCGTGCGCCCGCGCCCTCGGGTCGCCGTAGACATTCCTGGAAAAATGCGCAGGCCCGCTCATGCACGTCGAGCAGTGCCATCCGCAGCTTGGCTTCGCGCGCCTCCTGCGGGCTCGAGAATTCGATCTTGGGCATGGGCACGCCCAGCTTCTGCGCGATCAAGCGCACGGCCTCGGGGAAGGTGATGTTCTCGACCTTCTGGACAAACGAGAACACGTCACCCGAAACCCCGCAGCCGAAACAGTGAAAGAACTGCCGCGTGGCGTGCACTGAAAACGACGGAGTCTTTTCGTTATGAAACGGACACAGCCCGGAGAAGTTCTGGGCACCAGCTTTCTTCAGCTTGACGTAGTCCCCGACGATGCGGACGATGTCGGCCTGCTGCTTGAGCGCGTCTTTGAAGTCGGAAGCGGGCATGGGATGCGCGGGACGCTTCCATTGTGGGGCATAGCCGGGAAGAAGGAAATGGCTGGACGACTGTGGAAGGATGTGGAGGGCTGTGGAGAAGACGAGCATGTCTGGCGCGGACACTCTTGTCCGCGGCCGTTGGCTTCGCGTGGTGACGGGGAGGGAATCAAAATCAAAGGCCGCGCACCGGAGTGTGCGTGCCACCCCTGCGCGATCCGCCCGGGGCCAGAATGCACGTGTTGCCGGTTCAATCGTCCCAGACCTTGTCGGCTCGCGCCCTTAGCGTGCCAGTATGGGCGTCCGCGGTGCGTCCGATCCGAGGGTGGCTTCCAGTTTCGATGCCCCGCCCTCGATGGCTCGCGGGCCACCGCGCTGCTGCTGTTCTTCGTAGCCGGCGCCCAGCCCTTCCGGAACCTGAACCGAACCTCCTGATCCGCTGCCTGGAGTGGGCGTGTTACGGCATCTGGGCCGTCTTTCATACAGAATGTATCTGATCCATCACACGCTATTTCATCACTTCTATCACTATCATCGGTCGAGCCTGGGCTTAGCTGGGGCGATTTGCCTGCTGACTCTGGGCCATGCGCAGGCGATGCGCATTTGCGTGGAACCGCCAATCCAGAGGTGGAGGAGTCGGCACGGGCAGGGACACCTTGCGGTTGTGCCCATGGACGCGCATAGGGCGAGGGGGCATCGGGCGCTCGCGGGATAAGCGCCCCACACATTCGACCTACACCACACCCTCCATCTCTGCTGTGTTCCGAGCGAAAATGGCAGACCCCACTTCCAAAAATTAACCACCGCGTCGCGCAAATCCACGCGCTGAGCTTCCTCCGCGATGGTTACTACTGTAACTGCCCGTAACGCCACGGATGGGCAATTGTGCGTGTCCGAAGGGACATGTACCGTGGTGCCATACACGTTCAACATACAGGTTTCTTCCGTCATAGATCTGGAGGAGTCATGAAGATTGCTTGCAGGCTTGTTCTGGCTCTAAGTGTTGGCATGCTGGCCGGACAGGCGTTTGCTAACTCGACTGCTAACCTGACCTTCGTCAACGTCGGTCCGGGCAACGTGGCACCGACCGGCGTCTATGCCTATCCGTATAACTTCTCCATCAGCGGCAACACAACACTTACACCGATGATGTGCGATGCCTATGACAATCACATTTCCTTCGGCGAAAGCTGGACCGCCAATGTCCACAGCATTCTGCAGGGGGGCATGTTTGGAAACAGTGGACAAGCGCTGCTCGACTATAAGGCCGCCGGGCTGATCTTTCTGAGCGTGCTCGAGGGACACCTGAACGCCGCCCTTGGCAACGCGGCCGTGTGGGAAATGTTCAGCGGGCAGAACAACGGCTCGAGCGAAGCGGCCGTACAAGCCATCATGTCGCAGTATCTGGGGCTGGCCGCGAACGCACCCAACAGCGAGTTCAAGGGATTGAAGGTGTACACCGCGATCGGGGCTCGTCCGGGATTCGGGCCGCAGGAGTTCATCGGCTACGACCACTGCGAAGTGCCGGAGCCGGGGAGCCTGATCCTGATGGGCACAGGCCTGGTGGGGCTGGCGGGACTGCTTCGCCGCAGGCTGAACGCGTAGCCGCGCGGCCCTGAAACAAGATTCAACTACACCCTCGTCTCTAGTGTTCTCTGCTCGGGGCTCGCAGCAATCTCGCCAGCCCCTTTTTTCGCGCTGCATCTTTATCGCTGACTTGCAGGTCTGCATTCCTTGCTGTAACCAAGCGGCTCTTTCGGCAGAGCATTCACCGGATCCCGCATCTCAGCCCAGCCCTGAACGTTCGCGTATGTACCCGAATCGACACGGGGATACGGACTGTGCTGTATTTTCTGCGAACGGCTAGCGCGGTAGCTTGGAAGCTGTGCGATTGGACATCTCCCGTCTCACTCGTGCACAATGACAGGCCGTGAAGGGAGAAGACTTGAAGGACTTTTACGAAATTTTGCGGGAGAAAGAGATGGATTACGCGCGCTTGCGCAAGGAAGTTGAGGCGCTGCGCATCGTCGCTCCGCTGCTGGACACGGAAGGCGAGTCGTCATCTCAAGGCGACACCTCCGAGACGCTCGACGAAATGATCACACGCGAACGGGCGATTTCCGAGCCGGCGGCGACTCCAGAGAACGCCACGCAAACGCCCGCCGGCGAAGAAGTACAGAACGGCGAAAGCGAATCCGACGCCGAGCGGAAAGGCCCGCTCTCCGAGGGCCAGACCCAGACGAGTTGGTGGCGCCGCCTGCAGAGCGGAACGTAAGCAGCTTTCTCCGCAATTCCCCCGGAACTTAGACTTTCAACTCCACCACCGTGGCTCCGCCTCCGCCTTCGTTCTGTGGGGGCTCGGTCACGGTGGCGACGTGTGGGTGCTTCTGCAGGAACTGGCGCAGCGCCTTGCGCAGGATCCCCATTCCACTTCCGTGCACGACGCGAACGCGCGCCAGGCCAGCGAGAAAGGCGCGATCCACAAACTTCTCGACCTCGTCGGTGGCTTCCTCCACCGTGCGTCCGATGACGTTGATCTCGGTGGGCACGCTGGAATCCGTGCGGCCGAGTGAGACGGAGATGCCCCGGGCACGGGCGGCAGCCACGGGAGAATCCGCGGCACGGGCAATGACCTCGGCGATGTCGTCGCGCGCAATCTTCATTTTCATCGCGCCGATCTCGACTTCAAAGTGATTGTCGTCGAGGCGGCGGGTAACCACACCCGGACGGCCCACCGACTTCAGCTTGACCGTGTCTCCCTCGGAGACGTGCTTCACGAGCCTAGGCTGGGCGTGCGGATCGCCCTGATCGGCACCCGTGGAGTGTGCGACGACCGCGGAATCGAACTGCTCGCGGAATTCGCGGCGCAGCCTGGCGATCCGGCGCTCGGCATCTCGAGAGAGCTTCTGCGCGGCGGCGCGGTCCTGAATCGCGTTGACGGTTTCGCGGGCGTGGTATTCGAAATCCTTGAAGAGGAGCTCGAGTTTCTTCTCCATTTCGCGGACTTTGGCCTGCTGCTCTTTCTTTCCCTCGGCGGCGAGGCGCGATTTCTCTCTTTCTAATTCCTGCTCGCGGCTACGCAGACGGGCGCGCTCGCCTTCCGCCTGGCGCAGTTCGGTGTGCAGGCGGTCGAGGAAGCGGGAGATGTCCTGGGTCTGCGTGCCGATGCGGGCGCGAGCGGAGGAGATGATTTCGGGATTCAGGCCGAGGCGCTGGGCGATATTGATTCCGGCGGACGCCCCAGGAACGCCGACACGCAGTTCGTAGGTTGGCTGTAGGGTCGCTTCGTCAAATCCGACCGAGGCATTGATGACACCGGGAGTGTTCACTCCGTAGACCTTGAGTGACGTGTGGTGCGTGGAGATCACGGTGATGGCGCCGACCCGCCGGAAGTGGTCGGCGATGGCCACAGCAAGCGCTGCGCCTTCTTCAGGATCGGTGGCAGAGCCGAGTTCGTCGAGCAGCACCAGCGATTGCACGGTGGCGGTACGCGAGATGAAATCGATGTTGGTGACGTGAGCGGAGAACGTAGAGAGATTCTGTTCGATGGATTGATAGTCACCAATGTCGGCGAGCACGGCATCGAAGATGGGAAACTCGGCGCGGTCGGCGGGCACGGGAATTCCCGACTGGGCCATCAATGCGAGCAAGCCGACGGTCTTGAGCGTGACCGTTTTGCCGCCGGTGTTGGGGCCGGTGATGATCAGTTCGCGGCGTGCGCCCTCCAGTTCGATCGAGACGGGAACGACGCGTCCACCTTTTGTTTTCAGGTTGCGCTCGAGCAGTGGGTGGCGGGCGTTGTGGAGGGTGAAGCTGCATTCGTGGACAGCAGTGTCCACGCCACACAGAGCGACCGCGACGCAGAAGTAGTCTTCGGCAAAGCGGGCCTTGGCGAATTGCAGCTCCAGTTCCGCGAGGGCATCGAGCGCGCTGCGGATGGCGTCGGCACGTTCGCCGATGCGGCGTGTCATCTCCAGCAGGATGCGGTGGATCTCGGCTTGCTCTTCGTCGAAGAGGCGGACGAGATCATTGTTCTGCTCGATGGTGTCGAGCGGCTCGACGAAAACGGTCTGCCCACTGGAGCTCGATCCGTGCACCACGCCGGGAACGCGGCGCTTCTGTTCGACTTTGACCGGGATGACGAAGCGTTCGCCGCGGATCGTGACCAGCTCGTCCTGCACTGTGCCGCCTTCGGCGAGACGGCGGAGATAGCCGCGCAGGGAGTCCTGAATCAGGCGCTTTTGCTTTTCGATGTCGCGGCGGATGCGGGCGAGCTCGGGCGAGGCTTTGTCCTCCAGCGTGCCGTCGGGCTGGATCTTGTTGCGGAAGGCGCGGAGGAAGTCGGTGAAATCCTCGATGGCGGCGGAAAGCTGGGGGACGGCGGACCACTCCTTCATCGCGGCCGGAGGACTCACAACAATTTCGCGCCACTCGGCAGCGCGGTCGACGACGAGGACGACGTCGCGGATTTCGGTGGTCTCGAGCGCTGCGCCCGCGATGCGTGATTTCTCGATGAGCTGGGCGATGTCGAGCAGACCCGAGAACTCGAAGCGTCCGCCGACGCGGCGGAATTCGCGGACCTCTTCCGTGAGCTGGTGTTGATTCTCGATCCACCAGCGGTCTTCGGTGGGAGCCAGGGCGGCGATGCGGCCCGCGCCGAGAGGCGATGAGGCGTAGCCACGCAGCACATCGCGCAGTGATTCGAACTCGAGGACGCGCGCGCTGGTGTGGGCAAGGGACATGGGCAGAAATATGGTACAGGACTGGGGAGTGATTGAAGAGCGTGTCATCGGGCGGAGGACTTGAAACTCTGGGTAGTCAGTCCGTCCCGGGACGCGGCCGCCCGGCGGAACACAAGGTCCCTCGACTATGTTCGACTGGCGCCTCACTTCGCTCGGGATGACGAGTGAATACAGAAAGGGAAGCGTAAGAGATGACGGGCAAGGGTGTCGTTCCTAGGTAAGCCCCGACTGCACCGCGGCGGCCGCCTGGACGGCGGCCGGGAAGCGGAGCGTGAACACGGCGCCACCGTGAGGCTGGTTGGCGCAGGAGATGTGTCCCTGATGTTCCTGCACCACGCCGTAGGTCGCGCTCAAGCCGAGGCCGGTGCCTTTGCCGACCGGCTTGGTGGTGTAGAAGGGATCGAAGACGCGCTCGGGATCGGCCATGCCGGGACCGGAATCTGAAAATTCCACTACCACTTCGCCGCCAATATGCCGGGCGGTGACCAGAAGGGCGCCGCCACCCACTTCGGTGAGGGCGTCGATGGCGTTCTCGCTGAGGTGCAGGAACGTCTGCAGAAGCTGATTGCTGTTGCCCCAGATGCGCGGCAGCCCGGGCTCCAGGACGGACTGCACTTGTATGTTCTTCCCGCGGATCTGCACGTCGTGCATCTGCAACGCGCGCTGCACCAGGGCGCCGATGTCGACCAGTGCTTTTTCCGAAGGACTCTGTTGCGAGAAGCTCAACAAGTCCGCGACCAGGTCACGCGTGCGCCGCGCCTGTTGCCCGATCTTCTCAGCCATGGCTGCCTGCTCGCGCTTAAGCGCGGGCTGGGATGCCAGCAGCTCGGAGTATCCGAGAATGGCGGCCAGCGGGTTGTTGATCTCGTGAGCCGCGCCCGCCACCAGCTGCCCCAGAGAAGCCAGCTTTTCCTTCTGCACCAGATGGCTCTGCAGACGCTGCAGGTTCTCATAGCTCAGGCGCGACTCGTCGAGCAGGCGAATCAGCTGACGGTCAAGGAGGAATTGTTTGAGAAACACGAACATTCCCAGCACCATCACGGCGGCCATGGTGGCCAGCAGGCGGAAAGTGCGCAACTGCGGGGAGGTGTGCGCGTACATCGTCCAGAGCCCGAGCAGCGGCAGCGACAGAATGGCGACCGTCGCCAGGCGAGGCGCAACGGCAACCCAGACACTGGCGGGTTCGGGATCGGTCGAAGCTTCCAGCTTGGCGCGACCTGCGGAAACCGCGGCCCAGATCATCCAGCCCAGCGCGACAAAGAAGGGCACGTCATAGACACTTCCGCTGTAGTAGCGCTTATGTGCGATGGCAACGTTCATGACCTCTGACGCGATCGTGTAGAGACCGCACGCAACAAACAGGTTCCAGTACACGCGGCGCCAGGCTCCCTGGGTGCGCGAAGCCATCATCCCGAGAATCAGCACCAGCACCAGGTTTTCGCAGGTATAGAGCAGATCGTAGCTGCGGCTGTACACCGCGACGTTGAGGTCAACATATTGGTCGGGGAACACGATGAAGGCGTACAGAAATACCCACCAAACCAACAGCATCATGAAATTGATTGCGTCGAGCAGCACTTTGCGATCGACTTGCGACCGATGCGGGCGCAGCGCCACCGCCGCCATGAACGGGATGACATGGGTAAACAGGATGACGTCGCCGAAACAGGGTTCCGGAAGCTCGGTGCGCAGAATGACTTCATAGTAGGCCCAGAAACCGGTGTTGATCGCCCACAACGCGGCGCCCAAACTCATCAGGAGCCAGAAGGCGCGCGAGGCCGGATGCAGCACAGCATTCCGGCAGAAAGCTGCCGAGGCCGCAGCCAACAGCAACAGCGCGAGCAGGTCTGCCACTGCAGTCAGCAGTGGGCCGCGGGGAGCGAGCCAGACGGCGCACCCGACGGCAGCCACCAGCAGACCGATTGCTGCGGGCCCGAGTTTTCGCGCAAAGGACATGCGTGCCTTCAGTTTACGGGCACAGGGCAAGGGGCCGAAGATTACAGCCGGCGGCCCTCAGATTACCGAAGTGCTGGCTCACGCAACCGTCGCCACTGTGATCCCTTTCCCCTACGAAAAACAAGGTGTTGCATGCCAGCGATCACGACTCGGGGAGGCCGGGAAGTGATGTCGGTCACAGGGCGGCGATTACCGGTGTCATCAGGCGGGCACCCAGTTTTCGCCCGTTCCCTTGCCGTGCCGGTTTGCTAGAATTCCTGCATGGCGTTCCCTGTCACACGCCTGCGCCGTCTGCGAAAGAGCGAGCAGCTGCGCTCGCTGGTCCGCGAGACTCATCTTACGCCCGAGAACTTCGTCTACCCGCTGTTCGTCTGCCCGGGAACGAACGTGCGCAAAGAGGTCCGCTCCATGCCAGGAGTGTTCAATCTATCGGTGGACCAGGCAGTCAAAGAAGTGCGCGAGGCGCGTTCGCTGGGCGTGCTGTCAGTCATCCTTTTTGGCCTACCGGAAAGCAAGGACGAGATCGCCACCGGCGCCTGGGCCGACAATGGCATCGTACAGCAGGCTGCACGTGCGATTAAAAGTGAAGTTCCGGACGCCATCCTGATGGGCGACGTCTGCCTGTGCGAGTACACGTCGCACGGGCATTGCGGGATCGTGAAAGCGGCCCCGCAGTCGCTCGGGGCGGCCGTGGCCGCGCCTCCCGCGGCGAGTGTGGCGTACGAAATCGTCAACGATGCCACGCTCGAATTGCTGGCGAAAACCGCCGTATCGCTGACCCGGGCTGGAATCGATATCATCGCGCCTTCCGACATGATGGACGGGCGTGTAGCGGCGATCCGCAGGGCATTGGATCAGGAAGGTTTCCAGAACACCCCCATCCTCTCCTATGCGGCCAAGTTTGCGTCTGGGTTCTATGGACCCTTCCGGGAAGCGGCTGATTCGACCCCGCAGTTTGGCGACCGCCGGTCTTACCAGATGGACTCTGCGAACTTTCGCGAAGCCATGCGGGAAATCGAACTCGACCTGGAAGAGGGCGCCGACCTGATCATGGTCAAGCCGGCCCTGCCCTACCTGGACGTGATTGCCGCCGCGCGCGAACGCTTCGACGTTCCCCTGGCTGCCTATCAAGTCTCGGGCGAGTACGCCATGATCGAAGCCGCCGCCCGCAATAACTGGATCGATCGCGAGCGCGTGATGATGGAGTCGCTGCTTTCGATCCGCAGGGCAGGCGCCAGCATCATTTTGACCTACTACGCCAAGGAAGCCGCCCGGCTCCTGGGCTGAACCCGGCTCTTTCCCTCACAGCCGTGACCTTGACACCTGGAGTATCATGGACGGTCGGTATTTCCAGCCTGCGAGCTTTCTATGCGCGCTAAGTCTTCGGTGGTTCGTCGTGAAGTAACGGTTGTGGAATCTCAAACCCGGCAGATTTGTGGCCTGGGATCAGCTTTGCAAATATTTGAGGAGTTATCGCGGAGAGATTACCGGAGATTTGCGTCCATACCGCTTGATCCACGGCAGCCTTCTCCGTCACGCCCAAAGAAAAGTAGCTCTTCCCGTACATCTCTCGTGCCGCCGTCATCCCGGTCAAAAAGTAAAGCTCAGCGGCCAGAAGCTTAATTACTTCCAACTGGAAATCGTCGTCGGGCATGCGTTCCTCCCTGGTGGGCCTTCGGCGATTCGTGTCTCGCCGGAATCCCGAAAGCGGCTGCCAAGACTCTACCATTGGGTGATTCGTGCGCGCTGCTACAAAATCGCCGGCCATGGCGTAGAATCGTCGAAGAGACGCCGTAGGGGAACGTCCGCTCTCGCCATCAAGCTGCCCCCATCTTGATCTCCGTCTTCCAACTCGAACGGATTGACTACGCCACGGGCCTGGCGCTCCAGGAAAAGCTGGTGGACCTGCGTAAACAGGGACACATTGGCGACGTGCTTCTGCTGCTCGAACACCCCCCGGTCATCACGCTTGGCCGCAACGCGAAAAGCGCCAACGTGATCGCGCCCGCGGAAATGCTAGCGGCACGCGAGGTCGAAACCTTCCCCTGCAACCGCGGCGGCGACGTGACCTTCCATGGACCCGGACAGTTAGTGGGTTATCCTATCTTTGACCTGCGCGGATTTCCCGCGGAAGGCGGGCACCTGAAAACGTTGGGCGCCGTCGGATACGTTCGCCAGCTGGAAGAAGTGCTGATCCGCACCTGCGCCGATTTTCGTATACCCACCGGCCGGGTGGCGGGTCTGACCGGCGCGTGGACGGTACCGGGTGCGGAAAGCCAGAGTGCCCCACCCTTGCCCTTCCCTCTTTTGCAGGGACAGGGTGGAAACCTGCAGGGCAAGATCGCCGCCATCGGCGTGCACATTTCGCGCGGCGTTACGTCGCACGGATTCGCGCTGAACGTGAACACCGACCTCAGCTACTTCGATCTGCTCGTTCCTTGTGGCATCAGTGACAAGCCGGTGACCTCGATGCAAAAAGAACTCGGCCATGCAATCGCGATCGAGCAGGTTGCTCACTCAGTAGCGCGGAACTTCGGCCAAGTCTTCCAGAGCCAGATCCTGTGGCTCGAAAGCCTCGACGCGCTGCTCGAACCCAAGGTCGGAGTGCCCGCGCGGCCCCCAGCCGAATTGCGCGAACTGCATGGGCAGGACGAAACGCGCTGGGCATGATTCTCGGCCATCGAAGCCGCAGCAGTTGATCTGGGGTCCGCCGTCGCTCCCTCATGGCGAAGAAACACAAGCCGAAAGCGAAGCATTCTGGCTCGAACCACAGGCCGCACTCGGCGCCAAAAGGGCGCGCTGCCTCCGCCACGCGAACTTACTCCATTCTCGACTACCGCCTCGAGAAGCCCAGCTTCCACCTTCGGCAGGTGCGCGACGGCGATACCGTCCGCTACGAAGTAACCGGCACACTCGATGGCGCCGTCCCGCCGATTCGCGACTCCAAGTACTTGAGCAAGCAGCAATGCATCGAGATCTACCGCTGGATGCTGCTCAACCGCAAAATGGAAGCCGCGCTCGAGAACCTCTACAAGCAAGGCAAAGTCGTCGGCGGCGTTTACTTCGGCCTCGGTCAGGAAGCGTGCTCGTGCGCGTCGGCCTATGCGCTGAAGCCGGACGAATGGCTGGGCCCGATGATCCGCAACCAGGGATCACTGCTGGTGCGCGGCTTCTCTCCACGCGACATCATGATGCAGTACATGGCGAAAGCTGGTTCGCCCACCAAGGGCCGCGACGCCTCTTCGCACTTCGGCGACCTTCAGCAGAAGAACGTGGTCGCGCCCATCTCGACGCTGGGCGACCTGATCCCCGTGCTGGCCGGCGTGGCACTCGGAGCGCGCCTGCAAGGAAAGAACATCGCGGTGATGACCTACATCGGCGACGGTGGGCAATCCACCGGCGTGACCTACGAAGGACTGAACTTCGCCGCTGTGCAGAACCTGGGCCTGGTGCTATTCGTCGAAAACAATCTCTGGGGATACTCCACTCCCGCCGACATGCAGTTCCGCGTCGAAGACCTCGCCGAGCGGGCCATCGCCTACGGCATCCCAGGAGTGATTGCCGACGGCACCGACGCCTGCCAGATTTACGACGCTGCCCACGAAGCCTGCGAGCGTGCCCGCCGCGGAGAAGGCCCGACGCTGATTGAGGCGAAAATGATGCGCATGAAGGGGCATGCGATCCACGATGCCGCCGAGTACGTTCCCAAGCCGCTGTTCGAGTACTGGAAGAAGCGCGACCCGATTGCCCGCTTTGACAATTATCTGGTGAACGTGAAGAAATGGCTGACTCGCGCCGAGCACGAGAAACTGGTCGCGGAAGTCGACGCGCAACTGGAAGCCGACCGCGAGTTCGCGGTGGCCTCGCCCATGCCGAAACCAGAAACGGCCGCCGGTGGAACTTGCTGCGAGCCCGGATGCCATGACATCAAGCCGAAGTATGGAGTGCCGAAAGTACGAACGGAAAAGGTTTCCTCTGCCCGGCGCGCGCAAGCGGCCCTGCATTTGAAGTGATCGCCAGAAACTAGGAGCCAGCAGCTGGAAGCCGCCATGCACCTCACCTACCTCGAAGCCATTCGCCAGGGAATCTGGGAAGAGATGGAGCGCGACCCCACCGTCTTCTGCATCGGCGAGGACATTGGCATCTACGGCGGCGCGTTCAAAGTAACCGACGGCTTCATCGACCGCTTCGGTCCCGAACGCGTCATCGATACGCCCATTGCCGAGTCGGCCATCGTCGGCGCTGCATTCGGAGCAGCGCTGACCGGTATGCGTCCGGTCGCCGAATTCCAGTTCATGGATTTCATCGGCTGCGCCTTCAACCAGATCACCAACATGGTGGCCAAGGCCCACTATCGCTGGGGCGCGCCGGCTCCGCTGGTGGTCCGGGGACCGAGCGGCGGCAACGTGCACGGCGGGCCATTCCACTCGCAGAATCCCGAAATGTATTTCGTGCACACGCCGGGACTGAAAGTCGTCTGCCCCGCGACCGCCTACGACGCCAAGGGACTGATCAAATCCGCCATCCGTGACAACAACCCCGTCATCTTCTTCGAGCACAAGTATCTCTACCGCCGCATTAAAGACGATGTGCCCGCCGACGACTACATCGTGCCGCTAGGCGAGGCGCGGGTGGCGCGCGCAGGCCACGACCTTAGCATCATTACTTATGCCGCCATGGTGCACGTCGCCCTCGAGGCCGCCGAGCAACTCAGCAAAGAGGGAATCGAACTGGAGGTGCTTGATCTCCGCACGCTGTCCCCGCTCGATCGACAAGCGATCGCAGAAACTGTGCGCCGCACGAATAAGGTGATGATCCTGCACGAAGATGTCCGCACAGGCGGGATCGCCGGCGAAATCACCGCCATCATCAACGAAGAAGCCTTCGACTCGCTCGACGGGCCGATTCTGCGCCTGACCGCGCTCGACACGCCGGTTCCGTTCGCGCCGCCGCAGGAGGAATTCTTTCTGCCCAAGGTCAGCGACGTAATCCGGGAAACGCGAAAGCTCTTGGCCTACTAGCGGCCAACTCAGAACCTCGAGCAAGCGGTCACGCCACACTCGTGCTCAGCCCTTACTCTCGGGTATGATTAGGAGCGCCGCCGTCTCTGCATTCTGACCGTCGCTGATTCCGTCACGCAGCACCGTGCGACGGAACTTTCTGCGTCATCCCTGGGAGGTCCGATGCGAAGCTTTATTCTCGGTATCATCTTTACCCTGGCCATTCTGATCCTTGGCGGATTGAGCGCTGCTCTGCTGGGATTCATTCCCACCACCGCCAACGTGGAGCCTCCAAAGTTCGAGCGCCATCTGGCCATGAGCGCGGTGGACGCGTCTACGGACAAGCACGCTGCGCATATCAACAGCCCGATCCAGCCCACGGCCGAAAATCTCATCGACGGCATGAAGCTCTACAACATGAACTGCGCCGGCTGCCACGGCGGTCTCGACCGCAAGCCGTCACCGCAGGCAAACTCGTTCTACCCGCCGCCTCCGCAACTCGTACAGGATCCTCCCGACGACCCTGACTGGCACAACTACTACGTCATCCGCAACGGCATCCGCTACACCGGCATGCCCGCCTGGGACAAAGTCCTCAGCGAGCAAGACATCTGGAAGGTCACGATCTTTCTCTCCCACATGGAGAAGCTCCCCGCCGCTGCGCAAGATTATTGGAAGAATGCGATAGGAGTCGCCCCGCCCTCCGGCGAAGCCGGTCATGCAGGACACGAAGGCCACAGCGACCAAGACAAAAAGTAAGGTGTAGGGCGGGCAAGACGCCCGCGAAAGGGGCCAAGGGCGACGGGCACGACTCCCCGTGAGTTGCGCCTATATATAATAGGAGTTTGTGTCTGGTCCGATTTTCATTCTAGTAGGCCGTCTGGAAGGAAATTATGCCAACTGACGTCATCATGCCCCAGATGGGCGAATCCATCTTTGAGGGAACCATCACCAAGTGGCTGAAGAAGCCCGGCGACAAGGTCCAGCGCGACGAACCGCTGTTCGAGATCTCCACCGACAAGGTCGACGCCGAGATCCCCGCCCCCGCGTCTGGGGTCTTGCGGGAGATCATGGTCGGCGAGGGCAACACCGTCCAGGTGAACACGATCGTGGGCACGATTGCAGCCGACGGCGAAGGCGCTGCCACGGCCAAGGCCGCTGCTCCGGCTGCCGCGCCGCCCGCTCCCTCCAAAAAAGAAGCCGCCGCCCCACCGCCCGCAGCACCGGCGCCTGCAGCCCCGGCCGCTGAAACCCACGACGAAGATGTCCGCTCCTCGCCACTGGTGCGCAAGCTCGCGCGCGAGCACAACGTCGACCTCTCCCAGGTCAGCGGCACCGGTCTCGGCGGTCGCGTCACCAAGCAGGACGTCATGGCCTTCATCGAACGAGGCCCAGCCGCCGCAGCCGCGTCTTCTGCTGCTGCGCCGACCGCTCCTGCTGCGCGGCCCGCGGCCCTGCCTGCCCCAGCCGCGATCCCCGGCGACCTGGTTCCGATGAGCCAGATGCGCAAGATCATCGCTCAGCGCATGATCGAGTCGCGCCGCACCAGCGCTCACGTCCACGCCATGTTCGAAGTGGACCTGACCCGCATCGTGAACCTGCGCACCAAAATGAAGAACAGCTTCGAGCAGCGCAACGGCGCCCGGCTTACCTTCATGCCGTTCTTTGTGCGTGCCGCCATCATCGGACTGCAGCAGTTCCCGATCGTGAATGCGTCTCTCGAAGGCGAAAGCATCCGCTATCACCGCCATGTAAATGCCGGCATCGCCGTCGCGCTGGATTGGGGATTGATTGTGCCGGTGCTGAAAAACGCTGACGAACTCAACTTCCTCGGACTGCAACGCGGCATCAGCGACCTTGGCGAGCGCGCCCGCTCCAAGAAGCTCATGCCCACGGACGTCGAGGGCTCGACGTTCACCATCACCAACCCGGGACAATTCGGCGCTGTGTTCGGACTGCCCATCATCAATCAGCCGAACGCGGCCATCATGGGAGTAGGCGGCATCACCAAGCAACCGCTGGTTGTCACCGACAAGGACGGCAACGACTCCATCGCCATCCGCTCGGTCGTGCACCTGACCCTCGGCTACGACCACCGCCTCATCGACGGAGCCGTCGCCGATCAGTTCCTGGCCCTGGTGAAGAAAACGCTGGAAACCTGGAGCGAGGACGTCGGCTAAGTTCGCCTAGGGACCGCCGCCTCGGCTGTCCGGCCGAGCCAAGCCCGGCGGTTCGCCTGCACTCGCCAGCGGCGCCTGCCCCAGCCCCCACCACACCAGCAACAAAGTTCCCAGCCCACAAAAAACCGCCCCATCGGGCGGCGACGAGCATCCCGCATTGCCTTCCTCGTATCTAGCGCCGGCGTCCCACCGGCGGTTGCGCGCGCGTCTCGCGCTCCGCCACACACCACCGAAGTCCCTTGTCATCCTGAGCGAGGCGACGGACCTGCTTTTCTCCGTCCTTAAATCCTGTCATCCTGAGCAAAGTGAGGCGCCAGCCGAACGCTGTCGAAGGACCTCATCTCCCTGAGTCTCTCCACGAACCTAAAAGCGAACGCTCTTCGCAAACGCCCCCGGGTGCCCCACCCTTGCCGCGCACTCTCCGGGAGGGTGGGATTTTTCCTTCGCCCAACCTCTGCTTTCACTTCCGCGTTCCGGCATACTCCTGCAAAAACCGCTGCACGCTTCGCACGTACACATCCGCAAAGTCCGCCTGCGGACGCCGCGACTCAATCAGCCGTATCGCGTCCGTCAGCTTCCACCCCAGCGCCCCCAGCAGAGCCAGCGCCATCATCGGCGCCCGGTGCACCCCTGCCGCGCAATGGATGAACAACTTCGTTCCGGGCTGATCCAGCGCCTCGATCGCAAACTCCACCCCGCGCCGGAACACTTCCACCTTCTTCGGCTGGAAGTCATCGTCCACCGGGTTCCACAACACTTCAATCTCATAAGGCGCGGCCAGTGCGGTGTCATCGAACTCGATCTGCATGTCGATGATGTGCGTCACTCCCGCCCGTGCCACCGCCGCCATGTTCTCTGCGTTCCAGATCCCGCCGCCCACCGCGATCCGGCCCGTCACCCACGTAATGTCCATTCGAAAGTTTTCGTCCTCGGTAAACTTGACAGGCCCCAACCTGAGCGCCCGCAACCTCTTCTCCAACTCCGCGCCAAACCTCACAACAACTCCCGCCCTACCATCCAAGACCTAAGACCTGACATCGGAAACCCGTCACCTGTCACCTGTTCCCCGAATCCCTCATTCTACCGAAACCGTCTCTTCCACCTCCGCGGCCGTCTTGCTCTCCCCCGCTCCGCCCTCGTCCTCCTCGCTCTCCAGCGAATTCGGTAGGTTCCAACGACCAACGACTGAAAATTAAAAAGCCCCGCGCTGGTTTCCCGGACACACGGCTCCTTATCTCTTACGACGACCTTACGATGACCTGTCGCGCTATTTAGTTATGAATCCCAAACTCTGGTTATAAATCTCGCCCGGCCTTCCTACCCGAATCCCAGCTCCCCCTCGGTTCTCAAGCCGACCGGAGGTTCTGCTTTTCCTGTGACCTGTCACCCGTGACCTGTGACCCGATCACTAACACCTGCGACCTGACGCCTGCCTTAAGACCTGGTCCTGAAGTAGCCCTCCTCGTAACCGGACTTCAGCACGCGGCCATTCTGCACCACTATTCTGCCCCGGCCCGTAAAATGAAGTACCGATAAAAGTTCAACCAGCGACGCCAAAAGCAACTCCGAGTCCCTCACCCTGCGGCGAAATTCTCCAAAGCTCCTTGCTTTGTCCCCGGTTTCCCTGCATTGCAGGATGACTCCGAGTAACGCCACATATGAGCTATAAATGCTGCTTGGCGTATAGCTCTTCGTTCCGGAAGTCAAGAAACTCTATTTGCTTTCAGATGTTGGACTTGGTTTGTTAATATCCTCACGCTATAAACGCGTGCTATACTTTTTCGATGAAATTCAAGGCGCTTCAGGACAACCTGCGCAAAACTCTCTGGGACCGCATTGAAGAAGGCGAGCTCACCGGACTTCGATTGGCGCAGCAGACTGGATTCAAGCAGGCCCACATCTCCAACTTCCTCAACCGCAAGCGCGGCCTCAGCCTCGAGGGCATGGACAAGGTCCTCAACGTTCAGCACCTCTCCGTGCTCGACCTCATCGAGCCCACCGAGGTCAACAAACGCGCCAGCATCCTGCCACCCGCCGAAGACGAGTTCGACAACGTGTTGCTGGTCGACGGCCCGGTCGCCGCCAAAGATCCGCTCATCATGAGCATGAACGTGCACGAGATCCTCAAGTTCAAGAAAAGCTTCCTGCGCAAGATGCGACCCGAACTCGAAGGCGACCGCGAAACCTGGCAGCGTTTCGTCATCATCCGCGCCGACGGACATGAGGGCATGAGCATGTACCCGCGTCTGCTCCCCGGAGCCACGGTCCTCGTGGACCGCCACTACAACTCGCTGAAACCGTACCGCAAAGGCGAGTTCAACATGTACGCGGTTGCCAAAGACGGAGACTGCACCATCAAGTACGTGGAAGTCGCGGGCCAGCACCTGATCCTGCGCCCCCACAACCAGGCCTACCCTATCGAAGTCATGACCATGGAAGAAGGCAAAACCGCCGCCGACTACTTGGTGGGCCGCGTCTGCTACGTCGGGATCGAAACCTAAAACCAGTCGTTGGTCGGCGGTCGTTGGCTCTTCCCATCACAAACGTGAGTTGGTGGAGGGTCTGTGGATAGTCAAAGCTGCAGGTTCTTCAGATAGTCGCGGAATTTTTCGGCCAACTCGGGACGCTTCAAGGCCAACTCCACCGTCGCCTTCAGGAAGCCGAGCTTGTCGCCCGCGTCGTAGCGCTTTCCTTCGTAGACATAGGCATAGATGCGCTGTTCTTTGAGCAGGGCCCTAAGGCCGTCGGTGAGTTGCAGTTCGCCTCCGGAGCCGTGCGGAGTGCCCGCAAGGATCTCAAAAATGCGCGGAGTGAGAATGTAACGGCCGATGATGGCGAGATTCGAGGGCGCATCTTGCGGACGGGGTTTTTCCACCATGTTGTTGACCTCGAAGAGGCGCCCGTCGAACCGGCCGTCCGCAGGCTTTACATCGAGCACGCCGTAGGCGGAAATGCCCGGCCCCTCGACCACCTGGGTCGCTATCACCGAGCATTGCGTTTCCTCAAATACCTGCATCATTTGCTTGAGGCAGGGCACCTCGGCGTCGATCACATCGTCGGCCAACAACACTGCAAACGCTTCCTGCCCCACCAGTTCGCGCGCCATCAGCACAGCGTGCCCCAGGCCCAGGGCCTCTTTCTGGCGCACGTAGGCAATGTGGATCAGGTCAGAGATCTGGTGCACGATCTTGAGCAGATCGAGCTTCTTGCGCTCCTCGAGCATCTTCTCGAGTTCGTAGCTGACGTCGAAATGGTCTTCGATGGACTGCTTGCCGCGGCCGGTCACAATGATGATCTGGTCGCAGCCCGCCGACAGCGCTTCTTCCACCCCGTATTGAATGATGGGCTTGTCGACGATCGGCAGCATCTCCTTGGGCTGCGCCTTGGTCGCGGGCAGGAAGCGGGTACCTAACCCGGCGGCAGGGAAGACGGCCTTACGAACTTTCATGGGCATAGCGATTTGCTTTCTACTTTCTAGGATCTGCAAGGTTTATGAGCGCAAGGGCACGCGCACGAAAAAGCGACCCGCGCGCGAAGCACGGACCACAATAGCAGGAGACGCTTGATCGCGCGAATAAGCAATCCACGTAGGAGGGAAGCAGAATCTCAGGAGGGGAAACTGGAGGCCGTGCCTTGAAGCGGGGCTATGCGGCTGAAAGGCGAAGACCGCCCGCCCGGGCCCAAACCCCGGCTGAGGGTACCCCGACGACGGGACTTTCAGCCGGAACACTCACGGAATGCAGACCGCCTTTACTCCGGGTCGTAGAAGCTTCCGAACGGCGGTGTGATGCCCACGTAGTCGCCGATCTCCTTGGCATCATAAGGGGCGTTGAGCTGGTTCGGCCCGTGGCCCACCACATTGATCGTGCCGTAGCTTAAGACAATCTTCCCGGTACTGTCGACCTCTAGCACCTGGTTGTTGTACTGGTCGCTGATGAGGGTGTTGCCATTGCACATGCGCATCGCCCGAGTAGGCAAAGGAGTCGACATGCTCCCGGCCCGCGTGTTGGTCGCAAACGTAAATGTCACATGGCCCTTGGCATCGACTTCGATCACGCGATTGTTGTTGGAATCAGTGATCAGGGTGTGTCCATTGCACAAGCGGCTGGCAAAGGCGGCGCCGCTCAGCAGATTCGCGTTGTTGGGGTCGTAACGCCACACGATCCTCTTGTCGCGGGTAACCTCGATGACGCGGTTATTGTTTTCGTCCGCGATCAGGATGTTACCGTTCTCCAACAGTTCGGCGCTATTGGGATTGTTGAGCTGGTTCGGGCCGTTGCCGCTGAGTCCGGTCGTGCCGTACTGCCACACGATTTTTCTCTGGTGGTTCACTTCGATTATGCGCGAATTTCCCTGGTCCGTGATCAGAATGTTCTTGCTGGGAAGTACGGTTGCCTGCACGGGAGTATTGAGCTGATTGGGTCCGGCTCCCGTGACTCCTGCCTGACCGTATTGCCATACGATCATGCCGGCTTTGTTCACCACGATCACGCGATTGTCGGCGCAGCCATTGCTGCAGTTGGCCTCGTAGATGGTGGAGGTGCCCGCGGGGGCTCCCGTGCCGGCAATGAGCGTAAGTTCGCCGACGCGCTGGGCATCGTTGGGGGCGACGATCGAAGTCGGGCTCGCGGTACTCGATCCATCGCCGAACGACCATACGATCTTGCCTGTCACCGGATTCAATTCGACGATCCGGTTGCTGAATTGATCGGAAATCAGGATATTGCCCGGCGTGTTGAAATGATCTCCCTGGGCACTTGCCAGAGTGGACGCGGCGAAGGCGAACGCCGCGAGCCAGACCCAGAGGGTTGTCCTGCTGAAGAGTTTCATAGTCCTACCTCCTGTGAGAGAAGCTCGGGCCGGAGCGGCCAGAGTGAGATCAGGACAAGACTCTAGGTTCGGAGGAGGAGGACGTGAATTGTCACGCGATTGTCAAGGGATTGTCACTTTCTCGACGCGGTACACGCGTTCAAAATCAGCCGCCGCCCAGGTGGGGACGGCCCCCAGTAGTGCCGGCTGCCTGCCCTGAGACGGCCCTAAAGGAAGAGCTCTCTGTTCCTGTGTCTCTGTGGGAATCATCACGAATTTTGAGGTTCCTGAGCGGTCGGAGTACCGCTTGCTCCTCGTCCTCGCAATCCCCACCCGATCCAAACTCCCAGAGCAACCACGATCCCGATTCCGGCGAAGAACCAGCTGCGGTGTTGCAGGTAGATGCCGGCCACCAGGTGGATGACCTGCGGACCAAAGGTGAGCACGAGCAGGGCCAGGACCAGGAAGCGCACCATCCTGCCCGCGAACACGGCCCCCAGAAAATGCGTGAGCCGCATCTCGAAGGCGGAGGCCGCCAGCACAAAAAGCTTGAAGGGTGTGGGCGGAGGCAGCATGGCGGGGAACATGACCGCCCAGAATTCATGCCGCTCAAACGATGCGTGAATCTTGGCGAAGCGTTCCGCCGGGATGCGCTTGCGCACCAGCGTCTCTCCGCCCAGGTATCCGATCCCGTAGATAACCAGGCTCCCCAGGGCGGAGCCAGCCGACGCCATTACCACGTAGAAGAGGAAGTGGCGACGGTCCTGGTAGACGTAGGTGGCGACGGCGAAATCGATGGGCATGCCAAGGAAAGATCCGTCCACCGCCGCAATGGCGAACACTCCCCATGGACCGAGGGGGCCCAGCACCGCCCAGATCCAGGCGGTGTACTTCTTAAGAATGTTTTTGATCGCATTCAAGAGGAACTACGAGTGTACGCGAGCGGGAGAGCTTTGAGCTACGAGCCACGAGCGATCCGGCCAGGACCGCTCGCAGCTCGCAGCTACTGCTTCGGAAAGTTGGGATCGGCCTTGACCTCGAGGATCTGCTTGGTGTGGCGCTCGCTGTGGGCGGCGATGAACAGGACCCATTCGTAGCCGTCCAGTTTCTTGCCCAGCGGGCTGTCGACGACGTGATCGCGGAGTCCCGGGGTCTTGTTCAGAAAATCTTCCGTGGTCGCGCGGGCTTCTTCGAAGTGCTTGAGTGAGCCCTCAGGTGTGCCGAAACGATTCGCAGGCTTCAGAGGCTCCGGTGCCTGCTTTTTCTGCGACCGGTCAGGGATCGCCTGAAGAACAAAGGCGTCGATCGCGGCAACGTCTTCTCCGGCCGGACGCGCAGGCGCGACCATGACCTTCTCGACGATCATCCCGCGAATGAAATCTTCGGCCGAGGCTATATGCTCGGTGACTTCGGCAACGGACCAGCGGTCGGGAGCCGGTTTGAAATTCCACTGCGCCGGCGAAAGACCCTGGGTCGCGTCGATCACCCCCTGTCGGGTCGACTCCAGGTACTTCATGGCTTTATCGCGATCGGCTTGGGAAAGAGACTGTCCGTGCGCCAAAGCCGCCAGACTCGTCAGCAACCCTACTGCTACAACGCGGTACAGAATGCTTCGCATCACAAATACGTCTCCTGTCGAATGAAGTTGTACGGCGGTGGGTTCTATTCCACGTCGTGGGGCTTTGTTTAATCGAGGATGAACCAGGCTCTCAGTGGAAGTGGAGCGTTTCCATGCTACACGATCGTGGGCGTTCGGCACACTCTATTGATGTTTTGTGTCGCCGCTCAGAAGTTGCAACGCATGTGGAATGAGGTCGATCACAGACTCCAGCGACTCCACCGCGCCGGAAGGTTTTCCTGGAAGATTCAGGATCAGGGCCTGTCCGCGCACTCCGCAGACGGAGCGGCTGAGGGCGGCAAACTTCGCGGTCTTCGCGCCTTCGGAACGCATGCGCTCGGCCACGCCCTCCAGCAGACGAGTGCAGACGGAACGAGTGGCTTCGGGCGTGACGTCGCGGGGCGCAATCCCCGTGCCTCCTGTGGTCACCACGAAGCGCGCCTGCTCACTCAAGCGAATGAGGGCGTCGCGGATCGCACTTTCTTCATCGGGAACGATTTGGCGAGTCACTACTTTGAACTTCTTCTTTTCGAGGGCGGCAGCCACGGCCGGGCCACCCAGGTCTTCGCGCTCACCGCGGTAGGAGGAATCGCTGATCGTCAGGACTGCGGCGCTGAGCTCAGGTGTCGAGGAGGACATCTTCTTCCTCAGTTTTGCCACCGTCTCCGGCATCGCGGTTGGATTCGTCGAGGAGCCGCAGACCTTCCATGAGCAGTCCTTGCGTGTTCAATTGGGTGCTGGTCTCGGCCGTCTTGCCCTCGAAGTCGAGTTGGAAGTTGCCGCCCGTCCAGCGCAGCACCTTGAACACCGCCGGATCGCCTTTTAAATCGCCATAGACCGCGTGCGCCACCTGGCCTTCCTTGAAATAGACATCGCATTTCTCGTCGTCGCGGGTGAGCGAGAGCAGGCAGCTCTTGCGCCCCATCTCGAGCGACTGCATCAGGTCGATGACGTTCATCTGCGCCAGGCTGCCGCGCAGCACACCATCGGAAGGCGCGGCCTTGGTCATCTTCTCGAGTGCGATCTTGTCGATGACGCGCTTGATGCGCCGGGTAGCTTCCTTCAGGAAGAACGGCTTCTCGACGAAGTCGTCGACCGGGTCCTGCTGCGCGAGGCGTTCGCTGATATCGGTCTTGGTGGCCATGATGATGGCCGCAAAATTCGCTGTGGCGGGACGGCTGCGCAGCTTGTCGATCAGTTGCCGCCCGTCCATGCCGGGCATGCGGTAGTCGGTGACGAGAAGCTCGGGAGGGTCGTCGACGGCTTTCAGCAGAGCGTCGGCGGAGTCAGCAGCGGTCGCGACCTGGGCGAGCGTCGAAAGAGACTGCTTGAGCATCCCCAGCACCATGGGGTTGTCGTCGACCAGCAGCACTTTGACGTTCGTCGACATGGCCGGCTAAGACTTTCGGCGTGAGCGGACATAATCGCCGCTTTTTCCGCCGGACTTGCGTTCCAGCACGACTTCGCGGATTTCGATGCCCTTATCGAGCGCCTTGCACATGTCGTACACGGTCAGGGCCGCGACGCTGGCCGCGACCAGCGCCTCCATTTCCACGCCGGTCGTGGCCGTGGTGGTAACTTTTGAGGTAATAGCGACGCCATTCTCGCACAGCCGCATATCCACATCAACGTGGGCCAGCGGCAGCGGATGGCACATGGGGATCAGGCTGGAGGTTTGCTTCGCGGCCATGATGCCCGCGAGCCGCGCGACTTCAAGCGGGTCGCCTTTGGGATTTTTGGGCAGCGCTTTGACAACAGCGGGCTTGATTAAGACGAACGCGCTGGCTTCCGCTTCGCGTCGCGTGACCGATTTGTCGCTGATATCGACCATGCGCGCTTGGCCGCGGCGGTCGTAGTGGGAAAGTTTGCGGGGCATGGAAAGAAATATCTTACAGAGTTTCGAGTTTCGGGTTTCAAGTTTCGCGTGAGTCAGAGCCGACCGGTTCCCATGGCCTATGGTGCCTTCGGGAAACTCGAAACCTGAAACTCGAACCTACCTCAGCATGACCGCCACCCACTCACCGGCGGCGATCCTCTCGCGGTCGGGGGGAATCACGACGTAGCAGTTCGCGCGGCCCATGGCGGCGACGTCGCCGGAGCCGTGCCATCCGGCCGGTTCGACTTGGGCGTTTTCGAATTCGCCGGACAACTGGCCGGGAAGAAATCGCGTCAGCCCGGTCTTGGTCTTGATCTCGGATTTCAGTCGGGCATGCAAAAAGCGTAACGGCTCGGCGGCCATTCCCGAGAGGGCCTCGAGCATAGGGCGGGCGAAAAGCTCGAAGGTCACCATGGTCGAGATCGGGTTCCCCGGCAGCCCGAAGAAATGCTTCCCAAGCGCGCGGCCGAAAACGACCGGGCGCCCGGGTTGAATCTGGGCTCCGGTGAAGAAAAACTCGGCACCCAGCTCTTCCAGGACCTGCTCCACCAGGTCGTACTTGCCCATGGAGACGCCGCCGGTGAGCAGCACCAGATCGTGCTGAAAGGCGTTCTGAAATGCGGCGTGCAATTCGCCAACGTCATCGCGGCCAATGCCAGGCAGGACCGGAACCCCACCCGCCGCCTCTACCTGGGCTGCGATCGAGTAGGTGTTGGAATTGCGGATCTGGTACGGCCCGGGTTGCTCGCGGAGTTCAACGAGTTCGTCTCCCGTGGCCACGATCGAAACCTTGGGTCGCACGAACACGGAGAGCTGCGACTTGCCGACCGACGCTGCAAGTGCAGTCGCGCGGTAGTCGATGCGCGTGCCGGAGTCGAGGAGCCTCTGTCCCTTGCGCGCCTCCGAGCCGGCCGGAACGATGTTGTCTCCCCTGGCTACTCCGCGAGTGATGGTGACTTCGTTGCTGCTCTGCGAGGTGTACTCCACCATGACGACTGCGTCGGCGCCATCGGGAGCGGGAGCGCCGGTCATGATGGCGGCGGCTTGGCGTGGGCGGATCGCGGCGGGCATTTCTTCCGGCGTGGCGCCAGCCTTGATTTCGCCGACAACCTTTAATGTTACGGGCAAAGTGACTAGATCGGCGGCCCGCACCGCATAGCCGTCACGCATGGCCCGGCGGAAAGGTGGGAAGTCGCGGTCGGCGACGACCGGCTCGGCCAGCACGCGGCCGGCGCTGGCCAGCAATTCAGTTGTTTCAACCGCATCCGGCCTGACACCAGCCGCATGCTGTTCAACGACGTGGCGAGCTTCCTCGAAACTCAAGATCGAGGGCGGGTTGGGCCATGCGGACATCGGGTTGATGATACGTGGAATCGGCCCCCTGGCTCCATAGAGCGGGCGTAGCGCCGCCGTCCCGACGACTAGCGACTGGCGACTGACTCGCTCGTCGACAGCTTCGCACTTTTCCCGCGCGTCCACGAAAACCGCCGCCCCACAATGCACTTCACGATCAAATGATCGGTCGCCGGGGTCAGACCCCAGCCCACGCCAAAGTTAAACTCCCACTTGGGCGAGACGTTCAGATCAATGGTCGGAAAAATCTGGTGCTGTTGCTGGTCGGCGGGATCGAACTGGCTCACGGGCCCCACGCTGCCGTAGTACTCGATTCCCGCGGCCACCTTCTTGGTCACGTCGTAGCTGATCTTGACGTTCGGGGAAAATCCCCAGCCCTTGGTGACCGTGGGTCCATGCAGCGTGCGGTCGAACACAGGATTGAACGCCAAGTACCAGGGACCGACTGTCTTATCGAGGATGGGCCGCAGCTCGTAGGTCCAGGTATCGCCCGTGAATTGCGCTTGCGTGTAGCCAACCTCCTGCGAGAGGCTGAGCCCGACCGGCCAGTGCCACTTTCCAGGAACCGCGAGGCGTGGGCGGATATGATCACCCACCCATTGCCACCCTCCGTTCGGCTGGATGCTGCTGAACACGTAGAAGCCGGTCTCGAACCAGTCGTTGAATCCCTGCGTGATTTCGAGCGTCTCGTGCATGGCATGGTTGGTCGGCTGCACGCCGTCGACCACCGTCTTGCTCCCGTTTACGGTGAAATTCGAGTGGATCTCGACCATGGTGGTGCGAGGAGGCACAAGCTCCGAGGCGTACACCTGGATTTCGTAGTTGTCTTGGGCGAGCGCGCCGCCGGCAGGCATCACCAGCAGCGATAGCAGCGCGAGGATTCTTCCCGTTTGCATGAGAAGACGGTGCCGATACAAGCCGGAAGAACCCGAGAATCTCCGCCGTGCGAGTCGACGCTTCGATTCTAAAGGAATTTCCCGCCCAGCCACTGCCCTTGGGCCGCGTGACCTACTAGCGCTCTCGCAGACGGGAACCCGCCCGCACCACGAGGTGTCCAATTGCTCAGACACGCCGCGTGCTCCCCCCGAGATAAATGAGGAGAACCCAACATGGCAATGGCGACGGGAGGCGGAGGTGCGTCCGGGCCGCAGATGAACGTGACCCCGCTGATTGATGTGCTGCTGGTGCTGATCATCATCTTCATGGTGATCGTGGCCGAGCAGAAGCCCAACTACAAAGGCCTGGATGCGCAGATTCCACCACCGGCGTCCGACACGACGCCGTCCCCGGAGCGCACGGTCGTGATCCAGTTGGCCGAGCAGGCAAACGAAGAGAAGCCGCTGCTAAAGATCAATCAGCAGACGGTCGCCTGGACGGACCTGCGAGGCCGGTTGCCGGGCATCTTCCAGACGCGCGCGGAGAAAATCGCCTTCGTGCAGGGAGAGGACGGGGTCGACTTCGAGTACGTGGCCGACGTCATCGACACCGCCCGTGAAGCCGGAGTGCAACGCGTCGGTCTCATGCCGAGGGAGATGGCTGCCGTTCACTGAGGAAATGGCTCCGCTGGCTGCTGCGGGATTGCCTCTGCGGCGACCATGCCTGTACAACCGCCGAACCCTCGCCCGTCCGGCGAGGCAGGAGCTGTCAGTGGAAGACTTCGAGAAGCGGGTACGAGAGAGCTTTGCGCGCCAGGAGTTCATGAGAACGCTGGGCGCGGAAATGCGCGAGGTGCAACCAGGGTCGGTCGAGATCCATTTTCCTTTCGCGCCTTCCCTCACCCAGCAAAACCGCTTCGTTCACGCCGGAGCCATCACCAGCATTCTCGATTCCGCCTGCGGCTACGCGGCCCTGAGCATGGCGCCCGAGGACCACGACGTGCTCAGCGTGGAATTCAAAGTGAACCTGCTGGCCCCGGCCGTCGGCGAGGACTTCTGTGCCCGCGCGCACGTAAAACGCGCGGGAATGACGTTGACCGTCTGCACGGCCGACGCGTTTGCGAGCAAGAGCGGGCAAGAGAAGCTTGTGGCCACGATGCTGGCGACGATCGTGGCGATAAAACGAACCACGTAGGCCCAGACGGCCCGCGTCTGGGCAGCCGGGCGCAGCCCGGTGGAGCAAAGCTGCGCGAATATGGCGGGGACTCCATTATTTGCTTTGTCATCCTGAGCGAAGCGAGGCGCCAGCCGCGCGCAGTCGAAGGACCCGTGTCCCGCCGCATCCCCACGAGCGTAGGAGGGCACTTCCACCACGACCTTCCTCAACTAATCTCTCGCCCGGTTCTTGATCCAGATTGGCGTGCCTACGAATCCGAAAGCCTCGCGGATCTGGTTCTCCAGAAAACGCTGATACGAGAAGTGCAGCTTCACCGCCCGATCGGTGAACAGAATGAACGTGGGAGGCGCCACGTTGGCCTGCGTAAGGTAGAGAATCTTCACTCGCTGGCGCATGGGAACTGAGGCCCGCTCGAAATCCACGTGCTTGAGAAATCGGTTCATCTCGCCGGTGCCAATGCGCTTGTAGCGCTCGCGGGCAACCTCTTCGAGCAGCGGGGAAATCTTGTCGACGTTCTTTCCGGTATTCGCCGAAATAAACAGCACCGGTGCATAGTTAAGAAACTTGAGCGCTGCGCGCAGCCTCTGCAGGTAAACATTTTGATCGTTCGGACGCTTCGCATCCTGAATGCGCGCCGCGCGCGCCTGGCTGATGGCGCGTTTTTGGCCGGTGGTCACCAGGTCCCACTTGTTGACGAGGATGATCAGGGACCGCCCGCTCTCATGCGCGTATCCGGCGATGGTGGCATCAAGCGCGCTCACGCCTTCCGTGGCGTCAATCAGCAGCAAAGCAATGTCGGCTTCTTCCAGGTGCTTGCGCGACATCACCACCGAGAGCTTTTCGGCCATCAGGTGCGTTTTGCCCTTGCGGCGAATCCCGGCCGTGTCGACGAAGCGGAAGCTCTGCCCGTCGCGCTCAACCAGTTCATCGACGGCATCCCGCGTGGTTCCCGGGATCGGGGACACAATCGCGCGCGTGGTTCCGGTGAGCCGATTCAAAAGCGTTGACTTGCCGACGTTGGGGTGGCCGATGATGGCGACCTTGATTTCGGCTGGCGGCTGGTAGCTGGCGGCTGGTAGCAAATCAGTCGTTGGTGGTTGCTCCCCTCGCTCGGCTCGGGGCGGGCTAAGATCGGCGCTTGGCGATTCAGTCGTCGGTCGTCGGTCGTCGGTCGTCAGCGAAGCATCCGTGCTCGGCGCTTGGTCAGTGGTTGCTGTTCGGTGGACGGTTTTGACACTCTCCTTCTCTTTCGCCCCGCGTTCCTCCGTGCCCTCTGTGTCCTCTGTGGTGAAACGTTTTTGATCCTTCTCGTCCAGCCCAGCCACAAACACATCAAGCAGATCATCGACGCCGCGGCCATGCTCAGCGGAGACGGGAAACACTTCCTTCACCCCCAGGCGATGAAACTCCCCGGTCAGAGCAATCTGTTTGTCGCTGTCGATTTTGTTGACTGCGAGATACAGCGGCTTGCCGGTTTTGCGCAGCAGGCGAATTAACTCGAGGTCCGGCGCTGCAATCTCGCTGCGGCCGTCGACCACTATTACGATCGCGGCTGCTTCCTCGAGCGCGACCTGCGCCTGGCGGAAAACTTCCGACGGCATCAGGTCTTTGTCGTCGGGAATGATGCCGCCAGTATCGACCACGCGGAACGCGCGCCCGCGCCATTCACTGCCGCCATAAAGACGATCGCGCGTGATGCCGGGTTCGTCGCCGACAATGGCGCGGCGTGACCCGACCAGGCGGTTGAACAGCGTCGACTTGCCAACGTTGGGGCGGCCGACGATGGCGAGCAAGGGCGACGGCGTCTGTCGACGGGCAGGGACGCCCGTCGCTGCATCGACAATGGATTGTGATCTCGCCATGGGGAAGCCGGTGCCGCGTTGCGCAGTCGGAACTGGTTATTATAGAGACACCGTGTCGTCCTCTTCCCAGCCCGCCGCTCCTTCCCGTTCGGGCCCGCGCACGCACGACGTTTCCTTGCACAACTTCTTCACCCCCGGAGGCGTGCTCTCGAGAACGCACCCTGCCTACGAATTCCGGCGCGGGCAGCTACAGATGGCGCAGGCCGTCGAGCAAGCACTGGCGGAAAAGCGGCACCTGATCGTCGAAGCCGGCACCGGCACGGGCAAAACGCTGGCCTACTTGCTGCCCGTCATCCGCTCCGGCAAGCGCGTGATCATCTCAACCGGCACCAAGAACCTGCAGGAGCAGCTTTTCTACAAAGACATCCCCTTCCTCGAGCAGGCGCTATTCCCCAACGGCGAAGGCAAATTGAACGTCTGCTACATGAAGGGACGCAACAACTATCTCTGCAAGAAAAAGCTCTACGATCTGACCGATCACCCCGTTCTCTCCGGATTGGAAGAGATCGAGCACTACCGGGCCATCGCCGCCTGGGAGAAGACCACGCACACCGGCGACCGCGCCGAACTCGCTTCGCTGCCCGAGGCCAGCGCCCTCTGGCACAAGCTCGACGCTCGCTCCGATACCTGCCTGGGCCAGAACTGCAGCGCGTTTGCAACCTGCTTCATCACCGAGATGCGCCGCCGCGCGATGGAAAGCGACATCATCATCGTCAACCATCATCTGTTCTTTGCGGATCTCGCCATCAAGCAGGCCTCCGAGTACGCACCCGATGCCGGAATTCTCCCCGAAGTCGGCGCCGTGATCTTCGACGAGGCGCACGAACTCGAAGACGTGGCCGGCAGCTACTTCGGAGTTGCGGTCAGCAACCAGCGCGTGGAGGAACTGGCCCGCGATGTGGAAGCCTCGCTCACCCGCAACAAGCTGCTCTCCACGAAGATACTTAGCGCGCTGAAAAGCCTGCGCGATCGATCGCAGCTTTTCTTTTCGCTGCTGCCGGCAGGCGACGGCCGCTTCGCCTTCGAGAACCGGCGCGAGTTCCTGGAAGAAAATGGCGAGGAGTTCCTGGCCCTGCAACAGTCGCTCGAACGGCTGGGCGCCGAACTGCAGAACCTTCCCAGCAAAGCTGAAGAAATCTTCACCTTTTCGCGGCGCGCGCGGGAGTTGCAGGTGCAGCTCGGCTTTCTGATGGAGTCCGAGGACCGCAATACCGTGTTCTGGATCGAGCGGCGGGGACGGGGCATCTCACCACGCAGCCACGGCGGCACGGAGGCGAACAAAGCAACCCCGGAGATTCCCAGGACATCAGCCTTGGGGGGACGCCACAACGTCTACCTGCAGGCCACGCCGATCGACGTCGCGCCGATTCTAAAAAACACGCTGTTCGAGCAGCTTGAAACCACCGTGCTCACCTCCGCCACGCTGGCTGTGAGTGGAGGCTTCAGCTACGTGAAAAAACGCCTGGGAGTGGAACACGCCCGCGAAGTCGTGCTGCCCTCGCACTACGACTACGAGCGGCAGGCTCTGTTCTACGTTCCGCCCGACTTGCCCGATCCGCGCACGCCGCCATTCGCCGCCAAGGCCGCCGACCGCATTCGCCGCATCCTCGAGGTCTCGCGCGGCCGAGCCTTCGTGCTCTTCACCAGCTATGCCCAGATGAACGAAATCTACCAGCGTCTGCTCGGCGAACTGGAATTCCCCATGCTTCTGCAGGGCGACGCTCCCAAAAGCGCGCTCCTCGAAGAATTCCGCCTGACCCCGCAGGCCGTGTTGTTCGCCACGTCTTCGTTCTGGCAAGGCGTCGATGTGCAGGGCGAACAACTGAGCTGCGTAATCATCGACCGCCTGCCCTTTGCCGTCCCTAGCGATCCGGTGGTCGCGGCCCGCGTGAAAGCCATCGACGCCGAAGGCGGAAATGCGTTCTTTGACTACCAGGTGCCGGCAGCGGTCATCACGCTCAAACAAGGCTTCGGACGGCTGATCCGTTCCCTGCACGACCGCGGAGTGTTGACCCTGCTCGACAACCGCATCCTGAAGAAGGCCTACGGCCGCATGTTCGTCGAGAGTCTGCCCAACTACCGCCGCACCACTGACCTGCGTGAAGTTGAGGAATTTTTCGGGGGATAGTGCGCGTCGTCGGCCCTCGGTCGTCGGCCAAATCGCGTAGGGACAGGCGCCTTTGTGAGCCTGCCCTGAGCGAAGTCGAAGGGCCCGGCCGGGCGAATGCCCGGCAGTCTTGCTCTCGGCGCGGATCTTCCGTGCGGTGACCGAACGATCCGTCCGGACTGTGGCAATCCCGCGCCCTCGCGTAAAATAAGGGATTAGCCTGACATGCGCGGAGGTGCTGACAATGCATACTCCGCCGGGGGATTCATGTACGAGGTCACGGTCGAGGATACCTTCGCCGCAGGTCACTACCTGCGCAACTACAAGGGCAAGTGCGAGAACCCGCACGGCCACAATTATAAGGTGCGCGTCACGCTGGCCGGCCGCGAACTCGACAGGGCTGGGCTGCTGCTCGACTTCAAAGACCTGCGCGAGGTGATGAAGCACGTCATTGAGCGGCTCGACCACCAGATGATCAACGAAGTTGCCCCGTTTACCGAGATCAATCCCTCAGCCGAGAACCTGGCCAAGTACTTCTACGACGAGACCAACGGGCGGCTAAAAAGCGTGACGAAAGGCCGCGTGTTCGTGCGGGACGTAACGATTTTTGAAACCGACACAACGACCGCGAAATATTCCGAGTAGAACTCCAATGGGCGGGACGCCCCTCGCTCCATCGCCAACGACCAACGACCGACGACCGACGACCAACGACCAACGGCGCTTTTGATGCTTATCACCGAAATCTACAAATCGCTCCAGGGAGAATCCACCTACGCCGGCCTGCCCTGCGTGTTCGTCCGCTTGACCGGATGCAACCTGCGCTGCTCCTGGTGCGATAGCGAGTACACCTTCAGCGGCGGAAAGCGGATGTCCGCCGAGGAGATTTTCGAGGAAGTGGCGCGGCTCAGCCCGAACGGTGGCCTGGTGGAAATCACCGGCGGCGAGCCCATGCTGCAGGAGCGCGAACTGCTGCCCTTCATGCAGCACCTGCTGGATGCCAGCTACACCGTGCTGATCGAGACCAGCGGAGAACGCCCGCTGGCTCGCGTCCCCCAAGCCGTGGTCAAGATCGTCGACGTGAAGTGCCCACATTCGGGTGAGCCCGACACGTTCGACCTGTCGAACCTCGATGCACTTGGGCCGCGCGACGAAGTAAAGTTCGTGATCAGCGACCGCGAAGACTATCGGTTCGCGCGCGAGTTCACTCACCAGCATGCCCTGGCGACTCGGGTGAATGCTGTACTGTTCTCGCCGGCATTCCGCAAGGACGCGCAAGGATTGCGTTCAGCGACACAGTGTCTGCTCGATCCGCAACAACTGGCAGAATGGATGCTGGCCGACAATGTCCCCGCGCGCCTGAACCTGCAGATCCATAAGTTCGTCTGGGACCCGGCGCTGAAGGGAGTCTAGGGGCATTGGGGAATGGGGAATTTTGTAATCGGGTGATTTGAAACCGATGCTCAGATGCTCTCCGCCCGTTTGCATAAACCCATCGGCACCATCCATTCTTCTGGATCCGGGGAGATTTGTGGCAAGCGAGTGTTCGTAGGAGGCGTGGGGTTGCATCGAACCGTTTACAGGTTGGGTTTTAGCACCGCCATGATGGTTCGTATCAGGGCGCGCCTTGAGGCGCGCCGAAAACGTGTAGAATCCATGCGCCTTCCGGCGCTGCACCGCAGCCCAGTGTGTCGAAGTCCTGAGGTATGAACTCACCCACCCGACAACGCGCGGTCGTGCTCCTCAGCGGAGGCATGGACTCCTGCGTCTGCGCCGCGCTGGCCGCGCGCGACTTCGACGCCGCGGCCGTGCACGTGAGCTACGGCCAGCTCACCGAAGACCGCGAACGCCGCGCCTTCACCAGCATCTGCGACCGGCTCGGCATCCGTGATCGGCTCCTGGTCCGCAACCAGGCTTTGCCCGCGATCGGCGGTTCGGCCCTGACCGATCCCAGCATCGAGGTGCCGGAATCGCGGGCGATCGGCCACGACATTCCGGTCACCTACGTTCCTTTCCGCAACGCGCATTTTCTTTCGGTAGCGGTGAGCTGGGCGGAGGTGCTGGGCGCCAGAAGCATTTATATTGGTGCAGTCGAGCAGGACAGCTCCGGCTATCCCGACTGCCGGCCGGCGTATTATCAAGCGTTCAACGAGGTCGTTCGAGCAGGAACGAAAGACGGCAACATCGCCGTAGTCACGCCTCTGATTGCCCTGCGCAAACACCAGATCGTGAAGCTTGGCCTTGAACTGGGTGCGCCCTTCGATTTAACGTGGTCGTGCTATAGCCGGGAAGATCGGGCCTGCGGACTATGCGATAGCTGTGTGCTTCGGCTGCGGGCATTCCAGGAAGCGGGCGCCAAAGACCCGATTCCTTATGTCCACCATACGTCGCCGGCCATGGCTTCGCCGGGTTAGGAAAACCGCTTCTGGCTGCTTGCCTCTGGCTTCTGGCAAGCAAATTCAGAGGATCGCTAGCAGCCGGGAACTGATGGCCGGCAGCGCGAGACTGGAAATCTGGAACTTGCAATATCACTTCTGCATTCATAGAAAGCTGTTCGCCGGGAGGCTCCCAATGAAACGACGTTTTGCGTGGTCCGTGCTGGTCGCCCTGGTACTGGGACTGTGCGTTCCCCCCGTCTTTGCCCAGGCCAGTGGCACCGTAAAAGGTGTGTGCCGGGACCAGGAGGGAAAACCCATCGCCGAGGGTACGGTGGAATGGCTCAACTCCGAAACGGGCCGGAAGTACACGCTCAAGCTGAACAAGAAAGGCGAGTATTTCTCCCTGGGTGTCGCACCGGGCAAGTACAAAGTCACGCTGTTTGGTGCCGACGGAAAGCAGATCTTCTACATGAGCGGCATCCAGGTCGGACTGGACGAACTCACCCAGGACATCGATTTGAAGAAGGAAGCCGCTGCCCAGGCGGCCGGCCAGGGCCTAACTCCTGAGCAGGTGAAGGCGCAACAGGAAGCGCAGGCCAAGGCCCAGCAAGAAAACATGACCATCAAGCAGCTCAACGAGAAGCTGCTCGCGGCCAAGACCGCCAGCGATGCGGGTGACTTCGATGGCGCCATCAAGGTTCTTTCCGAAGGAACGCAGATCGATCCGAATCGCGACCTTCTCTGGTTCAAACTGGCCGACGCCTATCGCATGTCGGCGAACAAGCAGACCGACCCCGCGGAAAAGAAAAACCGCTACGAACAAGCGGCCAATGCCTATCAGAAGGCCATCGACCTGAAGACGGCGCATCCCGATCCCAAGGATGCCGACGCCAACCAGAAGCTGGCGGCGTACTACAACAATCTCGCTGAGGCTTATGCCAAGTCAGGCAAGGTGGATGACGCCGTCACCAACTACAACAAGGCGGCGCAGCTCGATCCCACCCGTGCTGGACAATACAACTTCAACATCGGTGCGGTACTCACGAACGCGGGCAAGGTTGACGACGCCATCGTGGCCTTCGACAAGGTCATCGCGGTCGATCCCACCAAGGCCGACGCCTACTACTGGAAGGGCGTCAACATGATCGGCAAGGCGACCCTGAAGGGCGACAAGATGGTCGCTCCGGATGGCACCGCCGAGGCTTTCAACAAGTACCTGGAACTGGCTCCCACCGGTACCTACGCGCAACCAGCCAAAGATATGCTGGCCAGCATCGGGGCATCGGTGGAAACCGGCTTCAACAAGAAGAAAGAGAAGGCGGCGACCAAGAAGTAGTCCAGCGGGAGACTTGGAGATTCGGAGGGGCGGCGACTCTGCTTGCCCCTCTTTGATTCTGACGTAGCGATTCTGACGTAGCAGGCTGCCCAAGAGCCAGAAAACCTAACCGCAGCCCCTAAAGGGCGGGGAGAAACAACGACTTGTGGCATCGCGAAAGCGATGCCCGATACGAATCGTGGCTGTTGTCTGCGACCCTTAGCGGCCCCATCCTGCACTGGCCCCCATCGTGGTTCTTCTCAGGGTAGTCCGGCATCTGGGCTCTCCCCTGTGAGCCTTGGGCGTTCGAAAAAGTCCACTTTCGTGGCCGGCAGGTTGTGCCAGGGCGCGGCTTCAGGCGCGCCCTACCGTCAGCCAAAATAATCCGCGGCTTTAGCCGCCGGCTGCATCCCTTGAAATGGGGCTCTCCTCACCCCGCCATACAGGTAACCCCACCGCAGGTTACTTTTGGGCACCTACCTTCCGTCCTTCGCCAAACGTCCACTTGGCCATACACTGAACGCAGAGCTCCCCCCCGGTTCTCGACGTGCTCCCACTGTGGAAAGGCAAAATTCTGCTGGTGTGAGGACAAGGCCATGGCTGCAACGGGCGTAGCCCCGATCTCGGTATCGCTCGAGGGGACCCATCCTCCGGGCGCGGTACCGACCCAGGCATTGCTGGCCGCGATGTTGCGCGCCTCGGAAAAGGTAAGCGATCTGATTTTCTCGCCGGGCAGGCCGCCCCAAGTCGAAGTACTCGGCCAACTCGTGCCCGTAAAAATGGAAGGCCTCTCCGCCCTGACCGCGGACGATACGCGCCGCATCGCTGCCGATCTGATCGGCAACAACAAGCAGGTCATCAACACGCTGCGCGAGCAGGGCTCCTGCGACATTTCCTACGGACTCCCCGGCCTCGCCCGCTTCCGTGTCAACGCCTTCATCCAGCGGGGAAGCTGCGCCGTAGTCATGCGCGTCATCCCCACCGAGATTCCGGAATTTCCGTCCCTGCATTTGCCTTCGCACCTGGGCGACGTCGTCAATCTGCGCAACGGGATTGTGCTGGTGACTGGGCCGACTTCTTCCGGGAAAAGCTCTACGGTCGCTGCCCTGCTCGACCGCATCAACCGCGAGCGCGATTTTCACATCATCACCATCGAGGACCCGATCGAGTTTCTGCACAACCACAAGCGCTCGACCATCCATCAGCGCGAACTGCACAGCGACACTCCGAATTTCGCGCTGGCCTTGCGGGCCGCACTGCGCCAGGCGCCGAAGGTCATTTTCGTCGGCGAGATGCGCGACCGCGAGACCATTGAGATGGTGCTCGAAGCGGCTGACATGGGGCTGATCGTGTTCTCCACGCTCAACACTGTGGACCCTGCAAAGACCATCGAGCGCATTGTGACTTCGTATCCTCCCGAGGAGCAGAAGTCGATCCGCGAGCGGCTGGCGAAATCGTTCCGCTTCATCGTCTCGCAACGCCTCATTCCCCGCGCCGACGGCAGCGGCCGCGTGCCGGTCTTTGAGATCGTGAAATCCAACGGCCGCACCCGCGAGTGCATCGAGAAGGGGGAGCACGAAGGCAAGACCCTGCTCGATGCCATCAAGGCCGGCGAAGCCGACGGCATGCAGTCGTTCGATAGCGAGATCGCCAAGTTGGTCCGAAACGGCATGGTGGACCTGGAGACGGGAGTCTCGTTCGCCAACAACGCCTCTGTGCTGGGGCAGGAACTGGCGAAGTAGCCGTATTTCTTGCGTTTCAAGTCGTTGGTCGCTGGGGTATGCGCCCCAAAGACCTCCAAGTCCCGGAGGGACACCTGTCCGCAGTTAAGCGCCCGCGCCCGCCTCGCGGATCAACCCTCGAACACCTTCCTGGCATTGCGCGCGCATGGCCGGTTTCAGGCTCAAATCGACTGCCGGGAGATCAGTAATGACGCCGTGCCATGCACCACGGCCCAGATCATGACGGCCAGAGCAAGGTGACCCTCGGGCGGACCGCCCAACTCCTCCGCGAGCCTGTCCCGCCCCCAAAAAAGTACAGGATTCTTCTCGCGGTGCGCGCTTTTTGGGCCCGGGAGCCATGGCCGGAGTTCGTGCTGGTGCGCGAAGAACAGCTCGTACTGCCGCGGCCGGCTCAGCGCAAAATCAAGGTAAGGATCGACCGCCGCTTCCATGCTCGGCGCAGGCGAGATCGCTTCATCAAGATCGTGGCGTACGCGCAGCAGCATGGCGCGCACAATCTCGCCGCGGTTCTTGAATCGCCGGTAGATGGCGGGCGTGTTGGTGCGTGCTGCCCGCGCCAGGATGCGCAGGCTGAGGCGCTGGTCGCCGCCTTTCCACAATTTCCAGGCTGCATCGAGGATGCGCCGCTCGACGTCAGGATCGGGACGCCGGGGCATGGAGGTTACTTTCCGTTACGAACCGGGTCCAGCGAAAACTAAAATATCGTTGACATCGTATAGTATACACTGTATACATAATAAGAAGCAAGTTAACCGGCCCCTTCCCTGTGTCCTGAGTAGAGCGCGCGGAAATTTTCCGAGGAGTTGAAGGATGTACAGTTGGGATGACCCGGACGATCGCGTCGCGATCGCCGAGATGAATGCTGAGCTGCGCCATGCGCAGCTGGACTTGCTGAGCGCGCGCTGTTCTGCCGACCGCCTGCGCCTCCGTTTCTCGCTGGATGATCTGGCTCAACATGCCGAGCGCGACCTGCTGCGCAAGGCAATCGGGCACGCCGTTGCCCTGAGCCAATACTACCTCTCGATCCAGAAGGAGATCCCGGAAGACGGCATTCCGCTGAGCGGATCGCAATATGTGCTCGCCGTGGAATGCGTCGCAGCCTATCTCTGGGAGCAACGCCAGGTCCAACTCCACGCCGGCCGGCCGCTCGCCGCCGAGCACCAGGAAATGCTCCGGCCCTACTTCGCTTCCAGCTTGCTGGAGCGGGTGCGGTTTGTCGAGCTGCACGGAAAGCGGTTGCCGCCGCCGCCCTTCTTCGAGAAGGCGAAAGCCCTGGGGATCGCGAACCTGCCGGAGATGACGCACATGGCATCGCTGACCTTTGTGGATGTCATCGTCTTCAACGAGCATCTTTCCCAGCGCGCGCTGTTCCACGGCCTGGTGCACGCGGCGCAAATGCAGATCCTTGGCCTGGAACGCTACACGGACTTGTTTTTACGCAGCTTCCTGCGCACCCAGGCGCATTTCAACGTTCCCCTGGAGCGGCAGGCCTTCGCGCTCGAGGCAAAATTCGCCGCCAGTGGCAACGAGCCTTTCTCCGTGGAGGAGCAGGTCCGCTTGTGGATGCGAGAGCGCCGCTACTAGGCTCTGCGGAGCGGGCACGGCCGGGAACCGGCTTGACCAAAGCTTCCCCCCCGGATGCCTAGTCGAGCACTCCACGCGCGTAGAGCGTCTCGTACATGGCGATGTCGTCTTCGCGATCGGGCGCGAGTTCGCGGAAGATTTCCGCTGCGAACGCGAACGGCGCGAGGCCATTTGCGGTGATAACGTGCCGGTCCCGCACCGCCGGAGCAGGCCGATAGAACTCTGCCCCGCGATAGCCTTTCACAAACTGCCCGATGAACTCGCGGCCGTTGCTGGTGTGCAGGTGATCGTCGAGCAAGCCGCAGTGTGCCAGCGCCAGCGTCGCCGCGCAGATCGCGGCCACCGGGCGATTCGCAGCGACCGCGGCACGCGCTGCGCGCGACACTTCCGGAACTTCACCCTTTGTCCACGAGTCGCCGCCGGGAAGAATCAGGATGGCCGCCGACTCCGGAGCAAAGTCGGCTAGCGCCAGATCGGGAGTCACCCGGAGTCCACCCATGCTGACCACCGGGGCTGCGGTCAGCCCGATTGTCTTCACCACAAAACCGAATGTCCGTCGCAGCTCGGCGAGCGCGGAAGCCGGCTCCCAATCGGCGTACCCGTTCTGCATTAGCAAGTAAGCGGTTTGCATGACATTGCGCGATGCCGGGGCCACCAACGCCAGGTGGCAGCGGTTCATCCTTCCCAGCGACCCATCTTACCGATGCCCGCCGCCGAACCGGGGAACCCGCCCTGTGCCAGCGTGCTCCATCGCTAGGCAGTGCCCTGAAGCAAGCTCCTTGAAGGCGTCCCGAAGGCGTCCCCGGGCTTTCGTGCCGCTCCAGGGGGCGGGTGTGGCGCGCCGCGTGCCCTCAGAAATCCGATATGTTAGAACATCTTCGCCCGCTTTACGCCCGCAGCTTCCCCTGCCTCGGCTCGCAGTGTGAGGACAACTGCCGCCGGCAATGGAAAGTGGTCAGAACGCTTTGGTCTTTCCCTCCTGGCAGGATGCGGACAACTGTGTTGAACACCCATACCAGGCGTACCTCATGCGGTGCCTGGAGTTCGCCGTGGTGAAAGGATTGCTCATGGGCATGGCCGGGCACTATCGCCAGGCATTCGGCAACGAGCATGTGGTGAAGCTTGCACAATGCCTGGCCAAGCCGATGGAACACGATTCAACACCGGGCGGCACCCTCAACTTCAAAGGCCTGGCCGAGACCGAGTGCGTGGCAGCGCTGCTGAAAAACTAGCAGCTCGAACTTCGCTGGCACCGAGTTCCGTCGCCTGAAGCGGGAAAGGTTTCCTCGCAGCCGCGTAACTTCAGTGCAGCAGCCCAAACACCGCCACGCCATTCGTCGTCCCGACATACACCTTGCCATTGGTAATCATGGGCGTGATGAACTTGTTGCCCGCGCCGAACTGATCGCGCGTGCCCGCCTGGTTGCTGTTGTAGACTTCGTGGCCCAGATCGGTGGCGTCGTAAGCGTGCAGCACCGCGGGGCTGCTGTTCTCGTGCGCCCAGACAATTCCGTTATTGCTGCCATTCGCCGAAATGCTCGGCGTGGTTCCCGGATATACAAACGACGCACTGCTCTGGCTCGTCGGCGCCGCCGACAGCAACGCGTTCGTGATGCTGAACGCCTTCAGTGTGCTCCCCACCGATCCGTAGAAAACCGTGTTGTTGAAGTAAGCCGGCATTCCCCAGATTCCGCCGGGCAACGCGCCGTCCAGTTCCTGATGGATGTTGTTGCTCGCCGAGTTGAACTTGCCCAGGTTGTCGCGGCTCACGACATAGAGGTTGCTGTCCTTGCCCGCGCCCACCGCGAGATGCACGGTTTGCCCGGAGCCATCGGTCAGGTCCGGCAGAAGCAGCGCGCCACCGGATCCCAGATCGATGTCGGCGCTGGACTTCGACACGGTATCGAACGTGGCAAAGTAGTCGGCGACCGTCAACCCGCTCGAGGTCGAAACCTTTACGAACGTATTTCCGAAATCGCCTTGCGCAGGGAACCCGCTGCTGTTGAGTGTGGTGTCGAAGGTGCCGTTGGCATCGAGGAAGTAGATGTTGCCCGCACGGTCGGCCGCGGGCGCGGTGCCGGCCATCCAGATCGAGCCTTCGTTTCCGTTCGGCGTCAGGTTGAGCACGCTGCTTTGTCCCAGTGTGGTTGCGCTGTAGGCGATGATCCACCCCGTATAAGGCCGGAAATCGCAGTGCGAGGTCCACGTCGTGTAGATCGTGTGATTGATCAGCAGCAGCCCCGCGCGCTCCGCGTATTGCCCCGGAGCGAAAACTACATTTCCGCCCGAGCTGTTGTCGCCCGTGCCCGGAAACTTTGCCTGCACGGTGGTCGGTCCTCCCCGCAGTTCGGCTCCGCTGGTGAGATCGAGCGCATGCAGGCGCTGGAAGTATGTGCCTGAGGAATTCTTCGACATGGCGACGGCGTAAATGGTGCCGTTCGTCGCTGCGCTGCGGTCAATGACGGGAGTCGAGGTGATGCCGATCTCGGGAGTGATTTGCCCACAGCCATGGTCGTCGCTGGGAGTTTCGCCAGTTCCGAGCAGTGAGACGTGCCAGAGCACCGCGCCAGTGTCGGCGTCAAACGCGTACATCGTGCCATGTTCGGTGGCGACGTAGAGAACGTTGTGCGTTCCGCCTGCGATGTTTGCCGCGGAGACATACAGGGGCTCGGCGTCGACTTTGCCGTCAGTATTGAAGAAAGCGAGTTTCCCGAAGTTCGCGGAATTGACGCTGGTCAACGTGAGGAGAGTCTCGTTGAGGTTCTGGCCGGTGCGGGCATTGTCGTTGTGGTAGGTGACCACGTCGACGCCGCCCGTGACGGTGAAGACCGTCAAGGTTGCGGGATTACTGGTGACCTGGCCCGCGGCGTTGCTGACCACCACGCGAAACTGAGCGTTGTTATCGCCCGCCGCCACGGGAGAGGTCATGTAGGTCGCGGCGGTGGCGCCGGCGATGGCCGTCATGTTCTTCTGCCACTGATAAGTCAGGGGAGCGGTTCCGGCCGCAAGCACGGTGAACGTTGCGCTCTGTCCAACCGGCAGGCTCTGGTTCGCGGGCTGGGTGGTGATGCTGGGAGCGAGAGGATTCTGCGCCTTGGAAGAACTGCTGCAACCCACCAACGTGCCCATCGCCAGGAGCACGACGCCAATGACTGCGAATCGCATGGAAGCACCCGTCCGGGAAGTTGTCCCACCCGGGTGATAATGTCAAGTTCGCCGGACGAAGGCCAGCTTCCCATGGTGCACAAGCGGGCGGCGAGAGAGACGGGTAAGTGAGTACGCGGGAAGGGCACGGCTGAAGTCGTCCCCTTCCTGCCAGCATAGTGAGGCAGCCCGCCGGCACTACAACCAAGGCGCTTATTCCGACCAGCGTTTGAACACGATCGCGCCGTTGGTACCGCCGAAGCCGAACGAATTCGACAGCGCGTAATCGAGGCTTGCTTTGCGCGAATGGTTCGGGACGAAGTCCATCTCCTTCGTTTCCGGGTCCTGACATTCGAGATTGACGGTCGGCGGCAACACCTGGTCGCGCAGGGCCAGCACAGAGACTCCCGCCTCGAGCCCGCCTGCTCCGCCCAGTAGATGACCGGTCATCGACTTGGTGGAGCTGACCGGAACTTTGCGACCTCCGAAGAAATTGCGGATGGCATGCGCTTCCAGCACGTCGCCGATCGGGGTGGACGTGCCATGTGCGTTGACGTAGCCGATATCGGCCGGCTGCAGCTTGGCATCATGCAGCGCGTTCTGCATCACCCGGAACCCGCCTTCATGCTCGGGAGCGGGCTGCGTGATGTGGTAGGCATCTCCACTCATGCCGTAGCCGACCATTTCGGCGACGATGGCGGCGCCGCGGCGCTTGGCAAATTCCAGGTCTTCGAGGATGAGGATGCCTGCACCTTCTCCGATCACGAACCCGTCGCGGGCTGAGTCCCAGGGACGGCTGGCCTTCTCCGGGTCGTCGTTGCGCGTGGAGAGGGCGCGCATGGCGGCGAATCCGCCCACGCCCATCGGGGTGATGGCTGCTTCCGATCCGCCTGCGATCATTACGTCGGCATCGCCACGCTGGATGATCTTGAAAGAATCGCCCAGCGAGTGGGCGCTGGTCGTGCAGGCGGTCGCGGTGGCTTCGTTTGGCCCCTTGGCGCCGAAGCGCATGGAGACGTGCCCCGCAGCCAGGTTGATGATGGCCGCAGGAATGAAGAAGGGAGAAATCTTGCGGGGGCCACCTTCCAACAGCGCGCGATGCTCGCGCTCGATGACGTCGAATCCGCCGATGCCGGAACCGATGTGCACGCCGACCCGCTCGGCGTTTTCGGGGGTGACCTGCAGGCCGCTGGCCTTCATCGCTTCCTCGGAGGCGGCGAGGGCAAAGTAAATGAAGCGGCCCATCTTCTTGACTTCTTTTTTCTCGACGAAATTCAGCGGATCGAAATTCTTGACTTCGGCGGCAATCTGGCAGGCGTGGCTCGAGGCGTCAAATTGCGTGATCTTCGCAACCCCGCTTTTGCCGGCAAGCAGGTTCTTCCAGACTTCCCCAGTGCTGTTTCCGACACCGCAGATCAGGCCGATCCCGGTGACCACGACCCGTCTCGTCAAACTTACTTCCCGCCTTTCGCGTGCTTGCCGATGTAATCGATGGCGTCCTGCACGGTGCGGATCTTTTCTGCGTCCTCATCGGGAATCTCGATGTCGAACGCTTCTTCAAACGCCATGACGAGTTCGACGGTGTCGAGCGAGTCGGCGCCCAGGTCATCGACGAAGGAAGCGTTGTTGGTGACCTCGCCCTCGTCCACGCCCAGTTGCTCGACAATGATCTGCTTTACTTTTTCGTCAACGGCTGCCATTCGTGCTCCTCACCAGCGCATTTCGGGGCGTGGCTTTGGTTGGATGTTTACTTGCTGACTTTGGAATGCTTGTCGATATAGTCGATCGCGTCCTGCACGGTGCGGATCTTTTCCGCGTCCTCGTCGGGGATCTCGATATCGAAATTCTCTTCCAGCGCCATCACGAGTTCGACGGTGTCGAGCGAATCGGCGCCCAGATCGTCAATGAAAGAGGCGCTAGGGGTGACTTCCGCTTCTTCCACGCCCAACTGCTCGGCAATGATCTGCTTTACTTTTTCGGTGATTTCCTTCGTCTTATCGCCTGCCGCCATAAGATTCCTCCAAGCGCAAAGTCTTCAATCGAAACGATTAGTGTAATGGCCCGCGAGAGAATGTGTAAAGCGAACGCGGCATCGCTCAGGCAAGGAGCTGGTGCGGATCCAGGCGAGGACGCCGCGAGCATGCTATCCGCCGATCGCTGGGCGGGTCAATGCAGCGAATTCGGTGCGGTCCGGGCTTTCTACTTCGCGGCGTACTCGTCGCGCAACCGGGTCTGGCGGCTGGTCATGGGGACCTCTTGTCCGCCGATGAAGACGCGCTTCACGTCAGTCTTCACATCGAGCGGATCTCCCGTGGCAACCACGACGTTGGCGACCTTTCCCGTGTCAAGTGAGCCCAGTTGATCGGCGACGCCCCAGATCTCTGCGGCATTCAGCGTGATCGCTTTCAATGCTTCGTCGGGCGGAAGCCCAAAGCTGATGGCGAATCCCGCCTGGTAGGGAAGGTTGCGCGCGTTGTGCGCATCGAAGGAGGCAAAGGCGATCTTCACGCCGCGCTTGTAAAGTTCCGCGGGCAGGCTGTACACCGCGTCAAAGCGCTCGTAGTCTTTTGGCGTTTCGTAAATGGGGCCAACAATCGCCGGCACTTTGAGGCTGGCGACGTAGTCGAGGACCGAACGCGAGTGGCTGATGTGGTTGAGAACGAATTTGAGGTTGAACTCGCGGGCCAGCCCGACCGCCGTCTGCAGATCGCTCGCACCTTCGGCGGCAAGCACGATGGTCTTCTTGCCCTCCAGATAGGGCAGCAGCGCTTCGAGTTTGAGATCGCGCTTGGGAGCCGAGGGCGGTGACTTCTTGTCACGCTCGGCGTCGGCTTTCTTCTTCTCGTATTCGGCGGCCTTCTGCTGATAATCCTGGCCATCGAGGAAGGCCTGGCGGAGTTGCGCCGCCATTCCCATGCGGGTTCCAGGGAATTTCATCTTCTCGAATGACTCGTTGCGGCGCTGTGTCCCGGTGAAATTCAAGGGCATGGCGATGTCGCGGACCAGCAGCATCTCGGATGCTGATGCCCCGGCGAGCTGCACAAAGGAATCCTGGCCAGGCAACGTGTCTTCGCTGTCAGGAGCAACGATGGCGTTAGTGATACCGTTCAAGCGAGTGACGGGAATCAGCTCCGACTCGGCATGAAACGCGTCGTAGACATGCATGTGTGGCATGATCTCGTCGCTGAGCTCGATGCGGTCGTTGGTCATCGCTTCCGCGGAGATTTCGGTGAGGCCAAGCGAGGTTTCCGAGTCGATCAGCCCGGGATAGACGGTCATGCCGCCGATGTCGATGACTTTGGCGTTGTGCGGCGCCTTGACGGAGGCGGCCGTCCCGATCGCGGTGATCTTGCCGCCCTCCATCACCAGTGCGCCGTTCTCAATGACACCGTGAGAGATGGTCAGCAGCTTGCCGCCTTTGAGGACAATAGGCTGGGGCTGCGCGGAGGCGCGAACGCCGAACAACGCAAGCCAAACGAATGCCACGGCAACCGGAATCCGCGCCGCGGCCAAGGCCTCGCGGGCAGGGGTGCCCGCGCCCCACGACCCTTCTGAGAACTGAGAACTGGCAACGGAGAACCGTTTCATTGTCCCTCCGAGTAGTGCGGCATTCCGTATCCTGGCAGGGACCGGTCGAAATAGACGTCGCCATCAATCAGAACTTTGTTCGGCACCGCGGAACTGGAAAGCGGATAACCGTCCCAGATGACGAAGTCCGCGTCCTTGCCGACGTCGATCGAGCCAACTTTGTCATCCACTCCGATGATCCACGCCGCGTTGAGCGTGATCATCTTCAGGGCTTCCTCTTCAGTCGCGCCGCCGTAGCGCATGGTTTTCGCCGCTTCCTGATTGAGGCGGCGGGCAAAATCGTTGGAATCACTCTTGATGGCTACGCGAACTCCTTTGCGCATGGCCAAGACCGCGTTCCACGGAATCGCGTCCCAGGCTTCCTGCTTATATCCCCACCAGTCGGAGAAAGTCGCGATGCCGATGTTCTCGGCCGCGAGCTTCTCCGGCACTTTGTAAGCCTCGAGCGCGTGATGAAAAGCCCGGATGTGGTAGCCGAACTCCTTCGCCATGGCAATTTCAGTAAGGAATTCGTCGGCGCGATAGCAGTGGATCTGCACCAGCAGCTTGCCGCGCAGCACGTCGGCCAGGGCCTCAAGCTTGAGGTCATGTTTGGGAGCGGTTGCGTCTTTGTCCCCGCGTTTCACTTTGGCGTTGTAGTCGTCCCATGAGCGCATATAGTCCTGGGCCTGCACGAAAGCGTCGCGCATTACGGCAAAATTGCCCATGCGCGTGGAGGGCAACTCATGGCGGCTGCCGTACACACGCTTCGGATTTTCTCCGCTGGCAAACTTGATGGAGCGGGGCGCGCCCGGGAACAGCATGGTATCGCGATCGGCGCCGTACTTGTGCTTGATGACGATGGCCTGCCCGCCGATCATATTGGCCGATCCGTGCAACAGCAGCGACGTGGTCACGCCGCCGGCGAGCGCGCGGTAGATGGCCTTGTCCTGGTAGTCGAAGGCGTCCTGCATCATCATCTGCGGGGTGACCGGGCTGGTGGCTTCGTTGATGTCGTCGCCCAGCGCGAGGTGCGAGTGCGAATCGATGATGCCGGGCGTGAGATACTTGCCGCCGGCGTCGATCACGGTGGCGGAAGCGGGCGCATTCACCAACTCGCCGACGGCGGCGATCTTGCCGTCCTTTATATACACGCTCCCATTCTTGATGTTTCCGTGCGTCACCGTCATGACGACGGCATTCTTGATCACGACGTCGCGGCTCGGCGGGGAACTGGATTGCTGGGCGAAACAGCAGGCTGCCAGGATGCAGGTCGAAAGGCAGAACAGCCACCGACAGATTGTCGTGCTACGACACATTTCGCGGCTCCTTGACGATGCAGGAATGCCGGGCGATTTTAGGCGGGGGCCGTGGTCAGGGTCAACGTTCTCAAGAATTTGATGTTGCGATCCCTAGCTGCTTGCCAGACAAATAACAAACCGAGACACTTTGTTGCATGCGAGCCGTTGTCCAAAGAGTAAGCCGCGCGAAAGTTACGGTGGCGGGCCAGGTCACCGGGGAGGTCGGCCTGGGGCTCCTGGTGCTTCTCGGCGTTGGCATGGAGGACGCAGTGGCCGATGCCGATTATCTTGCGGACAAGGTCCTCGGGCTGCGGATTTTTGAAGACGACGAGGGGAAGATGAACCGCTCCATCGTGGAGGAGGGCGGCGCGGTACTCGTCGTCTCGCAGTTCACGCTGTATGGCGATGCGCGCAAGGGCAAGCGGCCGTCATTTGAGGATGCGGCCCGGCCTGACAAAGCGTGCCGACTCTACGAATATTTCGTCGGGCGGATCCGCGCCACCGGCGTGCATTGCGAAACCGGACGCTTCCAGGAAATGATGCAGGTGGAACTGGTGAATGAGGGGCCGGTGACGATTCTGCTGGATTCGGGGAAGGAGTTCTAATTACGTGGTGCCCAGACTCCCTCGTCTGGGCAGCCGGACCAGAGTCCGGCAGAATGGCCTTCCGAGATGCATTCCCGACACGCCCAACCCGCGGGCGAGGGCGCCCGCGCTAGACCGCATCACGCTACCAGATCCGCCGCGCGCGCTGCTTCAACCGTGGCCCGCACATCATGTGTCCGAATGATGTGGGCGCCTTTCAAGATGACCGCGGTTTCGCTCGCCAGCGTTCCGAACATACGTTGATCGACCGGCGCGTCTTTGCCGTCTCGGGCCAGCATGCGGCCAATGAAGGATTTCCGCGAAACGCCGGCCAGCAGCGGATAGCGCAGTTGGTGGAACTCATCGAACCGCCGCAGCAGGGGATAGTTCTGCTCGAAGTTCTTGCCGAACCCAAATCCCGGATCGAGCACGATGCGCTCGCGCTTCACGCCAGCCATAGTCGCCTTGTCGGCCCAGTCCCGCAGTTCGCGCTTGACCAGCACGACGATGTCAGGCACCGGCTCGAGCGTGCGCCATTCTTCGGGACGCCCGCGCATATGCATCAGGACAGCCCCGCACTTCAGACCGGCCACCGCCTTCGCCATGGCCGGGTCCCAGCGGAAGGCGCTCACGTCGTTGACGATCTCCGCGCCGGCCTCCACCGCCGCACGCGCCACCGCAGCCTTGTAGGTATCGACGGACACCAGGGCCTTCGGGCGCTGCTCCTTCACCTTGCGAATCACCGGAATCACCCGCTCCAGTTCCTGCGCCTCGCTCACCGGCTGGCGAGCTTCCGCCTTCTTGGTTGACCCCGGGGGGGCCACCTTGGCCCCAGGCCGGGTCGATTCACCGCCGATGTCGACGATATCCGCACCCTGGTCCAGGAGTTCGAGAGCCTGCGCCACGGCGTTTTCAGGTTCGAGAAACTGGCCCCCATCGGAGAACGAATCAGGGGTCACATTCACAACCCCCATCACCAGGGTCCGCTTGCCCAGCGTGAGCACGCGCGAACCGAGGCTCCATTCAAAAACCGGGCGCATGCGTGGATTCTAAATCAGCGACCGGGCATGGCCGGCAGTACCCGACGCCAACCGGAACAAGACCGGAAGGCTAGTTACGGGCCCAATTTTCAATGCTAGAATCTCTCGCAGAGAAATTGTCATGCATTCCCGCCATTCGCGCCTGGTGGTGGCTGTTGCGCTCCTCATTGCCCTGACCTCGCCTGCGCAAGCCGCGTGGAAGAAGTCGCTGCCCAGCCGAATCGAGAAAATCCTGGCCGACCCTGAATTGTCGCGCGGTTTCTGGGGAATTGAGATCACCGATCTCAAGACCGGCAACGTTCTCTATCAGTTGAACGCTGACAGACTGTTCACTCCCGCTTCGAATACGAAGCTGGTGACGACCGCGGCCGCGCTGGCGCTCATCGGCCCCGATTACACCTCCAAGACCTCGGTGGAAACCGTCGGGATCCTTGACACGCACGGCCGCCTGAGCGGCGACCTGGTGCTGATTGGCCGCGGCGATCCCAATCTTTCCGGTCGCGAACTTCCCTACGATCTACGCACGCAGCGCAATGATCACCCGATCAAGGTGCTCGAGGACCTGGCCGACAGCCTGGTGGAGAAGGGCCTGAAGTACATCGATGGCGACATCGTGGCCGATGATTCCTACTTTGCTTTCGAGCGCTACGGCGAAGGCTGGAGCCAGGACGACCTGGTCTGGGGCGATGGCGCTCCGGTATCGGCGCTGACCATCAACGACAACGTGGTCTTTGTGAACATCCTGCCGGCCGACCGCGCCGGCGAGCGCGCCTTCGTCACCATCGTGCCGTTTGCCGACTACTACCACGTCGACAACCGGATCATGACCACGCCCGCCGGTACCACGCGCCGGATTTTCGTGAATCGCGAACCGGGATCGACTTCTTTAACGCTCTGGGGCGAAATGCCAATCGACGACCGCGGAGCGAATGAAGCGCTCGCCATCGAAGACCCGGCGGCCTTTGCGTCGTCGCTGTTCAGGAGCCTGCTGGAAAAAAGAGGGATCACGGTCTATGGCCGGAACCGCACGCGGCACACCGAACTGGCAGGCCTGCAGACCTTCAGTGTGACCGCCACCGCTGAGGCGCGGGGAGGAGAAGGCGACATCTCCAGGTCTCGCCAGGCCAATCAGAGCCTGGTGCTGGCCAGCTTCGAATCCAAGCCGTTGGTCGAGGACCTCCGCGTCATCAACAAGGTCAGCCAGAACCTGCATGCCGAGATTCTCTTGCGGCTGCTGGGCAGAGAGCGCGGAACGGCCGCTACCGTGGAGAGCGGACTCGAAGTGCTGCGTGGGTTCCTGACACGCGCAGGCATTTCCAACGAGCAATACGCGTTCTACGACGGGTCCGGGCTTTCCCACCAGAACCTGGTCACCCCGCACGCGGTCGTCTGGTTGCTCGGATACGCCTGGAAGCAGCCTTGGGGCGCCGCGTTTCAGGGCACCTTGCCCGTCGCCGGGGTTGATGGCTCTCTCGCCGAGCGCATGCGCGACACCGCTGCCCAAGGGAAAGTTCACGGGAAAACCGGAGCCCTGGGCGGAGTGAAAACGCTCTCCGGGTACGCCACCACGAATCGCGGAGAGCAACTCGTGTTCTCCATCCTCACCAACAATCTCAACGCGCCCAGCAAGAAGGTCACCGACGCCATCGACAGGATCGTGATTGAGATGGTCGATGACGGCCCGCCGAGGAAGTAGTCGGTCCGTCAGGAAGGCTGACGGGCCATTTTGCCGACCCGCGATCGACTGGCCCGCGCCGGGCCGGTTCCGGTCGGCGGCTTTTTCATCCCCTCGAGCAGTTCCTTCAGGACAACGGCGTTGTTGCGTTCTTCGTCCTTGAAGGCGTAGAGGAGTGTGAGACGCTTGCGTCCTCGGGCGAGGTCGTAGAGTTTCTGGAGTTGCTCGGCGGCTTCGGGGTGGGTGAGCTCTTTCAGGTACCGCTTCCGGAACATAGGCCAGGCGTCCCGATGCTGGTGGATCCAGCGGCGCAGCTCATCCGAAGGAGCGAGTTCCTTCAGCCACGCATCGAGGGCGGCAGCGGCCTTGGTCAGCCCCCGCGGCCACAGGCGATCGACCAGCACGCGCGTGCCGTCGGAACGCGAAGGCTTCTCGTAGACGCGCTTGACCACGACTGGCATCGCTTTGCTCTAATATTGTACGTCGGGATTCGGACTGGCGGAGCAACGCGCGGTTTGGTCTGGGCAATCGAATCGGAGCCTCCATGCAACTGCCAAAACCCCCAAGGGCGAGTTGGTCTTCGTGGTTTTTCCGGTTGCCGGTTCTTGCGTGCGTGGCCGGCTTGCTGCTGGTCGCCGCCGGCTGCGACGCGGAACGTCGCAAATCCGACGCGGAACTGGGCTTGAACCCACAACAGGCGGCGGGACGCCGCATCTATGACCAGCATTGCGACCAATGCCACGAGCCCTACTCCTCGCGCGGCAAGAAAGGCCCAGCACTGAAAGGCGTCTTCAAGAAGCAATACCTATCCGAGAGTGGCTTACCGGCGAACGATGACCGCGTGGGCGAGATCATCCGCTTCGGGCGCAGCAAGATGCCCGCCTACGGACAGACGCTGAACGATCAGCAGATCCAGGACCTGCTGGCGTATTTGCATACGCTGTAAAACGACCCCATGCGAAACCCGCTGACAAACAGTTCTTAAGGACTACTCAGCAGGTTTCGGACGCGAACTTCCCGCAACCACAGGCCGCCCCAAACACAGCAACCAAAGACAAAAGCGAAGACAACATTGAACCAGCTGGCTCCGATGCGAACCTGGCTCGCGATCGCGCCGCCAAGGTATCCCGTCAGCAAGATCGCTCCAAGAGTTGAGGTGCGAGGCAGCAGATACAGCAACGTGCAGACCAACAGAGTCACGCCGATCCCCGCAATGTCAGACTCCGGATAGCCCAACTGCTGAGTTGCCTTCACTACGATCGCAGGTTTCACGAGCTTCATGACTCCGTCCCACAGAAAGAACAGCGCTGCCAGGCCGCTCAGGATTTGGCCTGCCCGAATGTGCGCCTTCGAGATCACCTGACAGTTTTCCGTCGGTCCAGACATCATGCGCCCACCTGCTTTGTCAGTAAAAGACCAGTAACATTTCCTGCGGGATCGGCGAACATGGCCAACCGCGGCCCGCCCGGCACTTCGGTCGGCGGAACAACGGTCTTGCCTCCCAGACGCTCTGCCCGGTCCAGAGTGGCCTGAAGATTTTCGACCCGCACGTAGACGGAAACACGCCTGCTTCCATCATGAGCGGGGCCAACCCCACCGTTGATGCCACCCGGACCACCTCCGGTTTCAACCACGCCGTATTTCATTGGGTTGTTGCCATTGATCTTCCAGCCAAACAGGTCGCGGTAAAAGCTTTCGAGTTCGCTCCCTTCTCCACCCATGATTTCGAAATGAACGACCGGTGCGCCCATGAATCTCCCTTTCTATGCCTAATGCGATGCTGTGCTGTCGTTAGCGACGAAAGCGCTGATTAGGGAAGGACTATAGCGTCGGCGACCGAGCCGGTCTTGTATAAAAACGACAACTGGCTCTGTCCATGGGCGATTTGCGTGGGAGTCTGTCCGATGAAGCGCTTGAGGGAGCGCGTCAGGTGTGCCTGGTCAAAATAACCAAGCCGACTCACCACATCCAGAGTCGAAACGCCCTCTCGCAATAACAACGACGCGTAGCGCGCTCGCTCGATCTGCCGAAATGCAGCCTGCGTAACCCCCGTAAATCGCAGGAAATGTCGTTGTGCAGAACGCAACGACAAGTTGTGCGGCCGGCGCAGCAGAGCGTTGTCGACGATTGGATCGCGCGAGAGCAGCCCGGAATGCACAAGGCGTTTGACGAACGTCTCGGCGTTGTCGAAATCGGGATATTCCAGAGCAGACCCGTTCATCCAAAAAGAACGACCACTCGCAGCCGGCAGAGTTACATCGTTGTGATCGCGAAGACTGCCCGGCAGGAATCGCGGCATGTAGGTGCCGACCTTGAAGCGGACAGCGACCCACGCTCCTTCTGCGGGGCAGTCAAGAGGCGTGGCTGCCGTCTCCGGTCCTCGAAGAGTGAGAAAATTCTTTCCTCCAAGCCGGGTCACGACCATCTCAAAATTGTTCGCCGCCACGGAGAGGAAGGTGTCTGCTCGTTCGCTGTGGCAACGCCAGACTTTTTCAACGAAGGGATGGTCCGACCCCCTGACCTCGAAACGTATGAAGTCGTTTTTCGCACCCTTTGCTTGGTTCGAACTCGTACCCATTCCGTTCCCCACTTGCCCCGGCAAAGCTGGAATTCGCACAGTGTACCAGCCGGAGTGCTGGCTTCGCCGGGCGGGCGCAGCTGCGGCACGGGCCGAGCTGGCGACTGCATCGTTCTCAATACGCTTGGGTTTCTCCTTGCACCCCGACTTCAGAGAGAGGCGTCGGCCGGTCATGGGATAATCTCCTCGTTGAAAACCGCCTCCAAAACCGATCTCTACCGCAAGCTGCCGTCGGTCGACGAGGTCCTGCGCCGTGATGATCTCGCCAAGATGATCGCGCGCGAGGGCCGTGGG
>Ga0306924_10000073_pt1 | contig 64504 bp, 65 predicted proteins | sample sta12Can44000111_FD_203756 | JGI IMG/M metagenome (GOLD analysis project Ga0306924, IMG submission 203756) | Lab enrichment of tropical soil microbial communities from Luquillo Experimental Forest, Puerto Rico - statanox.12C.anox.44.000.111 (v2)... | ecosystem: Environmental > Terrestrial >... | reverse complement strand
GCGGTGGTGCGCAACAAAGGGGCGCCCGGCATCGACGGGATCACCGTCAAGCAACTGCCGAGCATCCTCAAGGCGCGCTGGCCAGAGATTGAAGAACAGCTGCTCCAGGGGCGCTATCAGCCGCAACCGGTGCGTCGGGTGAGAATCCCGAAACCGGCCGGCGGAACGCGCAACCTCGGCATTCCAACCGTGATCGATCGCGTGATCCAGCAGGCGGTCCTGCAGCGGCTCCAGCCGCGGTGGGACCCAACATTCAGCGAACATAGCTACGGGTTCCGACCGGGCCGCTCCGCTCACCAGGCGGTGGTCCAGGCGCAAGCCTACGTCATCGACGGCTACCGGTTTGTCGTTGACATTGACCTGGCCAAATTTTTCGACCGGGTTAATCATGACCGGCTGCTTGCCGCAGTGGCGAAGCGGGTTTCGGATCGGCGGGTTCTCCGGCTCATCCGGGGATACCTGACCGCCGGCGTGCTCGATGGCGGGCTCTTCGAGGAAAGTAGGGAAGGGACCCCGCAAGGCGGCCCACTCTCGCCCTTGCTCTCGAATCTCGTGCTGGATGAGTTGGATCGCGAGCTTGAGCGTCGCGGCCACCGGTTCGTGCGGTATGCGGATGACTGTAACATCTACGTCCGCAGCGAAAAGGCCGGCCGACGGGTCATGCAGAGCCTGACCCGCTTCATCGAAGAACGCCTCAAACTGCAGATCAACGCGGAGAAGAGCGCCGTCGCCCGCCCGTGGCACCGGTCGTTCCTCGGCTTTACAGTCAAGGACGATCCGGCGTTCCGGCGGTGCGTCGCCGACAAGGCCGTGGCCCGGTTCAAAGATCGGGTCCGCGAGCTGACGCGGCGGCACCGGGGCGTCAGCCTGGAAAAGATGATCGCCGACCTCAACCCGTTTGTGCGCGGTTGGGCCGGCTACTTCGGCCTCAGCCAGTGGCACGAATTGCCATCGCTGGACGGCTGGATCCGACGGCGCCTGCGTTGCGTCGCCTGGGTCCAGTGGAAGACACGCGGTCAGCGCTATCGCGAACTCCGTCGGCTCAAGGTCCCCGAAAGGTCGGCCAGTGCGGCTATCTTCAGCCCAAAGGGACCGTGGCGGCTGAGCTTCTCGGAAGCTCTGCATCGCGCCTTCACTAAAGCGCGCTTCCGTCGTCTGGGCCTGCTTTCCATGGAAAAGCTGGCGAGTGCTTAATCCGCCGAACCGCCGTGGTACGGACCCGTATGCCCGGTGGTGTGGGAGGGGCGGCATCGCGAGATGTCCCCCTATCCCGATTGATGGCGGTGAGCACGGCGTCAGGCTCAGGCCAGGTCGGGGCACAGCTGATCCTGCCGCGGCCGGCGATAGTCTTGCTGGCGCATCATCAGCGCCCACCCGGTGCGCGCCAGTTTGTTGGCGAGCGCACAGGCGACGACTTTGCGCTCCTTGCGTTGCAGCAATTTGACCAGCCACGCATCGTCCTTGGCCCGCCTGCTGCCCAACACCGACATCGCGCCATTGACGAGCAGCCGGCGCAGATAGCCGTTGCCGCGCTTGCTGATCGGCCCGAGCTTGGCCTTTCCGCCGGTGCCGTCCTGGCGTGGCACCAGGCCGAGCGAGGCCGCAAAATGCCGCGCACTAGTGAACCCCGCCGGGTTGACAACCATCGCCGTCATGGCGCTGGACAGGATCGGCCCGTAGCCGGGGATGGTGATCAGGTGGCGGCAGGTGGCATTGGCGCGGCCCCAGCCAACGATCTGCTTCTCGACCCGTTCAATACGTTGCTCGAGACCGCGCAAGGTTTCGACGATCGCCATCAGGCCGTGGTGCGACGGTGCCGGAATGCGTGCATCCGCTGGATCGGCCAGGATCGCCACCAACTCGCTGACGTGGCGCGGCCCCTCGGCGACAATGATGCCGAACTCCGCCATCAGCCCGCGCAAGGTGTTGATCAGCATCGTGCGTTGCTTGATCAGCAGTTCGCGCACCTTGTGAATGCCCGCGGCGGCCTGCTGCGCCTCGGTCTTGACCGCGACAAAGCGCATCGATGGGCGGCTCACCGCCTCGCAAATCGCCGCCGCATCGGCCGGATCGTTCTTGTTCCGCCGCACATAGGCCTTGGCGTAGGGCGGCGGGATCAGCCGCACGTCGTGACCCAAGCTGGCGAGCTCGCGCGCCCAATAATGTGCCGTCGCACAGGCTTCGATGCCGACCAGGCAACGCGGCAGCTTGGCAAAGAACGCCAAGACCTGCTGGCGACGCAGCGCCCGCCGCACCATTACCACCCCCGCTGCATCAACCCCATGCACCTGAAAGACCCGCTTGGCCAAATCCAGCCCGATCGTTGTAACCTCTGCCATGGATGGCTCCCGTCCGTTGGCGTTTTCGACAACCCAACTTTGGCACACAGATGCCGTGAGGGGGCCATCCACCCCATCAAGCCCGGCCACGGGGAAGGGCAGCCCTTTTCAGACGGCGAGGCGCCAGCGCAGAGTTTCGCCGGCACGGAAGGGGACGACCGTAATTTCGCCCTCGCCAATCCGCTCCGGCACGGGAAAGGGTTCTCGCGTCAGGGTGACCCGCGTTTCGTTTGGCGGCAGTCGATAGAATGCCGGGCCGTTCAGCGAGGCGAAAGCTTCGAGCCGGTCGAGCGCCGCTTCCTCCTCGAAAACCTCGGCATAAATCTCGAGGGCGCACGGAGCAGTGAAGATGCCGGCGCAGCCGCAGGCCGCCTCCTTGGCTGGAATGGCGTGCGGTGCGCTGTCGGTACCGAGGAAGAACCGGTGATCGCCGGAGGTCGCGGCTCGGCGCAGAGCGCGACGATGCTTCTCGCGCTTGGCGATCGGCAGGCAATAAAGATGCGGGCGGATCCCGCCGGCGAAGAGGGCGTTGCGGTTGATCACGAGGTGATGTGCGGTAATCGTCGCCGACAGGTTCGCGCCGGTGGCCGAAACGTAGTCGACGGCCTCTTCGGTCGTGATGTGCTCGAGCACGATCCGCAATTCCGGTAGGCGGCGACGCAGTGGGTCGAGAACGCGGTCGATGAACACCACCTCGCGGTCGAAAACATCGACGGCGGGGTCGGTCACCTCACCATGGATCAACAGCGGCATCCCAAGCCCCGCCATGCGCTCGAGCACTGGGCAAATTTGGTCGTAGTCGGTAACGCCTTCGGCCGAATTGGTGGTCGCCCGCGCCGGGTAGAGTTTGACCGCCGAGAAAACCCCTTCGTCATACCCGCGCGCGACCTCTGCGGGGTCGGTCTTATCGGTGAGATAGCAGGTCATCAGCGGCGTGAAATTCGTCCCGGCGGGGAGCGCGGCGAGAATGCGTCTGCGATAGGCCTGCGCCGCGGCGACGGTCGTGACCGCTGGCAGCAAATTCGGCATCACGATCGCGCGGGCGAATTGGCGCGCGGTGAAGGGGAGAACCGTGACGAGCATTTCCCCGTCGCGCAGGTGCACATGCCAGTCATCCGGACGCAGCAAGGTGATCGTTTCGATGCTTTCTGCCATATCTCATGACCTCTTCAAGCCATCGAAATCTATGAAATGCCCTTGTAAAAGACGGCACCGCGCCCGATGTGGATAGCACTCTCGAACGAAGAGTGCTAATCCTGTCATCGGGATATTCCTCGTTTGCTTTCGCTCTCCTTGCGAGGGCACCCCGATTCCAGTGGGCAATCAAGGGAGGATTTTCATGAAATTCAGACCTTTGCACGACCGTGTGGTGATCCGGCGAGTGGAGCAGGAAGCGAAGACGACGGGCGGGATCTTCATTCCCGACACCGCCCAGGAGAAGCCTATGGAGGGCGATGTCATCGCGGCCGGGCCGGGTGCCCGGGGCGAGGACGGCAAGGTGCACCCGCTCGACCTCAAGCCCGGCGACCGCGTGCTGTTCGGCAAATGGTCGGGCACCGAGATTCGCCTCGACGGCGAGGAACTGATGATCATGAAGGAATCCGACGTCATGGGCATCCTCGAACGCGGCGCCGCCGCTGTAAAGACCAGCTGAAAGGACAATAATCATGGCTGCTAAAGAGATACGGCTCGGCACCGATGCGCGCGAGCGCATGCTGCACGGCATCGACATCCTCGCCGACGCAGTCAGGGTGACCTTGGGGCCCAAAGGCCGCAACGTCGTTCTGGACAAGAGCTGGGGCGCACCGCGGATCACCAAGGACGGCGTCACCGTCGCCAAAGAGATCGAGCTTAGCGACAAGTTCGAAAACATGGGCGTGCAAATGGTGCGCGAAGTGGCGAGCAAGACGAGCACGGTCGCCGGCGACGGCACCACGACCGCGACCATTCTTGCCCACGCGATGGTGCGCGAGGGCGTTAAGGCGGTGGCCGCCGGGATGAACCCGATGGATCTCAGGCGCGGCGTCGACATGGCAGTCAATGCCATCGTCAGCGACATCCAGAAGCGCTCGAAGAAGGTCTCGACCAACGACGAGATCGCGCAGGTCGGCACCGTCTCGGCCAATGGCGACACCGAGATCGGCCGAATGCTGGCCGAGGCTATGAAGAAGGTTGGCAACGAGGGCGTCATCACCGTCGAGGAGGCCAAGTCGCTCGAAACCGAGCTCGACGTCGTTGAGGGAATGCAGTTCGACCGCGGCTATCTGAGCGCCTATTTCGTCACCAATGCCGAGAAGATGCTGGCCGAACTCGAAGATCCATACATTCTGCTGCACGAGAAGAAGCTCTCCAGCCTGCAGACGTTGCTGCCCATTCTCGAAGCCGTCGTGCAGAGCGCCCGGCCGTTGCTGATCGTCGCCGAGGACATCGAGGGCGAGGCACTTGCCACCCTCGTCGTCAACAAGCTGCGCGGCGGCCTCAAGGTGGCGGCGGTCAAGGCGCCCGGTTTTGGCGATCGCCGCAAGGCCATGCTCGAGGACATCGCGACCCTGACCGGCGGTCAGGTCATCTCGGAAGACCTCGGCATCAAGCTCGAGAACGTGACGCTCGACATGCTCGGCCGTGCCAAGCGCGTGCGCATCGACAAGGAGAACACGACAATCATTGACGGCGCTGGCGGCAAGGAGGACATCCTCGCCCGCACAAATCAGATCCGGGCGCAGATCGAGGAGACCACCTCCGATTACGATCGCGAGAAGCTGGAGGAGCGTCTTGCCAAGCTGGCGGGCGGCGTCGCGGTCATCCGCGTCGGCGGCAGCAGCGAGGTCGAGGTCAAGGAGCGCAAGGACCGGGTCGACGACGCGATGCACGCGACAAAGGCTGCGGTCGAGGAAGGTGTCGTGGCGGGCGGCGGGGTGGCGCTGCTGTTTGCGAGCAAGGTCCTGGCCGGGCTCAACCCCGCGAACAACGACCAGAAGGTCGGTATCGAGATCGTCCGCAAGGCCATCCAATGGCCGGTGCGGCAGATCGCCGAGAATTCCGGTGCCGACGGCTCGATCGTGGTCGGCAAGCTCACCGACAAGGGCGACCCGAATTTCGGCTATGACGCGCAGTCGGGCGACTACAAGGACATGGTGGCCGCTGGGATCATCGATCCGACCAAAGTCGTGCGGGTCGCATTGCAAGATGCTGCCTCCGTCGCGGGGCTGTTGATCACGACCGAGGCGATGGTCGGCGACCGGCCGGAACCGAAGAGTGCGCCCGCTATGCCACCGGGCGGCATGGGCGGCATGGGCGGCATGGATTACTAAGCTCCAACTGCAGCGTGCCCAGCGGGATGGTCTGTTCCTCGGGGAGGCAATAGCCCTCGGTATCGCATCAAACACGAGGTGGACGGACACGAGCGGATGGTCGGTGAGAGCGAGCTTGGTCCGCGGTAAATCCCGGGGCCCCTGCCTCGTTTCGAACCATCTCACCTTTGTCGACTCTCAACCCAAGCCGCTGCCTCGCCCCGTGGCGAGGAATGTCTTTGCATCATCGCGGCAGGCTCAAACCCGCACCATATCAGGATAGAGCAGAGCGGGCGGTCTTGGTATGGTCCGCAGACGGTCGGAGGGCGGCATGAGCGGTTGCATCGTCGGTTGGGCGCACAGCAAATTCGGCAAGCATGAGGGCAGGGACATCGAGTCGCTTATCGTCGAGGTGTCGCAGGCCGCGCTGGCCAATGCGGGGGTCGCGGCGGCCGATATCGACACGATTTATCTCGGCACGATGAATGGCGGCTTTGTGCGCCAGGAATTCCCAGCCTCTTTGGTCTTTCAGGCCGACCCGGCTTTTCGCTTCAAACCGGCGACGCGAGTCGAGGACGCCTGCGCGACCGGTTCGGCGGCGATCCATCAAGGCTTGAACGCAATAGCCGCTGGGAAGGCGCGATTGGCGCTCGTCGTCGGGGTCGAGAAGATGACTGAGATCTCCGGCGCCCAAGTCGGCGACATCCTGCTCGGCGCCAGCTACCGCAAGGAGGAGGATGCGATCGAGGGCGGCTTTGCCGGTATCTTCGGCAAGATCGCGCAGAGCTATTTCCAGCGTTATGGCGACCAATCCGATGCCCTCGCACGGATCGCCGCCAAGAACCACAAGAATGGCGCCGCCAACTCGCTGGCCCAGATGCAGAAGGATCTCGGCTACGAATTCTGCCGCACCGTTTCCGACAAGAACCCGATCGTCGCGGGTCCCTTGAAGCGGACCGACTGCTCGCTCGTTTCGGACGGCGCCGCCGCGGTCGTGCTCGCCGATACGGCGACGGCGTTGAGCATGAAGAAGGCGGTCATTTTCCGCGCCGCCGAGCAGGTCAACGACTTCCTGCCGATGAGCCGGCGCGATGTCGTCGCCTTCGAGGGTCCGGAACTCGCCTGGAAACGGGCGCTCGCCGCCTCCCGGCTCGAGCTCGACGATCTTGATTTGGTCGAGACCCATGACTGCTTCACGATCGCCGAGCTGATCGAATATGAGGCGATGGGTTTGACGTCGAAAGGCGAGGGGGCACGCGCCGTCCTTGAAGGTTGGACCGAAAAAGACGGCAGACTGCCGGTCAACCCCTCGGGCGGGCTCAAATCCAAGGGCCACCCGATTGGCGCCACCGGTGTATCGATGCATGTGCTAGCGGCGATGCAGGTGACCGGCCAGGCCGGCGGCATTCAAGTGCCGGATGCCGCGCTCGCCGGCGTTTTCAACATGGGGGGCGCCGCCGTCGCCAACTTCGTCAGCATCCTCGAACCGCTGCGCACCTGATCAAGCGGCTGCCCCTCACCTCAACCCTCCCCCCGCGCGCGGGGAGGGAGGGACCCGGGTCAGCGGGAGGGTGAGGGCGGCGAGCGAAGGAACCTTGAAGGAGGCGCAATGACCGAATTCCGTGCGCTCGTCCTCTACGAGGAAGGCGGCAAAGTCATCCCCCGGATCGAGGCAGTCGACGAAGCTGGGCTACCGCCGGGCGAGGTGACCGTCGCGGTCGAATATTCGACCCTCAACTACAAGGACGGAATGATCCTGCAGGGCCTCGGCCGACTGGTGCGGAATTATCCGCATGTTCCCGGGGTCGATTTCGCCGGCACTGTCGAGCGCTCGGAAGCGCCGGAGTTCAGGCCCGGTGATCCGGTCATTCTGACGGGCTGGCGGGTCGGTGAGGCGCAATGGGGCGGCTATGCCGAGAAGGCACGGGTCAAGGCCGCCTATCTGGTGCGCCGGCCGGAGGGGCTGAGCGCCCGGCAGGCGATGGCGATGGGCACCGCCGGGTTCACGGCAATGCTCGCGGTCATTGCGCTCGAAAGGCACGGCTTGCAGCCCGGCGCCGGTGATGTTCTCGTCACCGGTGCCGCGGGTGGTGTCGGCAGTGTCGCAGTTGCGCTCTTGTCGCGGCTCGGACATCGCGTCATCGCTTCGACCGGCCGCCCCGACCAGCGCGCCTACCTGACCGAACTCGGCGCTGCCGATCTGATCGATCGCGCGAGCCTCGCGGCGAAACCGTCGCGACCGCTCGACAGCGAGCGCTGGGCAGGTGCGGTCGATGCCGTCGGCGGCACCACCCTGGCGACGATCCTGACGCAGCTCAAATATCGCGCGAGCGTTGCCGCCTGCGGTCTTGCGGGAGGTAGCGACTTGCCGGCGACCGTGATCCCGTTTCTGCTGCGCGGGGTCAATCTGCTCGGCATCGACTCGGTGATGTGCCCACGCCAAGAGCGGATCGAAGCGTGGCAACGTCTGGTGTGCGACCTGCCGCTCGAAAAGCTCGACCGGATGACCGAGACGATAACGCTTTCCACCTTGCCCGAGGCTGCGCCTAAGATCCTCGCGGGCCAAATACGCGGCCGCGTTGTCGTCGACGTGACCGCTTGATCTAAAGGGAATTTCGCATGCGCCTGCGCGTTCGTGGAGCATGAGAAACCCTCCCTCAATCAGCATTGCCACACGAGCTCAGATCATCCAGCGCGTTCTCGTCGATGGTTGGACGACGGCGCAAGCCGCGGCTGCTTGCGGCGTCCCGAAACGCCTCGTCGACAGCTGGGTCACCGATTTCCGCAAAAACGGCATGGCGAGCCTGCGGCAGGGGCTGGACGACACGATCGCGGCTGGGGTCGCGCGATCACTGCGCACGGCTTTGCGCAGGATCTCGGTCGGGCTGCGCCGACCGTTCACCGCAGAGCCGCCCGTCGAGCCTCTGCCGCTGCGCCGCACGAGCGAAGACAGGCCGCGATAACGCGTGTCAACGGTTGCGGAAGGTGGGCTTGCGCTTGTCGATGAAGGCGGCCATGCCTTCCTTTTGGTCTTCGGTCGCGAAGGTCGAATGGAACAGCCGACGCTCGAAGCGCACGCCCTCGGCGAGGGTTGTCTCATAAGCGCGGTTGACGGCTTCCTTGACCATCATCGCGATCGGCCGTGACATCGCGGCGACCCGTTCGGCGATCTTCATCGCTTCGGGAAACAGCTCGGCTGCCGGCACGATGCGGCTGATGAGGCCCGCGCGCTCTGCTTCCGCAGCATCCATCATTCGCCCGGTCAGACACAGATCCATCGCCTTCGCCTTGCCGACAAAGCGGGTGAGGCGCTGAGTGCCGCCAGCCCCCGGAATAGTACCCAGCGTGATCTCCGGCTGTCCGAACCGCGCAGTATCGGCGGCGATGACGATGTCGCACATCATCGCGATCTCGCAGCCGCCGCCGAGCGCAAACCCCGCGACCGCTGCGATCACCGGCTTGCGGCATTGCGCTATGCGCTCCCAGCCGCGCGTGATGAAGTCCTCGCAATACGTTTCGGGGTAGCTCTTCGACACCATCTCCTTGACGTCGGCGCCAGCGGCGAACGCCTTTTCGTTGCCGGTCAGCACGATGGCGCCGATCGCCCCGTCCGCTTCGAGACCGTCCAGCGCCGCGGCGAGCTCGGAAATCAATGCCGCGTTCAAGGCATTCAGCGCCGCCGGCCGGTTGAGCGTGACGACGCCAACCGCGCCGCGCCGCTCGACGAGGATGTTCTGGTAATTCTGCTGCTCGCTCATCCATGCCTCTCTAGCGCTGCCGTTTCGCACAGTAAAAGGTAGACCGGCCGGCTTGAACAATCCGTCGAACGCCCGTGGCGCAGTCACAGCCGGGACATGGGCCGCCTTCTCGGCCATAGACCGCCCAATGGTGCTGGAAATAGCCGAGTTCCCCGTCCGTCTGAACGTAATCGCGTAGCGAAGACCCGCCGGCCTCAATGGCCTCGGTGAGGACGGAGCGAATCCCGGCAACGAGTTTGCCGGCACGCCCCCGGCCGATCGTAGCAGCGAGCCGTTGCGGTGAGACACCGGCTCGGAACAGCGCTTCGCAAACGTAGATGTTGCCGAGCCCGGCGACGATCCGTTGATCGAGCAGCGCCGACTTGATCGGCGTCATCTTGCCGGCAAGCGCCCCGGCTAGATAAGCGCTGTTGAATTCGGCTTCGAGCGGCTCGGGGCCAAGTCCCGCGAGGAGCGGGTGCTGTGCGGCTTCGCTGCGTTTCATATAATCAATGAGACCAAAGCGCCGCGCGTCGTTGAAGCGGATGACGGTGCCGTCGTCGAGCGTCAGCACCACATGGTCGTGCGGCGCGTCCGGCAGTGCCGCCCTGCTCGCGGTAACCCGGCCGGACATGCCGAGATGAAGCAGCAGAAGCCCATCCGTGTCGAGCTCGATCAGGATGTACTTGCCGCGCCGGCCGAGCGCGCCAATCCGGGCGCCGCGAAGCCGCACGGCGAGCGCTGGCGGGAACGGCCGGCGCAGATCGGGCCGGCGCACCTCTGCCCGCGTTATGCGCCGGCCGCTCATCTTCAGTGCGAGCCCTCGGCGGACCGTCTCGACCTCAGGCAGCTCGGGCATGCTAGTTGAGCATCTTCCGATGTGAGCGGGCAGGACGTGGCACGCACGACTCTTTGAGGCTATCTTCCTGCCTGATGAATGGCGAAGAGACAAGCGGCAGCACCAATTTCGGCTTCCGCCGCGTACCGGAAAGCGAGAAGGCGCCGCTGGTGCGCGCGCTCTTCCACAGTGTTGCGGCGCGCTACGATCTAATGAACGATTTGATGAGTGTCGGTATCCACCGCTGGTGGAAAGCGGAGATGGTGGCCTGGCTGAAGCCGCGTGCGGGGCAGCGTCTTCTCGATGTCGCCGGCGGTACCGGCGATATCGCACTGCGCGCCTTGCCGCGCCTCGTTCCGCACGAGGACGCCGAAGGCGCTGGCGTTCTCGTTTGCGATGTCAGCGAGGCGATGCTCGCGATCGGACGCGCCCGGGCTCTCGACCAGGGGATTCTCGGCGGGATCGAGTGGTTGTGCGCCGATGCCGAACGGCTTCCGGTGGCCGACCGCAGTGTCGATCTCTACACGATCGGTTTCGGGTTGCGGAATGTCACCCGTCTCGATTTCGCGCTCGCCGAGGCGAAACGTGTGCTGAAGCCGGGTGGGCATTTTCTTTGCCTGGAATTCACCCCCGAGATTACCCCCTTCCTTCAACCACTTTACGACCTCTACAGCTTTCAAATCGTTCCGCTGCTCGGCCAGATCGTCACCGGTGACCGTGACGCCTATGCCTATCTCGTCGAAAGCATCCGGCGCTTCCCGCGGCAGAGTCACCTCGCCGAGATGATCGCCCAGGCCGGACTCGACCAAGTCAAGTTTCGCAATCTGACGGGGGGCGTCGCTGCGCTCCATTCTGCTTGGCGCCTCTGACCCGCTCCGACCCAAATTCGGGCCTCTGCGCAGCCTCCGCAACTTGGCGCGCCTCGTCAGGATCTGCGTGATCCTGGCGCGGCACGATGCGTTGTTTCCGCTGGCTGACATTCCCGCTGCCGAGCGGTTCGTGTGGCTCGGTCGGCCGTTTGCGCGGCGGCACGTCCCACTCCGGCCCCGCCCGGGCCAGCGGCTCGTCGCGGCGTTCAACGAATTGGGGCCGAGCTTCATCAAGCTCGGTCAGCTGCTGTCGACCCGTGCCGATTTGCTCGGCGAGGAGATGGCGATCGATCTGGCGAGCTTGCAGGATCGGCTGCCTCCATTCCCGGGCTCTGATGCCCGGGCCCTGATCGAGGCCGAATTCGCGTGCCCGCTCGAGACGTTGTTCGCGTCCTTTGATGAAACGGCGGTGGCGGCCGCTTCCATAGCCCAGGTCCATTTCGCTCGCACCGCCGACGGACAGGATGTTGCCGTCAAGGTCTTGCGGCCAGGGATCGCCAAAGCGTTTGCTCGGGATCTCGATCTCTTCCTGTGGCTCGCAGGCCTTGGCGAGCGTCTTCGGCCGGCGTTGCGGCGGCTGAAGCCGGTCGAGGTGGTGCAGACCCTCGCCCAGGTGGTCACGTTCGAGATGGATCTGCGCCTCGAAGCCGCAGCGGCCGCAGAGCTGGCCGAGAATTTTGCCGGGGACCCGAATTTCCGCGTGCCACAGGTTGATTGGCCGCGCACCGGCCGAACCGTACTGACGCTGGAGCGGATAAACGGGATCCGCATCGACGACCGCTCCGCCCTCTTAGCCGCCGGCCATCGTATCGATGATCTGTTGACGAAAGCGGCGGTCGCCTTCTTCAACCAAGTGTTCCGCGATGGTTTCTTTCACGCGGACCTCCACCCCGGGAACATGTTCGTCGATCCTGATAGTGCGATCGTCGTTGTCGATTTCGGCATCATGGGGCGCCTCGACCGCGCTACCCGCTTCTATCTCGCGGACATGCTTTTGGGCTTTCTCTCCGGGAACTACCGGAGGGTGGCCGAGGTCCACTTTGCCGCGGGTTACGTGCCGCCCGGCCGTTCGGTCGATGCCTTCACGCAAGCTTGCCGTTCGATTGGCCAGCCCATCCTCGGCAAGCCGCTGCAGGAGATCTCGGTCGCTCGCCTTCTCGCCCAGCTCTTCGAGATCACCGAGCAATTCGATATGGAAACCCAGCCGCAGCTCCTGTTGCTGCAAAAGACGATGGTGGTGATCGAGGGCGTCGGGCGCCGGCTTGACCCGGAAATCAATATCTGGGCTCTGGCGACGCCGCTGATCGAGGGCTGGATGCGAGACAATCGCGGCCCCGAGGCGAGAGTGCGCCTCGGAATGGAGACCGTCGTCGATCTCGTCGAACGGCTGCCGCGGCTGGTTCGCAGTCTCGAAACATTGGTCACCGACTGGTCTCGTGAAGGCGTCATCCTCCACATGGAAAGTCTGGCGGTCCAAGCGGCCCACCGCGCTCGGCACCTGGCCATCGTCCTCGTTCCGGTATGGATCACGGCTGCGGCGCTGGCCGCGATAGCGTTTGCGCTGCTGTTCCGGCGGTAGTGCCGAGGACCATCACTCTTCCGCTGGACGCCCCACGAACGCTGCTAGTGCGCGGGGTTGACGAATCTCCGACGGGGAGGAGCCTGCTGCCGCAGGCGTTAGACTACGCTGGCGGCGACCTCTCCGATACCGTCGAACATCGCCTCGATCCGATCTCCGCGGCCGAGCGGGAACTGCCGGGTGAACGAACCGCTCATGATGTAATCGCCCGCGCTGACCCGTTCGCCGAACTGCGCCAACTTGGAGGCGAGCCACACCACCGAGTTGTAGGGGTGCCCGAGCACCGCATCGCCGCTTGCGGTCGCTACCTCGGCGCCGTTGATCCGCACTCGTACCCTCACCCCGCTCAGCTCGGGCAGGGCGTCTTGGCTTACCGCCGCCCCGAGCACGAACGCCTTTTGCTGCCCGTTATCGGTCACCGCCAAGGCAAGCTGCCCCGAGAGGTCGCCGCGGGTTTCGATGATCTCGAACGCCGGATGCACTCGGCCGACCGCGGCGGCTACATCCGCACGCGTCGCATTGGCCGGCAAGTCGCGATCGAGAACGATGCAGAGCTCATTCTCGAAGCCGGGCTCGATCAGTGCATCCCGGCGAAAGACATGGCCCGATCTGACTAGGCCTTCCGCCAGCAAACAGCCGAAGACCGGCTCGTGCAGGCCGAATTGCTGCTGGATTACCTGCGCGGTCAGGCCGATTTTCCAGCCGATGCGGCGCGCGCCCTCACCGCGGCGGCGAACAATCCGTGCCAGCAGTATGCGGTAGGCATCATCGAGGGTGAGCCGATCAAACCACGCCCTAGGAAAATATTCGCCCCGCGCTTGCGCTGCCTCGAATTCTTGCACCGCCGCCGCAATTTCGCTCCGGTCCATCGTGCCCTCCGATCGGTCGCGACATCGCCACACTGGCGACAGCCGACTTATTTAGACGAAGCGCTGCGCCGGTCATTATCGGCTGCTCGGTTATGGTTTGGCTCGTCGTCGCCTGCATCCATGATGGGCGTCGCGCGCAGCGGCGGTCAAGAACGGCCATAAGTGAGCCCGCAGAGCTAACGGTATTCCGCCAGCTCTTTGCGATTACGCCACGTCCCGATCCTCGTCGGCACCCCGAGGGCGAGGACTGATCCGCCTCGGGAAACCTGGTAAAAAAAATCTGCGCAAATGTGAACTGCTTCACAGGGTGACGGGTCCCGGACACCTCAGACTGCATAGCGGTGGACCAGCTGAGCTCCTGGCCTCCCGAATATCCACTGGAGCAAAAAAATGTTTAAGATCTCGGGCTTTGCCGTGACGGCAGGATCAATCTTGTGCGCGGTGCAGGCCGCTACCGGGCCTCCCGCCGCGGCATTAGACCGGCAAATCCAACTCACCAACAATACCAGGATGGCGATCGTCGAAATCTACCTTGCGCAAGTCGGAACCGGGCGCTGGCAAAAAGATCTTTTGGGTGATGAGATGTTGCTGCCCACAGAATCCGTGCTTGTGGATGTTGACGACGAAGCGGGATACTGCCGGTTTGATTTGAAGATTGTCTATGACGACGGGACCGGTGTGATACGGCGCGATGTCAACATCTGCCGGATGGAAGGTTATGCCATCTCCTATCGATGACGAGCGGGAGAGAGGCTGGGCATTGACCGATAGCTCTCGCCCTTGCCCGCAGGCAGTAGCATATTGATCTAGGCTGACAGGCTTGGAGGGCCCCGACTTGCTTCAGGACCGACGCATTCTGCTGATCATCTCCGGCGGGATCGCCGCCTATAAGAGCCTCGATCTCATTCGCCGGCTGCGCGAGCGCGGCGCTGCCGTGCGCTGCATCATGACGGCCGGGGCAAGCCACTTCGTCACTCCGCTGTCGGTCGCCTCGCTGAGTGAGGACAAGGTTTATGACAACCTCTGGTCACTAACCGACGAGAGTGAGATGGGCCATATCCGGCTGTCGCGCGAGGCGGATCTAGTGGTCGTGGCGCCGGCCAGTGCCGACCTGATCGCGCGCATGGCGGTCGGACTTGCTGACGACCTCGCGACAACGGCGCTCCTCGCTGCAGACAAGCCGGTGCTGATCGCGCCGACGATGAATTTGATGATGTGGGCGCATCCGGCGACTCAGGCGAACTTGGCGATCCTGGAAAAGCGCGGCGTGAAGCGGGTCGGCCCCGGCTCGGGCGACCTCGCCTGCGGCGAGGTCGGTTCGGGTCGCATGGCCGAGCCGTTGGAGATTGTTGCTGCGATCGAGCGGGTGCTTTTCGGGGACGCCAAGCTTTCCGGCCGGCGCGCGCTGGTCACCAGCGGACCGACCCGCGAGCCGATCGACCCGGTGCGCTACCTCTCGAACCACTCATCGGGCAAGCAGGGTCACGCGATCGCGGCGGCCTTGGCAGCGCTGGGCGCCGACGCGGTGCTCGTCTCCGGACCCACGCAGGAGCCTGCGCCGGCCGGGGTCAAATTGGTGCCGGTCGAGACCGCGGCTGAGATGTTTGCTGCGTGTGAGGCCGCGCTGCCGGTCGATGTGGCGGTCATGGCGGCCGCCGTCGCCGATTGGCGGGTGGAGAGCGCCTCTCTCCACAAGCTGAAAAAAGACGGAGGTGGCCCGCCAGTGCTGCGCCTGGCCGAGAACCCTGATATCCTCTCCCGCATCGCGCAACGCGGCAATGACCGGCCTGAGCTCGTCATCGGCTTTGCGGCGGAGACAGACGACGTCGTCGACAACGCCCGCCTCAAGCTTCAGCGCAAACGCTGCGATTGGATACTCGCCAATGATGTATCGCCGGGGACCGGCACCTTCGGCGGCGATCGCAACACGATCCATTTGGTGGACAAGGGGGGTGTCGAGGACTGGCCGGTCATGACAAAGCGCGAGGTCGCCGCCCGGCTGGCCGAGCGGATCGCAGCTTCGTTCGGACCGCGGCCCCTGCCGTCTTCGTGAAGATAGAACTGAAGATCCTGGACCCGAGGCTTCCCGCCTGGGGGTTCCCGAAATGGGGATCCGATCAGGCGGCAGGGCTGGACCTCCACGCCTGTCTCGACGGACCCGTCGTGCTGCAGCCGCAAGCCCCGGCCATCCTGATTTCCGCCGGCATCGCCTTTCGCATCGGCGACCCGGAATGGTGCGCGCTGGTTCTGCCGCGCTCCGGCCTCGGCCATAAGCGGGGATTGGTGCTGGGCAACACGATCGGCGTGGTGGATGCCGATTACGAGGGACCTTGTCTGATCTCGGCATGGAACCGCAATCCCAACGTGGGCGGTGAGACCATCGAGATCCATCCCGGTGACCGTATCGCCCAGCTCGTCTTCACCCGCATCGCGCGGCCGGAATTTGCAATTGTTTCGGTATTTTCCGAGCGCGGGAGCCGCCAGCAAGGAGCTTTTGGCTCGACCGGCGTAGAGGTCGCTTGTCCCGACCCGCTTCCCGGGTGACAATCACCGCAACAAACCCGGAAATACGGGATGGCGGCGCGGGCGACATGATAAGGTTATCCAAGAAACTGCTGTTTGCCATCGAGGCGGTGCTGGATATTGCCTACAATGGTGGGCCGGCACCGGTGCGGTCGTCTGAGATCACCGAGCGCCAAGGAATCCCGCGCCGCTATCTCGAGCCGGTGCTGCAGGAGCTCGTCCGGCACAAGATCCTACTCGGGATCCGCGGCCCGAGCGGCGGGTACCGGCTCGCCCGTGAGAGACGACGGATCAGCCTTGGGGACATCGTTCGCACGGTGCGGCGGCTCGAGACCTCGGAAGACCCGATCAGCGATCCCGCCGGGAGTGCGCTTGGCCACCAGATAGTCCGCCCTGTATGGCTCGATTTGGAGCAGGAGATGATGCAGCGGCTCGACTCGCTGACCCTCGAAGACCTTTGTAGTCGCGCGCATCGCGCCGGGATCACCGGCCGCAGCACGAAGTACGCCGACTTCGAAATCTGAGGGTTAGCTGCGAAATCGCCAAACGGTCGTTGTTTCAAGCCCGTTAGGCCCATCCTGGTATGACAAGGGTTGGGATGAGAGCCCTCTGGCCAACGCGACTTGCGCGCCATCCTCGATTGCAGGAGAGCAGCAATCCGCCTAAATCAGCATCGGATAGCCAAGGGAGAAGGCCTGATGAACACCACCGGCGCCACTGGAACGCTCAACGCAGAGTTTCGCGGCCGCGTCTACGACAGCATCATCGACACGATCGGTGCGACCCCGCTGGTGCGCCTCCACCGCCTTGCCCAGAAGGCCGGAGCCAAGGCCGACATCTTGGCAAAATGCGAATTCTTCAATCCGTTCGACTCGGTCAAAGACCGCATCGGGGTTTCGATGATCGCCGCTGCGGAGGACGCTGGTCGGATCAAACCCGGTACCGTGCTGGTCGAGCCGACCTCGGGTAATACCGGGATTGCGCTCGCCTTTGTCTGCGCCGCAAAGGGTTACCGGCTAATCTTGACGATGCCGGAGAGCATGTCGGTCGAACGCCGCAAGATGCTGAAATTACTCGGCGCCGAGCTCGAGCTAACCCCGGCCGCGCAAGGCATGCGCGGCGCCATCGCCAAGGCTGAAGAGATCGTCGGCTCGCTTCCTGATGCATTCATTCCGCAGCAATTCCAGAACCCGGCAAATCCAGAGATCCATCGCCGCACTACGGCTGAAGAGATCTGGAAAGATACGGACGGCGCGGTCGATGTCGTGGTCAGTGGGATCGGCACCGGCGGCACCCTGACCGGGGTCGGCTCGGTCCTCAAGCCGCGCAAGCCCGAGCTCAAGATGATCGCGGTCGAACCTGAGGACAGCGCCGTACTGTCCGGTGGACCACCGGGCGCGCACCGGATCCAAGGGATCGGTGCGGGCTTTATCCCCGATATCCTCGACACCAGCCTGATTGACGAGATCATCCGGATCGGCAACGAAACCGCCTTTCAGTGCGCGCGGGAGGCTGCCCGGCTCGAAGGTCTCGCGGTCGGCATCTCGTCGGGCGCGGCGCTCGCGGCTGCCCTCGAAGTGGGAGCGCGGCCCGAGATGGCCGGCAAGACAATTGTCGTCGTGTTGCCCGATTTTGCCGAGCGCTATCTGTCGACGCCGCTGTTCGACGGGATCTGAGCGCGCCTCATGGAGCTCAGCGAAGAGCAGTTCCAGCGCTACGCCCGCCACCTGATCCTCGACGAGGTCGGCGAGGAGGGGCAGATGCGTTTACTCTCCTCGCGCGTCCTCGTGGTCGGCGCGGGAGGCCTGGGCTCGCCTCTGCTGCTCTATCTTGCCGCCGCGGGGGTCGGGACGCTCGGCATCACAGACGCTGATCGCGTGGACATCACCAATCTGCAGCGGCAGATCGTGCATGCGACCGACCGGATCGGCTCGCTCAAGGTCGACAGCGCGCGCGACACGCTCGCTGCGGTCAATCCGGAAGTGCGGGTCGAAACGCATCCGTTGCGCTTGGGACCGGGGAATGCAGAGGCACTGATCGCAGAGTATGATCTGGTCGCGGATGGCAGTGACAATTTCGAGACCCGCTATCTACTGACGGATCTTTGCTGTCGCCTCGAGAAGCCGCTCGTGGCGGCGGCGCTATCGCCCTTCGAGGGTCAGATCTCGACCTTCAAGCCCTATCTCGGCTCCGGTCATCCCTGCTACCGCTGCCTGTTTCGCGATCCGCCACCTCCCGACCTCGTGCCGCGCTGCGAGACCGCCGGTATCCTCGGCGCCGTCGCCGGCGTCCTCGGCACTTTGCAGGCGGTTGAAGTGCTCAAGGAGCTTCTGCAGCTAGGTGACAGCCTCGACGGAACCCTCCTGCTCTACGATGCGCTGCGCGCCCGTTTCCATTCAATCCGCATCGCCAAGGACCCCGACTGCCCAACCTGCGGAGCCGCCGCCTGATCGCATTTTGACGCTGCAGACGCTATAGTGTGAAATTAATAATTGACAATTAGTTAATTACGATATAATCGAAGTCAGTTTTTAGCGGTCGCAAGGGGCGAGTGTTGTGGTCGCAGATTACGATTTCAGGCTCGGAAAGAACCACCTCCGAGGAAGTGGTTGGCGAGGTTTGGTCGCCCTAGGGTTCATAATGGCGCGGCGCGGGACAATCCTTGCGGTGTTGGTGCTCTCGGCCAAGCCTGTCAGCGCTTGGCTGCTCCAAATTGCTCGGTTCCTCCGACAATTCTTTGGAGCCTGAAGTTTTCGGCGGGGCGGGATTTGACCGAAAATTTCGTCAAGCAGATCTCTGCCATAGATCGATGAAACGAGTGGCGACGACTTTGTCGTAGGGGATCTCACTACGGAGGATGCCAAGATCGCGGGCGAACTGGTTCATCTCGGTGACAAAAGCCGGCGAAATCGAGGGGTCGTAGTAGGGCAGATCGCGGCGGATCAGCTCGGCGATCAGCGCAGCTTCGGACGGCGGAAAGAGTTTGCTGCCGACCTCCGTGGCGCGCTCCGGATCTGCCTTGAGTGCGGTTTGGGTCTTGATGATGGCGCGGACCACCGCCGCAGCTGTCTCGGGCGAGCCGTCGATCAGCCGGTCGGTCGCGGCCAGCGAGGCCATGGTGTAGTTGAAGCAGGATTTCGGCCCGTCGCCGCGACGCACATCGAGAACCACGGCGCCGACACCGCGGCGCACCGCGACCTCGGTTCCCATGCCGTTGGCCCAAAACCCGTCGATTTTCCCGTCCTCAAGCGCCTTGGCTGCGGTCAGGCCAAAGTTGACGCTCGCCCCGGAGGCCCCTGGCACCGGGGCGATTGTAACCGCGTCGCGCCGTAGATCGATGCCGGCTTCGATCAGAAGCCGGCGAAGACCCATCTCGACCCAGGGGGCGGCTCCGATCCGCCGCCCGCGAACCGCGCCGACATCGCCGCGGGTGGCGCCGATATCGGCGCGCATCACGAGAAACCAGTACATTCCCTGCGCCTGAGCGCAGAGCAGCTTGGCGCCCTCCCATTCGGGAAAGGCGGCGAGCGCCGAATGCGCCGAGCCGCCGACAAAATCGACCGCCCCGTCGCGCATTGCCTCGTAGGCCTTGTCCACCGGGAAGATCAGCTCCAGCGAAACGTCGAGCCCTTCCTCTTTGAAGAATCCGAGCTCGACCGCCGCGGCGGCAGGGAAATAGGAATTCGAGATCAGGTCGGGCACGGCGAGCTTCATCGGATCACCCGCGGTTTGTCGGAACCAGCAACATCAGCAGTATCGCAATAGCCAAGCCGATCACGATAGAGCTTTCAACGACCGGGAGCGGCACGGGAAGCTCCTTCAGCTCCGCTCGATCTCTCCCGCGGCGCGGTCGAGCGCCGCAGTGATCATGCGCACTTGTTCCGCATCGAGCGGACCTTTGCCGAGTCGGATCGACAGAGAGAGCTCGAGGTTGTGCATCGCGCGCCGGATTTCAGGCGCGGGGCCCCCACCCATGGCTCGGCTCATCTCGGCCATCCGGTCAAAGATCGCGTCGACGAGAAGCCGGTTGGCCGTGAGAAAGGCGGTGCCCTCCTCGGTGATCGAATAGAGCTTTTTGGCGCCGCCGCCGGTTTCTGGGCGCAGATGGCCGAGCTCTTCCAGGAGGATCAAGGTGGGGTAGATCACTCCTGGGCTGGGGCTGTACATGCCGCCGAACTTCTCCTCGATTGCCTTGATCAATTCGTAGCCGTGGCGGGGTTTTTCGGCGATCAGCCGGAGCAGGACATAGCGCAGATCGCCATGGTGGAAGACACGGCCAAACCGTCCGCCTCGGCTGCCGCCGCGGCCTTGGCCGCCGAACCGCCGGCCGCTGAAGCCGAAAGCGCCCCTCGCGTGGCGCCTTTCACCGCGTCCATTTCGATGGTTGAACATGATATAGATCTCCTTTCGATATATCAGAATTTAGATATATCGAGATCGTATCTTATTCAAGGTCGGAAAACGCGGCTGTTGAGAGAGCTCCCAAGGGACCCATATCCTTTCGAGGCTAAGTGAGACGGGACAGCGACATGAGCGACCGACACGACGAGGTCGATTGGAAGACGCACGGCGTCAAAGTGATCCCGGGCGATCAGCTCGACCCGAACACTGCCCAGACCCCCGGCATGGACCGCGCTGCGGCGATCAATTTCGCCCGCGTCGGGGCGCAGAAGATCTGGGCGGGCACGGTCAAGATCCACGCCAACGCAAAGACCGGCGCCCACCACCATGGGCACCTCGAAAGCGTGATCTATGTGCTGAAAGGACGAGCCCGGATGCGCTGGGGCGCGCAGCTCGAATATGTCGCCGAAGCCGCGCCTGGGGATTTTATCTTCGTGCCGCCCTACGTCCCACACCAGGAGATCAACGCGTCGACCGACGAAACCCTCGAATGCGTGCTGGTACGCAGCGACAATGAGGCGGTCGTCGTCAATCTCGATATCGAACCCGTCGAGCGACCGGAACAGGTTCGCTGGATCGATCCGATCCATCGGGAGGGCTGACGGAAAGCCCCTCACCCCGACCCTCTCCCCGCAGGCGGGGCGAGGGAGGAATTAGAACCCCTCGCCCTGCCAGTAGCAGGGAGAGGGAGGGGCCGCGCAGGGGGAAGGTGAGGGGCGGCGCGCGACAGTACTTGGCGATTGTGCTTTGATGGCGGTACATGGGCAGTGGAACAACATCTTCGCCGGAAAAGACTGTCGTCGTTCGATGTCGGGAGAACTGAATGATGCAGATTAATGGGCCGATTAACGGGCCGAGCGTCTGGACGCGGCGCGATGTCAGCCCCGAGGAATACCGGATTGAGCTGTCTACCGCTTGCGTCGATGAGATCCGCCGGGCGGTTGACGAGATCCGAGCCTTCCCATTGCCGATTGTGCTTCGCAGGCCGGACGATTTGACGATGCCGGCCTGCCGCGAGGCGATGAATCGCGTTCGGCATATTCTCGATCACGGCCGACGTTTCGCAATCGTCGATCGCCTACCCGTTGCCGAGATGGACAGTGAGGAAGCGACCGCTATTTATTGGCTGCTATCGAGCATGATTTCGCGTCCGGTTGCTCAAAAGCTGGACGGCACGATGATTTATGATGTTCTGGACACCGGGCAGCAGGCGCTCCCGGGATCGGGCATCCGTCCGGACAAGACCAATACCGAGATCCGTTTTCACAACGACAACGCCTATAACGACACGCCGCCCGATTATGTCGGCCTCCTCTGTCTGCGTCAGGCGCAGAGCGGCGGTCATAGCCGCGTCATCAGCTTCCACACCGTCCACAATGCATTGCTCGCCCGCAATCGAAACCAGCTGGAACGGCTCTATCGGCCTTTCTGGTTCGACCGCCAGCGCGAGTACCACGCGGGCGAAGATCCGGTCTTCTCGGCGCCCGTTTTCGAGAACACTAGACACCTCGGCGCGCGCTTCAGCGTGCACCAGATCAACGGCGGCTATGCCCTTAAAGGAGAGCCGATCGACCGGGAGGGAGAGGCGGCGATCACTGCGATGCTGGATCTTTTCGACGATGATGATCTCCCGGTCGATTTCGATCTCGAGCCGGGACAAATCCAGTTCGTTCACAACCGGGCACTGGGGCACAGCCGCACGGCCTTTGTCGATCACCCCGACGCCGACAATAAACGCCATCTCGTCCGCCTGTGGATGCGCGATCACGGCCGCCGCGCCTATCCGGGCTGAGCACGGTGCGTGAAGGCTAATGACGACGACCCATCCGGCGAACATCGACATCGGAGCCGCGCTCGCGGAGGCGGAGGAGCTTTACCAGGTACGCAACCCGAAAAGCGTTGCTCAGCACCGTGAAGCCTGCGCCGCGATGCCCGGCGGCAACACCCGCTCGGCGATCCATGTCGACCCGTTTCCTTTGACGATGGCGCGCGGCGAAGGGGCGCGGCTGTGGGACATCGACGGGCACGAATACATCGATTTTCTCAGCGAGTTTACTGCCGGCATCTACGGCCATTCGCATCCCGCGATCCGCAAGGCCATCGAGGCAGCACTCGATGGTGGCCTCAATTTCGGGGCGCACAATGAGATCGAGGCGCGGTTTGCCGCGGCGATCTGCGCGCGCTTTCCGTCGATCGAGCTGGTGCGCTTCACCAACTCCGGGACAGAGGCCAATTTGATGGCCGTCAGCGCCGCGCGCGCGATTACTGGCCGGCCCAAGATCCTGGTCTTTACCGGGGGCTACCATGGCGGCGTCTTCTATTTCCGCGGCCATGGCAGTCCGCTCAACGCTCCGTTCGAATATTTGCTCGGGCGCTACAACGACCTCGCGGCGGTCGAGGCATTGGTTCATGCGTATCGGGCCGAGCTCGCGGCCATCCTTGTCGAGCCGATGCAAGGAACCACAGGCTGCATCCCGGCTGAGCGCGCATTTCTCGCCGGTTTGCGCGCACTGTCGAATGATACTGGAGCACTACTGATCTTCGATGAGGTGATGACCTCGCGCCTGGCGCCCGGCGGGCTGCAGGAGGCGCACGACATCCTCCCCGACCTGACGACGCTCGGTAAATATGTCGGCGGCGGCATGAGCTTTGGCGCTTTTGGTGGCCGCGCTGATCTGATGGAGCGCTTCGACCCGCGCCGGCCGGACGCCTTCCAGCACGCCGGCACCTTCAATAACAATGTGCTGACGATGAATGCCGGTCTCGTCGGGCTGACCGAGATTTATACCCCCGAGCGCGCCTTTGCCCTCAATACCTTCGGCGATCGTCTGCGCGAGCGGCTGAACGGGATTGCACGCTGGCGCGGGCTCGCAATGCAGTTCACCGGGCTGGGCTCGATGCTGGCGGTCCATATGACCGACGGCCCGATCCGCTCGCAGGAAGATGCCGAGCGGGGCAATGCGGCGCTGCGCGACCTCTTCTATTTCGACCTTCTCGCGCGCGGCATCTGGTTCGCCAAACGCGGCATGTTTGCCTTGTCGATCGCCCTCGAGGAGCCCGACGGTGACAAGCTCATCGAGGCGGTCGAGGAATTCGCCCAAACCCGCACCCCGCTATTCACCGCGGTGAACGCGGGGTAACCCGACATTCCTAGAGGTAATAATCTAACGTTTAGTGCCCGTCACGGCAGACAAAAATGATCAAAGACGATAGCAAACTCTCGTCGTCCCGGGACCCAGTTCTGCCGTGGATACCGGCCTTCGCCGGTATGACGCCGCGACGGTGGGCAACCTCAGGCACGGGTATCGTCTGTTTGGCTTCTGACCACTAGAGGTCAAAATCGAACGGATAGTCCCCATCCTAAACCCCGTGCCGACTGTCGGGGGGGGCGCAGCCCTAGATCATCCCCGCCGATGTCGAGCAGCTATGCCTAAACGGCGAGTTGGGCCGCTCGGACATGGGCAGCGAGGAGCGAGGGCAGCCGCGCCGGATCGCCGCGCGCCATTCCGCACTCCGTGCTGACGCCGTCGACGCGGGCATGGCGCCGTGCTGCGGCCAGCCGTGCCGCATCGCCTTGCGCGTTGTCGTGATGGATGAGGCCGAGATAGAGCGCGGTTTCCGGGCCCAGGCGCAGATTTTCGAGTGGCGCAAAATAGCCGTCATCGCTGCGGTTCTTTGGCACCGGCATATGGAAGAACTGGATCTGGCGTTTGACCCCACTGCCGATCGCATTGGTCATCTCGACCATGATGCCCATGTCTTTGGGCTGAACGCAGTGCTCATCGGCTGGGCTGCCGTAGCAGAGATGGTAGCCGAACTCGATAGCAGCCGGCACCGCATCGCCGATCTCGGTCAAGACCGTTAGTGTTTCGCTGCGGAAATCGACGGGTCCCGCTTCGTAATAACCTTCCCAGGCGAGAACTTCCTGGCAGACATCCCATTGCACCGTGAGGCGATCATTAGGGATTGCGCCGGCGATCGTTTCGACTTCGCCGATCAAATGCTCCGTGAGTGCGGGCAACAGCATCGGCCGGTCCGCCGGCACCATGTTGTTGTAGGTTGGCGCGATCGGCGTCGGCAGCGAGACCTGGAATTTTACATTCGCGGGGATGACAGCTTCCTTCTGCAGCCGCTCGAATAACTTCCAGGACGCGATCGCCATCTCGGCATAGCCGGTTTTGAACGTGCCGGGATCGGGCTTGGCGCCGGGCTTGATGCGAAGACGTGGGATTTCGCGCAGCAATTTGCCGTCCCATTGCGTGAACTTGAAGGGCGGCACGTCTTGGGCCAGCTCGATCGCCGGGTTTTCAGCAAGCACACCCTGCAAAAAGCGGATCCAGGTCTTGCGGACGCCGGTCTCGCCGTCGGGCAGACGCAAGAGATAGGGCCCGGCTGCTTCGGCGAGAGTGCGGAACACGGCCTCGGCATCCGGCAACGGGATGCTGCCGACGAAATGGACGATCGGATGGTTGCTGCGGTCAGCGGCCATGGCGCCCTCCCCGGCGGTGGTACCGTTCGCGCGCTATCTTAGCCCAATTGCTGCCTCGCGCGAAGCCGGCTGCGGCGGGAGCAAAGTGCATCGCGATGACCGCGCTTTCCCAGCGCGAAAACGGCCGCGGCGGCGCCGACGGGGGTTACCGCACGGCGCTGGTGGCGGCTCGCTCCGGTGGTCTACACTGGTCGCGCGGCTCACCTACAAGGGCCGGGCGACGGAGGAGACGCATGGAACGAGTGTTCAATGCCGGCGAGGAGCCCGGGCAGGGCGGTGGTACGACTGACCCGACCCGGCGCGACATTCTTGCTCTTGCCGCTCTGGGTCTGCTCGCCGGTGCCCCCGGCTCGGCCCTTGCCGCCGGACCGGAGGGGCAGCTGACCTGGGGGATACATGTCTCGCTCGCCCCGGTCTGGTTCGACCCGGCGGACATCTCGGGGATCATCACGCCGTTTATGGTGCTTTACGCGCTGCATGACGCGATGGTGAAGCCGATGCCTGGCCAGTTAATCGCGCCGAGCCTTGCCGAGGCCTGGTCCGCCTCCGAAGACGGTCTCGGCTACGAGTTTACCCTGCGCCAGGGCGCGCTGTTCCACAATGGCGACCCGGTGACGGCCGAAGACGTCAAGTTCTCGTTCGAACGCTATCGCGGCACCGCCCACGATTTGATGATGGAGCGGGTGGCGGAGGTGGAAATCCCCGATCCTCGCCATGTCCGTTTCAAGCTCAAGCGGCCGTGGCCGGATTTTCTGACGTTTTACGCGAGCGCCACTGGCGCGGGATGGGTCGTATCGAAGAAATACGTCGAGAAGGTTGGTGACGAGGGCTTCAAGAAGGCGCCGGTCGGCGCCGGGCCCTACAAATTTGTCTCCTTCAACCCCGGTCTCGAGCTCGCCCTGGAGTCCTTTGACCAGTATTGGCGCAAACCGCCGAGCGTAAAGCGCCTTGTGTTCAAGGTGATCCCCGAAGAGACGACGCGGCTGGCCGCATTAAAACGCGGCGAGGTCGACGTCGCCTATTCGATCCGCGGCGAACTCGCCGAAGAACTGCGCGCGACGCCCGGGCTCACCCTCAAGCCGGCGGTCGTCCAGGGCGTGTTCTGCCTCTATTTTCCCGACCAGTGGGACCCAAAATCACCCTGGCACGACGAGCGGGTCCGGCGCGCCGCCAGCCTTGCGATCGACCGCCAGGGCACGAACGACGCGCTGACCCTCGGTTATTCGCTGATAACCGGGAACCCGATCGTCGCCGACCATTACGAATTCTTCTGGCAGCCGCCGGCCCCGGTTTACGACCCCGATCAGGCAAAAAAAGTGCTGGCGGAGGCGGGCTACCCCAAGGGGTTCGATGCCGGCGATTATTACTGCGACTCGTCCTACGCGAATATCGGCGAGGCGGTGCTCGACAATCTGCAAGCGGTTGGCATTCGGGCGAAACTCCGACCGATCGAGCGGGCGGCGTTCATCAAGGGATACGCCGAGAAGACCTTCAAGAACATCATCCAGGCGGGTCCGGGCGCCTTTGGTAATGCTGCGACTAGGCTGGAGGCGCAGGTCGTCAAGGGCGGGGTTTTTGTTTACGGGAGCTACCCGGATCTCGACGCGCTCTACCAGCAGCAAGCGGTCGAGCTCGACCGCCAGAAGCGCGAAGCGATCCTGCACAGGATGCAGCAGATTGTTTATGAACGGACGATCTACGCCCCGATTTGGCAATTGGCCTTCATTAACGGCGTCGGCCCGCGGGTGGGCGAGTCGGGGTTCGGCCTGATCGCGCGCTTCCCTTACACCTCGCCCTACGAGGACATCACGCAGAAGGGGGCCTAACCGCAGCCGAGGTCAGCCGACGGCGGAGCAGCGTGCGCATGAATTTGTTGGGGCTGCGCCTTACCCGAGTAGCGCTGGGTACAGCTTGTGAGTTGACCCCGCCGGCAGAGCCACCGGCGCCCGATGTCGGAATATTTTCCTCAGGCGCATAATAACGTCGCTCAAAATCCTCGTCGGTGAAGGTAAAACCGCCGTCTTCTTGGTCGAATGTCGGTTGCGACATCGGGAGTTTCCTCTTTTTTTGTGTGCTTGATGGGTCGGCAGCTAGCCGACACGCCGGCGTAGCATCGATCGATTGTGCGCGGACTATTCGATCAGAATGCGAGAGACATTTCTGCAGATCTGCCCTACGATAAGCGCAAGGCTCGGACATACGGGCTGCACGCGAACGGAGGAGGCATATGGGCTCGTCTGCCGATCGTCACGAGGGATGTAAATCCGAGCGGATCGGGTCCGGCATCACACGCCGCGAGGCTCTCGGCCTCGCCGCTATCGGGCTGATCGCCGGTGCCCCGGGCGCGGCGAGGGCCGCCGGCCTGCAAGGGCAGCTGACCTGGGGAATTCACGTCTCGCTGGCGCCGACCTGGTTCGACCCGGCCGAGACGCCGGGGCTCATCACGCCCTTCATGATCCTTTACGCATTGCATGATGCAATGGTGAAGCCGATGCCGGGCCAGCCGCTGGCGCCGTGCCTTGCCGAGTCGTGGTCGGCGAGCGAGGATGGGCGCTCCTACGATTTCGTCCTACGAAAGGGGGCGACCTTCCACAACGGCGACCCGGTCGTAGCCGAGGACGTCAAATTCTCGTTCGAGCGCTACCGCGGGGCGTCCCACTCCTTGATGCACGATCAGGTGGCGGCGATCGAGATCTCCGATCCGCAGCACGTCCGCTTTAACCTGAAAGCGCCTTGGCCCGATTTTCTGACCTTTTACGCGACGGCCACCGGAGCGGGCTGGATCGTCCCCAAGAAATACGTCGAGGCGGTCGGCGACGAGGGGTTCAAAAAGGCGCCGGTCGGCGCCGGCCCCTACAAATTCGTCTCGTTCACCCCGGGTGTGGAACTGGTGTTCGAGGCCGTCGACCAGTATTGGCGCAAGACCCCGAGCGTCAAACGCCTCGTATTCAAGGTAATCCCCGAGGAAGCGACGCGGCTGGCCGCGCTCAAGCACGGCGAGGTGGACCTCGTCTACTCGATCCGGGGCGAACTCGCCGAGGAGCTGCGGAACACTCCGGGGCTTGCCCTCAAGCCGGTGAACTCCCCGGCCCCGTTCTGGCTTTATTTTGCCGATCAGTGGGACCCGAAATCGCCTTGGTATGACGAGCGGGTGCGGCGGGCAGCCAATCTCGCCATCGACCGCAACACGATAAACGAAGCACTGACCCTCGGCTTCTCCAAGCTCACCAACAGTTTGATCCCGGCGAGCTTCGAATATTACTGGCAGCCTCCGCAGCCAATCTTCGAGCCTGCTAGGGCCAAGCAACTGCTAGCCGAAGCCGGCCTTCCCAGCGGCTTTGACGCCGGTGATTACTACTGCGACTCGTCTTACGCCAATGTCGGCGAGGCCGTGCTCAACAATCTTCAGGAGGTCGGTATCCGCTCGAGGCTGCGGCCGATCGAACGGGCCGCTTTTTTGAAAAGCTGGAGCGAGAAGGCGTTCAAGAACCTCATTCAATGCGGCAGCGGTGCGTTCGGCAATGCCGCCACCCGCCTCGATGCCTTTATCGTCAAGGGCGGTACCTTTGTGTACGGCAGCTATCCCGATATCGACGCGTTGGCGCCGCAGCAGGCCGCGGAACTCGATCATAAGCGGCGCGCAGCGGTGTTGCAGAAAATGCAGCAGCTCGTCCACGAGAAGTCGGTCGTCGCGCCGATCTGGCAATTGGCGTTCATCAACGGCGTCGGGCCACGCGTTGAAGAATCCGGCTTCGGTTTGATTACCGACTTCGCCTACACCGCGCCCTACGAGGACATCACGATCAAGGGCACGTAGCAGCCGTAGTGGAAACCTGGAGACATCTCCTCAAGGGTGATCTAGGTTGGGTGCAAGGCTCACCTAAGCGGCCATGATTGGAGGAGACGTGATTTGCCAGTTCGTCGATAACGGCGCCGCACGAGCCTCGCGGTGCCCCCTCGCTCCGCTTGCGGGGAGAGGGGTGGGGTGAGGGGTCTGTTCGTTGCCAGGCACGCACAGGTGGAGCGGAAGGTCGCCCTTCACCCGGAATCCGCGCTAGCGCGGATTCCGACCTTTCGCCGCACGCAGGGCGAGGTGATTGGCCGGGTGGTCAATTTCGCAGGAGTAACGATAACCCGATGTAAAGGCCCGGCCTCATGAAGCAGTATATCGGCAGGCGGATCGGTTATTCGCTGCTCTCGCTGTTTCTCTTATCGCTGACGATTTTCTTCTTCGTCCGCGTGACGGGCGATCCGGCGGCACTGCTCGTCGAGCCCGGCGCCAGCGAGGCGGACGTTGCCGCGATTCACCATCAGTTCGGCCTCGACCGGCCGCTCTGGGTGCAATACGGCATCTTCATGTCGAGCCTCTTTCAGGGCGATCTCGGCCAGTCCTTCTATTATCGGACGCCGGTGATGGAGCTGTACCTGTCGCGGCTGCCGAATTCCCTGATTCTGGCAGTCGTCGCGATGGGCTTGTCTCTGCTGATCGGCATCCCGAGCGGCATTCTCGCGGCGGTGCGGGTCGGAGGCTTTTGGGACAGCGCCGGAAAAGTGTTCGCGCTGCTCGGACTGTCGCTGCCGTCCTTCTGGGTCGGCCTGGTGCTGATCCTGGTGTTTTCGGTGTTTCTCGGGTGGCTGCCATCCTCGGGCGCCGGCACACCGCTCCACCTGATCATGCCGGCCTTTGCGCTCGGCTGGTATTTCGCTGCCGCGCATATGCGTCTGACCCGCTCTTCGATGCTCGAGGTGCTGGGCTCGGAATATGTCAAGCTCGCGCGGATCAAGGGGCTCCCCCAATCCCTGGTCATCGCCAAGCACGCTTTCAAGAATGCCCTGATCCCGGTGCTGACACTGGCCGGGATCAATCTCGTGATCATGGTCAATGTGGCGGTGGTGGTGGAGACCGTGTTCGCCTGGCCAGGTATCGGGCGGCTCCTCTATGAGGGAATTGCTTTTCGCGACTTCCCGGTGGTCCAAGGCGTCGTGGTGCTGGGCGGCGCTATGATCGTGATTGTGAATATGGTGGTCGACATTCTGTACGCCGTGATCGACCCCCGCATCCGGCTGGAAAGGTGAAAGGGGCATGAGCACCCGAGCGGACGCAATTGTCGCACCGCCGCGAATTCGTTGGCGGTCGGTCTCCTTGCGGCTCGACGACTTTCCCGTGATCCCGACCCTGATCCTCGTCGTCATTGGGCTCGTCGCGATCTTCGCAGACGTGCTGGCGCCCCATAATCCCGAGGTCGGCAGTCTTGCCGCGCGTTTCCGTCCTCCGTTCTGGCAGACCGGCGGCAGCACCCAATACCTGCTGGGGACCGACCAGCTTGGCCGCGACGTGCTCTCGCGGCTGATCTTTGGTGCCAGGGTCTCGGTGGTGGTCGGCTTTACTGCAGTGATCTTCGCCGGGGTCGTCGGCACCGCGCTCGGCATCGTGTCGGGTTACCTCGGCGGCTGGGTGGACCAGGTCATCATGCGGCTGACCGATACCTGGCTGGCGTTGCCGGCGCTGACCTTCGCGATCTTCCTCGCGGCCATCGTCGGGCCGAGCATGTGGAACATCGTCATCATCCTCGGGCTCACCTATTGGACCCGCTATGCGCGCGTCATCCGCGGTGAGGTGCTGTCGCTAAAGGAGCGGGAGTTCGTCCGCCTCGCCATCGTCGCGGGCTGCTCCAAATGGACGATCATGCGGCGCCACATCCTGCCCAACATCATCAACTCCGCTATCGTGCTCGGCACCTTGATGCTGGGCGTGGTCATCATCACCGAGGCGACGCTGTCCTTCCTCGGGGTCGGCGTGCCGCCGCCTCAGCCGGCCTGGGGGCTGATGCTGTCCGACGGCAAGCAGGGCCTGATGGTCGGCCGCTGGTGGCTGACCATGTTCCCGGGCTGCTGCATCATGCTGATGGTGCTTTCGGCCAACCTTCTCGGCGACTGGCTCCGTGTCAAGCTTGACCCCCAGCTTCGTCAATTATGAGCCAACCCGGCGGGGGCTCCCGGTCACAACCGCCCCGCTGCTCGAGCTCCAGAACCTCTCGACTCATTACGTCTCGGCGCAGGGCACCCGGGTGGTCCGCGCGGTGGATCAGGTATCGCTGCGCATCAATGCCGGGGAGACGTTGGGCATCGTCGGCGAGTCGGGCTCCGGCAAGAGCACATTGGCGCTGACGATCTTGCGCATCCTCCCGCCGGCGGCGCGCATCGTCAGCGGCAAGATGCTGTTCGAGGGTGAGGACCTCTTGGAAAAATCCGAGAGCGAGATGCGCCACGTGCGCGGCAAGCGCATCGCGATGATCCTGCAGGACCCGATGGCTTCGCTGAACCCGCTCTTCACGATCGGCGACCAGGTGGCGGAGCCGATCCGGGTGCACGAGGGAGCAACACGCGCCACTGCATGGAGCCGGGCGAAGGATCTGCTCAAATCCGTGCGCATCCCGGCGCCCGAGACGCGGGTGACGCAATACCCGCATGAAATGTCGGGCGGCATGCGCCAGCGCATCGTCGGTGCCATCGGCATCTCGTGCGAGCCGCGTCTCTTGATCGCGGATGAACCGACTACCAGCCTCGATCTGACGATCCAGGCGCAATACCTCAACCTGTTGCGCGAGCTGCAGCGGGAACACCACCTCGCCCTGATCTTTATCACCCACAATCTCGGCATCGTCGCCAAGATGTGCGATCAGCTGGCAGTGATGTATGCCGGGCGGGTCGTCGAGACGGGACCGGTCTCGCAGATCTTCAATGCGCCCACTCACCCTTACACTGAGGCTCTGCTCAACTCGATCCCGCGGATGACCGACAACACCCAGCGACTCACCGCCATTGATGGCCAGCCGCCCGATCTGGCGGCATTGCCGGCCGGCTGCGCTTTTGCGCCGCGCTGTCCAAGGGTTTTCGATCGGTGCCGCGAGGCGGCTCCCCCAGAATTCAGCGAGGGCAGAGGCAGAACAGCGCGCTGCTGGCTCGCGGCCGGGAGTGGGGCGGAGTGACGGTCGTTCTCGAGGCGGCTGGACTGAGCAAGCATTTTCGAGCCAAGCGAGGGATCTTCGGGGGCGACCGCGGCGTGGTGCGGGCGGTCGACGGGATCTCGTTTACGATCGAGGGCGGCCAGACGCTCGGCGTCGTCGGCGAAAGCGGCTGCGGCAAGACGACAACGGCCAAGCTCGTCCTCGGCCTCGAAGAGCCGACCGGCGGCGCCATCCGTTTCGAGGGGAAGGATCTGCAGGAGCTCGATGGCGCCGGGCGACGGCATTACCGGAAATCGGTCCAGGCGGTGTTCCAGGATCCGTATGCCTCGCTCAACCCGCGTATGCGCGTGAGCGCAATCATTGCCGAGCCACTGGTGACCAACGAGTCGCTTCCGGCCGTCGAAGTGCGCCAGCGTGTCCTCCAGCTGCTCGACCTTGTCGGCCTGCCGGACCGTGCCGCAGACCTCTTCCCGCACGAATTTTCCGGCGGGCAGCGCCAGCGCATCGCGATTGCGCGCGCCCTGGCGCTGTCGCCCAAGCTCGTCGTGCTCGACGAGCCCGTCTCGGCTCTCGACGTGTCGATCCGGGCGCAGATCCTCAACCTGTTGCGCGACCTCCAGAGCGAGTTGGGTCTCTCCTACCTGTTCATCGCCCACGATCTAGCCGCGGTCGCCCATATGAGCCACACGATCGTCGTTATGTATCTCGGCAAGATCGTCGAGAGCGGTGAAGCCCGCGATCTCGCCCGCGCGCCAAAGCATCCCTACACCGAGGCGTTGTTCTCGGCGGCGCTGCCGAGCCATCCCGACGAGCGGCGGGAGGAGATCATTCTTCCCGGTGAGGTCCCGAGCCCGCTCAACCCGCCCTCGGGTTGCCGCTTCCACCCGCGCTGCCCGCATGCGATGGAGCACTGTGCGCAGCAAGAGCCGATGCTGACTGACGTGAAGGGCCGCTTCGTCGCCTGTCACCTTTATGACGGCGACAGCCGTGCTGCGCTTCTCCCCGCCACCGCCGCGCTACCCGCCGCATAGCTCATCTTAGACCTGCGTGCGGGGCGGGTTACTCAGGCTCGTAGAAAGGGGGCGGGGTCACCAAATCTTACCTAGAACGGCGCTGCCCGAAGGGTCGGCGCCCGATTTCTTCTTGCGGCGGCGTCCTGGTGTATAGTGCGCTGCCATCGGATAGGAGGCGCCGATGGAAATTCGGCAAGCGCTGACCTTTGACGACGTGATGCTCGTCCCGGCGGCCTCGGAGATCATGCCCGGCGAGACGGATACCCGCAGCCGGCTGACCCGCGAGATCGAGCTTGGGATCCCGCTGGTCTCGGCGGCAATGGATACGGTGACCGAAAGCGCGCTGGCGATCGCGATGGCGCAGGCGGGCGGAATCGGCGTGATTCACCGCAACATGTCGATCGGGCAGCAGGCCGACGAAGTCCGCAAGGTCAAAAAATTCGAGGCCGGCATGGTCGTCAATCCGGTCACGATCCACCCCGACGAGATCCTCGCCGACGCACTCCGCCTGATGGCCGATCACAAGATTTCCGGCATTCCGGTCGTCGAGCGCGGGTCGGGGAGATTGGCTGGCATCATCACCAACCGCGACGTGCGATTCGCCGAAGACCCGCGCCAACCGGTCGCCGAACTGATGACCAGGGACGAACTCATCACGGTGCGTGAGAACGTCGCCCGCGAGGATGCTAAGCGCCTTTTGCACCAACATCGCATCGAAAAACTGCTCGTCGTCGATGAGGCGTATCGGTGCGTCGGCCTTATCACCGTCAAGGACATCGAGAAGGCGCAACGCTATCCGATGGCGTGCAAGGATGAACATGGCCGTCTCCGGGTCGCTGCGGCGACGGGTACCGGTACCGAGGGCATCGAGCGCGCCGAAGGGCTGTTCGCGGCGGGTCTCGACGTGCTGGTGGTTGACACCGCGCACGGTCATTCCGACCGGGTATTGCGGACCTTGAGCGATATTCGCCGGCTATCGAACTATACCCAGGTGATTGCCGGCAATGTCGCGACGGCCGACGGCGCGCGGGCCCTGGTCGAGGCAGGAGCCGATGCGATCAAAGTCGGCATCGGCCCAGGCTCGATCTGCACGACCCGCATGGTCGCGGGGGTCGGCGTGCCGCAATTTACTGCCGTTGTTGACACTGTCGTCGAGTGCCGAAAAACCGGCGTACCGGTGATCTCGGATGGCGGCATCAAGTTTTCCGGCGACCTCGCCAAGGCGATCGCCGCCGGGGCCGATTGCGCGATGCTCGGTTCGCTGTTCGCCGGTACCGACGAGAGCCCGGGAGAGGTGTTTCTCTACCAAGGCCGCAGCTACAAGTACTACCGCGGCATGGGCTCGATCGGGGCGATGGCGCGGGGCTCCGCCGACCGCTATTTCCAGCAAGAGGTGACGAGTGCCCTGAAGCTCGTGCCTGAGGGCGTCGAAGGCCGCGTTCCGCATAAGGGACCAGCCGGCAATATTGTCCATCAGCTGATCGGGGGTTTGCGGGCAGCGATGGGCTATACCGGCAACCGCACGATTCGCGAGATGCAAAAAAACTGCACCTTTGTTCGCATCACCTCGTCCGGGTTGCGCGAAAGCCACGTCCACGATGTCGCGATGACCCGCGAGGCCCCCAACTATTCGCAGGACCGCTGACCCACGAACCGAGAATGCCCCTCACCCCAGCCCCCTCCCCGCAAGCGGGGCGAGGGAGTATGCGGTCGAAGCCCCTCGCGCCCCGCCTACCGGGGAGAGGGAGGGGCCCGCGTAAGCGGGAGGGTGAGGGGTTGCGAGCGACCGAACCGGTGTCGAGTCGCCGAGCTACAGGCGTTCATTGACCCCGGGCGCACAGATCGCGGCGGCGATCGATATTCTCATCGCAATCGCTTCCGGAGATCGGCCGGCCGACGACATCGCCGCGGACTTTTTTCGTCGCCGGCGTTTTATCGGCGCCAAGGATCGGGCCAATGTCGCCGGGCATGTCTATGCGGTGCTGCGTCATCGCGCGGCGCTCGACTGGTGGATTGGCAAGTCCGGGGCCGAGAGCAACCCTCGCACCCGTATGCTAGCCTGCCTCACCTTGATCGAGGGTTGGCGGCGCGAGGCCATCGTAGCGTGCTGCGACGGCGACCGTTTTCGTCCGGCACGGCTCAGCCAGGATGAGGAGCGGCTGGTGCGGGGTCTCGCCACCCGCACCTTGCGCCACCCCGAGATGCCGCGGGCGGTGGCAAACGATCTGCCGGAATGGCTCGAGCCATTACTTGAACGGGTCTTCGGCAAGGGATTGGAGCGCGAGATGGCGGCGCTCAATGCGCCCGCACCAACCGATCTGCGGGTCAATCTGCTCAAAACCGACCGCGATGGCGCTCGCCGAGCGCTCGCCGGGGAGGGTGTCAAAGCCGATCCTACGCCTTGGTCGCCCACTGGCTTGCGTCTGCGCGAACGAGTGCCGCTCGGAAACCTCGCCGCGTTTAAGGAGGGGCTCGTCGAAGTGCAGGATGAGAGCTCGCAGATCGCCGCGGTCCTCGCCGACGCGCGGCCCGGGATGCGGGTCGTCGATTTCTGCGCCGGGGCGGGCGGCAAGACCCTGGCGCTCGCCGCCGGAATGGCCAATCGCGGCAAGCTTGTCGCCTGCGAGGTGTCGCTGCGTCGGCTCGAACGCTCGGCGCGCCGGCTGCGCCGCGCCGGGGTCAACAATGTCGAGCGCCGTGCGCTCGCCGGTGAGCGTGACAAATGGGTCAAGCGCCACGCCGGCAGCTTCGACCGGGTGTTTGTCGATGTGCCCTGTCTCGGTACCGGGACGTGGCGCCGCAACCCGGATGCAAAATGGCGCATGCGGCCCGAGGATCTCGCCGAGCTCATCGAACGCCAGCAGCAGATCCTGCGCAGCGCCGCCCGGCTGGTGCGCCCCGGTGGGCGCCTCGTTTACGCGACCTGCTCGCTGCTGCGCGAGGAGGATGAGGCGCAGGCCGAAGCCTTTCTCGCCGCCGAGCCCGAGTTTTCGCTGCTGCCCGTCGCACGCGCCTGGGTTGAGACGATTGGTGGCGCCTCGCCGGTCGGCGAACACTACTTGCGGCTGACCCCGGCGCGGCACGGCACCGACGGGTTTTTCGTCGCCATCTTCGAGCGCCATCCATGTCCGACCGCATCCTGATCCTCGATCTCGGCAGCCAAGTCACCCAGCTGATCGCTCGCCGGGTGCGCGAGAGCGGGGTCTATTGCGAGATCCATCCTTTCACGATTGCAGAAGACACGGTTCGCGATTTTGCTCCCCGCGCGATCATCCTGTCCGGCGGCCCGGCCTCCCTGACCGAGGCTGCCTCGCCGCGGGCGCCCGAGATCGTGTTTCGGCTAGGGGTGCCGGTGCTCGGGATCTGCTACGGCATGCAAACGATGTGCGCTCAGCTCGGTGGCCGAGTCACGCTGAGCGACCATCAGGAATTCGGCCGCGCCTTTATCGACATCCTGGACGAGTGCCGGCTGTTCGACGGTTTGTGGCCCAAGGGCGGACGCGAGCAAGTCTGGATGAGCCATGGCGACAAGGTCGACGCCTTGCCATCCGGCTTCCGCGCTGTAGCGGCGAGCGAAGCGGCACCCTTTGCCGCGATCGCCGATGACAGTCGCCGGTTTTACGGCGTGCTGTTCCACCCCGAGGTCGTCCACACGCCGCAGGGCGCACAACTGCTGCGCAACTTCACCGATCGAGTGGCAGGCTGTCACGGCGACTGGACGATGGCGCTGTTCGGCGCCCAGGCGATCGACAAGATCCGCCGCCAGGTCGGTACCGGCGGAGTGGTCTGCGGCCTCTCCGGTGGGGTCGACTCGGCGGTCGTCGCGGCACTTCTGCACGAGGCGATCGGCGACCAGCTGACCTGCATCTTTGTCGACACCGGGCTGTTGCGCGCCGGCGAGGGCGAGGAGGTCGCGAGCCTCTTTCGCGGCCACTACAACATTCCGCTGATCCATCGCGATGCCAGCGCGTTGTTCCTTCACAATCTCGCCGGGGTCACCGACCCCGAGGAAAAGCGCAAGACGATTGGCGCCACCTTCATCGACGTCTTCGACAAAGAGGCGTCGAAGCTCGGCAATGTCGAGTTCCTGGCGCAAGGGACGCTTTACCCCGATGTGATCGAGTCGGTGAGCCCGCTCGGCGGTCCCTCGGTCACGATCAAATCGCATCACAATGTCGGCGGATTGCCGGCCCGCATGAAATTAAAGCTGGTCGAGCCGCTACGCGAGCTGTTCAAGGATGAGGTGCGCGAACTCGGCCGCGAGCTAGGATTGCCCGATGGGTTCGTAGAGCGCCATCCATTCCCCGGCCCGGGTCTGGCAATCCGCATCCCGGGCGAGGTCACCGCCGCCAAGCTCGAGATCCTGCGCAAGGCCGATGCGGTGTTCCTCGAAGAGATCCGCAACGCCGGTCTCTACAATGCGATCTGGCAAGCCTTTGCCGTACTGCTGCCGGTGAGAAGCGTTGGCGTCATGGGCGACAGCCGCTCCTACGACTTCGTCTGCGCCCTGCGCGCGGTAACTTCGACCGACGGCATGACCGCTGACTACTTCCCGTTCCCGCACGAATTCTTGGGCCGCACCGCCACCCGCATCATCAACGAAGTCCGCGGCATCAACCGTGTCGTCTACGACGTGACCTCGAAACCGCCGGGCACCATCGAGTGGGAGTGAGGGGGCTGCGGCCTGCCGCTCGAGCTTCGCGGATAGACGCTAATGGCCAACCGATGTTTGCGGCCTTGCGTCACGTGATGTGGCAAGCCTGAGACGGCACGTATCAGCCGCGCCCTGTAAAATCAGAGCGACAGAAGGAATTAAGTGCAGTGTTACCGTAATGCCCGGATCGCGCGCCGGCGCGGGCGAGGATTTCGGGTGTGCGGTTGATGAGCTTGGGGCGGGTGTCGCGCTAGGGGTCACGTGGCATGGGGGCCACGATCGATGCCGGGATCGCGGCCGGCGGCCGCTATGGCCAGCCTGCCAAGATAATGCGCCCAACCCGCGTCGTGGCCGGCGCACGTCGCCGCGTTGGGAAGACCGCTATGGGTCATGCGCAGCAAGGTGCCGCCGTCCCGGTCGATCAGGTCGATCTCGACCAGGCTCGATCCCGGCGGCACCTCCTCATCCCCATCCCAACCGAAGCTGTAGGCGAGTCGGTGGACCGGAACGACCTCGCGGAACGCTCCGCGTGCCGCGCGACCGCCAACGCCTTTGAGAAGATAGAGCCCGCCCGGATGCAGCTCGGTCTCCACCTCGGTGCCCATCCAGCTCACGATCTTTTCGGGATCGGTCAGGAAGGCGAAGACGATAGCGGGCGGGGCTGCGATATGGGTCTCACGCCGGACCACGAGCGGTTCAGTCATCGCAGTCTCCTTGATTGCGGCTGCGCGGATCGCAGCGCCAGAGCCAATCCCGGGGAGGATAACTCGTGACAAGGGAGCTGCGTCAACCCCAGGATCGATCCATGCCGCTCTCTTCGACGCTCTCCTGGCTCGTCGATGCGGCCGCCGAGACGCCGGGCGCCGACCGGCTGCTGGCCGAGGTCGGCGCGCGTCTGGTCGCAGATGGCCTGCCGCTCGCGGGCGGCGCCCTGACACTGGCCGTGCCGCACCCGCTCATTGCTCGGCGCACTTGGCTCTGGCGAGCCGAGAGCGGGGAAGTGATCGAGGCCCTAGGGTTCGTGACGGGAGGGTTCGTGGCGGGAGGGCCCGCGGTCATGGGAACGGCGAGCCCGCCCGTCGGCGCGCAAGACGATGCCAGCCGGCGCTGGCTCGCTGAACTCGCGGCCGGCCTCGTGCATGAGGACGCCGTCGGGTCGAGGCCGGGCGGGCCGTCGCTCAGCTGGATCGGGCCGCGTCCGTTCACGCCCGGTGAGGCCGATGAGTTGCGCCAGGCGGCGCGCTTCGCCGCGGCGCCGCTCGCCGCTGTCGCGGCGCGCGCCACCTTGACGGCGGCTCTCGAGGCCTATCTCGGCCGGCGTAGCGCGGCGCGGGTGCTGGCGGGGCCTTTGCGGCGCGATATCGGCGAGACGATCCAGGCAGCGCTGCTCTGTGCCGATCTGCGCGGCTTCACAGCCCTGTCCGAAAGCAATCCCCCCTCGGCGGTCATCTCGGCTCTCGATGCCTGGTTCGACCGCATCGCCGGCCCGGTCCACGCCTTCGGCGGCGAAGTGCTGAAATTCATCGGCGACGGCGTGCTGGCGATCTTCCCGGTCGTCGGAGGGGCGCCGCGTGGTGCCTGCGAGGCTGCCCTGCGTGCGGTCGCCGCCGCGCGGGCCGGAATGGCGCATCTCGATGATGCGCGACGTCAGCAGGGGCTGTCGCCTCTGCCCTTCGGCGCCGCGCTGCACCTCGGCGAGATGCTCTGGGGCAATATCGGTGCTGCCGATCGGCTGGATTTCACGGCGATCGGCCCCGCCGTCAATCTGGTCAGCCGGCTGGAAGGGCTATGCCGCACGCTCGACAAGGCCGTCCTTGTCTCGGGTACCTTCGCCGCCGAGACCGGAGTATCGCTGATACCGCTCGGAACGCATGCGCTGCGCGGTATCGCATCTCCCTGCGCCGTCTTCACTGTGCCGGAGAATTGAGCCGACAGGCCTCCCATGTCCAGGCACGCGACATGGGTTACAGTGATAGTGCACTCAACTTTGGCTTCAGTTGGTCGTTCGCTGGGACGCGAGCGGGTTTGACGCGGGGCTTGCTTGAGCGGGCCGCGGCCAGGTTCAGAATGGGGACTATGACCTACGAAGGATTCAACGCCTTCTGCCGTGCGCTCCCCGCTACGACCTATGTGGTCCAGTGGGGCGGATCGCATGTCTGGAAAGTCGGCGGCAAGGTGTTCGCGATCGGCGGTTGGCAGATTGACGAACCGAGCTTCACGTTCAAAGTGAGCGACATCGCATACGAAATGCTCAAGGAACAGCCCGGCTTGCGTCCCGCGCCCTATCTGGCATCGCGCGGGATGAAATGGATCCAGCATTTCGCAAAGCCCGGACTGTCCGATGGCGCGTTGCAGGACTATATCCGCCAATCACATTCCGTCGTCGCACAGGGCTTGTCGAAGAAGAGGCGGATAGAGCTGGGGCTCTGCCCAACCCCACCGGCGTCGCGATAAGCAAGGCTCACTTACGATCCCGATAACCTGGCAGACGTTCGCGATTCCGCAGCTTCCGGATCGACTGCGTGGCGCGCGCGCACGTTCCTCGACGAGCGTTTTCCGGGACGGCCTGCCGCGTTTCGGGCAAGGTGGCTCGCGACTTTGCCGACGCAACCCCAGTCGCTCGATGTGAGCTGTAGTCGCTCACTCCAGGCATCCCCCGGCATAGAGCCAGCGCATCTCCTGGCAGCCGCCCTTGACAGGTAACCATATGGTTCCATATCAAATACGATGGATGACGACAGTGTGTTTCGGGCGCTGGCGGATGCGAGCCGGCGGCTGCTCCTCGATCGGCTGCACGCCAGAAATGGCCAGACCTTGGGTGATCTATGTCAGGGCATGGAAATGAGCCGCCAGGCGGTAGCAAAGCATCTTTCCATCCTCGAGGAGGCAAACTTGGTTTCGGTGCGCCGCCATGGCCGCGAAAAGCTGCACTTCATCAACCCCGTTCCGATCAACAGCGTCGCGGAGCGTTGGATCAGCAAGTTCGAGGCACCACGCCTGAATGCACTTTCTGAACTCAAAAGAACCCTTGAAGGAAAAGATCATGGCTGATGGGAAGAGTAGTTTCGTCTACGTGACATACATCCGAACAACTCCGGAAGAGTTGTGGGTTGCCCTCACGACCTCAGAGTTCATGAAGAAGTACTGGTTTGGAATGAACTTCGAGACCGACTGGAAGGTAGGGTCGCCTTGGAAGCTGATCTTCCCCGATGGCCGGATCGCCGATACCGGTGAAATTGTCGAACTCGACCGTCCACGACGGCTCGTACTTCGATGGCGAAATGAGTTTCGGCCGGAGCTGGCGGCCGAAGGTTATGCGCGCTGCTCCATCGAGCTCGAACCGCAAGACGGCGCAGTGAAGCTGACAATCAGCCATTCGATTGAGCGCGCCGACTCGAAACTCATCGAGGCCGTGTCCGGTGGTTGGCCGCGCATCCTTTCTAACCTCAAATCACTGCTCGAAACGGGCCAGATCATCCTGAGCTAGGAGCAGTGCGGCCGGCCGGAACGGCGCTGCCGCGAGGCTGAGAATAAAGCGACAAGCTCTAGGAGGCAGATATGACGACGCATGAAATCGGAACTCGGGAGCAGTGGCTCAAGGCGCGGATCGAATTGCTGGAGGCCGAAAAGGAGCTGACGCGGCGCAGCGACGAGTTGGCGCGGCGGCGGCAGGAGCTGCCGTGGGTCCGAGTCGACAAGGCGTACCGGTTCGAGACCGATGAAGGGGGCGCCTCGCTGGTAGACCTCTTCAGAGGGCGCTCGCAGCTCCTCGTCTACCACTTCATGTTCGGGCCCGACTACACCGCGGGGTGTCCGTCATGCTCGGCGATCGCCGATGGGTTCAATGGCAGCGCCATCCACCTGGCGAACCACGACGTCATGCTCTGGGCGGTGTCGCGGGCGCCGCTCGCCAAGCTGCAGGCATTCAAGCAGCGCATGAGCTGGACTTTTCCTTGGGCCTCCTCGTTCGGCAGCGATTTCAATGCCGACTTCAGCGTCGCGATCACCGAGGAGCAGCAGCGCGAAGGGGGCACCGAATATAACTACCGGCGCCAACCGCCGTTCACGCCCCCCAAAGCCGCCGGGCCCAATATTGGCGCCGCCGTCACCGGCACCGATACCGCCACCTACTCCCGCGAGCGCCCCGGCATGAGCGCCTTCGTGTTCGAGGACGGCAATGTCTACCATAACTATTCCGCTTTCGCGCGCGGCCTGGACGGTCTCTGGGGCGCCTACCAATGGCTCGATCGCGCCCCCAAGGGGCGCAACGAGCCCACCTATTGGTGGCGCCACCATGACGAGTACGACCAGCGCTGAGCCAGGTTGTGGGTGTCGTCGGCGCAACCGGGGGACGGGAGACCTCGCGACGCATGGTTTCCGAGCGAGCTTCCCAGCGAACCTTATTCGGCGGCTCGGTGCTGCTCTTCGCCGCCAGCGCGACGGTAACGATCGTCTGGTACACGTCCATGTTGGCGATGGGTTGGAAGCCGACATCGCGCCGTCATCCAACCGCCGAACGTTACCCAAAGCTTTCTTCCGCAGTTTCGATCTGAACAGCTACGAAGCTCGCAAGGGCTCGGGCCTTGGCACTGGCCTGCCGGCCGGTCGGGAACACCGCCCATAGATCAACCGGCGGCAGCGACCAATCGGCTTGCCCGGTGGCCCTTTTGGCACGTTCATAGAAGTTCCGACCCGCTTCGGTCGGCATCAGGCGATGCGTCGAGCGCAGCAGCAGACGCACGCCGAGCCGACCTTCGAGTTGCGCGATCGTCTTTACGCAGTTTTACGAGGATTAACGCGACGAGCGCGTAACGCCGCGCCAAATTGTCGGTCGTAAACAAACGGGAGGGCGCAAGATGACGACGAATGCCTGCGCCAAGCGCGGCTTCTACCCCGAAAACCCGACAGCGCGATTATGGAAAGCCGTGGCTTTTGCCGGTGGGCTCGTTCTCGGTCTTTATTCCGGTGCGCTCCATGCCGCGCCATCCAGCGGCGGAGTTACTGTGCAGGGCCTCTATGACGCGCTGCTCAGCACAATGAAGAGTGGCAAGGCACTGGGCCAGAGCGGCCGTTTCACGCAGCTCGAGCCGGTTATTCGCCGCAGCTTCGACATTGCCGCAATGGCGCGACTGTCGGTCGGCCCTACCTGGGCCGGCCTCACCGAGGCACAGCGCCAGCAGTTAAGCGACGGCTTCGGACGCTATATGTCGGCGATCTATGCCGACCGCTTCGACAGCTATGGCGGCCAGAAGCTGGAGGTGACCGGTGAGCAACCGGCTCCGTCCGGCGTCATCGTCAAGAGCCAGATCATCAAAGCCAATGGTGAGCCGGTCAAGGTCGACTACATGATGCGCCTCAGCGGCGACAACTGGCTGATCTCCGACATCTATCTCGACGGCGCAATCAGCGAGGTGGCGACCCGGCGCTCCGAATTCGCCGCCATCCTGAAGACGGAAGGCATTGACGGTCTGATCTCGGCTCTCAATCGCAAGGCCGAGGTCCTAGGCATGAGCGCCGTCAGAACCTTCTAGGAATTATCGTTCGAATTTCCGGCCGCAATTCGACCATGCGGATATAGCCGTCGCCGGCATTTCGACTACGCCGAAACCAACTCGAAGCGGAGAAATCTGATGAACCAGTTCACGACTAAGTTCGACGCCACCACTGGCGAGAGCAACGGTACCCGGCTGCCAGCCAGTGGGAGCTTAATGGATCGGCTTGCAGGGGTCTTGATCAGGCTCGGAATTCTCACAGAGGACCTTGACTACCATTTAATTCGCGCATCGATGGTCATTATCTTCTTCTTCTTTGGATACCAGAAATGGTGGGCGTACGAGGCGGAACGGCTGATTCCCTATATCAGCAATGGCCCGCTGATCTTTTGGCTCTACCCGGCTTTTGGCATGCGCGGCGCCACCTGGTTTTTAGGTGTCTCGGAATGGACGTTCGGCACGCTCCTGTTTTTAGGCTTCTGGAATAAAAGATTGGGAATTCTTGGGGCTCTGGGTTCCTGTGCCACATTCATAGGTACCGTCACCATCATCCCGTTCATGCCGGATGGTTGGGACGCGTCTGCGGGTGGGTTTCCGGCCATGACCGGCGACGTCCCTTTCCTTATGAAGGATGTCGTTCTTCTGGCGGTATCGGTCTATCTGCTGAGGCAGGATGTAATGAGAGTCTCCCTTTCCGCCAAAAGGCAAAATAACGACGCGGGTGCATGGGTACCGTCCCATTAGTGCGACACAGCTAACGAGGATACCAGATTAGATGGTGTTCAAGTTCTGGTGGCGGCCGAAACCCTGCACCTGGATTGTCGACCTCAAGGGGCGCGACATCCGCATCAACGTGTTGAGCCTCGGGCACATCGTGACCCCCGCCTTTCCCATCTGATGACCGATGAGGAGAAAGCGTCCGCCATCGCTCTCGTCCCGCTCGGCCGGATCGGCACGCCGGACGATCTCGGCAAAGCGGCGGTGTTCCTCGCCTCCGACGACAGTGCCTACATCACCGGGATAGAGCTGTTCGTGGACGGCGGCGCGGCGCAATCTGAGCAAGTGCTTCCGGGGGGCGTCCATCAAGGCGTCGCTAAAGCAATCTTCACCGGTTCCAGGCGCCGCCTCTCACCACCGCGCGAAGCGCGGCTGCGGCCTTGACCCGGCCTGCCCGGCTTGTCTGTGATGCCCCTTCCCCCGAGAATCGAACTCCTTTGGTCGGCACGCCGGATTGCATGCGGGCGAGAGCCCCCTCTACCGTACGCGCGTCAGACCGCGACGCCGGCGGGTCCGAGATGGCCACGGTCGTCAGACCTATCCGCGCACGGAGCGCGCGCGCCGGCGTCCCCATCTCCCCGATAGGGAGCCAACAATGCAATCCACGAACGGCGGCACACACTGTGCTGGTTTTCATGGATGCCTAGCACGAGGCCGGCCTTGGGCCGGCCATCCACCAAATCGATTTCGATACTCTACTCGACAGCGAAACTCGTATTACGTCAGATGGATGGGTCTACATCATGACCAACCGGCCCAATAGCACGCTCCATGTCGGAACCACGACCGATCTTGCTCGGCGGGCCTGGGAGCAGCGAACCGGAGTCGCGGACGGCTTCACGAAGCGGTATGCCTTGCACCGGCTAGTCTATGCAGAATGGCACGACAACATCCTCTCTGCGAAGCAACGCGAAAGGAACACCCAGCACTGGCCTCGTGCCTGGAAGGTCCGGCTTATCCTCTGCGACAATCCGAATTGGGAAGAATTTTACGAACGGCTCGTCTGGATGCGTGGATGGTCGGGCCAAGCCCGGCTACGGGTTGTGAGGGCTGTACCCGCGCGGCGTGGAGGCGGAACGACACGGCGCCGTACGTGCTGACGATATACGGCACGAGGTAGGTCAGCACGAGCTTGGCGAAGTCGAGGCGCTGCCCCGTGAGCAGCATGTCGCCCTGGTTGATCAGATTGAGGACCGTGCCGACGATCAGCGCTACCCATAGTGAGCGCCGCGGGACGCCCTCGGAGAAGGCGTAAGCACAGACGAGCTTCCAGCTCACGACAGCCAGCGTTTGCGCCGCTTGTAGTGCTTGACGTCGCGGTAGGATTTGCGGGCGCCGACCGCGTTGAGCCCCAAATAGAATTCCTTGATGTCGGAATTCTGGCGCAATGTCTCGGCCGGGCCTTCGAGCACGATGCGCCCGTTCTCCATGACATAGCCGTGGTCGGCAATGTCGAGCGCCAGCGCCGCGTTCTGCTCGACCAGCAATACGGTCAGGTTGCGCTCGTCTCTGAGGCGGCGGACGATGCCGAAGATTTCCTCGACCAAGAGCGGCGCCAGACCCAGTGAGGGTTCGTCGAGGAGGATCACATTGGGATCGGACATCAGCGCCCGGCCGATCACCAGCATTTGCTGCTCGCCGCCCGAGAGATAGCCCGACTGGTTGTGGCGGCGCTCTTTGAGCACCGGGAAGGAGTCGTAAACTCGTTCGACGCTTTCTCGAACCGCGGCAAAATCGCTGCGGGTATGCGCGCCGGCGACGAGGTTCTCTTCGACGGTCAGGTTCTCGAACACCCGCCTGCCCTCGAACACCTGAACGATGCCGCGCCTGACGACATCAAACGGCAACAGTCGGTCGAGCCGCTCGCCGTCGAGCTCGACACTGCCTTTTGTCACCTGGCCGCGCTCGGTGCGCAACAAGCCCGAGATCGCCTTCAGGGTTGTCGACTTGCCGGCGCCGTTGGCGCCGAGGAGGGTAGTGATTTGCCCCTCCGCGGCGTTCAGAGAGACGCCTTTCAGCACCAGGATCACGCCGTCATAGACGACTTCGATGTTGTTGAGCGCCAGCATCGGGCGACGACCCTTCCGGCTATTCGGCCTTCTTGACCACCTCGGCGACGACGTCCGGATAGGCGCGGAACCAGTCGGTCTCCTTGACGAACTTGCCACCCTTGACCTGGAAAACCTGCACCCAGCCGCCGCCCTGATGGTCCGCCGCGCTGACCTCGAGCGGTGGCACCAGCCCGCCCAGGCTAAAGCCTTTGATCTGCTCGAAGCCCTTCTTCACATCCTCGCCGGTCGGCTGCTTGCCGCCGTTCAGTGTGAGCGCGTTGCGCGTCGCCTCGACGTGCAGGGCGGCCCACAGGATGCCACGGTTGTACATCACCGTGTCGTCCATCGCCTTCGGCGGCTCCTTGCCCTGCGCCTTGTACATGTCCCGAATTTCCTGGCGGACCGGATAGTCGTCGCCAACCCCGGCGAAGGACATCGTGTAATAGCCCTCGGCCGCTTTCCAGCCCCCTCCGCCGACGATGTCGTGTTCACCCGAGGCCCAGACGAGAGCGACAACTTTGGACAGCGGATAGCCCTGGCGTTTGAATTCCTTGATCGCCACCCCGGGCCCGCTACCGAACAAATGGTCGATCACAAAGTCGGGCCGGTAGCGCTGGGCGATGTCGAGCACCTGCGCGCCCATCTCGACCCCGGGAGGCGGCACGGCAAAGGTTCTCAGCTCGAACCCCTCGGTCTTCTGCAGATCTTCGATGACCGGTATAGGCTCACGGCCAGCCGGGTTGTCGTAAAAGATGTAGGCGATCTTCTTGCCCTTGAGATTGCCCCCTAGTTTGTCCTTGACGAACTGGACCGCCGCGGCGCCCTGCGAGAAATAGGTCGCCGCGAGCGGGAACAGGTACGGGAAACGCTTGCCGTCGGCCGAAGCGGCAATGCCGAAACCAGGCGAGGTGCCGGGGATTTTGTCCTCGGCAAGCTTCTGGTACAGCGCCTGAACCTGCGGCGAACCATAGACCAGGATCGAAGTCGCGCCGTCTCCCTTCTCACGCTGATAGGCCTCGACCGCCGGCGGGACCTTGTATTCGTGGTCGATCTCTTCGTATTTGATCTTATATCCCTCGATCCCGCCCTTCGCATTGACTAGGTCGAAATAGTCTTGGATCCCCGGACAGATCCCCGCGCCGTTGACCTGCGTCGGCCCGGTGCGGTCGCACATGCCGCCGATGATCACTTCCTTCTGCTGTGCCGTGGCGGTGCCGGCAAGGCACAGCGCGGCCGTCGCGCCGGCCGCGATCCCCATCAGAGCGCCCCATGTCCGTCTCATCGTCCTTCCTCCCTTGCTGCTGCGGACCCACGTTAATAAGAGAATGGCCAAACCCGGAAGTAATTTCGGATATTGCGCCACAGCCGATTCAGCCCTTCCGGCTCCACCACCAGGAAGAAAATGATCAGGGCGCCAAACAGGATCAGCCGCAGGTTGGGGATCGCGTTCTGCAGGTCCTGTTGCGAGAACAGCAGCCAGCCGTAATCCTCGAGAAACCAGCGGGTCAGGATCGGCAGCAGAGTGACGAAGATGGCACCGAAGATCGAGCCGAGGATCGAACCGAGCCCCCCGATGATGACCATCGCCAGATAGTCGATCGAGACGGTGAGCTGGAACTGCTCGTAATTGGCGATGCCGAGATAGTAGGTGTAAAGTACGCCGGTGACGCCGGCATAGAAGGACGAGATCGCGAACGCCCATAGCTTGTAGCGGAAGATGTTGATGCCGATGATCTCGGCGGCGATGTCCTGGTCGCGAACCGCGATAAAGGCGCGGCCGATCCGGCTGCGGATCAGGTTCGAGGTGCCGACGATCGCCAGCACGGCAAAGGCCATTAGGAACAGATAAAGCTGCGTCTGGCTTTTCAGCTGCGTGCCGAACAGGCTCGGCCGCGGTACCTGGATTGAGGCCTGTACACCGCCTGAGATCCAGGTGACGTGATTGATCGTCCACTCGATGATCAGCTGCGCGGCCAAGGTGGCGATCGCTAGATAGATCCCCTTGATGCGCAACGACGGGATGCCGACCACAGCGCCGATCAGGGCGGCCATGATGCCGCCGGCCGGGATCGTGATCCAGAACGGCGCGCCAAGATGAGTGACGAGATTGGCCGCGGTATAGGCGCCGACCGACATGAAGGCGCCGTGACCGATCGAGATCTGCCCGGTGTAGCCGACAAGCATGTTGAGGCCGAGCGCGCCGACCACGGCGATCAGAATCAGATTGAGGATCGAGATGTGGTATTCGCCGAGTGCCAGCGGCGCGATAACGACGAACAGCCCGGCGAACGCCGCCACCGCCCATCTGGCGATCGGCAACGGGTAGAGCGCCATATCGGCGGCGTAGCTGGTCTTGAAGATGCCGGCTTCGCGGTGGAACATGGCTCGCTGGCTACCTCGGCGCCGGACTTACACGCGCTCGATCCGGCGCCGGCCAAAAATCCCTTCCGGACGGATCATCAGCACCAGGATCATCAGCAGGTAGGGCGCGAAATCTTTGGTGCCGCCGCCGACATAGGGATCGAAATAGCCGGCGGCCAGGTTCTCGACGATGCCGACGATGAGACCGCCAACGACCGCGCCGACCACTGAATCGAGCCCGCCCAAAATCACCACCGGAAAAACCTTGAGGCCGACCAGCGCCAGCTGATTGTCGACGCTGAGCATCGCCCCCCAGATGACGCCGCCAAGGGCCGAGACAACGCCCGCCATCGCCCAGGCGAGCGCGAAATAGCGCCGCACATCGATACCCACGGCCATCGCCACCTGCTGGCTGTCGGCGACCGCGCGCATCGCGATACCGACGCGGCTCTTCAGGAAAAACCAGGAGAAGGCGGCGAGAAAGACGAGGCTCACCGCGGCGCCGACCAGCTGCACCGGCGGCAGCATGACGGGCCCCAATTGGAACGGTTCGTCGCTAACCGGCATGTCGATGACCCGGGTCCCGGCGCCGAACGCCATCGTCGCGCTGCCGCGCAACACCGCTGCGAGGCCGATGGTCGCCATCACCACGGCGATGACCGGGCGGCCAATCATTGGGCGCAGCACCACGCGTTCGAGGCCGAAGCCGAGCGCGATCATGCCGCCGATCGCCAGCAGCGCTGAGACCCAGAACGGCGCGCCCGCCAGATCAGCAGCTCCAGCGGCGATGAACCCCGCGAACATGACAAACTCGCCCTGCGCGAAATTGATCGCGTCGGTCGCCTTGTAGATCAGCACGAAACCGAGCGCGATCAGCGCATACATCAGCCCGATCATCACCCCATTGGTCAGGAGGACCAGAGTGAACTGCCACTCGAATTCAGGCATTCGCGCGCTCCGGCGCGCGTCGTCCCGGCGAAGGCCGGGACCCACGCTTACCTTCGGCACCGGCCTTCGCCGGTGTGACGAGAGGGACAGGCGCGGACGGGAACCGCAGCGCTAAGTGCGGTATCTCACGCATAAGCTGGTTCGCGGGTCGCTTCTGCCGGTTTGACGACGTCCTCGATCGCGATCTTCGAGGTCAAATTCGCCTTCCGGCCATCCTCATAGGTGATCTCGGTTGTCAGCTCGACTTCTGCGTCGCCGCAGTAGAACGCCTCGACGACGGCACAATATTTCTCGGCGACGAAGCGGCGCCGGACCTTGCGGGTGCGGGTGATCTCGTTGTCGTCGGCGTCAAATTCCTTGTTGAGCAGCAGGAAACGGCGAAGGCGCGCGGCAGCCGGAAGGGACGCGTTGACCTCGGTGATCTCGTCCGCGATGAGGCGCCGCACCTCGCGCTTGGCGCTCAGATCCTGGAATGAAGTGTAGGCGAGGTTGCTGCGCTCCGCCCAATTGCCAACAGTGGTCAGATCGATCGCGATGATCGCCGCCACAAACGGCCGCTGGTCGCCAAACGCGACCGCCTCGGCGATGTATGGGCTGAATTTGAGCTTGTTCTCGACGAATTGCGGCGCAAAAGGGGTGCCGTCCGCGAGCTTGCCGACGTCCTTGGCGCGGTCGACGATGACGAGGTGGCCGCGCCGATCGAGAAAGCCGGAATCGCCGGTTCGGAACCAGCCATCTTCGGTGATCGTGTCGCGCGTGACGTCGGGCTGCTTGTAATAACCCTTGAACACCCCGGCCGAGCGGATCAGGACTTCGCCGTCTTCGGCGATGTGGATTTCGGTGCCCGGAATGAGTCGGCCGACGGTATCCGGATCGGCCTGACCGTCGGGCTGCAGCGAGGCCAGCCCGGCGAGTTCGGTGGAGCCCCACACTTGCTTTATGTTCACCCCGAACGACCGGAAGAATTTGAACGTATCGGGACCGAGCGGCGCGCCGCCGGTATAGACCCAGCGCGCGCGACGCAACCCAAGCTGGTCGCGAACCGGCCCATAGACGAGCAACTCGCCGACAAGGCGGCCGAGCCGCTTGAACAGCGATAATCTATTCCTCTCGGGTTTGAACGTCTCGGCTCGTTCGGCAAGGGTACGGAAGGATTCGAACAGGCGGCGCTTCAGCGGCGATGAATCCGCCGCTCTGACCCGCAGCTGGGTCAGCATGTTTTCCCAAATCCGTGGTGGAGCAATGGCAATCGTCGGGCCGAGCTCGCGCAAGTCGCGTTGCACCGTTTGGGGCCGCTCCGGGCAGTTGCAGGTGAACCCGACTAATAAGGTCAGCACCAGCGAGAAGAGCGAGTCGCCGATCCACGCCATCGGCAAATAACACAGTAGCTCGTCGCTCGCGCGGATATCCTCTGCCTCAACAAAAGCTTGGGCGGAGCTCAGCAGATTGGCGTGCGACAGCATCACCCCTTTAGGCCGGCCGGTCGTCCCGGAGGTGTAGGTGAGCAGCGCCAAATCGTCAGGATCGCCGTTGTCGATCTCGGCTTCGACATATCGGGGGTGCGATGTGCCAAACTCGCGGCCGGCCGCCTGCATCTCCTCGAACGAGGCGAGCGCGGTCGTCGAATAGTGGCGCAAACCCCTCGGATCGTCGTAGACGACGAGCCGCAGATGCGGCAGCTCAGTCTTTAACGGCAAGATCTTGTCGACCTGCTCCTGGTCCTCGGCGACTACCACCGAAACCTCGGCGTGGTTCAACACAAAGACCAGCTCGGTGGCGATCGAGTCTTGATACATCGGCACGGCGGCACCACCCAGGCATTGCGCTGCCAGTTGTGCCCAATAAAGGCGCGGGCGGTTGTCGCCGATAACGGCGAGCTTGTCGCCGCGGCGAAAGCCATGCGCGGCCAGCCCGAGAGCGAAATCCCGCACCTCCTCCCAGTATTGCGCCCAGGTGAAGGTCTGCCATATGCCGTGGTTCTTTTCGCGGATCGCCGGGCGCACCGTCATCGTCTCGGCGTTGCGGCACAACAGTCGCGGCAATGTCGCTGCGATCATGCGGCAGCGACCTCCAGGCGCTCTTTCGCGGTTCCGAGATAAGCGCGGATTACCTCCGGATCGCGCTGCACCTCACTCGGGCTGCCCTCGGCGATTTTGCGGCCGCGATCGAGCACGGCCACCCTATCCGAAATGTCCATCACCACCGCCATGTCGTGTTCGATCAAGATGATTGTCGTGCCCCACTGCTGGTTCACGTCGAGAATAAAGCGGGCCATGTCTTCCTTTTCTTCCTGGTTCATGCCGCCCATCGGCTCGTCGAGGAGTAGCAGCTTCGGGTCGAGCGCCAGGGCACGCGCCAGCTCGACACGTTTGCGCAATCCATAGGCGAGGCCGCTGGTCGGCTGCTTGCGCAGATCCTCGAGTTCGAGAAACTCGATCAGCTCCTCGACCCGCGCGCGATGCGCAATCTCCTCCTTCTGTGCCAGGCCCCAGTAGATAAAGGAAGACAGTATCCCAGCCTTCATTCGCACGTGGCGGCCCAGCATGATGTTGTCGAGCACGGTCATGCCGCTGAACAGCGCGATGTTTTGAAAGGTGCGGGCGATCCCCAATGCGGCGATCCGCGAGGGCCGAGCGCCATTGATCTCGTCACCCTCGAAGATGATGGACCCGTTGTCCGGCCGATAGAAACCGCTGATCATGTTGAGCAAGGAGGTCTTGCCGGCACCGTTGGGGCCGATGACCGAGATCAGCTCACCACGGTTGACCGAGAGGGATACGCCCTCGACTGCCCGCACGCCACCAAAGTGCTTCGAGACGCCGGAAACGGCGAGCTGCACCTCACTTGGCGCAGCCTTCGGGTCGTTCACATCGACCTGCACGAGGTTTCCCGCATTTCCTCACCCAACCGCTTTATCCGCTCATGCCGCGAACTTATGGCAGTCATACTGCTGGCGCATGCGCGAGAATGCAATCGCCTATCTACGCTAGCGCCGGCTCTTACCAATCATCTCATGGTATTAACAGCGGATCTTGTCCTGACGACAACCTCGTGAAACGATCTAGGAGCCGGATTTACCGGGCGATCGAGTGTTCGAGACGAGTGACTGAGCCGGAAACCCTTCCGACAACCGTACTGACCGGCTTTCTCGGCAGCGGCAAAACGACCCTCCTGCGCCGCGCCCTCATCTCGCCCGCTCTTGCCGACACCGCCGTCGTCATCAACGAAATCGGTGAGATCGGAATCGACCACTATCTTCTCGACTTTGTCGAGGGCAGCGTGCTCGAATTGCCCGGCGGGTGCCTTTGCTGCGCCGTCCGAGAGGACCTGGCTCGCACCCTGCGCAGCCTCCTCGACCGGCGCGACACCGGCGAGATCAAGCGGTTTCGCCGGATCGTGATCGAGACGACCGGCCTCGCCGACCCGGCGCCGATCCTGTTCACACTCGGCGCCGACCCGATGCTCGATCACGGTCTGCATCTCGCGCGGGTCGTCACGCTCGTCGATGCCGTGAATGGCGCCGACACCCTCGAGCGTTTTGCCGAGGCCGGGCGGCAGGCCGCGCTCGCCGATACCTTGGTCATCACCAAGACCGATCTCGCCCCGCTCGGCCTCGATCTCGCCAGCCGGCTCGACGCGCTCAACGACCGCGCCGAACGGATCCTCGCCTCCGAGACGCGGGATGCCGGCCTGGTCCTATTTGGCGGCGGGGAGCGATCCGCCGCTCCGGCGATGCCGGCCCAGCCGGCCGCCATCCACACCCACGGCATCGACGCCTTTGGTGTGGTCCTTAGAGGCGAGATCAGCCGCCTCGATTTCGCCCGCGCATTGGGAGGCCTGGCGCGCGAGCGCGGCACCGACCTGCTGCGGGTCAAGGGGATCGTGCGCTTTGCCGATCGGCCGGAGCGGCCGGCCGTCGTGCAAGCGGCGCAGCACGCGATGTTCGCACCCGAATGGCTGGAGGATTGGCCCGACGAGGACCGTCGCAACCGCCTCGTCTTTGTCGTGCACGAGATTCCGCGGACAGAAATCCTCGCGCATTTCGCCTTTGCTGCGCCAACGGTTTGGCAATCATCGTAGGAGGCTCAGTTGCTGGACATCATCGTTTCGGGAGGCCTCGCGGTTCTTCCTACAGGGCCGGAGACGGTCGATATCGGCGTCGATCGGGGAGAAATCGTGGCGATCGGCGCGCCGGGGACCCTTACCGTCGGTGCCAATCGCACCGTCGACGCGTCGGGCCAGATTGTCATCCCGGGAGGAATCGACCCGCATGTCCATTGCCGTTGGCCGATTGTCCTACCCGGCGTCACGCAGCACCAGATGACCGATGGCCCGGCGCAGGTCAGCCGCGCCGCACTGCATGGCGGCACGACGACGATCATCGATTTTGCCTTGGTCGGCGACGGCGACAGCGTGCAGCAGGCGATCGAGCGGCGGCAGAAGGAATGGGCCGGGGACTGCCACTGCGACTACACCTTCCACACGATGGTGCAGGGGAAGATCGCGCCAGAAATCCTGCCGCAACTGACTGAAGCCGTCGAGGCCGGGCATCCCTCGGTCAAGATCTTCACGACCGACATCACACCCAGCCGCAAGGGCCGCATGGTCGATTTCGGCGATATCTGGGAGGTGCTGAAGATTCTGGCACAGGCCGGCGGGATCGCGGCGATCCACGCCGAAGACAACGACATCGTCATGCACATGTACGAGAAGCTGACCCGCGAGGACCGGGTGGGCTTCGAGAACATGGCCGAGGTACACAACACCTTGTCCGAGGATCTGTCGTTCAATCGGGTCATCCGATTGGCCGCCAGTATCGAGGGTGCGGCACTCTACATGATGCACACTTCGGCCAAGACCGGGGTTGCGGCGATCGCCGCGGCGCGGGCCAAGGGCGTGCCGATCTATGGCGAGACCCTGCACCAGTACCTGATGTACACCGCCGACGACTATCGGAGGCTCAACGGGCAAATCTACCACACTTACCCGTCATTGAAATTCCGCGAAGACCAGGAAGCGCTATGGAACGCGACCAATCACGGCGCGATCCAGACCGTCGCCACTGACGAGATCTGCTGCCCATTGCGCATCAAACTACAGGGACGGCGGATCGATGACACGACCGGCGGCAATGCCGGGGTCGAGCCGCGCCTGTCATTGATCTACACCGAGACCGTCGAAAAGCGCGGCTACAGTCTTTCGGACTTTGTCGGCCTCGTCTCGGCCAACGCCGCCAAGATCATGGGCCTCTACCCGCGAAAGGGGGCGCTGACGGTCGGCTCGGATGCCGACATCGTGCTGCTCGACCCGCGCCAGCGCCACATCGTGCGCGCCGCCGAGCTCCACGAAGCCGATTACAGCCCCTGGGAAGGCCGCGACCTTGCCGCTTGGCCGTCCCTGACAATGCTGCGCGGCAAGATCGTCGTCGAAGGCAGCACCTTGACTGGCGACCTCAAAGACGGCCAATTCCTGCCGCGCAAGGTGCCGGAGGAAATCAGAGGCCGCCCTGCTTTGTGAGCAGCTTACCTCACCGGAGGTGTACTGCTTCCGGAGGATGAATAGTCCCAGCGGCCGTCGTACCAGACCCAGCCGTTCGTGTATCGCTCCCAATGCCCCGGAACATAGGTTGCCGAAACGGTTGGACGCTCGACGTATTTGCCCGGATTCCAGAAATATTGTACGCCGTTCCACGACCAGTGGCCGGGCTCCCACACATAAGTCGGCGAGGGCGCCGGCGGCGGGTTTTCGGGCTGCGGTGCGGGTGGCGCTGTAGGGACGACGATCGACGGCGCCGCCGGCGGATATAAGGGCGCCTGGGCTTGCGCAACCTCGGTGGTCGGGCCGCTGCCGTGGAGCGATATCGGGGCCTGCGCGAAGGCCGAGGCGCCGGTCGTCAGCGCGGCCGCTCCGGCGATCAGAATGCCATGCCTCATCGTGTTTCCTCCAAGCCTCGTGCGCCGAGAATTCTGGCGCTTACAGTGTAGAAACACGCGCAAGCGGGAAATCATTCCGAACAATCACCGTTTGGCGGCCGGCCCCCTTTCTTCAGACACTCTGTTTCAACGCAGCCTCACGAGAAGCAAGCAGCCGACAACGAAATATGCTAAGCATCAACACAACAGCTGTCTCAGTGGCATCCGCAGCGGAGCCTTGGCGAAGGACGTGTTTCCTCTCGACTTGATCAGTCAACGCAAATTTCCTGCCTATATTTATTCCACCATTGATGAGGCATGGGCCAGCCGGCGATTACTGCAACGCGCAAACACAAGCCGCTCGGGCTCACCTGCTGCCTTAACGAAGCCGCGATTTTCACTGCGCTGAAACTGATCCTGCCGCAGGGAGGGCTTGACGAACTCGCGCTTCTGGGCTCGCCGGCGCATTACAGCGTCCTGGCATGGACTGCCGAAGAGGCTTGGTGGTTTTACACCAACGGGCAGCTATGTGCGCGCCTCGGGGTTCTGCATCAGCACCTCAACTATGGCCTATGTCTCGCAGGTCGCGGGCAGGATCCTCCACCGCATCGCCGACTGGTAGGCAGCTAGTGGCGGCGCAACTAGCGTTTCGCAGCGGGGACTGGCATCCCCGGGATCTTCACGTTGACGGCGCCTAGATGATTCCGGCTCGTGAAGTACAAGGTCTTCCAGTCCTCGCCGCCGAATGCCAGGTTGGTCGTGGCCGGAGCCCCGTGGACGACGCGGCCGAGCTTCTTGCCGGTCGGATCCACGATCCAGATCCCGCCTGCGCCGCCGCAATAGACGTTCCCCTCGACATCAACCTTCATGCCGTCCGGGACGCCGGGCTCCGCGCCGCGTAGATCGGCGAAAACCCGGTCGGTATGTTTGGCGAGCGTTCCGTTGGGCAACAGCTCGAATGCCCGGATGTGCCCACGGCGCGTGTCGTTGATGTACAGCACCGTTTCATCGGGCGAGAAGGCGAGGCCATTGGGCAGCACGAAGTCGCCGATCAGCAAAGTCATTGTGCCCAGATCGGCGGTCACGCGGTAGACGCCGGAAAACGTCAGGTCCCACTGCTCGGGCGCGGCGGGGCTGGTCCACGGATCGGTGAAATAGATACATCCATCCGACTTGACTACGACGTCATTCGGCCGGTTGAGTTGCCGGCCCTGGAAGCTGTTCGCGACTACGGTGATGCTGCCGTCGGGCTCCTGCCGGGTGACCCGCCGCGTGTCGTGCTCGCAGGCGATCAGCCGGCCTTGAAGGTCGCGAGTGAGACCATTGGCCCGGTTCGTCGGTTCCTGGAAGAGGGACACACCCTTCCCGGGCTCGTATTTCATGCGCTTGTTGTTGTGGATGTCGCTGAACAGCAGATGGCGGCCTTCCTTCCACCAGAGCGGCCCTTCGGCCGGGCCGAGCGAGCCGCCGAAACCGTCGGCGAGATCGTGAATTGGCTCCGACGGTGAGATGATCTTTTCGAGTTCGGGCGCGAATTGCTCGACCCCCCTCGACAAGGGGGACGACGCGTGAGCACCGGACATTTTGCTCCTCCTGCAAAAATACTCGGATTTGGAGGCAGCATGGACCTGCCGAGCCCGGCCGGCAATCCCGATCAGCCGCCGGCGTCTCTAACGCCTGACGCCTTCAGGTGCAGCGTCGACCTGTATTGTCATACCCGGACCACGGGCCAAGCGCGGCCACGACGAGTGAACGATGCGTCAGCGTCTAGACGTTAGCTGAGACGGAGACGCTCATTCGGAGGATATTTCCCGAAGTATCACGCGCTTTTGCCGTACACCCCGCTTATCGGGCTTAAACTCCCAGCCGGCAAATTCGTAGCGCTTGTGTGTTATTTTGGTGGGCCGTGCGGCCCGGCCGATCACCTGCTCACCGGTCTGCAGAGGCGGCGTCTTTGCCGAACCTTCGAGCAAGCGCTGAATTTGTGTCGCGCGATCCGGGCCTAGATAAGTGTAGCCCGATTTGTGACTTATCGGAGCAATCATATGAGCCCGGCGGGCGATCTCTGCGGCAGCTTCTCTCGTGCCGCATTCGAGACAGCAATCGAAGCCGAGTTTCGCGCGGGCCTCAGAGAATTCATTTCCACAACGACAGAGCGGCATTATCGCGATTTGGTCGGGGAAGCCGGCTCCTCAATAATCCGGTCTATCTCTTCAATCGTCGCGCCATAGAGTTCGGCGACTTGCGCTCGGGTCATCCCGTAATTCGCCAATGCACGCACGCGGCCCAGCTGCGAGGAGGGTATAGCGCCAGTCTTTCGCCGAGACACTTTTTTCCGCCGCGTCGGCTTTGGTTCGGCAGGAGTCTCCGGCTCCGCGCTCGGCGGCACGCGAGGCGCGATCGCCAAGACACGCGGCTGACGCCGAGCCTGCGGCACGGCCGACGAGGCTGTGGATACCGGCGCCAGCTCGGGAGGAGCAGTTTGCTGCGCCGGCCTAAACAGATCTTCGGCCGCCTGGCGGGCGCGATTGATTTTTTCACGGTTATTGCGGTCGTCGGCCGATTCCCAATCGGTCACAAGGCGTTACTCCAACGAAAATCGAGATGTTAACTAATCCGATATAAGCTCATCAAAAAAATCCGCAAGACCTCACCATTTATAGGAAATGAGTATGCAAGTCACTAAACCCTTGCGCTTTTATAGGCGGCCTCAAGCAACGGCAGCAAGGTTCGAGAGGAAGAACTCTGCTCCGCGCGGAGGCACCAACCGGAGGTCGCCGGCTCTTCGAGACCGGGAGCACTTCCTTGCCAGCATCTGGAGAAGTGTTTCATTGTCCTCCGACTGCTGCAACTTGTGAAAGCAAGAAAAACCATGAGAGTCAGTGTCCAGATTCGACCGAGCCCCGGCGAGGGTATGCTCGCCCGAATGGCTGATTATGCACGCCGGGCCGAGGCGAGCGGGTTTCCCGGGATCTGGGTCGGGGATTCCCTCGGCCGGGGCCGGCCTACTCTGGACCCACTCGTCGAGCTGGCCGCGATCGCCGCTGTGACCGGGCGAGTCGAGCTCGGCATCGCGGTATTGCAAGTGTCGTTGCGTCATCCGATCGAGCTCGCCCACCGCGTGCAGTCGGTGCAGGCATTATCGGGAAACCGCCTGCGGCTGGGTGTCGGCAGCGGCTCGACGCGGGCGGATTTCGAGCTCCTCGGCGCCGATTACGACCGGCGGTTCCGCACCCTGATGAGCTCGCTCGACATTATGCGCCGTGCATGGCGCGGCGAGCCGGTCAATGGCGGGGCATTGTCGCCCTGGCCGGGGTGCGAAGGCGGTCCACCGATCCTTGTCGGCGCCTGGCGCAGTCCGCGCTGGATCACCTACGCTGCAAAAGAGTGCCAAGGCTGGACCCCGTCCGGCCGATACAGCAGCTGGGACGACCTCGAATTTGGAATGCGGATTTATCGCGAAGCGGGCGGCGACAACGCCGTCCTCGCCAATGTCGCCATTGATCTCGCCAACCGGCCCGAATCCGCCAGTCTCGCGGAGGTCGCCCATGTCTCACTGATCTGTTCCCCGGACGAGGCCCGTCAGCGCTTGAAGCGGATCGAGCAACTGGGTTTCGACGAGTTGCTGATCGTCTCCCATCTGGGCGTGCTCGAGGATATCGAACGGGTACGCGACTTTCTGTAATACAACTGGGTTCGGGCATGGACAGTCCGGTTTCCGGCCGGGATGGGAGATGGTCACGATGCTCGCCAGCACCCGGGGCTCGTCGAGCCCGACGGAGATCACGACCCGCGGCGGGTGGGAGGCCAGCGGCGGGGCCGGTAATGAGCTTCGCGTCAGACTGTTTGGAGAATGGGAATTGGCGAGCGGCGCCCGTTCTTCAGCCGAGCTATCCCGCCGGCTCAGCCAGACCCCGAGCCCGACACGGATCTCTTTCGACTCGCGTGAGCTCGGAGCGTGGGACAGCGTCCTCATTAATTTTCTGAGCAAACTCGAGGCGCTGGCTGCCGACCGGGGCATCGCGGTCGATCGCTCGGGCCTTCCGGGTGGGGTTCAAAGGCTGGTCGGCCTCGCCCGTGCCGTCCCCGAACGCCAAGGGGCGCGGCGCACCCAGCAACAGCCCGACCTCCTCACTCGGGTCGGCCGGGTCAGTCTCGGTTTTTTTGCGACAACAGCCGACTTTGTCACCTTCCTCGGAGAGGCGATCATCGGGGTCGGCCGAATGCTCGTCGGCAGGGCGCGCCTCAGAGGCTCGGATCTGATGCTGGCGATCGAGGATTGCGGCCCCAGCGCATTGCCGATCGTGGCGCTGATCAGCTTTCTGATTGGTCTTATCCTCGCCTTCGTCGGCGCCATTCAGCTCCAGCAGTTCGGCGCGGCAATTTTTGTCGCCAATCTCGTCGGGGTGGCGATGGTGCGCGAGATGGGAGCGATGATGACTGCAATCCTGATGTCCGGGCGCACTGGCGCCGCCTTCGCCGCCAATCTCGGCACGATGCAGGTCAGCGACGAAATCTCGGCACTGCAGACGCTCGGCATTCCGCCGATGGAGTTCCTGGTATTGCCGCGAATTGTGGCCCTGTCCGTGATGATGCCGCTGCTAACGGTTTTCGCCAATATTGTGGGCATCCTCGGCGGGCTGTTGATTGCCTGGCTGATGCTCGATATTGCACCGATCGCCTATTACAACCAGACGAGCGGCGCGGTCGGCATGAACGACTGGGGGGTCGGCCTCGTCAAGGCAATATTGTTCGGCGCCGTCGTCGCGATTGTCGGCTGCTGGCGCGGCATGCGCTGCCAGCGCAGCGCCGCTGCAGTCGGCGGCGCTGCCACTTCTGCGGTCGTGCTGTGCATTGTGCTGATCATCATCATCGATGCGACTGCAACCGTCATCTGCACGACCCTGAAGATTTGACCTCGGCGGAGCCTCAGCGGTGAGCGATCCGAGAACCAACCAGGCGCGGGAAGCTCACATCGTGGTTGAGAATCTGACGATGGCCTTTGGCGATTTCGTTATCCAGCACGACCTCAACTTCACGATCAACAAGGGCGACATCTTCATCATCATGGGCGGCAGCGGCTGCGGCAAGAGCACCTTGCTGCGCCACCTCATTGGGCTGCAGGCGCCGGCTCGCGGACGAGTGCTGTATCTAGGGGAGAGCCTCTGGGACGCCGAGCAAGAACGGCGCGACGCGATCCTCAGAAAGACCGGCGTGACCTATCAGGCCGGCGGGTTGTGGAGCTCGATGACCTTGGCCGAAAATGTCGCGCTGCCGCTCGAGCAATATACCAACTTGACGCCCGCGGAGATCGCCGAGCTCGCCTCCTTGAACCTGGCCTTGGTCGGGCTCGCCGGCTTTGAGGATTACTTTCCTGCGCAAATCAGCGGCGGCATGCAAAAACGCGCGGGGCTCGCCCGCGCGATGGCGCTATCGCCCGAGGTGCTGCTGTTCGACGAGCCTTCGGCTGGTCTCGACCCGATAAGCTCCAGGCTGCTCGACGATTTGATCCTCGAATTGCGCGACAGCCTCGGCGCCACGATCGTCATGGTCACTCATGAGCTCGCGAGCATCTTCGCAGTCGGCGACAACAGCGTCTTCCTCGATCCCGAGACCAAGACGCAGATCGCCGCAGGAGCCCCAAAACGGCTGCTCGCCGAGTGCCCGGACGCGAAAGTTCAACGCTTCCTCAGGCGAGGTGAAGCCGACGCTGTAGGACAAACCTCTGCCAACCAAAGAGGTCCGATATGAGCCGGCGGGCCAATCCGAAACTGGTCGGTGCCTTTGTGCTGGCCGCAATCGCCTTGCTCGTCGGGGCGGCGCTGGTCTTCGGCAGCTTCACGTTCTTTGAGGTGACGCGCAAATTCGTCGTCTTCTTCCAGGGATCGGTGGACGGCCTCACGCAAGGCTCGGCGGTCCTCTTTCGCGGGGTTCCGCTCGGTCGGGTCGTCGACGTCGGGATCCGCTATGACCCCGCGGACCGCAGTTTTGAAATCCCGGTAATCATCGAAATCCGACCCAACGTGATCGGCAGATATTCTCCTCCTGCCGCGCCGAACACCAAATTAATAGCACAGCTGATTGACGCTGGTCTGCGCGCGCGGCTTGAAAGCGCCAGCCTCGTCACAGGTCAGCAAGTGGTCCAACTGAATTTCTATCCAGGCACGCCGATAAGGCTCGAGAAGACCGATCTGCCCTATGATCAGATCCCCACGGTGCCATCGCCGACACAGCAGATACTGTCTTCTGTCGACGTCGCGGCCAGGGATTTGCCGACCCTCATCAAGGAGGCGACAGCCGTTCTCAATCGCCTTCAGGGGTTTCTCTCACCAGAGAATGAAGCCGCGATTCATTCCATCCTCGAAAACGCGGCAGCGGCGATGAAGACAATCGAGACGGATGCCTCATCTCTCGGCCCGCTGATCGGCGGGGCCGAGAGCACTCTCTCGAGCGCCGGCCAATTGACCACGCATCTCGATGGTGTCGTGCAGGACAATCGTGAGGACATCAGGGCAACCCTCCGCAATTTTCGCGAGGCGACGGTCACCGTCAACAAACTGATGGATCAGCTGAACCAAGTCGTCGCAACCAACCGCATCCCAATCCGAAATTTCACAGACGCCACGCTGCCGGATCTCGCGGCGTTGATCATCGATGCGAGAACTGCAGTCAACAAGGCGACCGCTGTCCTCGACAGTCTGGAGCGCAACCCCACCCGCTTCATCTTTGGAAACAAGATCGGCCAGGGGGTCGAGCTCAAATGACGCCGCAGACGGCGAGTGCCCGGCGGGGCAGCCGCCGGCGCATTCTCGCCGGGCTGATTCTGGTAGGATCTCTCGCCCCTGTCGCAAGCGCTTGCGGGTTAGTGAGCGGGCCCCCTCCTCGCCAATTCACGTTGACCTCGGTGACGAATTTTCCGCGCGGGCTGCCCTCCGTCAAATGGTCGCTGGTCGTCGATGAACCAACCGCTGCGCGGCAGATCGATACTTCGCGCATCGCCTTGATGAACGGCCCGTTTCGCGTCGAATATTACGCCGACGTCGAGTGGACCGACACCGCCCCAGCGATGGTTCAGCTGTTGCTGATGCAGTCGTTCCAGAATACGGGGCGGCTGCCGGTAGTCGCGCCGACCCGCCAGACCTTGGCGACGGATTTCCTGCTGCTGTCAAACCTGCGAAAATTTCAGGTCGAAAATGACGCTTCGGGAACACCGCAAGCAACTGTCGTGTTGGAGGCGACGTTACTGAAGATGCCGCGCCGTGCGCCCGTCGCCACCGCGCGTTTCGAGAAGGCGACCTTGGTCGATTCCAAATCGACCGAGGCGGTCACGGCCGCTTTCGATGCCAGCCTTGGCGACGTGATGCGGCGCGTGGTCGACTGGACCCTTCAACAAGGCAGCGCGGCCGTGGCGACCAGCTGACGCTACCTAATCTCGAGGGCAAACCATGAGGCAGATCCCCGTCGGAGCCAGAGGCTCCTTCAATCTTCTCGTCCAGCCCGAGCACCTCGCCAATCGGTTCAAGGACGCGATGCTGCCGCCGGTATTCGCCACTCCGGTCATGATCATGGTCATGGAGAACGCGGCCCTCAATGCAATACGGGCATATCTCGATCCCGGCGAGAGCGCAGTCGGGACGGCCGTCAACGTTCGCCATCTTGCGGCGACGCCGGTCGGCCGCCAAGTCACGGGCGAGGCGGAAGTGACCAAAGTCGACGGGCGACAAATCGAATTCACCGTCCGTGCGACTGAGAGCGATAAGGAAATCGGGATCGGCACGCATTCCAGGGCCGTCATCGATCTGGCTAAATTCGCGCGACGGCTCGGCTCCTAACCGATACTTGCGACCCAAGTATGTTCTCCAGTTGTTCCATAGATCGGACGATTATGCACTTGACTGAACAGAATTGAGGTACTATCCTCTGAATCAAGGAGATAGCGCCATGACGGACCTTCCGACCGACGTTTCCCATCCCTGCTATCATGACGATGAAGCCGCTCGGATCATGTTCGAGTCGATCCGCTGGCCGAATGGCCCGTACTGCCCAAAATGCGGCGCGTTCGATACGGTTTCGGCCCTCGGCGGCGAATCGATGGGCGCGGGCTGGTATTGGTGCAACGCCTGCCGGGAGAAGTTCACGGTTCGCGTCGGTTCGGTCCTTCAGCGTTCGCATATCCCACTTCATAAGTGGCTGATCGCCTTTCGACAGATGGCGTCGAGCAAAAAGGGCGTCTCGGCTCACCAACTCCATCGCACTCTAGGGATTACTTACAAATCGGCTTGGTTCATGGCGCATCGTATCCGCGAGGCGATGACTGACGACGGCGCGCCGCTCGGCGGTGAAGCAAGACTGTCAAGGTTGACGAGACCTATTACGGGCTCAAAGGTGAAGGGCCGAAATGGATCTTGCATCCCGAGTTCGGCTGGCAGCGCGTGCGGGCCGGGGCCGACATGATGAAGTTCGTCACGCTCATTGAGCGCGGGGGACCAGCTCGCTCGGTTAAAGTCGAGGACTTGACCTCGAAGACTCTCCGAACCGTCGTGCTCAACAATGCCGATACCAAAAGCGCGCTGATGACCGATGAGCGCCGTTCTTATCCGGCAATCAGCAGACGTTTCGCGAGCCATGATGCTGTCAACCACTCCGAAGAGGAATGGGCGCGAAAGCTCCCAGATGGCACCAAGGCGCACGTGAACACCGACGAAGGCTTCTTCTCGATCTTCTAGCGCGGGATGACCGGCGTCTATCAGCACTGCGGCGAGCAGCATCTTCATCGCTACCTCGCCGAGTTCGATTTCCGCTATTCGAACCGCGTCAAGCTCGGGGTTGACGATACCGAACGCACTCAGCGAGCTATCAAAGGCGCAGCTGGAAAGCGGTTAACCTACCGGCAACCTCGTAGCCAAGCCGGAGAAGCCGGAGCCGCCTAAGCCGCTCTGGTCAGGCGGATCGCCCTATGTCGAGCCTCTGCAGTTAACGTTTTCGTTCATGAACGCAACTCAGGAATATGGAGTACTGCCCAACACCTAATTCGAGCTGATCCATATTACAGCGTTGGCAGGTAAATCAAAGCCGCGCAAGATATAATGCACTACCGTAGGGACCTCTTCACGCCCTATTTCCCTTCCAAAATAAATCGTCGTCGTGTCTTCTGGGTTGCCTCGATAGTGCACCAAAGCAAACGGAAGCCGATCATCAAGCTTGAAAAAGGCGCTTTCATGAGCGTCGAGGTCGTCGGTGTCCTGCTCGAATCTGAACCCCAATTGATCAGAGAAGTACCTCACGGGCCTGCGTACGACGGCTTGGGGGATAAAGTCCACCGGGCCGAGATCATTGAAGGATACCTGTGTGACCATCACGGCACCTTTTTAGTGACGGTTACCGGGATAACGGC